>ENA-OQEX01000005-OQEX01000005.1-human-gut-metagenome-genome-assembly--contig:-NODE-5-length-115822-cov-3.440788_pt1 | contig 115822 bp, 130 predicted proteins | sample MGYA00242802_ERZ504649 | MGnify/ENA primary metagenome ERZ504649 (study PRJEB26092, sample SAMD00036194) | human gut metagenome | host: Homo sapiens | study: EMG produced TPA metagenomics assembly of...
GCCAGTTCACGTAACTGAAGAAATATTCTCTGTCTTAAAAAATTATTCAGTGCCAACTGAATCTTTTCAGGACGATAGATTTTCCCGGCTTTCAACCGGTTTATCAGTTCTTCGGCGGTAAGGTCTATATTTACCACTTCATCCGCATCCTGCAGCACCTTATCCGGAATCCGTTCTTTAACTTCTATACCTGCTATACCTTTTACGTCCTCATTCAAACTTTCTATATGCTGGATGTTAACTGCAGAAATTACGTTTATACCGGCATCCAACAATTCCATTACATCTTGCCAACGTTTCTCATTCCGGCTGCCCTCGATATTGGTATGTGCCAATTCATCTACTATAACTAGTTCGGGATGTAACTGAAGAATGGCATCAAGATCCATTTCTTCCACTTCCTTACCTTTGTAAAATATCTTTTTCCGAGAGATAACAGGCAATCCTTCCAACATAGCAACGGTTCCTGCACGTCCGTGCGTTTCAATATAACCTATCTGTACATCTACCCCGTTCTCCAACATTTCGTGAGCTTCTTGCAGCATACGATAACTCTTCCCTACACCGGCTATCATTCCGATATAGATTTTAAACTTTCCACGCCGTGAACGTTTAATCAAATCTAAAAAATGCTGTACACTTTCTTCTCTGTCTTCCATTTGTTACTTTATCATATTAGTGTAAATATAACAATTTTCCGCATATTTAATATCAGTCCTTTTATAACAGACAAAGAATATACCAATAAAACAAACGGCTTAGTTACAATGCCATAAGCGTGTCATTAAAAACTAAAGCTTACCAAAATGAAAAGGAACTCTTTCAAAATGAAACACTTTCTTAATCACTATAATTATTGCTGTTAGATCCCCTAGAATAGTTTATTCCTGCTTTTCTAGCTTGTGTATGTTGAAATTGGCGGGCTATTTTATATTCACGTTCTCCTTTTAGTAATCTGTATCCAGTTTGTTTAAACCAAAAGCTAATATTATTTTCTATACATTGCCGACGAATGTCCAACACCCAGTCATAATTACATATGCGCGCTTCTTTACCTGATTCTCCACCTACCACAATCTGTTCTACCCATATACCAAGTTCTCCCTTGAAGTTTATAGCGGACAACAATGGTTCACAGATAATGATTTTATGCTTTACAGGAGCTGCTTTATAAAGAGGAAGACGGTAATCCACTCTTTCTTGATTTTCCATGGTGCAACAAATGGTAACATTATCATACCCGTCCCCCCAATCCGGAGGCAGACATTGGCTGAGCCGGTCTATACGTTTAGTTATAAACAAGAAATGAAGATCGTATCGTTCCCGCATCATTTTCCATGCTTCTATACGCCATTCATCGGCTTCTTCTATCAGAAAATCAGAGGTAAAACAAGTATAGACGAGATTTCCGGAAGGGATCTTGTAAGTCTTATCCTTTTTCCGCCTCACGGGCAGATTGAATTGTCCGGTTTTGGTTATTATGGAACTGTCTTTCCCATGTTTACTATCTCCGCGATATACATAACAATGCCGGCAACCTGTACTTAGCTTATGGCAGCCATGCCAAGGATTCCATAGAGAAGACTCCGGACTTATTCTATTTTCCATTCTGTTTGAATAAAATTTATCATTTTATTATTGTCTGCAAAGTTAGCTAAAGTCTTTTCATCATTTACATAATTCATTCCTGAATTTCTTCAAAAAGAATGGGAGTGTTATAGTTAATGCAATGGATTAATGTACCTTTGCCGATATAATCAATTAAGCCACTAACAAGAATAAATTTTATAATGTAGAGTATAAAACAAAAAACTTATTATATGAACACAGACGATAGAAAATGGGAGATTATTGAAAGTGAATATCTTATCCGCCGCCCTTGGCTGACCGCACGCCGTGATCGGGTTAAATTACCTACAGGAGTTGAAATTCCTGAATATTATATTTTGGAATATCCTGATTGGGTAAATGTAATTGCTATCACCCAAGAGGGTAAATTCGTATTAGTACGCCAATACCGTCACGGAATAAAAGAAACACGTTATGAAATTTGTGCCGGAGTTTGTGAAACCGGAGAAGAACCTTTGCTTTCTGCCCAACGCGAATTGTACGAAGAAACAGGGTATGGTAATGGAAATTGGACAAAACTTATGACCGTCTCTGCAAATGCCAGCACCATGACAAATATCACTCATTGTTATCTGGCTACGGAGGTAGAACGAATCTCCACCCAGCATTTGGAAGAAACTGAAGATTTGACAGTGCATTTGCTGAGTGAAGAAGAAATAAAAGCGTTGTTATTGAATGATGAAGTAAAACAATCATTGATGGCAGCACCGCTTTGGAAGTATTTTGCTTTATATTCTCATTCATAGTTCAATCACCCAAATACATTTCAGGAAGGATTTTGTCCTCTCTGAAAATGTTTTTTGGCTTAAAGGATAAAGTAATCTAGAACCACTTTGCCCATAAAATATTGGAGTTCTCCGGAGAATTGATTTTGACAGGTTATTCTAAATGTCTTTTTATCTGTTCCTTATCATTTCAACAAAGGTAATTGATTTAACATTTCTTTAATTCTGATAGCAATCCGTGGCATCGGTTCGGCAACGGTTAGACCTACTATTTCTTTTTCTTTGGCAATATCATTAATAACGCGGACCACTTCTGCCAATTTCATTCCATCGGGAACTACCCCTACGGCTGCTATAATTTCGGCAGGGTCGAGCACATCCATATCAAAATGAATTAACACGCGGGATGCTCCACATGATTTTAACCATTCATATATAGCATTACTATTTTGTGCTACATCTTCCGGAGTAAGATGTTTTATACCATATTGTTTCTGGCGGACTTTATTTCATCACGTTCCCAATCACGCAATCCTACGAGCAGAATCTTTGAGGGGGCTATTTGGGCCGGTAGCTTGGAAAGGATTTCCTTGTCGCCTTTCCCCATGCAGGCAGTAACAGCATGGCATGGAATCCGCTGTACATATCTCCGGGAAGTGTTATATCAGGATGGGCATCAATCCAAATCATTGCCACATCATCTTTATATTTCTCTGCAAGGTAGGTAAACGGAACGACACTGACAGAACATTCTCCTCCAAGAGTTACTATTTTATCAGGATCACTGATACGCAACAAGTCAAGAGCAGCTTTAGTCTGTTTCACAATAATGTCGCGGTCTAGTACACCGTCCTTTTTTCTACGTTCTGTAATTTCTGTTGAAATGGGAACTGTCAGTGTTTCTTGACTGCTGTCGGGAGCCAAGAAGTTAAGCAATTCTGCCCCTAAGAAGTATCCCTTTGATGCTGCTTCGGGATCTTTTATTTCAGTAATCCACCGAGCAATATCACCTCCTTGCCATTGCGGATAAATCAAACGAATTGTTTTTGTTTTCTTTTCCATACTTTGATTATTAATTGAATTTTTCTGTTGTGCATTAATAGAAATCACATTAACAGCCAGTAATATTATCAGAGATAACCACTTTTTCATTATATCATTATTATATATCCCATTATTCCTATATCTGAATCTGTCTGCAAATTTATAATTACCCGATGGTTTGCGCAAGTAGGATAAATTAATCAGTATATGAATAATTTATCCCTATAACATGAAAAGAGTAGAAGCTATTCTTTCCATGTTATTTCAATATGATTAATTTTGCAGAAAAAAGAAGATTTATGTACAGAAAGAAAATACCTTTTGATATAGACTGCGGTGTGAAAATAGCGATGGAAGTGATTGGTGGAAAATGGAAAAGCTGCATTATTCAAGAATTGGACAAAGGCCCGAAGCGCCCGAGTGAACTTCATCGTTACTTTGATGATGCCAGCCCAAGGGTAATCAACCAACAACTGAAAGAACTGGAGATTCATGGCATGATACAGAAAAAGATTTTTTTCGGAACTTCCTCCCCATACAGAATATTCCATTACAGAGCAAGGTAGAACACTGCTTCCCATTATTGAACAATTAGAAAAATGGGAGATGGATTCCGACCGCAAATGAAGAAAATATTAGGAATGGAAGACTAAGTTCAACAAGATATGATTCTTTATCAATTCGGTTTTCTGATTGAAAATGAATTACTTTGTCAATTAGAAAACGTTTTAAAAAGAGGGTAATTAAAACTATTATCATAAAACAATTTAAAGCCTTATAGGCTGTAAAATTCCATTCATTAAAACGCCCACAAGAATATGCTTTGCTGCTCAATGTCTCATCTGTTTATCTGAATGAGGCGGTGAAAAAGACGACTGGGTATAAGTGCCTATGTACTGAAAAGCGCTTTAATGGAAATGCTTGATATATAAAAAGCGAGTGCAGATACTCCTTGAACAGAATGTCTGCACTACTTGAATATGTTTTAGAAGGTCACTTTACTCTTCTTTCCACTAACCTTGAAAGGGATTTATTTTCTTTGCTATAAAAAATGCATATCCATAGTATTCTTTATACTTACTATATAATTCAGCTTCATGGCAGATGGATGCCATCAGTTTTTCAGCTGTTTTATTCCCTGCATACTTCTTGATAAACATTTCTTTGGCTTTGGCCTGCGGAACATAATAATGTTCTGTCCAGCAATTCTCCGGAAGAATGAACGTAGCAACGGGAATATATCCCGCTTTTTGTATTTGTACTATTTTATTAGGAATTGTATCTATTTCCGTGTAAGCATTCATCCAGAAATCATGAATCTCTGCCGGACGGTGATCGGTAAACCAGACACTTTCAGAAACGGCAAGGTATCCTCCCGGTTTCAAATAATTGCGCCACTCGTTCAATCCTCGTTCAAAACCGATATTATAAATAGCTCCTTCCGACCAAATCAAGTCTAGGGATTCTTTTTCAAAAGAAAGGGCATCCATTGAGCCGATTACACCTTTTACTCTATCTTGTAAATTTAACTTTTCGGCATTCCTGTTGAAGCATTCAATAAATTCCGGAAAGAAGTCGAGTCCTGTAATACTTCCCGGTGTATGTTGTGCCAATACCATTGTCTGACCTCCTGTCCCACAACCGAGATCGGCGATAAGGGATTGAACAGTGAGATTATTTATAAAGCTTAGTGCTTTTAAGGTTGCTTCGGGACTTCCGGGACCTTGCCGGTTTGTATTTAAAAAGAAATCACAGATTAAATTTACGTCGAACTCTTGGATTGTATTATGATTATTATCGTTATTCATTATTGTAAAACATTGAGGCATACAATCCCATTATTTGTATGCGGATTAAAAGATCAATTATAAATAATATAAAATTGCTCTCAAAAGACATTCTGAGAGTAAAAACGACTGGACAATCTATTCTATAAAAACAGATTGTTTACGACACCAAATCCGATATATGAGTTTTTAACATATTGCAAAGATACATTTATTTTATTGAATTGTAAATAGATTATTCATAAAAAGAATTATTCTTCTGTCCGATTCATTGAAAGTGATAGAAAATAATGTTTAAATTTAGTAAGGATTTGATCGTTTCCACTCTTTTAAAACCCTATTTTACGTTTCAAATAAATCATATCTTTTAGTAAAACCCCATTGTCAATGATAGGATGATCGTAATTCTCCGTGAAAAAATCTTTTATACAATGAGAATATTCAAAACCGCAACTTTTATAAAATGCAAGAGTGCCGGGAACGTCTCCCGTTCCCACCATCATCTGAGTATATTCTTTTGAGTAATGGTTTATCAGGTAATTTATTAGTTTTCTACCATATCCTTGTCGTTGGGCACTAGGGGTAACCGCTATATTCTTCAATTCACAAATTTTCGGACCTTCTTTTGTTACAACACAAACAGCTTTTATCCCGTTATCTTCCAATACAAACAAGTCACCGCGCTCCAAATATCGGTCTATCATTATTTCCTGTTCATCCCCAAGCAATAATAAATCCAGATATTGCTTTTTATTTCTAGATATTTTAACGATGTGATAATCCATAATATTATATTTATGACATTCTTGTCTTTATTTTCATAGACAGTACAAAATAGCACTATTTTAACGATTCCTGCATATCGGTAAATAGCAGCCGAAATATCAGAGATGATCTTAGTATTCGTTTCCATATTTTCTTTTGAGTCTTTGACAAATACGGCTACTACGTATCGGTTCCCATCAGGTAGAATTACAAAACCAATGTCATTGATGCCAATGTATTCCCCCCGTTCATTCTTATCGGAAGTTCCTGTCTTATGTCCTATCTTGACTTCACTTTCGGGAAGGGGAGCAGGTAGTCTGTCTTTACCTGTCTCACACTCTATCATAATATGTTTTAGAAAATTTGTATATTCATTTTTCATGGAATCTTGAGTCATAAAAAGTTCCAATAGATTGGCTGCTTCCATTGGTGTTGTCCAGTTTTTGTAACAATCATCCATGTCTTGATGCATCTCATCTTCGGTAGTAGTTATAGAAACATCGTTTATTCCCAATGAATGAATGTATTCATCCACCACGTTTACACCACCTATATAATCGAATAAAATATCACAGGCTACATTGTCACTTAACTGCATTGTATAAGCTAAAAGTTCACTAATCGGAAGTTCCAAATTACCTTGGGGATATTTATCACGCAAAGGGCTGTATGTATCCGGTTTGAAATACCTTTTATCAAGATATAGGGAAGTGGAAAGTGGAATATGCCGCTTTGCAGGTAATCACATACAGCCAATGCCTGATGAAACTTATAAACGCTCATCATGGGATATTTTTCGGCATTATTTACGGCCAGCGTATCTTCTCCGTCTAGTATCAGAGCCACTCCTATAGTTGCTTTCTTATCTTTAATAATATGTCGAATCTCTGTTTTTAACGGTTCTAAAGGGTCTTGGGCCTTCCTCTGAATGCATCCACACAGTGCTCCACAGAATATACAGATATATAAGAGTTCTTTTTTTATTAAAGAACTAAAAGAAGACATGGGTTTACAAATCTTTATTATATTCATAGCTCTTCTTAAATAGTATTTTATCATTCTATAACTTCATATCATCATGTCCGGTCGCAGGCAACCATACAGTGAGGATATCCTCCATTTTAATTTTCAAACTACAAGTATTGGTGCAAGGGTGACAACCTATATAAGTCACATTCATCAAACCCTTATCTATTAAAAGCTGTATTCTTTTTTCTTTATCATAAATAAGGCTTAATACACTGACAGCACCCGGATAAGTATGAAGTAACCTTTCCATGTCTTCTGCAGAAGCAAAAGAAAGATGTGGGCTGCCGATTTGCCTTGCAACATTTTTTGCCGATAGCTTCTTATCGGCAGGAAGCATTAACATAAAATATTCTTGCCTTTTGTTGCATAAGAACAGATTTTTGCATGAAGTACTGCCTAGTTTATATGCTATTTCACTTCCTTCTTTCATCGTTATTATAGGAGAATGTTCCAGCTTTTCATAACCGATGCCTAAACGGCTCAATAATTCAAAAATGGTATTCTGTACATAACCTTTATCCATAACTATGTTCTTTATATCTCTATCCATGCTATATTCTTGGATATATCTACAAATATAACAAAACAGAGAACAGGAAATGCTGTTTCTCTGTTTTTTGTTTTTCGGCAAGGCTTTTCCTTATTTAAAGATTAGCCTTTTATCTTCTTCTGCAAATAACACAGCAGTATTTACCAGTGCCAGATGAGAATAAGCTTGTGGGAAATTACCCAATTGTTCTTTTGTTTCGAAATCAATATCTTCACTGAACAGACCCAAATGGTTTGAATATTGCAAAATTTCATCGAACAGACAGCGTGCTTCGTCTTTTTCCCCGATGACATAAAGTGCACGGATCAGCCAGAAAGTACAGATGGTAAAGGCCGAAGAAGGACAGCCAAAATCATCATGAGTATTATAACGGTACATCAACCCTTTGTGTAACAGGGATTTCTTGACGGCTTTCACTGTTTTATGATAACGAATATCATCAGCATCTATAAATCCATAAGGTTCCATTAACAGTAAAGAAGAATCCAAATCCAGATTGCCGTATGCTTGTGAAAAACTTTGTATTTCTTCCTTCCAGCCGTTTCTCATAACATCAGCTTTAATTGCATCAGCTTCTTCTTCCCAACGTCGGCTATTCTCATATTTATTCAGAATACGAGCTATGCGGGCTCCTCTGTCCAAAGCAACCCAACACATCACTTTGGACGAAACGAAATGCTGTCCTTCACCCCGTATCTCCCAAATTCCTTTATCAGGCTTTCTCCAATCTTCCACCACAGTCATCATAATGCTTTTCACCATTTCCCACATATCTTCTATTTCATCCAATGTACCTGGCATCAACCGGTAATATTGGTAAATCAAATCCATCAAATAGCCGAACGAATCATTCTGCCTTTGATGATAAGCATCATTGCCGATACGCACCGGTTTGGAGTTTTTATATCCTGAAAGATGGTCGAGTATAACTTCAGTCAATTTCCTTTCCCCACGAATGCCATACATTATTTGATAAGTGTCATGCTCGGCAACAAAAGTAGATTGTATGAATTTCATGAATTTGCGGGCTGCATCGGCATGACCTATTTTGAAAAGGGTCTCTATGGACATGGAGGCATCTCGCAACCAACAAAAACGGTAATCCCAATTGCGTACTTCTCCCACAGCTTCGGGCAGCTGGTAGTAAGAGAGCTAATACCGCGCCATTATAAAAGGACATCATCTTCAGGGTGAGTAGCTACGCTCTATTATATCGTTGTAAATAGTGAACTTCTTGTACGATCCGTCCAGTTCAACCAATAAACCAACGTGCGGCAATACTCCAGTTTCTCACGCTCTATATCAACAGGAATCACCTTTTCATTGTATGAAAGAAGAAAAAATTCATCTTTCTCTAATATAAATTCCTGATGGTTTACAATACCTTGCAACGGCAAAGAGGAATACAGATATTGTCTGTCCTTGTTGTTAGAAGAAGAATAGGTTTCAATATACCGGGAAGTTACATTAAAAAACGCTTTTCCACGAGCATAATCGGGAGCCGGATGGTAATTGACTTTAATGCGAGGACGACCTTTAATCCAGCGGATATAACGATAGACCTCAGCTGGACGATAATATTCCTTATTATCATATAACTCATAACAAGGCATAAAGTCGACTACCGCAAATTCGTCTTGTTCTGACACAAAAGTAGTGGAAAGAATATTGGTATGGGGAACATACGATTGGATGGTGTGATAGTCTTCTGAAACTTCAAAACCAAAAGTCCCGCCTTTTTCACGATCTAGAAGAGCTGCAAAAATAGAAGGTGAATCAAAATTTGGAAAACATAGCCATTCAATACTTCCTTTTTCGGAAATCAGTGCGGCTGTGCAGCAATTACCGATTACACCGTAATTCAAATTATCCATGGTTATTTTTTTGTAATGTTAGTAGTTTATTATCCGTTTAAAAAAATCTATAGCCGATGATAACTGCCCTTTCAAACCACTTTTCAAGGCTGCTTTCACCATGCTTCATCTGTCAGCCGTTGTAAAAACGGCAAGGTGTCTGTCTGTACGGGCAGATTGTAACGTGCACTCTCGGATGCTGTACCAATCTTTACAGTCACAGCAGTAACAGGTACGGCTTTAAACATATCATCATCCGTAGTATCATCTCCTATTGCCAAGATAAAATCATATCGGGTGGCAAGCAAAAGCCTGTTTACTTCTGAACCTTTGGTAAATTCGGGAGATTTTATTTCTATTACCTTATTACCCTGCATGATTTGCAAATTCTGTTTCAAGCAAATAGATATCAAGGAATTGACCAACTGTTGCGCACGTAATCTGCCCAACCATGCATCGGCTTCACGATAATGCCAGGCAAGTGCCGTTTCTTTGACTTCAAGATGGGAGCGAGGAGTCTTGCTGACAAATAATTTTAATATAGAAAGCAATCCGTGGCTCCATTCCTGCCCGTGTACATTCTTGTGCCATACACCATTCTCTTTATAAAAGGCCCCATGTTCGGCTGCAAAGGAAAGAGGCAGTGCACCCAACCACTTCTCTAAAGTAAAATGGTCACGTCCGCTGTTTATTACCACATGATTCAAGGGGTCGGCGGTCAGTTTCTGCAATGTATCCAGCAATTGTGGAGTAGGAGAGGCATCTTCCGGCCTTTTCTGAAAAGGGACCAGTGTCCCGTCATAATCCAACAAAATCAAACGCTTTTTAGCATGTAAGTATTGATGCTGAATTTCCTGCATATTCTGTGATCCTATCTTCTTAAAAAGCATGGTTTTGTTTTTGTGTGCCACTTCCTGCCATTCATTTACAAAATCGGCAGCCCATTTATTGACAGTCTGTACGGATACAATAGACTGCATACGGTGCATCCGTTCTTTCTGTTCTTCAAACGGCATTTCCAATGCCCGGCAAATGGCATTTTCTATCTGCTCCGTATCATTGGGATTAACCAGCAAGCGTCGGTCAGTTCCACAGCGGCACCAGCCATTTCACTTAAAACCAATACACCGGGATTGTCTTGCTTGACAGCAACATACTCTTTGGCAACCAAGTTCATTCCGTCACGCAAAGGAGTTACTAATGCAATATCAGCTATAAAATACATAGCAGCCAATTCTTCGAATGAAAAACCATGATAAAAATAGCAGACCGGAGTCCAGTTCATTGTAGAATATCGTCCGTTGATAGAACCTATTTCCTCGTCAATCCGGGTTTTCAATTCGGCATAACTGCCTACATGATCACGTGAAGGAACTATGACCATAGCCAGTGTTACCTTGCCATGATATTCGGGATGGTGTTCCAAAAAAGAGGCAAATCCATAAAGGCGGTGCAAAATACCTTTACTATAATCCAAACGGTCTACCGATAGGATAAGTTTATGTTTGCCAAACAAGAGACGGGTTCGTTCTATAGCCTTCCAAACATTTTTTTGTTGTGACACATTGTGGTAAAGGTCATAATTTATCCCCATCGGAAGTGCATCAACGCGCACAATGCGACTGCCTATCCGGGTTTCATCCAAACTGAAATCTATATGGAGTACCCGTTCGGCCGCACTGATGAAATGACGCATATAGTCATGTGTATGAAATGCGATAAAATCGGCTCCTAACAATCCTTTCAGTATTTCGGCACGTTCAGGTAGAATTCGGAATAACTCATAAGATGGAAACGGAATATGATGGAAATAACCGATATGCAACTGGGGAAGCTCTTGGCGAAGCATTTCCGGAAGTAACATCAACTGATAATCTTGTACCCAGACCCAATCATCCGGTTCCACAAGGCGGATAATTTCCCGACAAAACAAAGCGTTAACCTCTTGGTAAGATTGCCAGAAACTTTTTCTATATAATGTATAGGCAAAGAAATAGTGACATAAAGGCCACAGGGTACTGTTACTGTATCCCTCATAATAGTTCTTATATTGCTCATCGGATAAAAATATGGGATGGAGATTCATTTCCTCCAACCGGTGACAGATATCCTGTTTTTCTTCCTCTTTGTCTGTACAGATTCCGGGCCACCCCACCCAATGTTTCTCGTAATTGCCCTGTAGGAATTTAGTCCCGTTGTCAGACCTCCTTCACTACGTGAGAAAACAAAGGTATCTTTTTCTGCGACAGCCTTCACGGGCAGTCTGTTTGATATGATATACAATTTCATTTTTATATAATTCTTTTTTTCAATTAGATGACAAAAGTCATACCACTAATTTAAACATCTTATTATCAACATGATATATGTTTATTGATTAGTTTATACTTTTTCAATATGAAAGCCTTTTTTCTAAAATGGGAAATGAAATAGCTGAAAGATAAAAGTGCAATTTTTGTAATGGCATCGATTTTGATTTATATGGAGTATAACGCTATCAACTTATAGAAAAGGTAGCGAGCAAACAATAAGAAATAACTGATTAACAAACTAATAAAGATGAAACTAGTAAAAACATAGCTTTCCAATATGGAAATTTGCCTGTTAAAATGAAAAAGAAACTCCAAAAGAATAAAATGCAATAAAAAAATGAAAGTATATAATTTAGAAAATATTAAATCTGCCACCGAACTGAAACATTGGACTGAAGTAATTAACATGAACGAACGTTCTATTATAGTGCTCGACACTTTTACCAGCATTGCCCAAAAGCTGCAAGCTGTTTCTATTTCTTTATTCCATGTCGATATCGAAGAGGTTATGAGTCAATTGCAGGATTTTGAGAATGATTGTAGAAATTGGCTGGACAATCTTCTTTCCTCCGAAATACAGAAAGCAGAAGCTGCCAAAGAAATAAAAGTACACATCGATCAAATTTCCCGTTTATGTAATGAAAATCTGAACATCATTGACGATCATGAGATCATGGCTCACGGAGCAATGATATCCTCTCTTATTCTGTCACATTATTTAGAAGAATGTACAAAAAAGAACTTCATCTTGACTCATGTCATTTCATGCGACTAGGGCTTGATCGAAAACCGGATATAAAGTATGTGAAAAAGAATGTAGAAGAACTGATGAAAGACTGTCCCGATGTTCACATTCTTATTACCCAAAGCCGTTTGTGTAAAAATGTATATGATGAAGTGGATTTCTTCCCACAAATAGGAAATGAGTATTATGCCACTGTTATCGGGGCTGTATTCCATGCGGATGAAATTATAACATCCTTACATTCTGATGAAATTTGTTTCCGAGGTATGGAACATACTCGAACTCTTACATACGGTGAAGCCGAGAATTTTATTGATAGCGGCATTGCATTGCTTCATCCGGAATGTATTCCGCTGGCGCGCACCGCCGGTATGGCTATTGTATTGATAAAAACACCGAAAGATACATTACGAATATCATCAGAAAAAACAGGAACAAAAGTAAAAGCTGCTGTTTCACGCAGAGGTGTGGTCTTTGTCAAACTTCGTTCGTTGGGGATTCTTACTTCTTATCTATTTATTGGAAAAGTATTTGATGTGTTCGAGAAATATAAGGTTCCTGTCTATTTAGCGACTTCCTCTAATGTAAGTGTTTCATTGGCTGTGAAATGTAGCAACGACACATTACGCCTGATATATCGTGAATTACATAAGTATGCGGAAATAGGAATGGAAACAGAAATGTCTGTGGTCAGCGTTATTGGAGATCTAAATTGGGAAAAGCATACAGGGTTGGAAGCCAGAATTATAGAAACACTGAAAGAAATGCCGGTATGCATGATTTCATACGGTAGCAGCACTCACAATCTTTCAGTGCTGGTACGGGAACAAGATAGAGAAAAGGCATTAGTGACACTGTGCAAAGCCTTTCTAGATATTCCATCAGAGAAATTTGATGTAATAAAGCAAACTCAATTACAAGACTCTTTTGTTATGTGACCTTCCTGAGTAAACAGAAGCAACAATTCGTCCGACAAGGTATTTGTTGCTTTTGTTTTTGATTAAATAAAACATTATTTTATCCTTATAGCGATTTGTACTTTATTGCCAATTCTATCACCTAAATTGTTATCCATACAAAAATCTGACTTATGAATTTAATAGAATTCTTTCCCTTATAAACAAAAATAGACATATAGTTGATTATCAGTCCTGAATAACCTTTTAAAATAGTTGCTGTTATCCATTCTTAACTTTAGCACAGAACAGGAAATAATAAAATGGATTTAAAGCAAACAAAGAACATCTCTGTTAAAATACTTTTTGTATATTTGCAACAATATGTTTTATCGTTAAAATAGTTGCAACAGAAATAATACACATAAAAGAAAAACAGAGCAAATAGAAAATGAAGCGAGTTATTAACCTGGACAATTGGAATAGAAAAGAGCATTTTAAATTCTTCTCGGCTCTCGATGACCCTTTTTGGGGAATTACTACGACTGTTGATTTCACAAGCGTATATCAACAAAGTAAAAATATGGAGGTTTCTTTTTTCTTTATTCTGTGTACTTCCTATTGAAATGTATCAATGCAACTACTGCATCAAATTACGTATAGAAAACGGAGAAGTAGTAGAATATGATAAAATCAATATTTCGCCCACTATCGGAAGAGAGGACGGAACTTTTGGCTTTGGATTTTTTGAGTATGACACAGATCTTTCCTTATTTATTGAAAATGCAGAAAAGGAAATACATAGAGTAAAAAACAGTGCCGGACTTTCTTTTTCCAAGGACACTGCAAGAGCAGATGTCATCCGTTATTCGGCTCTGCTTGGTTTGCCTTTTCCGAGATGAAACATGCCGGTTCAATTCAAACAGGAGATTCTATACCCAAAATTTCCACAGGTAAGCTGATACAAGAAAAAAAGAAACTTTTGCTCCCTATATCCATCAGTGTCCACCATGGCTTGGTGGATGGACGAAATATTGCCGAATTTATACAGAACTTAAAAGACGGACAAAACAATACATTATGATATGATTGCTCCCTCTTCCTATTCTAATAATAAAACATGAAAAATAAAATAGAATTTATCGCTTTTGATGCCGATGACACTCTTTGGGAAAATGAACTTTATTTTCAAGAGTTGGAACACAGATTTTGTCATCTTCTGAGGAAATATTTACCAGCTCCTTCCATATCAGAAGAACTGTTCAAAACAGAAATAAAAAATCTGGATATCTATGGTTATGGACTGAAAGGAATGCTGCTTTGCATGATTGAAACCATTTGCAAAGTTACTAATGGAGAAGGAGATCTCAATCTCGTAAAAGAAATCCTCCGATCAGGCCAGGAACTTCTGCAAAGGCCAATCATATTATTGGACGGTGTGCAAGAAGTCATATCAGCCTTGTGCGAAAATTATAAATTAGTATTGGCCACCAAAGGTGATCTGTTCGATCAAAAAAGAAAGATTTCTGCGTCCGGACTACAAGAATGTTTTTGCCACATAGAAATAATGAGCGACAAGAAGAATGCGGATTATAAAAGATTGCTTGATAATTTAGGGTGTAAGGCAGAAAATTTACTGATGATAGGAAACTCAATAAAGTCAGATATTATTCCCATATTGGAACTCGGAGGTTATGCAGCCTATGTACCTCATCATATCACTTGGGCACACGAACAATGTGAAGGAGAAGTAACGCACTCCCACTTTATTAAGTTGAATAACATTAAAGAGATACAAAACTATCTTTAGTTTTGCCATATTCCATTCTCCACGTGGCAACTCTTTGAACAAAAATACCACATCTGGCAAGAATCAAAAAAGATAAGTCACTCTAATACAACAAAAAGGAGAAATGCTTTGCATTTCTCCTTTTCATCAAAAAATCACACATTTAAAACCCAATACTTAATCCGGCTATCAGATAAGTTTTGTCAAATGAGGGCGAAACAATAGCCTGTACAAACAAAGGCAAAGAAAAATTATCTGTAATATTAATGTTCTTGGAAGCTTTTAAAGCAATATCTGTAAAAGCAGCACCATCAGCATCATACATTCCTTTCCAAGGAGTGAAACCAACGGAAGGAGTGAGCGTAATTTCTGCCGGGCAAGCAATATTATAAGAAGCATTGATATAAGTGGAATAAGCACGATCACCGTCTTTGTTATCGTCTCCTCCCGCAAACATAGTAGACCAACTCAAGGTCAGAGGAAAGTTCTCGCCGAAATTATAAGCTAATGTTCCTTCAAATGATGATCATGCTTATAATCCCCGTAGGGCATGGTGATGCCATTCCACCAATAGTCGGTTACTGTAATACCTAAACCGCCAATAGTATAGCTTAAATTGATGTCAAACTCTTGTGCACCGTCTGTCTTGGTCAGGCTCTGACTCCCCCAAGCAGATAAAGAAAGGTTGCCGTAAGATAATCCTAATGTAGCTGTACAGAAAATCCTGAATTCTGGTAAGCGCCACGCCAAATGTAATCACTTACAAAATCTGCCTTAGCCGTTACGTTAAATTCTTGTGCTTTTATCACTCCAGCAACAGTAAAGCCAGCACCAAGACCACTTTTTTCAAATTCCTTTTCATCTTAAAAAATTAAACTAATTAATATTCGTGTTTTACATATTTCTACTATTTCCTTCTTATTGTCTGAAAGGAAATATCCATTTTGAGTTTTTCTGAATCAAGATGCATCATTCAATGGTGATGCACGTCAAAGATCAAGAATCCATGTTATCAAAGCAAAGAACAATACAATGATAGCCACAGCTTCTAGAGCCGACAGGCTCTCGGTATCCAGGAAACTTCTCTTTTCATGACGCACATCTTCCTAATTTAATGACTATATATTTTTATTATTTTGCCTTTTCTAAAGCAGCATTCAGTTTTAACACATTCACCTTCTCTGTACCGAACATGCCCATAAACGGTTTTTCCACAGCTTTATCTACAATAGCTTTTACAGTTTCCTCACTCATTCCGCGAGCTTTAGCCACACGTTGTACCTGCACGTATGCGCAGGCCGGAGTGATGTCAGGATCCAATCCGGAACCGCTGGCTGTTACCATTTCGGCAGGTACTTCCTTACGGCTCAAGTAAGGATGATGCTTTAAAAATGTATCAATCCGAGCTTCTACTTCAGCCAGATACTCCTCATTGGTAGGACCTTTATTGCTACCGGCCGAACTAGCCGCATCATAACCTTCACCAGCACATGAAGGACGTCCCCAGAAATAGATATCTTCTGTAAATAATTGTCCCACATTGGCTGCACCTACCACTTTTCCGTTAAGTTCCACAACCTCGGCATTGCCGGAATTAGGTCCGGCAAATTGAGCGAAAATCCATAAGACTAGTATATAGCATACTGAGAAAAACACACAAAAGACTAAAGTAAGTCTGAATGACTTTATAAAATTTTTCATTGTTATTTACTTGTTAAAAGAATAATCCTACTACTAAATCTATTAATTTAATACCCACAAAAGGAGCAATAACACCACCTATGCCATATATCAAAAGATTACGACGAAGCAAGGCGGAAGCTCCTATCGGTTTGTATTGAACTCCTTTCAATGCCAGCGGAATCAGAATAGGAATAATGATGGCATTGAATATAACTGCAGATAAGATAGCACTCTCAGGCTATGCAACCCCATAATATTCAATGCAGCCAGTTCTGGAATGGAAAGCATGAACAATGCAGGAACAATGGCAAAATATTTGGCCACATCATTGGCTATGGAGAAAGTGGTCAGTGTACCACGTGTCATCAGCAATTGTTTACCTATCTCAACAATTTCTATCAGCTTGGTAGGATCATTATCCAAATCCACCATATTCCCTGCTTCTTTGGCAGCCTGTGTACCGCTATTCATGGCAACCCCCACATTAGCTTGGGCAAGGCAGGAGCATCATTTGTTCCGTCACCCATCATGGCAACCAGTTTGCCGGCAGCCTGCTCTTTCTTGATATACTCCATCTTATCCTCCGGTTTAGCTTCGGCTATGAAGTCGTCTACTCCGGCTTTCTCTGCAATATATTTGGCGGTCAAAGGGTTATCTCCCGTCACCATGACTGTTTTTACCCCCATCTTGCGTAAACGTTCAAAACGTTCCTGAATACCCGGTTTTATGATATCCTGCAATTCTATAACTCCGGCAATTTTCTTATTGACACTCACCACCAATGGAGTACCTCCATTACTTGTAATGGTTTGAATGATATCTTCCGTTTCTTTTGGGAAAGGGTTTCCGGCAGACAAAGCTATCTTGCGGATAGCATCAAATGCACCTTTACGGATTTCTGTTCCATCCTTCAAGTTAATACCCGAGCATTTGGTTTCGGCGGTAAATTTTATCATATGAGCACCATCGGTATTCAAATTACGCATCCGTAAACCCGATTCACGTCCCAGTTCAATAATAGATTTACCTTCCGGAGTATCATCAGATACAGATGAGAGTAGGCAGGCTTCGATGAAAGCATGTTCATCCACTCCCTGAGCCGGATAAAAACGAGTAGCTTTACGGTTTCCTATAGTTATTGTTCCTGTTTTATCAAGAAGCAAAGTATCTATATCTCCGGCTGTTTCCACTGCTTTACCCGATTTGGTTATGACGTTGGCACGCAGAGCACGATCCATCCCGGCGATACCGATAGCCGAAAGCAATCCTCCGATAGTGGTGGGAATGAGGCAGACAAACAAGGACAGAAAAGAAGCAATGGTAATGACAGTTCCCGTATAATCGGCAAACGGTTTAAGGGTGATACACACAATGACAAAGACCAATGTAAATGCTGCCAACAGGATAGTCAATGCAATTTCATTCGGTGTTTTCTGGCGGGATGCGCCTTCCACCAATGCAATCATCTTATCCAAGAAACTTTCACCCGGCTGGGTGCTTACCATTACTTTTATCTGATCGGACAATACTTTTGTACCTCCTGTTACTGAACTCTTGTCACCGCCTGCTTCACGGATTACAGGAGCGGATTCGCCTGTGATGGCACTTTCGTCAATAGACGCCAGTCCTTCGATGATCTCGCCATCGGCAGGAATAACATCTCCTGCCTCACATACAAAAATATCACCTTTCTTTAACTGGGAACTACTGACAGTTTTCAAAGTCCCGTTCACAATCAATTTGGCAGGAGTCTCCTCACGAGTCTTCCTCAGGCTATCGGCTTGTGCTTTTCCGCGCGCTTCGGCAATAGCTTCAGCAAAATTAGCAAATAACAAGGTGATGAACAGAATTACGAAAACCCATAAATTATAAATAAATGAGCCTTGTGAATCATTAACGATAGAGTAGAGCATCACCAAGAACATAATAGCTGTACAAACCTCTACCGTGAACATAATCGGATTCTTAATCATCACTCGCGGATTCAACTTCACGAATGATTGTTTTATGCTGTCAATAACTTGCTCCTTCTGAAATAAAGAAGCTGATTTATTATCTTTCATATCTTCTATTAATATCGTTGTCTGTTATCAGAATTATAAACTCAAGTGCTCGGCAATAGTGCTTAATGCATGTACCGGGAAGAATGATAGTGCGGCAACAATAAAAATAACCGCAAATGTCATCACACCGAATGTCACTGTATCGGTTTGCAATGTGCCGGCGCTTTCGGGAATAAATTTTTTCTTAGCCAGAATACCTGCTATGGCCACTTGACCTACAATCGGGACAAAACGTCCTAATATCAGCACAATACCACAAGAGTAGTTCCAAAACCATGTGTTATCACCCAGTCCTTCAAAACCGGAACCATTATTGGCGGCACACGAGGTGTATTCATAAAGCATTTCACTCAGACCATGATATCCGGGATTGTTCAACCAGCCACCTTCACTTTCCACAAATGCAGGCGCATGAACAAACAGATAAGCAGCCAATGCTGTACCAACTAAAATGATAAACGGATGAAGTAGTGCTACAATGGAAGCAATCTTCATTTCACGTGCTTCTACTTTATGACCAAGAAACTCCGGTGTACGGCCTACCATCAACCCACTGATGAACACGGCGATAATAATAAATGTAAAGTAGTTCATCCATCCCACACCTACACCGCCAAACCATGTGTTGATCTGCATGTTCAGCATTTCCATCATACCCGAAAGCGGCATTGTTGAATCGTGCATACCATTGACAGAACCATTGGAAGTAACCGTAGTAGTAATACTCCACAAAGCAGTGGCGGCCGAGCCCAAACGTATTTCTTTACCTTCCATCGCGCCATTATCCTGCGCTATCCCCATCTCATCAATACGTGGATTACCACCCATCTCCTGACTGACATTGATACAAACTCCTACCAGATAAGCAAACAGCATGACACCATATATACTATAACCCAATTTTTTACGTTTCAGATAGAAACCGAATGCAAATGCCATCGCCATAGGTATGATAAGGATAGACCAACATTCCACCATATTAGCAAAATAGGTAGGGTTCTCCAAGGGATGAGAAGAGTTTACACCAAAATAACCACCCCCATTAGTACCCAATTGTTTGATAGGGACAATAGCCGCCGTAGGGCCTTGTGATACATATTGTGTAGTTCCTTCCATGGTGGTCACCTTCATTTTCCGTCAAAGCCCATCGGAGTGCCTTGCACAATCAGGATAAAACCTACGATCAATGAAAGAGGCAACAGGACACGGTACAACTTAATACCAAATAGTTCCAGAAATTGCCAATAGTCTGAGTAGTCTTTGCAGCCAGCGCTTTCATTATACCTGCCATGGCAGCCATACCGGTAGCGGCAGTAATAAACTGAAAGAGCATGATGACGAATAGCTGAGTAAAATAAGTCAGCCCACTTTCACCGCTATAATGTTGCAAGTTACAGTTCACCATGAAACTGATACAAGTATTGAATGCCTGATGCGCAGTCTGACCGGCATTTCCATCCGGGTTAAGCGGCAGCACACCTTGTGTAACCAACAGTACCATCCCCCAAAGGAACCAAAATAGATTTACCACCAGCAAGGCTCTCAAAAACTGTTTCCAGTTCATCTCCTCATTGGGATTGATACCACTCAGTTTGAACATAACCCGTTCAACGGGCTTCATAAAATCCGACCAAGTCTTTTCACCTTTATAAACTTTAGCGATATATTTGCCCAAAGGATAGCTAAGCACTATCAATAAGACAATTTGCGCTATAACACCTAAAACTTCAGTATTCATAACTCTTTATTTCTTAACTTACTTTTTTAAAACTTCTCCGGCTTGATAAGAACATACATCATATAGCCGAACATAATCAAACTAACTACAAATAATGCTGTGTACATAACTTGTTTCTCCTTTCTTTTTTTAGATCTTCTCGAACCAGTCTATACATTTAAAGAAAAGCCAAAAGCAAGCTATGCCGCTCAAGGTACAAACCGCAAATCCGATTGAAAATAAATCCATAATTCCTTTTTTTAAATTAATACTATTGTTAACTGCCACGCTATATGCCAATAGTGTGCCATTACTGGCAAACAGGAGATAAGTAATTGATTTATATACAGATATAACAACAAGAAAAAAGAGGGAGCAAAAGAAGATCTTTCAAAATGAAAAGGGAAGGATATCAAAACAGGAGAATAATTGATTTATTTGCTGCCAAACTGCATAATTCCCCAATTTATTATATAGCTTTGTATAGAGGTTTTAATACAGAAAAACAGAAAGGAAAAATGAAAAAGATAAATGTTACCGTAGCCGATATCACTACTTTAAAAGTCGACGCCATTGTAAATGCAGCCAACAGTTCGTTGCTGGGTGGTGGCGGTGTAGATGGAGCTATCCATCGGGCTGCAGGTCCGGCGTTGTTAGCGGAATGCAAAACATTGGGCGGTTGTCCGACAGGGGAAAGCAAGATAACCGATGCATACAACCTGCCATGCAGGAAAGTAATTCATACTGTAGGGCCCGTATGGCATGGGGGAACGCATGGAGAAGCCGAAAAACTTGCATCATGTTATCGTACCAGTTTTATACTAGCGAGAGAAAACGGCATCCAAAGCATTGCATTCCCCTGTATCAGTACCGGCGTATATCATTATCCCAAGGAAGAAGCGGCACGTATCGCATTGAATGCCATCGGGGAAGAAATGGCACATGGCTATGAAGGAGAAGTGATTGTATGCTGTTTCTCGGAAGAAGATGCTGAAGTATATCGAGAGCTCCTGTCTTGCTGAGGAAAGCCACGGGGGATTTCTAAAATCCGTACTATACCGATTCCATTTCCATCTTTGCTGAAACTGTGACGGACAGAAGAGTGTAGTAAGTGTTCCAGCTTGTGAAACGCTACCGTATGGTCTTTCATACCTGATACTAAGCTCTTTCTTCCTTATGGTTAAGCCCATTCTTACGGTTACATACTATAGTCGCCGGCATCGCTCCGTACAGTCCACTGCAATGGACTGTACGGACTGCCCCGGTGGACTGTACAGTCCACCGGAAGAAACTGTAGCAGCAAACCATAAGAGTGGGCTTAGCCATAAGGAGGAAACGGCTTAATCAATGGTACTCAATAACTAAATACCGTATTCCTCTATTTTTCTATATAAAGTAGTCAAACCTATTTTCAATAAACGTGAAGCCTCAGTCTTGTTTCCTTTAGTATGTTGCAGAACTTTAGCAATATGACGTTTTTCCATAGCGGCCAGTTCAAACTCCGAATAATTCTTGCCGGAATAATCTTCCTGTCGGGTATTCTGTATTTCAATAGGAAGATCTTGTAAGGTAAGCTGTTTGTCGCAGACAATCATGCTGCGTTCTATCACGTTTCGCAATTCACGGATATTTCCTCTCCAGTCGGCAGCTTTCAAAGCATTCAAGAACTCCGGAGCCATCCCTTCCACTTGTTTCCCCAGTTTTTTTGAAAAGAGTTGGATAAAGCTTCCCGCCAAAAGTTCGATGTCTTCTTTGCGCTCACGAAGAGGAGGGAGGTGTATCTGAAAAACAGAAAGACGATAATAAAGATCTTCACGGAAATTACCTTGTTCTATTTCTTTTTCAGGTCCCGATTGGTGGCGGAGATAACGCGGACATTCACTTTCGTCGGTTTCGTGTCGCCTATCTTGATGTACTCTCCCGCTTCGAGCACACGAAGCAATTTGGCCTGCAGCTCGAAAGCCATTTCACCTATTTCATCCAAAAAGATGGTTCCGTTATCGGCCACTTCGAACAGCCCCTTCTTATCTTTCATCGCTCCGGTAAACGAACCGGCTTTATGACCGAATATCTCGCTTTCAAGCAGATCTTTGCTAAAAGCAGAACAGTTTACAGCCACAAAAGCATTCTCTTTGCGAAGACTGTTGCGATGGATGGCTTGTGCAAAGACTTCTTTCCCCGTGCCTGTTTCTCCGGTCAGCAAGACTGTAACATCCGTTGCCGAAACCTTTCGGGCCAATGCTACGGCTTGTTGCATACCCTCCGACTTCCCTTTTATAGCGTCAAAAGAGAAACTTTGGGTTTCTTCTGTTTTCACTTTTTCCCCTACATTCTTTTTAGCCTGAGCCATAGCCCGGCTGATTAACGGAATAATTTTATTATTATCATCCCTTTGGTGATATAATCAAAGGCTCCATTCTTGATTGCCTGCACACCATCCGGAATATTACCGTGGGCGGTCAAAAGTATCACCTCCAATTCTGGATAGAGTTTTTTGATGGTTGTAACCATATCCACTCCATTGCCGTCCGGCAAAAACACATCACACAACACCACTTGGGGATTATGTAACTTAAGTTGTTTCAATGTAGACTGGCAATCGGCTGCCTGGAATACTTCGTAACCTTCCAATTCCATCATACGCGAAAGAAGTTTGCGTATTTGCGGTTCATCATCAATAATTAAAATACTATCCATATATTTATTCTGTTTTGCGGGACAAAGATAGAATAAAATGAACGCTCGACAAAAGGATAATACTTAATTTCTGTTTTATAGAAAACGCTTTCTGATTATCTTTTTTAATCTCGGATTTTCTGAACCACTCCCGTAGGGAGTAAACAATAACAAGCTGTAAGAAACATATTTACTGATCAATTAAACTCATCTTATAATGAACCTTTTTATATTTTGTTTCGTTAAATATACCGGATGACATCTCAATTTACTTCCGTCAATTCCTCCCTATTCTTAATTAATTTAAACTATTATAGACTATGAACAAAATAGAAATAAAAGACTTATATCTTGTTTTCGGTCCGGAAAAGCAGAAAGCGTTCCGGATGTTGAAAGAAAGAAAAAGCAAAAATGAAATTTTAAAGGCGACTAATTGTACTGTAGCAGTTAAAAACGCCAATCTGACAATCAAAGAAGGAGAATTCTTCGTAATCATGGGGCTATCGGGTAGTGGCAAATCAACTTTATTGCGCTGCATAAACCGATTAATCAAACCCACAAAAGGACAAGTACTGATTAATGGAACAGATATTACTGCCGCATCTGATAAGGAATTGTTGGAAATGCGTCGCCGGGAGATAGCTATGGTGTTCCAAAATTTTGGTTTGTTACCTCATCGCAGTGTTTTAAGCAATATTGCATTCGGTCTTGAACTCCAAGGAGTTCCCAAACAAGAACGTGAGAAAAAAGCCATGAAGAGTATGGAAATAGTCGGGCTGAAAGGACATCAGAATCAGATGGTCGGACAACTTTCCGGCGGAATGCAGCAACGTGTCGGGTTGGCACGCGCTTTGGCAAATGATCCGGAAATATTACTGATGGATGAAGCCTTTTCCGCTTTGGACCCATTGATCCGCGTACAAATGCAAGATGAAATGCTGGCGCTGCAATCCAAAATGAAAAAGACCATCGTCTTTATCACGCATGATTTGAGCGAAGCAATTAAACTGGGTGACCGCATTGCCATTATGAGAGACGGAGAAGTGGTGCAAGTCGGAACTTCAGAAGAAATTTTAACAGAACCAGCCAATGACTATGTGGCAAGATTTGTAGAAAATGTGGACCGGAGCAAAATCATAACGGCAGGAAGTATTATGATAACCCGTCCCGCCGTAGCCCGTCTGCGTAAAGAAGGTCCCGAGGTTCTGATCAGAAAGATGAAAGAAAGAGATATTACCGTGCTTCCTGTGATAGATGAAAATGACAAGCTGATAGGAGAGATTACATTGGAAAGTGCCGCCATTCTTCGGCATAAAGGTATAAAATCAATCAAGGAAGCCGTACAAAGTGAAGTACATTCCGTTACGGAGGACACAAAGATTGAGGATCTGCTTCCCTTAATTACGAAAACCAATTCTCCCATTTATGTGGTAAATGAAGAACGCGAACTGAAAGGCTTGGTTCCTCTATCGTCCATCGTAGTAGAGATGACCGGAAAAGATAAAGAAGAAATTAATGAACTTATTCAAAACGCTATCGAATTATGATAAACATAGGAAAATATATAGAAACAGCCATCAACTGGCTCACAGAAAACTTTGCCCCTCTTTTCGACGCCATCAATGTTGGAATAGGCGGGTTCATAGATGGGTTCCAAAACATATTGATGTGGATACCTTTTTATGTAACAATAGCATTGCTGGCCATCCTGGCTTGGTATAAATCGGGAAAAGGAGTCAGCATTTTTACCATTTTAGGATTATTACTGATTTGGGGAATGGGATTTTGGAACGAAACCATGCAGACTTTAGCATTGGTGCTTTCGTCTACCATCATCGCTCTTATCATGGGACTTCCATTGGGAATATGGAGCGCAAACAGCAAACGATGTGATAAAATTCTGCATCCTATCCTCGACCTGATGCAAACGATGCCTGCTTTCGTCTATCTGATTCCTGCCGTACTCTTTTTCGGGCTGGGAACCGTTCCGGGAGCTTTTGCCACCATTATTTTTGCCATGCCTCCCGTAGTGCGTCTGACCAGCTTGGGTATCAAGCAAGTACCGAAGAATGTTATAGAAGCTTCGCGCTCTTTTGGTGCGACACCTATGCAATTATTATTCAAGGTACAATTACCGCTGGCATTGCCCACCATCATGACCGGTATAAACCAGACAATCCTAATGTCGCTCTCCATGGTGGTCATTGCCGCTATGATTGCAGCCGGAGGGTTAGGGGAAATCGTATTGAAAGGTATCACGCAGATGAAAATAGGTTTAGGTTTCGAAGGCGGTATCGCAGTAGTCATCCTAGCCATCATTCTGGATAGAATAACACAAGGACTTGGAAAACAAAAGAAAGGGAAATAAGCATGAAGAAAATACTATATTTTTTGTCTTTCCTCCTGTTGCTTACCTCTTGCAGCGGGAAAAAGATGATAAGACAATAAGCATTGGATACATAAACTGGGACGATGGCATCGCTCTGACCTATTTAACGGAAGTGATTCTTGAACAACAAGGTTATCATGTCATTTTAAAGAATGCTGATCCAGCTCCTATCTATGCAACAATGGCCCGTGGCAAAGTAGATTTGCTGATGGATGCTTGGTTACCAGCCACACAGGCCGATTATATGAAACAATACGGAAAGAATCTGGAAATCTTAGGCAAGATCTATCCAGATGCCCGTATCGGTCTGGTAGTCCCCGATTATGTGGACATTCATTCTATTGACCAATTAAATGCCAACAAAGAAAAATTCGGAGGCGAGATTATCGGCATTGATGCCGGCGCAGGATTATGCATGCTGCAGATATGGCCATAGAAAAATACAATCTGGATTACAAATTGCTGGAGTCTAGCGGACCGGCTATGACCGCAGTACTAAAAAGAGCCATTGACGAACATCAATGGATTGTGGTGACGGGATGGACTCCCCATTGGATGTTCACCCGCTTTAAATTAAAATTTTTAGAAGACCCGAAAGGCATTTTTGGTAAAGCGGAAACAATTACAGCCATTGCCTGCAAAGGATTTGGTGAGCAACACCCGTTTGTGGTAAAACTGATAGAAAACATACATCTGAGCACCGAAGAAATCAGCAGCTTGCTGGATGATGTATCACAAAATGAATATAATGAAAAAGAAGGAGCGGAAAAATGGGTAAAAGAACATCAGGAGCTGGTAGATTCCTGGATTCCCCAGAAATAGAAATATCTCACTTACCTTGAGGCCACGCCCAAGGTAAGTGAGAAAACAAACGAACTTTGTATCAGCTCAACTATGCCATATATTTTGATAAGTTTCTCGAAAACAAAACCTATCTTTGCAACATAATAAAACACATATAAATTATGAATGTAATCAAATCAAGGTTCGTCTATCACTTAATGGCAATAATCACTGTAGCTATCTGGGGACTACTTTGTTTCTACTAAGATTCTAATCCAACATGGATTAAGTCCTTCCGACATCTTCTTTTATCGTTTCACTCTGGCCTATCTTTGCATGTGGTGTATTTCTTATAAAAAACTATTTGCCAATAGAATAAAAGATGAATTGTTACTTTTATTGGCCGGATTATGTGGAGGAACTATTTATTTCATTACTGAAAATACGGCTCTCGGTATCACATTAGCCTCCAACGTGTCTCTGATAGTATGCACATCACCTGTTCTGACCACACTACTTTCTTATTTGTTCAGAAGAAAAGAACCTTTCACCCGCCATCTTGTTTACGGATCGATCATGGCTTTGATAGGAGTGGGGCTAGTTGTTTTCAACGGCAGTTTCATTCTGAAAATTAATCCTTTGGGAGATATTCTTTCACTGACCGCTGCATTGATGTGGGCATTTTATTGCCTTATTCTCAAACAATTGGATAATCATTATTCTATCGTATTCATTACCCGTAAGTATTCTTCTACGGAGTGCTGACCATTCTGCCCATGTTTTTATTCCGTCCGTTAAATTGGGACAATGTCTTGATGATGCAACCCATCGTGTTTGGAAATCTTCTCTTTTTGGGATTTGTCGCTCCATGCTCTGCTTCATAGCCTGGAATGCATGTGTCAAGGAATTGGGAGCCGTAAAAAGTACAAACTATATTTATATCATCCCTTTGGTAACTCTTCTTACTTCAGCGGTCATTATTAATGAAAAGATAACTTGGATAGCCCTTACCGGCTGTTTTCTTATCTTGTGTGGTGTATATTTGGCAGAACGGAAAACAAATCCTACATTTGAGGCGAAATCTTAAAGCCTTTAATTATGAACGAGATAGACAAAATGCGTAACAGTCAGCTGGCCGATATGGAGAAACCGGAAATACAGGCCAGTTTCATACACGCCAAAAAACTAGTGGCCCAATTACGGATGATGAGTACATACGATGATGGTTTCAGGGAAGTGCTGGAAGAATTAGTGCCGGGTATCCCTTCCACTTCTGTCATCTGTCCACCATTTTACTGTGATCATGGACACGGCATCCGCTTAGGAGAGCATGTCTTTGTGAATGCCAACTGTACATTTTTAGACGGTGGATATATCACCATAGGAGCACATACATTGATAGGACCCAATGTACAGATCTATACTCCACATCATCCGGTAGATACATAACCCGACGCGAACCCAAAGAGTATGCATATCCCGTAACTATCGGAGAAGATTGCTGGATAGGAGGAGGAGCTATTCTTTGTCCCGGAGTAAAAATAGGTCATCGCTGTATTATCGGAGCTGGAAGTGTCGTAACTAAAGACATTCCCGACAATTCCGTTGCTGTAGGTAATCCAGCCAAAGTGATTAGAAAAGTTGATTAAAAAAGAGAACAGATAATTATGAAAGTTTTGGCCCCACATAATTATCTGTTTCTCGTATTCAGCCAATATAACATTGACGCTCAGAAACAGGCAATCGTCTCCGTTAGAACATTCAAAGTCTATTTTATTCTCTCTGGCCAGCCAACCTATAGCTGCATTCAAATCTCTGTCAGACAACTCTGAAGCTCTTTTTAAATCACAATAACTCCACCGTTTATTGTCATTCAGCAGTTTCCAAACTTTTCCTGCGTTTACTCCAATTTGATGTTTATCCATTTTGATGTTCAATTAAAGAAGTTAATAATAGAATGCTTAGTTTTTTGCGGTAAATATAACCTTTTATTAAAATAAAATAGACTCTCCTACATAAAATTCATGTAAAAGACATGATTATTTAACATTTGTTTCTGTCAAATTTCATGTAAATTCTCTTTTTATGAAGATATTTATTGCCGGATGAGCCATTTTTACAAATATTTCCTCTAACTTTGTAAGTCAATTAATCCTTTGATATGAAAAGAAATAAAATAAACTGGAGAGTGCCCAAAGGTATGGAACTCACAGAGTTAGATAAAAAGGTTCTCTATTATCAAGATAGAGGTCATTTGGTGCCTTCACGTGAACTGATTAAGACACCAGAACAGATTGAAGGAATACGCCGTAGCGGTATTATCAATACCGGAGTGCTAGACCTTGTAGAACGCGAGATCCATGCAGGCATGAGCACATTGGAAATAGACAAACTAGTTTATGAATACACTAAAGATCATGGCGGCATTCCTGCAACCTTAGGTTATGAAGGTTTTCCAAAAAGTTGCTGCACCTCTATCAATGAGGTTGTTTGTCACGGTATTCCTAATGAATTCGACATTCTGGAAGAAGGAGATATTATCAATGTGGATTGTACTACCATTCTTGATGGTTATTATGCCGACGCATCGCGTATGTTTACCATTGGAAAAACCACACCTCAGAAAGAGAAACTGGTACGAGTAGCTAAAGAATGTTTGGAGATAGGCATGGAAGCTGCAAAACCATTTGGTTTTGTGGGAGACATAGGACATACCATTGAAAAACATGCTAAAAAAAATGGATTCTCAGTAGTGCGTGATCTCTGCGGACACGGAGTAGGCATAGAGTTTCATGAAGAACCGGATGTAGAACATTTTGGAAAAAAAGGAACTGGTATGCTATTGGTCCCGGGAATGGTTTTTACCATTGAACCAATGATCAATATGGGAACATGGGAAGTCTTCATTGATGAGGAAGATGGCTGGACTGTAGTCACCGAAGACGAACAGCCGTCTGCACAGTGGGAACATACTTTCGTTATGACAGATAACGGACTTGAAATTCTGACACATTAATATATATAATTAAGGTATAGAAATATGGATACAATTATATTAGGTATAGAATCTTCCTGTGACGACACATCAGCCGCAGTTATCAAGAATGGCGTATTGTTGTCCAACGTAGTGTCCAGCCAGGCTGTTCACGAAGCTTACGGAGGGGTGGTTCCCGAATTGGCGTCACGTGCCCATCAACAAAACATTGTACCGGTGGTGCACGAAGCTTAAAAAGGCAGGAGTTACCAAGGAGCAACTAAGCGCCGTTGCATTCACCCGAGGACCCGGCTTGATGGGATCATTACTGGTCGGAGTATCTTTTGCGAAAGGTTTCGCACGTTCATTAAATATACCAATGATTGATGTTAACCACCTGCAAGCCCATGTGTTAGCCCATTTCATTAAAGAATCGGAAGAAGACAACAACCAACCTAAATTCCTTTCTTGTGCCTGCTGGTGTCAGGAGGAAACTCACAGATAATATTGGTAAAGGCCTATAATAATATGGAAGTTTTGGGACAAACTATTGACGATGCAGCAGGAGAAGCTATCGACAAATGTTCTAAAGTAATGGGCTTAGGTTATCCCGGAGGTCCTATCATTGATAAACTGGCACGTCAAGGCAATCCCAAAGCGTTCACTTTCAGTAAACCACATATTCCGGACTATAACTATAGCTTCAGTGGACTAAAGACTTCTTTCCTATACTCTTTGCGTGACTGGTTGAAAGAAGATCCCGATTTCATCGAGCATCATAAAAACGACTTGGCTGCTTCATTAGAAGCGACTATTGTAGATATTTTAATGGATAAGCTGAGAAAAGCAGCCAAAAATCTCAAAATAAATGAAGTGGCAGTAGCCGGAGGGGTATCAGCCAATAACGGGCTTCGTAACTCATTCCGCGAACATGCCGGGAAATATGGTTGGAATATCTATATCCCGAAGTTCAGCTTTACTACGGATAATGCTGCAATGATCGCAATTACCGGTTATTACAAGTACCTGGACAATGATTTTTGCACTATAGACAAGCCCGCTTATTCACGGGTAACTATTTAAATATTTAAAAACCGTTTTCAACATGTCAGTAGAAGGTAAATTTTTAAGTAAAGAGATTAACGATTTGTTTTGGAGAGAAGCCTGACACTCGTTACTGCCGAGAGTTGCACGGCAGGAAGTGTGGCGGCCGCTATTACAGCCGTTGCCGGAAGTTCACACTTCTTTAAAGGTGGAATTATCGCCTATTCCAACGAAATAAAGGAAAATCTGTTGGGGGTAAACCACGGAACTTTAGAAACTCATGGGGCTGTAAGTGAAGAAACCGTTATCGAAATGGTAAAAGGGGCGATGAAATCGATGAATTCTGATTGTGCTGTAGCAACTTCAGGTATCGCAGGGCCCACAGGAGGTACCCCCGACAAGCCGGTAGGTACCATTTGGATTGCTGCCGGATGTAAAGACAAAGTGATTACACTGAAATTGGAAGGCGACGAAGGAAGAAACAAAAACATTGCAAATGCAACCCAAAATGCACTGCAACTGCTCCGAAAGTTGTTCCAAAACGAAGAAAATGAGCAGTAATTGCAGAATTATTTGCAAAAACTCTTGTTTTATACAAATAAAAGTGCTTATTTTGCACTCCGTTTGAAATAAGTATTGAAAAAAACTATAAAAATAAGATAGCAATGTCGAAGATTTGTCAAATTACCGGAAAGAAAGCCATGATTGGCAACAATGTTTCACACTCTAAGAGAAGAACCAAAAGAACTTTTGATGTGAACTTGTTTACTAAGAAATTCTACTATGTAGAACAAGATTGCTGGATTAGCCTGAATATCTGCGCTAACGGCTTACGTGTGATTAATAAAAAAGGCTTGGATGCAGCGCTGAATGAAGCGGTAACCAAAGGCTATTGTGATTGGAAAAGCATCAAAATTATTGGTTAATTAAAAAGGAGAGATAGACTATGGCAAAGAAGGCTAAAGGTAATAGAGTACAGGTAATCCTTGAATGCACAGAAATGAAGGATAGTGGTATGCCGGGAACTTCTCGTTACATTACAACAAAAAATAGAAAAAATACCACTGAAAGATTGGAACTTAAGAAGTACAATCCTATTTTGAAAAGAGTAACAGTTCACAAAGAAATTAAATAATTATAACCCATGGCAAAGAAAACAGTCGCAACCCTTCAGACAGGTAAAGAAGGACGTTCTTATACTAAGGTTATCAAGATGGTTAAATCTCCGAAAACAGGAGCTTACATCTTCGATGAGCAAATGGTACCTAACGAAAAAGTTCAAGACTTTTTCAAGAAATAATTCAGTCGGAAGACTAATGGAAAGTTCCTTTCATATATTATGGAAGGAACTTTTTTTATACCACAATGTTATCATCATAATACATTATGACCAATCATTGTGACACTTTTTTTTGTCCGTGTAAGAGATTAGTTATATCTTTGTAGCATAAACAGATAAATCAGACTCCAATATGGGATTTTTTAATTTTTTCTCGAAAGAAAAGAAGGAAACTTTAGACAAAGGATTGTCCAAAACCAAAGAAAGTGTATTTAGTAAGATTGCCCGTGCCGTAGCTGGTAAATCAAAAGTAGACGATGAAGTATTGGATAATCTGGAAGAAGTGCTTATTACTTCGGATGTAGGCGTTGAAACAACTCTAAATATTATTAAACGCATTGAAGAAAGAGTTGCCAAAGATAAATATGTAAACACTCAGGAACTGAACAAGATTCTCCGTGAAGAGATAGCGGCATTATTGACTGAAAATAACACGGTGGATTCGGATGATTTCACTGTTCCGGAAGGTAAGAAGCCCTATGTCATCATGGTGGTAGGTGTAAACGGTGTGGGTAAAACTACAACCATTGGCAAATTGGCATATCAATTTAAGAAGGCGGGCAAATCCGTCTATTTGGGTGCCGCTGATACATTCCGTGCTGCCGCCGTAGAACAATTGGATATTTGGGGAGAAAGAGTAGGAGTGCCTGTTATTAAACAGAAAATGGGATCAGATCCCGCATCCGTAGCTTTTGATACCTTAAGCTCTGCCGTAGCTAATAATGCAGATGTAGTAATTATTGATACCGCAGGTCGTCTTCACAATAAAGTAGGTTTGATGAACGAGCTTACTAAAATCAAGAATGTGATGAAGAAAGTTGTTGCGGACGCACCTCACGAAGTATTGCTGGTTTTAGACGGTTCTACCGGTCAAAACGCATTTGAACAAGCAAAACAGTTTACTTTGGCTACAGAAGTTACTGCTATGGCAATTACCAAATTGGACGGAACAGCCAAGGGGGCGTTGTAATTGGCATCTCAGAGCAGTTCAAAATTCCCGTAAAATATATTGGATTGGGCGAAGGTATTGAAGACATGCAGGTATTCCGCAAAAAAGAATTTGTAGACTCACTATTTGGAGAGACTGAATAATAAATGAAACGTAACACAATAGATATCATCACCTTAGGGTGTTCCAAAAACTTAGTAGACTCAGAAAAGCTGATGCGTCAGCTGGAAGCAAACGGTTATAAAGTAACTCATGATTCCGATAAACCGCAAGGAGAAATCGCAGTTATTAATACATGTGGTTTTATCGGCGATGCCAAAGAGGAATCGATCAATATGATATTGGAATTTTGTCAGGCCAAAGAAGAAGGAAAACTCAAAAAACTATATGTAATGGGTTGCCTTTCAGAAAGATATCTAAAAGAATTGGCATTGGAAATTCCTCAAGTAGACAAATTCTATGGTAAGTTTAATTGGAATGAGTTACTGGCAGATTTAGGCAAAGCATACAAGGCGGAATTTGCCATTGAACGGACATTAACCACTCCTCATCACTATGCTTATCTGAAAATATCAGAAGGCTGTGACCGTAAATGTTCTTATTGTGCCATTCCTATTATTACAGGACGCCACATTTCACGTCCGATGGAGGAGATTATTGATGAAGTGAAACTACTTGTATCCGAAGGAGTAAAGGAGTTCCAAATTATAGCCCAAGAATTGACTTACTACGGCGTAGATCTATATAAAAGTCAGAAATTGCCCGAACTCATCGAAAGAATTGCTAATGTTCCCGGTGTAGAATGGATACGTTTACACTATGCATATCCGGCGCATTTCCCGGAAGAATTATTCCGTGTTATGCGCGAACACGATAATGTATGCAAATATATGGATATCGCCCTGCAACACATTAGTGACAATATGCTGAATAAAATGCGCCGACACGTAAGTAAAGCGGAAACCTACGAATTAATCGAAAAATTTCGTCGGGAAGTACCCGGTATTCACTTACGTACAACATTAATGGTAGGACATCCCGGCGAGGCTGAAGAAGATTTTGAAGAATTAAAAGAATTCGTCAAAAAGTACGATTTGACCGGATGGGGGCCTTTGCATACTCAGAAGAAGAAGGAACATTCGCCGCTAAAGAATACGAAGATTCCATTTCTCATGAAGTGAAACAACAGCGTTTGGATGAATTAATGGCACTTCAGCAGGAAATAGCCGGCGAACTGAGCCAAACGAAAATAGGTAAAGAATTCAAAGTCATTATAGACCGGAAGGAAGGAGATTACTACATAGGCAGAACCCAGTTTGACTCTCCTGAGGTAGATCCTGAGGTCTTGATAAAAGCTGATGACGAGTACTTAAAAATAGGTGAATTCTATAAAGTGAAAATTACAGCCGCCGATGATTTTGACCTATACGCCAGCATTTTATAGGCTTTTTCCCATATAAAGTTTGGATAATGTTTGTTTTTTTACTAATATAGCAACCAAATTAACACTTTAAGCTTTGAATAACAAAGAATTTATATCTGAATTATCACGTAAACTAGGATATACAAATAAAGATACATCACAATTGGTATCCTCAGTCATTGGTGTTATGACAAGAATTGCAAGATGGCAACAACATTGTAATTCAGGGATTTGGTACGTTTGAGGTTAAGAAAAAATTGGAAAGAATTTCTATTAACCCGGCTACTCAACAACGTATGCTGATTCCCCCCAAGTTAGTGCTGACTTACAAACCCAGCGTAACCTTAAAAGAAAAGTTTAAATAAAATAGCCCTTATTTATAATATTATCATGAGCGAGAAAGTAACCATACAAGATATCATCGAACTTTTGGCTGAGAAACACAGCATGACTAAAAAAGATGCTGAAATCTTTGTCAAAGGAATGTTTGAACTGATAGAGGAAGCTCTAGCTACTGAAAAATATGTAAAGGTTAAAGGACTAGGTACGTTTAAACTCACAGAGGTGGAGAGTCGTGAAAGTGTAAACGTAAATACGGGGGAAAGAATTGAAATACAGGGTCATACAAAAATATCTTTTACCCCGGATTCCAGCATGAAAGATTTAATAAATAAGCCATTTGCTCATTTTGAAACGGTTATATTAAATGAGAATACCAAATTGGAAGATACCGAAACAGAAATAGAAGGAGAGGAGGAAGATACCGTTGACGAAAACGCGCCTAAGCCTAAACAAACAGTTGCGGCTAAAGAGGTTGAACTCATAGAAACGGAAAATACAGAAGATTCTCCAAATGAGAATCCCATTGCCGCTGAAGACACTATTCCGGTTATTGAGGAAACAATTATTGAAGAACCTGTACCTTCTGTTGAAATCACAAAGGAAGAGATACAAATTATAGAACCGGGAAAAAAATCGGAAGATATTGTCACTGAAGCAGAAAAGGATATTGTTGTTGAAACGGCTGTTCCCCAAACGGTTTCTCCTTTAGCAGAAACAATAGAAGGAAACAAGGTAACAGACAAACCTCAAGAAGAAGTTATGACTATTGCCGATGCAGCCATACTGGCTGCTCATAAAGCTTGTGAAGAAAAAACATCTTTGGAAATAATAGTGCCACAACGAGGCAACCCCGTCAGAAAAAACGGTAACTGTTACTTCTAATTTTGAAAAAGAACAGAAGATAGAGGAGACAACAGAAGCACAAGAAATCTCAGGAGAGAAAAAGAACAGAGTTTCCCGGGGAATTATTCTTGTTATCATTTTGATTGTCTGCATCACAGGTGGCATATATTGGTATTTGCAATCAGATAAAACTTCGGATTTACAATCGCCGGCTACAATAAAAAACACCCAAGAACAATTGGAAGAGGATATTCCTGCAATTCCGGTTAATGACTCATTAATGCAAGGTAAAGATACCGCAAACATATGGACGGATGTTACTAGAAAAGAAAACATCAGTCAATCACAACAGGCTGTATCTCCTAGTACGAAAAAGAGTTCTGGCGTTGCTGTAACTGCAAATGTTGAAAAAGAAACTTTAGCGACACTGTAGAATATGACATAACAGGGACTAAAACTAATTACACATTACGAGAAGGAGAGAGCCTGGTAAAATTAGCTGTGAAATTCTATGGTACAAAAAAGCTATGGCCCTATATCGTGAAACATAATAAAAACATCATTAAAGATGCCGACAGAGTACCCATAGGGACTACTCTGCGTATTCCTGAATTAACTCCTAAAAATAAGACTTCTTGTATTTGCTGCTTTCGACTTAAATAAAGCAGGCAAAATACAAGAAGTAAAAAAAGTGCGCTCAACTGATATTCTCACTCTACAAACCTTATCTTTGTATTTTAAAATTCTTTAGCCCAATAACCTTTAAAAAGTAGAGATGCACTTTACTTTTTTAATAAAAATTAGTTGCCGCTGTTAATTAATTACCGTAATTTTGGCTGCGTTAAATGAACAAGGTATTTACAAGCCCGTTATTAGATCAATAAAGAAACAACTAAATAAACAAAATTATGGCTGAAGCAATTGACATTCGCGAACTAAACGAACGAATTGAAAGACAAAGTGCGTTCGTAACCAACTTAATGACTGGTATGGACCAGGTTATTGTAGGTCAGAAACATTTGGTAGAATCATTACTTATCGGTTTACTGTCCGATGGTCATATCCTGTTGGAAGGTGTTCCGGGTCTGGCAAAGACTCTGGCGATCAAAACGCTTGCATCTTTGATTGATGCCAAGTACAGCCGAATCCAGTTTACTCCAGACTTGCTGCCCGCCGACGTTATCGGTACCATGATTTATAGTCAGAAAGACGAACAATTCATAGCAAAGAAAGGTCCGATTTTTGCAAATTTCGTATTAGCCGATGAAATTAACCGTGCCCCGGCTAAAGTACAGAGTGCTTTGCTGGAAGCCATGCAGGAACGTCAAGTCACACTGAGCAAGGAAACCTTTATGCTACCCGAACCTTTCCTTGTAATGGCTACTCAGAACCCGATTGAACAGGAAGGTACCTATCCGCTTCCCGAAGCCCAGGTAGACCGTTTTATGCTGAAAGTTATTATCGACTATCCGAAGCTGGAAGAAGAAAAGAAAATCATCCGCCAAAATATTACTGGAGAGAAAATCGAAGTTCGTCCCATTCTGAAAGCAACAGATATTATGGAAGCCCGTAAAGTGGTGCGCCAAGTCTATCTGGACGAAAAGATAGAGCAATACATCGCTGATATCGTATTCGCAACCCGTTTCCCTGAAAAATATGACTTGAAAGAACTGAAAGACATGATTGGTTTCGGTGGTTCACCGCGTGCATCTATCAATTTGGCATTGGCAGCACGCAGTTATGCGTTCATCAAACGTCGTGGTTACGTAATTCCCGAAGATGTTCGTGCAGTTGCTCACGATGTGCTTCGCCACCGTATCGGCTTGACTTACGAAGCAGAGGCTATGAATATGTCTTCTGATGAAATTGTAAGCAAAATCCTGAATAAAGTGGAAGTACCCTAAGGATTGTGTTCTGAGGCAGTTCTTAATTGCTTGACAATTAGGAAGAAACCTTGGAAACAAAAGGTTGAGTACAGAGTTCCACATGGGTGGGACTGTCATTCCACCCATGTGGAACTCCCGTTTCATCTATGTGGGACCACCATCCCACATGGGTGGAACACCAAATGCATCCGTTTGAAAAACCATTCTCGATAGGAGAAAAAACAGAAACCGATGCGCCGGATAAATAAACAACATAGTACGAACAGTATGGAAACAAGTGATTTATTAAAACGGGTTCGCCAGATTGAAATCAAGACACGCGGACTTTCGAACAATATCTTTGCCGGACAGTATCACTCTGCATTCAAGGGCAAAGGTATGTCATTCTCGGAAGTACGTGAATATCAGTATGGTGACGACGTACGTGACATTGATTGGAACGTAACCGCCCGCTACAACAAACCCTTTGTCAAGGTGTTTGAAGAAGAGCGCGAATTGACGGTTATGCTCTTGATTGATGTTTCGAACAGCTTGGATTTCGGTACGGTGAAGCAGTTGAAGAAGGATATGGTGACCGAGATTGCCGCTACATTGGCATTCTCGGCCATTCAAAATAACGATAAAATCGGAGTTATTTTCTTTTCAGACCGGATTGAGAAATTCATTCCGCCTAAAAAAGGCCGTAAACATATTCTTTATATCATCCGTGAACTGCTTGATTTCAAGCCCGAGAGCAAGCGTACAGATATAAAAACGGCTGTGGAATATCTGACCAACGTGATCAAAAAACGTTGCACCACCTTTATGATAAGCGACTTTATAGATGAAAACGACTTCCGCAATGCTTTGACCATTGCCAACCGGAAACATGATATCGTAGCTATTCAGGTATACGACCGCCGCATGGCAGAGTTACCTGATGTGGGACTGATGAAAGTACGCGATGCCGAAACCGGCCACGAGCAATGGATTGACACCTCGTCACGAGCTTTGCGTCGCGCACATAATGACTGGTGGATACAGCGTCAGGGAGTATTGAATGAAACATTTACTAAAAGTAATGTGGACTCTGTATCTATCCGCACGGATCAGGATTATGTGAAATCGTTGCTTAACTTATTTGCTAAACGAAATTAAAGAATATGAATATACTGAATACTAGCAAAAAGTTCTTGAAAGCTGGAGTTTGTGCAATTATGCTGATAACAGCCGGACAGGCACAGGCACAGCAGGTTACGGTAGACGCCAGCATTGACTCGCTGCAGCTTCTCATTGGCGAACAGGCTAAAGTGAAGCTGGAAATCAGCATGGATGCCAAGCAAAAACTGCAACTTCCGTTCCTACGCGATACATTGGTAAAAGGAGTGGAGATATTGGATATAGCCAAGCCTGATACCCAGATGCTGAACGATGGAAAGCGTATGCTGATAAAACAGGAATATACAATAACTTCTTTTGACTCGGCACTTTACTATCTTCCCCCATTCGAGGTGATGGTAAACGGAGAGTCTTACCGGTCCAAAGCATTGGCCGTAAAAGTATATTCCATTCCGGTAGATACGCTGCATCCCGAACAATTCTTCGGACCGAAGACCGTTCGCGAAGTACCTATCACCTGGGATGACGTATCGGCCATCGTATGGCTTACCTTGCTGATGCTTGCTTTGGGCGGACTAGCTTACTACCTGTTTGTACGCTACAAAGATAACAAGCCTATCATCAAGAAGATCAAGATTGAACCGAAGTTGCCGCCACACCAGCAGGCGTTGAAGGAAATAGAGCGTATCAAGGGAGACAAAACCTTGCGTACAGCCGATCCGAAGACCTATTATACCGAGCTGACGGATGTACTCCGTACTTATATGGAAGAACGATTCGGCTTTAACGCTATGGAGATGACTTCATCCGAAATTATTGATAAGCTACAGGAAATCAACGACAAAGAGTCTATCAAGGATTTGATGTATTTGTTCCAGACTGCCGACTTGGTGAAATTCGCCAAACATTCTCCGTTGATGAATGAAAACGATATGAATCTGGTAAACGCAGTAGACTTTATCAATAATACAAAAGTGGAACCAGACCCGAATGCAAAGCCCGAACCTACGGAAATCACCGTGGAGGAAAAGCGAAGCAAACAGGGCAGAATGATTCTGCTGGGCAGCATCAGCATCATTGTTATTGCGATTGTGGTAATTCTATATAAGGTGCTGAGTGGTGTATATAACCTCTGGTTTTAACAAATAAATACTAGGAACAATGATTTTTGCAAATATTGAATATCTATTTCTGCTGATTCTGCTCATACCTTATATAATATGGTACGTCATGAAGCGGAAGAAAACCGAGCCTACGCTTCAGGTTTCTACCACACGCATGTACATGAAGGCACCCAAAAGCTGGAAGATTTACTTGCTGCATGCTCCGTTCGTACTCCGTACGGTGGCTATCATCATGGTAATCCTGATCTTGGCACGCCCTCAGACCACAGACAATTGGCAGAATACCGAAATAGAAGGAATCGACATCATGCTAGCAGTAGACGTTTCTACCAGTATGTTGGCCGAAGACTTGAAACCCAACCGCTTGGAAGCCGCCAAACAAGTAGCTTCCGAGTTTATCAACGGCCGCCCCAATGATAATATCGGTCTGACCATCTTTGCCGGTGAGAGTTTTACCCAATGTCCGCTAACGGTAGACCATGGGGTACTGCTGAATCTGTTCAACAGCATTAAAGGCGATATCGCCCAGCGCGGACTGATTGAAGATGGTACTGCCATCGGTATGGGCATTGCCAATGCGGTGACCCGTCTGAAGGACAGCAAGGCTAAATCGAAAGTGATTATTCTGCTGACGGATGGTAGTAATAACCGTGGAGATATTTCTCCACTGACGGCAGCCGAGATAGCTAAACAGTTCGGAATCAGGATCTACACTATTGGTGTCGGTACAAACGGAACTGCTCCTTATCCGATGCAGACCTACGCAGGGACGCAATATGTGAATGTCCCCGTCGAGATAGACGAAAAGACTTTGACCGAGATTGCAGGTACAACGAACGGAAATTATTTCCGTGCCACCAGCAATTCCAAGCTGAAGGAAGTCTATCAGGAGATTGACAAACTGGAGAAAACGAAGTTGAACGTGAAAGAATTCAGCAAACGCGAAGAAGAATATCAGGTATTCGCCTGGATTGCTTTCTTCTGTATTTTGCTTGAACTTTTGTTGCGTAACTCAGTATTAAAGAAAATACCTTAAAAAAAGAAAGTCATGTTTCGATTTGCAGACCCGAACTTTTTATATTTACTCATCCTATTGCCGTTTTTGGTGGCGCTGTATTTGTATTCCAATTATCACCGCCGCCAAAATATTCGCAAATATGGTGATCCGGCATTGCTGAAAGGCTTATGCCGACTATTTCCAAGTATCGTCCTGACATCAAGTTTTGGCTGACTTTTGCTGCGTTGACATTGGTTATACTGATGTTGGCCCGTCCACAGTTCGGCTCAAAGATGGAAACGGTGAAACGAAGTGGAGTGGAAGCTGTTATTGCATTAGACATTTCAAACTCTATGCTGGCAGAAGATGTGACTCCCAGTCGTTTGGACAAATCAAAGAAATTGATATCCAGACTGGTAGATACGTTCAATAATGATAAAGTAGGATTGATTGTTTTTGCAGGTGATGCTTTCACGCAATTGCCTATTACAAGCGATTATGTTTCTGCCAAGATGTTTTTGGAAACCATTAACCCGTCATTAATAACCACACAAGGTACGGATATCGGTACGGCCATCCGCCTGGCAATGAAGAGTTTTACTCCACAAGAAGGAGTGGGACGTGCGATTATTGTCATTACCGATGGTGAGAATCATGAAGGTGGGGCAGTAGAAGCAGCCCAGGAAGCAGCCGAAAAAGGTATGCAGGTATTTGTACTAGGGGTAGGTTCACCGGATGGTTCTCCAATTCCAGCTGAGAATGGTAGCAACAATTTTCGTCGCGATAAAGATGGAAATGTCATCGTCACCCGCTTGAATGAGCAAATGTGCCAGGAAATAGCCAAGGCAGGCAATGGAATGTATATCCGCGTAGATAATACCAACTCTGCCGAAAAGGTGTTGAACAATGAAATTGCTAAATTGTCAAAAGCTGATGTAGAAAGTCAGGTTTATACTGAATTCGATGAACAGTTCCAGGCTTTGGCATGGCTGGTGCTTATCCTGCTGGTGGTAGAAATGCTTATTTTGGAACGGAAGAATCCGCTTTTCAAAAATGTCAGACTATTTAAATAAGGAATGCTTATGTTACAAAAAACCTATATCACTCTGTTATTCTTACTTGTGGCAAGCTGTGCCTTCGCCCAAAAAACAGAAAGAGATTATCTGCGCAGTGGAAACAAGCTGTATAACGACAGTTTGTTTATCAAAGCGGAGGTAGATTATCGTAAGGCATTGGAAATTAACCCGAAATCAACAGATGCTATGTTCAATTTGGGAAACTCGCTCTTGATGCAGCAAAAAGCAAAGGAAGCGATGGAACAGTTTGAATCTGCTTCAAAAGTAGAAAAGGATAGGGATAAACTAGCACAGATTTATCATAACATGGGAGTTATCCTTCAGTCGTCCAAGCAGTATCCACAGTGTATAGAGGCTTATAAGGAATCTTTACGGAATAACCCGAAAGATGATGAAACTCGTTACAACTTGGCTTTGGCACAAAAGCTGTTGAAAGACCAACAGCAAAATCAAGACCAGAATCAGGATAAGAATCAAGATCAAAAACAAAATCAGAAAGACGACAAAAAGGATCAGAACAAAGACCAGCAAGAACAGGATAAGAAAGACCAACAAAATCAAAATCAGCAACAACAGCAGCAAAATAAGGATGAAATGTCCAAAGAAAATGCCCAACAATTATTGAATGCTGTGATGCAAGATGAAAAGAATGTGCAAGATAAAGTTAAAAAACAACTGCAAATTCAAGGAAAGAAGTTGGATAAAGACTGGTAATTTCTTAATTTTGGCAAATAAAAAAATAATTAGATAGCAATGAGGAAAGTAATTCTCTTATTCATATTAATAACATCGGTGCTCGGAGCATGGGCAGACGGAAATGTGACGTTTACCGCTTCTGCGCCTGATGTAGTAGTAAGCGGGGATCAGTTCCGGCTGACTTATACGGTCAACACTCAGAAAGTCAGGGATTTTCGTGCACCTAACATCAAGGGGTTCGATGTTTTAATGGGACCAAGCCGTTCACAGCAGAGTAGTACACAGATTATAAATGGTAATGTTACTTCTACCAGCTCCATTACTTTTACTTATATTTTGATGGCTGATAAAGAAGGAACTTACACCATTCCTGGTGCTACTATTGTGGCAGACGGACAAAACAAAACTTCAAATTCCGTACAAATCAAAGTATTACCGCCTGATCAAACAAATGGTGTTGGAGGTGGAAACAATAGCGGTGGAAGAACTTCTTCACGCAGTCAGGTTGCCGGAAGCAAAATAACCAATCAAGATTTGTTTATTACCGCAACAGCAAGTAAGACTACTGTTTATGAACAGGAAGCCATCTTGTTGACATACAAGGTCTATACTTTGGTAAACTTGCGCCAACTGCGTGGTGACATGCCTAAACTAACCAACATTTATGTACAAGAAGTGGAACTTCCCCAACAAAAGACATTCTCTTTGGAACATTATAACGGAAGAAACTATAACACTACTGTGTGGAGTCAGTATGTACTTTTCCCCCAGCAATCGGGAAAAATAGAAATTCCGGCTATTACCTTTGAAGGGGTTATAGCTCAACAAGTTGCCTCAGACGATCCTTTTGATGCTTTCTTTAATGGTGGAAGTAACTATGTGGAAGTAAAGAAAAACATTGTTACTCCTAAGCTGACCATCAACGTAAAAGCATTGCCCGATGGCAAACCAATTAATTTCTCCGGAGGAGTAGGAGAGTTTACTATCAGTTCGTCTATAAGTACAAAAGAACTGAAAACAAATGATGCTGTAACCATTAAGTTAGTCATTTCTGGTACAGGTAATTTGAAATTGGTCAATACTCCGGAAGTAGCTTTCCCAAAGGATTTTGAAGTATACGACCCCAAGATTGATAATAAATTTACATTAACTCGCGAAGGTTTGTCAGGCAATAAGGTGATAGAATATCTAGCAATTCCAAGACATGCCGGCAATTTCACTATTCCGCCTGTCGAATTTTCCTATTTTGACTTAAAAAGCAATAGCTATAAAACAATAAAAACAGAAGCTTACAACCTAAAAGTGGAAAAAGGTGCAGGAAATGCAGATCAAGTTATTGCAGACTTTACCAACAAGGAAGATTTGAAAGTATTGGGACAAGACATCCGTTACATCAAAATGGGGGAAACTAGTTTAACTCGTAAGGGAGATTTCTTCTTTGGCTCAACAACATATTATCTATGGTATATCATTCCATTGGTTCTCTTCGTTGTTTTCGTAATTGTCTATCGTAAAAAAGCTATTGAAAATGCAAATGTAGCAAAAGTACGTACTAAAAAAGCGAATAAAGTGGCTGCCAAACGCATGAAAAATGCAGGCAGATTATTAGCTGAAAACAAACAAGAAGCATTCTATGATGAGGTGTTGAAAGCACTTTGGGGATACATCAGTGATAAGTTGAATATCCCGGTTTCTCAATTGTCTAAAGATAATATCGAGGACGAATTGACCAAATATGGTGTTGCCCCCGAACTGATTAAAGATTTCATCGGAACATTGAATGAATGCGAGTTCGCCCGCTATGCTCCGGGTAATCAGAATGAAGCTATGGATAAAGTATATTCTTCGGCTATTGAGGTCATCAGCAAAATGGAGAGTAGTATAAAACACTAAATCAAAGGAGATTATAACAATGACAAAAATATATTTCATTTTGATATTCCTGATAAGTTTTGTCACAGTTTACGCACAGAATGAATCAGACTCTGCACAGGTTGCCGCCCAAACAGAAATGCCACAAAATGCTGCTGTACAAACTTTCCCAACAAAGACAGAAGCTGATAGTGCATATATAAGAAACGATTTTGCAGCTTCTGTAGAGATATATGAGAATATATTAAGAAACGAGGGGGAATCTTCCGATATTTATTATAATTTAGGTAACAGCTATTATAAAATGAATAACATTGCCAAAGCTGTCCTCAATTACGAACGTGCTTTGTTGCTAAACCCAGGAAATAGTGATATTCGTTTCAACCTAGAACTGGCTAGAAGCAAAACTGTAGACAAGGTAACCCTCCTAGTGAGATGTTTTTCGTTACTTGGACTCAATCACTTATTAATACAATGAGTGAAAAGGCGTGGGCACATACAGGCATTATCATGTTTATTCTGATGATATTGGCACTGTCTTTATTTATTTTCGGAAAACGAGTAGTCTTGAAGAAAATAGGATTTATTTCAGCAATCTTTTTCTTCCTAGTGACTATTTTAGCAAATATATTTGCCTCAGAACAAAAATCTGAATTAATAAACCATGATAACGCTATTATAATGGCTCCTAGCGTTACAGTTAAAAGTACTCCTAACCAAAGTGGAACAGACTTATTTATTCTTCATGAAGGTAGGAAAGTAATAATTAAAGATAATACGATGAAGGAATGGAAAGAAATTAAACTGGAAGACGGTAATGTAGGATGGGTGCCTACCAATGTTATTGAAATCATTTAAAACATAATCAATGGATATACAACAGTACATAGCAGCAGATAAAGAATTACTACTGAATTTGAACGGAAGCCAATCCTTATTTTGGGACGGATTCATGTGGGTAGCTACCAGTACAATTGTATGGGTACCTGTAGCTGCTATGCTGTTATATATCATAATTAAAAATAATAAAATTCAAGAAGCATTATTGACTATTATTATGATTGCCTTAGTCATAACTTTAGCAGATCAAATAGCTTCTGGTTTGTGCAAACCGTTTTTCGCACGTTTTCGCCCAACACAAGATCCCAATATTATGTATATGGTTGATATTGTAAACGAATATAGGGGAGGACAATTTGGCTTCATATCCATCATGCTGCCAACACATTTGCTATTTCTTGTCTTTTTTATCTTTACTAATTAAAAGGAAATCTCTTACTTTTATGCTTCTTTTTTGGGCCGTGCTCAATTCCTATTCTAGAATCTACTTAGGAGTGTCATTATCCGGGAGACATTCTTTTTGGCACTATAGAAGGTTGTTTCATAGGCTATCTGATTTATCTCCTTTATAAATTTATTCAAAAAAAAATCTTTTATAAACCACGTTGCATTTCTAATCAATACACTGCTAGCGGTTATTTGATTAGCGATATTAATTTATTTTACATAATTCTCATTTCTACTTATTTCTTCATTATTATAGCAGGTATGATTGTAACTCATACACTTAATCTATAATTGGCAAATTAACCATTATAAATTTACATATAGTCAAAAATAGCACAAAAATATTTGTTTTATGCATTTTTTTGATTAAGTTTATACCATGATTTAAGAACTCACTTTTATAACTAAATTTAATACATCATGAGAACAATAACATTTAATGAACTGCGCAGAATCAAAGATTCATTACCCAGTGGAAGTATGCACAGAATCGCAGATGAACTCAATATGACCGTAGAAACTGTACGTAACTTTTTTGGTGGACACAATTTCAAGAATGGTAAAAGTGTTGGAATTCATTTGGAACCAGGACCAGATGGGGGACTAGTAATGTTAGACGATACAACAGTTCTTGAAAAAGCCCTTCAAATATTGAGAGAAACTGAAGAAAAAATAACGCAAGAAGTGTAATATAAAATCCCGGTTGAATTGCAACATTCAATTGGGATTTTTTGTTTAACCTGAAAATCACTTAAAATATAGAATTATGGAAGATAAATTGGTAACCTTAGCAATCCTCACTTACGCTAAAGCTCAGATTTTAAAGAATGTGCTTGAGAATGAGGGAATTGAAGCGTACATTCACAATGTGAATCTTATTCAACCTGTTATATCTTCTGGGGTAAGACTAAGAATTAAAGAAAGCGATCTGCCCATGCTTTGCAAATTATAGAAAGTTCTGCATGGCTTTCAGAAGATATAATCAAAGGGAAGGAGAGTAGCTCGGAAAAAACAAAGAAAAAGAAAAGTACTTATCCCGGTAGACTTTTCAAACTATTCCCTTAAAGCCTGCCAATTTGGTTTCTCTTTTGCTAATGCTATTAATTCAGAAGTTGTGCTTTTACATGCTTATTTCAGTCCTATTTATGTGCCTACAATTCCTTATGGAACTGATAATTTCAATTTTCAGATCGAAAGAGAAGAATCTGTAAAAGTATGATAGAAACAGTGCACAACGAGTTGAACAAACTTTCCGATACAATTAAAAAGAAAGTTGAGTCAGGAGAGTTTCCCAATATAAAATATACTTGTATTTTGCGTGATGGCATTCCCGAAGAAGAAATCTTACGATATGCTAAAGAATATAATCCTCAGATAATTATAATGGGAACAAGAGGAAGAAGTCAAAAAGATATAGACTTGATTGGCAGCGTTACGGCCGAAGTCATAGAAAGAAGCCAATCCTTTGTATATGCTATTCCAGAACATACACCATTAAAAACATTCAATGACATAAAAAAAGTAGCTTTTGTGACCAATTTTGACCAAAGGGATCTAATAGCTTTTGACTCCTTGATAAATGTTTTTAAATCGTTTCATTTTGCCGTTTCCTTCGTTCATTTAAGTACAGATAATGATGCATGGCATGAAATAAAACTAGCAGGTATTAAAGATTATTTTCAAAAACAATACTCAAAATTGGAACTACATTATAATGTAGTGAAAGAAGATAACATACTGAGCAATTTGGACAAATATGTAAAAGAAGAAAATATAGACGTAATTTGCATCACAAACTATAAACGAAACATATTTGCTAGATTGTTTAATCCTAGCATAGCAAGAAAAATGATATTTCATGCTAATACACCTATATTAGTAATAAAATAAAGAATCAAGAAGGGTAGCACAAGCAAATCGCAATATTTTGTTACTCTTTAACATATTAATATCTACCCAATAAAAAGAGATCAATATAAATTAAACATAATATTGATTATATATCAAAATGGTTCTCGTAACGGATGTAATGGGTACAAGACTTAAAGATACATAAAACTTTAGGTAATAACAAAACCCGGGCTTGGGAAAGTCTTTTGGCATAAAAAGAGAGGTTGTGCCAGAATTTTAACACAACCTCTTTATTATTTTAAAATCAGTGTTTTTATTAATATCCTAATTCTTTTTCCAAAGAATCATATTCAGCTCTATTTAACTTCCAATAAATATTCAGCAAATAATTCCCCCACAAAGCCTTATTGTCAGGCTTTAATTCTTTTGCCTTCTCATAGTATGGTTTAGCTTTCTCATACAACTCTTTAATCTTACTTTCGTTTTCATTGTATTTGGGATCATCAATAGCTAGCTTCGCATTTTCCTCAACAATAATCTGAGCTGGGAAAAAATAACAGTCACCAATCTTTGAATATGCTTCAGCAACTAAATCTCCGTTATTTGAAATAATTTTATTAAATGTAGCAATTGCATCATCATACTGCTTTTCTCATATAATAAGATACCTTTTACATAAAGATAGTACGGAGTTTCACTCGTAGCAAGCAATTTATTAATTTGAACCAGACCCTCATCAACCATACCTTTTTGAATGTAATAATCCATAATATTACCAACAAAGTATTCTTGCTTAGGGAACAATTCAGTACCTTCTTTGATTACTTCAAGCCATTTTGCAGAATCACCACCTTCTTTCTGACCATATGTTTCAGCCAAGCACATTAATGCTCTATAACCTTCTTCTTTATGATTCTTACCTATATTACCATATTTGATGACAGCCTGATTATCTTTCAGCATATTAGCAGCTAAAGTTGCATAGCAAGCATATAATGCATTCAAAGTATCAGTCTTCAACTCATCATCATCAGCAAACATAGGTTCGTTTACTACATCAACAAATAACCCAAAATACTTTAAAGCATCAGCATAATCTCCTTTATTGTAAGCATCACCACCACCATTAACCAGGTTTAAACGCAAAGTCTTCAAAGCATCTGCATTCTTCTTTCTGAATTTGGGTTTCTTTAACTCGCCACTTTGAACTTTAGCCTGCTCTATTTCATCGCACTTCAAGTAGAAGTCATACATCTTAGCTAAGCTGTTATAAAGCTTAGTTGTATCTGCTTGGCCTCCAGGTAAATAAAGTTTCATGTTTTCTTCATCATAAATTGCTTTCTGAAAATCTCCTGCTAATTTCCATGTTTCCGGATCATTAGCAGTTTCAGGATTAGTTAAAGCCGGTTCGATAGCTTTTGCAGCTTCTTCAGGTTTGCTTTTCAAGGATTTAGCCTCCTTAACAACACTTACTTGTGCAGACACAAAGCAAGCTGTTAACAATAAAGCCACTGTAAATAATACTTTTCTCATGATTTTGTGGATTTAATAATACAATTTATTTTATTCTTCACTATTTGCTTCGGCAATTAAATCTGGATTAGTGATACTACCACCCTCTCCTTCAGTTATATTTTCAAAATCTGCATTTGAATTTTCATCTGTAATCTCCTCTTCTTCAGATGTCACCTTACATACAGAACCTATTTGGTCATTACGTTTCTCCAAATTTATCAATCGTACACCTTGCGTTGCACGTCCCATAATGCGGACCTCAGCGACTTTCAAACGAATTGTTATACCAGATTTATTAATAATCATCAAGTCATTCCCATCTGTAACAGACTTGATAGCCACCAATTTACCTGTTTTATCTGTAATATTCAACGTTTTTACACCCTTACCGCCACGATTGGTTTTACGATAATCTTCGATATCAGAACGTTTACCGTATCCTTGTTCAGAAACTACCATGATTGATTCAGCTTCAGGATCTTTTATACAAATCATACCGATAACTTCATCGCCACCATCTTCATCCAAAGTCATACCACGCACTCCTGTAGCCGTACGTCCCATAACACGAACCGCACTTTCGTGGAAGCGAATTGCACGACCATTACGGTTAGCAATAATGATTTCATTATCACCGTTAGTCATACGAACTTCGATCACTTTATCATCCTCACGAATAGTTATCGCATTAACACCATTCTGGCGAGGCCGTGAGTATTGTTCCAACAAAGTCTTTTTAATGACGCCATTCTTTGTACAGAACAGCACATAATGACTATTAATAAACTCGGTATCATTAAGGTTTTTCACACGTAAATATGCTGTAACCACATCATCGGAATCAATATTCAGCAAATTCTGAATAGCGCGTCCTTTGGCATTTTTAGTTCCTTCGGGAATTTCGTAAACTTTCAACCAATAGCACTTACCTTTCTGAGTGAAGAACATCATAGTATTGTGCATTGTAGCCGGATAAATATGCTCTACAAAGTCTTCATCACGGGTTTCACTTCCTTTTGATCCTACCCCACCTCTATTTTGGGCACGGAATTCTGATAAAGGAGTACGCTTGATATATCCATATGGGATATCGTGATAACCATCTGATCATCAGCATAAAAATCTTCTGGATTAAATTCTTCTGAAGAATAAACTATTTCAGACCGACGGGCATCCCCGTATTTCTCTTTTACTTCTATCAACTCATCTTTGATTACTTTTTTACAAAGTTCATCATTTGAAAGAATTTCTTCATAATAAGCAATCTGTTTCATCACTTCTTCATATTCTGCGTGAAGCTGATCTTGCATCAGACCTGTTAATTGGCGCAAACGCATTTCTACAATAGCACGTGCTGAATTTCACTCAGATTAAAACGTTCTATTAACCCTGCTATAGCATCATTAGGGGTTTTTGCAGCACGAATAATACGGATAACTTCATCAATATTATCAGAAGCTATAATCAACCCTTCAAGAATATGAGCACGCTCCTGTGCCTTCCGTAAATCATACTGAGTACGACGAATTACCACATCATGACGATGTTCTACAAAATATCTGATTAAATCTTTCAGATTCAACATTTTGGGGCGACCATGGACCAAAGCGATATTATTTACGCCAAATGAAGTTTGCAAAGCTGTCATTTTGAACAATTTGTTCAGCACCACACTAGCATTTGCATCACGTTTAACATCAATAACGATGCGCATACCTTCACGGTCGGATTCATCATTTACATACGAAATACCATCAATCTTCTTGTCATTAACTAAAGATGCGATATTTTCAATCAATTCCTTCTTATTTACATTATAAGGAATTTCATTAACTATGATCTTATCATGTGTAGTATGAGTTTCTATCTCAGCCTTAGCACGCATCACCACTCTACCACGTCCGGTTTCGTAAGCATCACGTACCCCGCTTATACCATATATATATCCACCTGTAGGGAAATCCGGTGCTTTTACATATTGCATAAGTCCTTCAATATCAATATCATTATTGTCAATGTAAGCAATACATGCATCGATTACTTCAGAAAGATTATGAGTAGGCATATTGGTTGCCATACCTACTGCAATACCGGATGCTCCATTTACCAACAAGTTAGGAATCCGTGTCGGCATGACAGTAGGTTCCTGCAACGTGTCATCAAAATTATTCTGAAAATCAACAGTTTCCTTATAAAGATCCTGCATCATCTCTTCACCTATTTTCTTTAATCTTGCTTCCGTATAACGCATGGCAGCAGGGCTGTCACCATCAACAGAGCCGAAGTTACCTTGACCATCTACCAACGGATATCTCATAGCCCAGTCCTGAGCCATCCTGACCAAAGCTCCATACACGGAAAAGTCACCATGCGGGTGATATTTACCCAAAACTTCACCTACAATTCTTGCTGATTTCTTATAAGCTTTATCGGAGGTATTACCCAGCTCAATCATACCATATAAGATACGTCTATGAACCGGTTTAAAGCCGTCGCGAACATCCGGGAGGGCGCGCGCAACAATTACTGACATTGAGTAATCAATGTACGACGACTTCATTTCCTCTTCGATGTTAATCTTTATAATTCTGTCTTGTTCTAGCATTTAAACAAATATTAATTATACATCTTTTTGGTTTACCAAAACCACGCTAAAGTACTACTTTTATACGACATACGAAACAAAACCCATAAAAAAGTTAAGTCCATTAAATGTTTTTACTTATATAAGTAAAAAGTATCCCTATACCTTATTCTATAGTATATAGTGATTATCACTCCCACTTCTCATTTACTTTGTGAATAGTTTGCTATAACCCTTATTTTTGTTTAATCCATTTAGTCTGTCAAAGCTTGGCATACATTTTGTTATGCTAATATAAATAAGAAAACAATGGTATGCATTGTTATTATGTGTATCTTTGCACACTGGGAAATAAACACTATACTTTAGGAGGACGATAAATTTATGAACAATCAATTTACACAAAGAGTGTCCGATATCATCATGTATAGCAAGGAAGAAGCCAACAGGCTGCGGAATAGCTATATTGGTCCCGAACACTTGTTGTTGGGACTGATACGTGAAGGTGAAGGAAAAGCTATCGAGATCTTATTTAATTTACAAATAAACTTACAGGACATAAAAAATCAGTTGGAGACCATTGTGAAAAACAATGTGGAAAATGACACCACCTATGACGAGAATATTAGCTTTAATGACAAAGCATCCAAAGTGTTAAAGTTATGTATTCTGGAAGCTAAGTTATTGAGAAACATTGCAGCTGACTCCGAACATATTTTATTAGCAATTATGAAGGTCAAGGATAATACAGCTTTCCACGTCTTGGAAAGCAATGGCGTAACATACGAAAAAATTAAACTCACTTTACAGCCAGATCCCCATGCAGGTCTGGGGTTCAGTGAGGACGAGGATGAAGACGAAGATATACGTCAGAATCCAAGTAGCAATAAATCAAATGCAGCACAACAACAGGCACGTCCGGCACAAAAAAAGCCAGCTAATGACACTCCTGTACTCGACAATTTTGGCACAGATATGACAAGAGCTGCCGAAGAAGGAAAACTGGATCCTGTAGTTGGCCGGGTGAAGGAAATAGAGCGACTGGCACAAATATTGAGCCGCCGCAAGAAGAACAACCCTATTTTGATTGGCGAACCGGGAGTCGGCAAATCTGCCATTGTTGAGGGACTTGCATTACGGATTGTGGAAAAGAAAGTATCACGTATTTTATTTGATAAACGCGTGATAGCTCTTGATATGACTGCCGTTGTCGCAGGCACTAAATATCGTGGACAATTCGAGGAACGTATTCGTTCCATTTTGAACGAGTTGAAGAAGAATCCTAACATCATTCTTTCATCGATGAAATCCACACTATTGTGGGAGCAGGTTCTGCAGCAGGCTCAATGGATGCAGCCAATATGTTGAAACCTGCATTGGCCAGAGGTGAGATTCAATGCATCGGAGCGACGACATTGGACGAATACCGCCAAAATATTGAAAAAGACGGTGCATTGGAACGCCGGTTCCAAAAGGTTATTGTAGAACCAACAACTGCAGAAGAAACACTTCAGATTTTGAAAAATATCAAAGATAAATACGAGGATCATCATAATGTGAACTATACAGATGCGGCCCTTGAAGCCTGTGTAAAACTGACAGACCAATATATCACAGACCGTAACTTCCCTGATAAAGCGATAGATGCTTTAGATGAAGCCGGTTCGCGCGTACATCTTACTAATATCACTGCTCCCAAAGAAATTGAAGAACAGGAAAAACTGATTGATGAGATGAAATCTCTTAAAAATGAAGCTGTCAGGTTACAAAATTTCGAACTAGCCGCCAGTTATCGTGACAAAGAGAAAGAATATACGAACCAGCTTGATACTCTGAAGGAAGAATGGGAAAAAAGCCTGAAGGAAAATCGGGAAACGGTAGATGACGAACAAATAGCCGAAGTCGTTTCCATGATGTCAGGCGTACCTGTGCAAAGAATGGCACAGGCTGAAGGAATGAAATTATTAGGAATGAAAGACGATCTGCTTTCTAAAGTTATCGGTCAAGACAAAGCAATCGCCACACTGGTAAAAGCTATTCAAAGAAGCCGTGTAGGTCTGAAAGATCCTAATAAACCGATTGGTACATTCATGTTTCTAGGTCCGACAGGTGTCGGCAAGACTCATCTGGCTAAGGAGTTAGCGAAACTAATGTTCGGTTCGGCAGATGCACTTATCCGCATTGACATGAGTGAATATATGGAAAAATTCACCGTATCCCGTCTGGTAGGAGCACCTCCCGGATATGTAGGTTATGAAGAAGGCGGACAGCTGACGGAGAAAGTAAGACGTAAACCCTACTCCATCGTTTTATTGGATGAAATTGAAAAAGCGCATCCCGATGTATTCAACATACTGTTGCAAGTGATGGATGAAGGTCGGTTGACTGACAGTTATGGCAGAACTGTAGACTTTAAAAATACCATAGTTATCATGACATCCAATATTGGAACCCGCCAACTTAAAGAATTCGGAAAAGGAATCGGATTTGCCGCCCAAATCCGTACAGATGACAAAGAATACTCGCGCAGCGTGATTACAAAAGCTTTGAATAAGTCTTTTGCGCCCGAATTCATCAATCGTCTGGACGAAATAATAACTTTCGACCAACTCGACCTGAATGCACTGACTCGGATTATCGATATTGAACTTAAGGGTCTTTACAGTCGTGTGGAACGCATTGGTTATAAGCTTGTTATCGACGAAGATGCCAAAAAGTTTGTAGCCACCAAAGGTTACGATGTACAGTTCGGAGCACGCCCATTAAAACGTGCCATCCAAAACAATTTGGAGGATGGAATCTCCGAGCTGATACTTGGATCAGAAATGGCGGCTGGTGACACGATCAAGGTAAGCTATGACAAAGAAAAAGACATCATTGTCATGACTGTGGAAAAGTAAAGAGTCCAAAGTTCTTCAAAAAATAACAGACAAAATGTCAGATATCATTGTATCTGGCATTTTTTTTGCCCATCATCCAACAAAAAGACGATTCAAACGTATATATAACATAATAACTTAAAACCATAAATAGTATGCAAAAAGGAAATATTGGGGTAACCACTGAGAACATTTTCCCCATCATCAAAAAGTTCTTATACAGTGATCATGAAATATTCCTCCGTGAATTAGTTTCTAATGCAGTAGAATGCCACACAGAAACTGAAACCCTTGCATCTAAAGTGAATTCGAAGGAGAGATGGGAGATCTTACTATTAAGTAAGTTTAGGAAAAGATACCATCACCATTTCCGACCGGGGTATCGGACTTACAGCCGAAGAGATCGACAAATATATCAATCAGATAGCTTTTTCAGGCGCTAACGACTTCCTTGAAAAATATAAAGATGATGCCAATGCCATCATCGGACACTTTGGTCTGGGATTCTATTCTGCCTTCATGGTAGCCAAAAAAGTGGAAATCATCACAAAATCCCACCAAGAAGGAGCACAAGCTGTGAAATGGACTTGCGACGGAAGCCCTGAGTTTACTATCGAAAATGTTGAAAAAGAAAGCCGCGGATCGGATATTATCCTTTATATAGATGATGACTGCAAAGAATTTCTGGAAGAAACACGTATTTCTTCATTGCTGACTAAATATTGCCGCTTCCTTCCTATCCCCATTGCATTCGGCAAAAAGAAAGAATGGAAAGATGGAAAGCAGGTTGAAACAAATGAAGACAATGTAATCAACGAAACCTATCCTTTATGGACACGCAAACCGGTAGAACTGAAAGACGAAGATTATAAGAAATTCTATCGGGAATTATATCCCATGGCAGACGAACCTTTGTTCTGGATCCATCTGAATGTGGATTATCCGTTCAATCTGACAGGTATTCTGTACTTTCCGAAAGTAAAGAGCAACATTGAATTACAAAAAAACAAAATCCAACTTACTGTAACCAGGTCTATGTCACCGACTCGGTAGAAGGTATTGTTCCAGACTTCCTGACCCTGTTACACGGAGTGATTGACTCACCAGACATCCCGTTGAACGTATCCCGTTCTTACTTGCAGAGCGATTCCAACGTGAAGAAAATCTCCACTTATATTTCTAAGAAAGTATCAGACCGCCTGCAAGCCATTTTTAAGAATGACCGCAAAGAATTCGAGGAGAAATGGGATGATTTGAAAATTTTCATCAACTACGGCATGTTAACCCAAGAAGAGTTCTACGAAAAGGCTAATAAATTTGCTCTGCTGAAAGACACAGATGACAAATATTATACTTATGAAGAATACCAAAGCTTGATCAAAGATAATCAAACAGATAAGGACGGCAACTTGATTTATCTGTATGCTACCCATGCAGACGAACAATACAGCTACATTGATGCGGCCAAGAACAAAGGCTACAACGTATTGTTAATGGATGGTCAGCTGGATGTAGCTATGGTAAGTATGCTCGAGCAAAAATTTGAAAAGAGCCGCTTCACCCGTGTGGACAGTGATGTAATTGACCGCCTGATTGCTAAAGAAGAGCGCAAAGATGCCAGTCTGGAAGCCGGCCAACGCGATATTCTATCTTCCATATTCCGCAGTCAGTTGCCACAGATGAAGAAAGTGGAGTTCAATGTAGAAACACAATCTTTAGGCGAGACAGGAACTCCTATCATGATTACCCAAAGCGAATATATGCGCCGTATGAAAGAAATGGCCAATATCCAGGCAGGTATGAGTTTTTATGGAGAAATGCCGGATATGTTTAACTTGGTTCTGAATGTCGACCACAAACTGGTGAAACAAGTTTTGAATGATGCGGACAACTCTTGTAAAGCTGCTCTTGAACCTATCGAAACTGAAATGACCAGTCTGAATAAACGTCACGACGAACTTCACAAAGCACAGGAAGGTAAAAAAGCCGATGAAATACCTCAAGCAGAAAAAGATGAATTAAGTGATGTTGAGAAAAAGTTGGCCGATGAAAAGACCAAGAAAGAAGCTGTTTTAGGTGAATACGCAGGTGGTAACAAAGTAATCCGCCAATTGATTGACCTTGCTCTGTTACAAAATAATATGTTGAAAGGCGAAGCTTTGACAAACTTTGTAAAACGCAGTATCGAACTGATTTAACAAATCTATCACATTTTGCTATCAAAAGCGTCGGGAAGTTCATTTCCGGCGCTTTTTTATTCTAAAAAACGATTGGAAACGAAGATTTCTTTCTATATTTGGAGCAACACATACAAAGATTCGACATCCATGAAACATTATCTATATATACTTTTTCTTCTCTTTTTACTGCTTCCTCCCATCCATGCACAGAAAGTGGGACTGGTACTGAGCGGAGGAGGTGCCAAAGGCCTAACCCATATCGGCATTATCCGCGCATTAGAAGAAAACGGTATCCCCATAGATTATATTGCAGGCACATCCATGGGAGCCATTGTCGGTTCACTTTATGCTATGGGCTATTCTCCCGATGAAATGGAGGCTTTACTCAAATCCGATGACTTCAAACGCTGGTATTCAGGTAATGTGGAAGAGAAATACATCTATTATTTCAAGAAAAATCCTCCAACACCCGAATTTATCAACATCCGTATCTCCCTGAAAGACTCGCTGAAGAATGTCAAACCTCAGTTTTTGCCTACCAGCATTGTAGATCCCATTCAGATGAATATTGTATTTCTGCAATTATTCGGTCAGGCAACAGCTGCAAGCAAGGCCAATTTTGACAGCCTGTATATTCCCTTCCGCTGTATAGCTTCGGATGTGTACAATAAAAGACCACTGATATTGAAAAAAGGAGATCTGGGAGATGCCGTACGTGCCTCCATGAGTTTTCCTGCCATGTTCAACCTATCGAAATAGACTCGATACTGGCATACGACGGTGGCATTTACAATAATTTTCCAGTGAATGTAATGCGTGACACCTTCCATCCGGATATCATTATAGGAAGTGCCGTATCCGCCAATCCGGGCAAACCCAAGGAAGGTGACATTATGGGGCAACTGGAAAATATGATTATGCAAAAGACAGATTACTCTTTACCCGATTCCCTCGGCATCCTCATGACTTTTAAATATAATGATGTCAATTTAATGGACTTCCAGCGCTTTGACGAGTTGCATGACATTGGTTATAAACGTGCCATAGAAATGATGGACTCCATAAAAAGCCGAATTCATCGAAGAATCACCCCCGAACAAGTGAAAGTTAAACGACTGGCCTATAAGAGCAATTTACCGGATTTCCGTTTCAAAAGAGTAAATATAACTGGTGCCAACGAACGACAAAAGCAATATATACAAAAAGAGTTCCATGAAAACGACTTCGATGTTTTCACTATGGAGGATATCAAACGAGCATATTTCCGTTTGTTGTCCGATAATATTATATCCGAAATCATTCCTCATGCCGTTTATAATGAGAAAGACCAAACCTACGACTTGAACCTCCAAGTCAAAATGGAGCCAATCTCTCCGTTCGTGTCGGTGGAAACGTGTCTTCCAGTGGCTCCAATCAAGTCTATTTTGGTGCTTCCTATCAAAACTTGAACTATTATTCAAAAGAATTTAATTTTGACGGACAGTTAGGTCGGGTCTACAATAATGTGCAACTTGCAGCACGAATTGATTTTCCAACCAAGCTGCCTACATCTTATAAATTCATAGCCTCGATCTCCACCTTCGATTATTTCAAAGAAGCCAAATTCTTTTCCAATAAAGACAATCCGGCTTTCAACAAGAAAAGAGAAGAGTTTGTAAAATTGAAGGTGTCATTACCGTTTCTAAGCCGTAAGAAAGCTGAATTCGGTGTAGGTATAGCCCGTATGGAAGACAGGTACTTCCAAACCAATATCATCGACTTCAGCGAGACAAAACATGATAAAAGCACTTATTCTATCTTCGGAGGCTCTATCGTATTGGAAGGAAGCACCTTGAATGCCCGCCAGTTTGCCACACAAGGAAGTCGTGAAAAAATGGCTGCACAAATTTTCACCGGCACAGAACATTTCAGATCAGGTGCATCCAAAGTGACTAAAGACACACCGGAACCTTATAAAAAGGTACAATCCTGGCTTCAAGTTTCATATCAGAACGAAACATACCATAAGGTAAGTCCTAAGTTTACCTTGGGAGCGTATCTAGAGGCGTATTACTCATCCCGAAATTTCTCCAATAATTATACGGCTACATTAATGCAAGCAGGAGAATTCACTCCGACAGCCCATAGCAAAGTAACCTATAATGAGGCTTTCCGTGCTAATCAATATGCCGGAGTCGGCGCCATGCCCATCTACCAGTTAAGCGAGTCTTTTCAATTACGCGGAGAATTTTATGGATTTGTACCCATCTTTCCTATCAAGAAAGATGAATATGGACAAGCATATTACGGGAAAGCTTTCACAAAATTCGAATATCTTGGAGAAATCTCATTAGTTTTTCAATTATCGTTCGGTTCTATCAGTGCTTATGTAAACCACTATAGTTCACCGTCTAACGATTGGAATGTAGGTTTAACACTGGGCTGGCAGTTGTTTAACTCCCGTTTCATCGAATAATTTTTAGAAAAAAGTTTTAGTAAAACGCTTGCATTTTCAAAAAAAGTCCGTATCTTTGCACCCGTTAAAACAAAAGAACAATAAATAATGGCCGCGTAGCTCAACTGAATAGAGTAGCTGACTACGGATCAGCCGGTTACAGGTTTGAATCCTGTCGCGATCACAAAGAAGGTCATCTTTTCTGATGGTCTTTTCTTGTATTTTCTCTCTTTTTTTAAATTTAAATGGCTCAGTTGTAATTCTTGGGGGAAAATCCCCTGTTAAGCACCTCCGCGCTTCTACAGGTCTACCATTTTTCCGTTCTTATATCTTTGCAGCATATAAAAAAGAAGCATTATGGTTTAGAAGAACTTGGGAACGCTTCTTGGAAGCATTGAAATTATCCCCAATCACGCCTACACCTTCTCCAACGAAACAATGACGACCAACACAACTTCTCACACACCTGAAAAGAACAGTTCATCTTTAAACAAGCGCTTGTTCTTTTTTAAAAAACAAGGCGTTTCAAAGGTTACTAACATACAGACCGACAGGTTAGTAACGTGTCGGGTAACACGTTACTAATGTATCAGGTGAAAGATTAGTAATGTTACGCGTGAAAGATATAGAATCTTACAGGTATAATATATCAAAGAACGAACAGACAGGCATAAAAAAAGACTGGTGTTTTTAATGACGAAACACCAGTCTTATCTAATTAAAAAAATTCCTTTATCAGCATTTAATTTTCAATTCATCCAAAATAGCACGCATCTTTTCAAATGTTGTGATACGAGTCGGTACAAGCGGCAAACGTAATTTATTTTCAATCAGCCCCATTACATTCAACATAGCCTTCACCCCGGCAGGATTACCATCTACGAACAACAGGCTGAATAATTCCGTAAACCTATGATGAATAGTCAATGCATTTGCAAAATCACCCTGTAATGCCAAACGAGTCATACGACTGAATTCACGCGGAAATGCATTACCGATAACCGAGATAACCCCTACAGCACCCAAAGTAATCAAAGGAAATGTAATACCATCATCACCCGAAATCACATCAAAATTAGCCGGTTTATTCTTGATGATATCATCCATCTGAGTAATATTACCCGATGCCTCCTTGATAGCGATAATATTCTTGAAATCGCGTGCCAGACGCAAGGTGGTCTCAGCAGTCATGTTCACACCGGTACGTCCCGGTACATTATAAAGAACCACAGGAAGATCCGTCGCTTCAGCAATCGCTTTATAGTGTTGGTAAATACCTTCCTGGAAGGTTTGTTATAATAAGGTACAGCAACAAGTACGGCATCAACTCCTGTCATATCATCATTTTTCAGCGTTTCCACAACAGCACGGGTACAGTTGCTGCTAACTCCCAGCAGAATAGGGATACGTCCATTCACTCTTTCGATTATCAAACGTTTTATCTTGTCTTTTTCTTCTTTAGTCAAAGTCGGGGTTTCAGCCGTGGTTCCCAACACGCACAAAAAATCTATTCCATTTTGAAGCTGGTAATCAACCAGACGAAGTAACGCATCATAATCAACGCTGTCATCTTCCTTGAAAGGAGTAATCAACGCTACTCCCATGCCTTTTAATCTTGTCTGTATCATAAATGAATTATAAATTCTTATTTAATAGCCTACAAAAGTACGAATATTTTCTCTTTTAGCGATAAAAATCACACTATTTTTAGTTTATACTCGCTAAAAAGTCACTCTATCATTTGCAGAAACTCCTCTTCGCTCACAATGGTCACACCCAGTTTCTGCGCTTTCTCCAGTTTACTGGGCCCCATATTGTCACCCGCCAGAACAAAGCTGGTCTTGGACGAAATACTTCCCACATTCTTACCACCATGCTTTTCAATTAACTCCTTATATTCGTCACGCGAATGATGGGCGAAAACCCCACTAATCACAACAGATTTCCCTGCCAATTTGTCAGTGTGTCCCGAAGTATCCTCCTCATCGGCTTCCAATCTCACACCCGCCACACGAAGACGCTCTATAATGTCACGATTCTTCGGATTAGCAAAGTACAACAAGATACTCTGTGCTATTTTTTCTCCGATTTCATCGACATGAATCAAATCATCTAAACTCGCGTCTGCCAAAGCATCCATCGACTTAAAGGATTTCGCCACCTTCTTCGCCACAGTTTCACCCACAAAACGGATACCCAATGCAAAGAGCACCCTTTCAAACGGCACTTCTTTGGACTGCTCTATACCTTTTATTATATTCTCGGCGGATTTTTCTCCCATACGTTCCAGGTTGATGATATCCGATGTTTTTAAAGTATACAGATCGGCAACATCACGTATCAATCCTTCCTGGTAAAACTGATCTACCGTTTCCGGACCGAGTCCATCAATATCCATAGCCCTACGGCTGATAAAATGTTCTATTTTTCCCTTGATCTGTGGGGGCAAGCGGCATCATTGGTACAATAATAAGCAGCTTCACCTTCATAGCGCACCAATTTACTGCCACACTCGGGGCAATAAGTAATAAACTTTACTTTATCACCTATCATAATACGGGCGTTCTTGTCCACACCTACAATTTTTGGAATAATCTCGCCCCCTTTTTCTACATAAACCATATCGCCGATATGCAAATCCAGCCCTTCTATGATGTCTGCATTATGGAGCGAAGCACGCTTTACCACGGTTCCGGATAGCTGTACGGGATCCAGATTGGCCACCGGAGTCACAGCACCTGTTCTTCCCACTTGATAGGTCACCTTGTTCAAACGGGTAAGTGCCTGTTCGGCCTGAAACTTGTATGCAATGGCCCATCGGGGTGATTTTGCCGTAAAACCCAAATTACGCTGCTGTCGCAAAGAATTCACTTTCAGTACTATTCCGTCCGTAGCTACAGGCAGATTCTTACGCTCCACATCCCAGTATTTGATGAAATCAAATACTTCCTGCAATGTTTTGCATTTGCGAGTAAGATCAGAAATTTTAAATCCCCATTTCTCCGCTTCTTTCAAATTTTCATAATGACCGTCGCACGGCAAATTATCTCCAAGCAAATAATAAAGGTATGCATCCAGCTTGCGGGATGCCACAATGGCAGAATTCTGCAACTTCAATGTTCCCGAAGCTGCGTTGCGGGGATTAGCGAACAACGGTTCTTCGCGGGCTTCTCGTTCTTTGTTCAATTCCTCAAACACCACCCAAGGCATCAAAATCTCCCCACGAATTTCAAATGCTTCAGGATACCCCTTTCCATGCAACACCAAAGGGATACTGCGGATGGTCTTCACATTGCCTGTCACATCATCTCCTTGCACGCCATCACCACGCGTCACAGCACGCAACAATTTCCCGTTCTCGTAAGTCAGCGAAATAGAAGTACCATCGTATTTCATTTCACAACAAATCTCAAAATCTTCGTTCAAGGACTTCTTTACCCTGTCATAAAACTCGGTTACTTCCGTTTCCGAATAGGTGTTAGTCAATGAAAGCATGGGATATTTATGTACCACCTGCATGAAGTTTTTGTTTATATCACTTCCCACACGCATACTGGGCGAGTTCTCATCTCTATGTTCCGGATGTTTTTCTTCCAGATCCTGAAGTTCACGCATCAGCTTGTCAAACTCCTGGTCTGTAATCTCAGGCGCATTCAATACATAATAATTATAGTTATGTCGATGAAGCTCCTCGCGCAATTGGTCTATTCTTTCTATTTCTGTCATATATATAAAGGTAGTTTTCCCGCAAAAATAGCTATTTTTTGAATGAAAAACACCTTCCGGCAAAGAGGAATTTGCTACTTTTGCAAAAAATAACCGAATATGAGAATAGACATCATTACCGTTTTACCCGAGATGCTGGAAAGCTTCTTCAACTGCTCTATCATGAGCCGTGCGCAGAAAAAAGGAATTGCAGAAATACATATACATAATTTACGCGATTATGCATACGACCGTTATCGCAAAGTAGATGATTATCCCTTCGGTGGATTTGCCGGTATGGTGATGAAGATTGAACCAATAGACCGATGCATCTCAGCTTTGAAAGCAGAACGCGAGTACGATGAAATTATATTTACATCTCCAGATGGAGAACAGTTTAACCAGCCGATGGCCAACTCACTTTCACTCGCAAAAAATTTAATTATTCTATGTGGTCATTTTAAGGGTATAGACTATAGAATACGTGAACATTTCATTACGAAAGAAATCAGTATCGGTGACTATGTTTTGACAGGTGGGGAGTTGGCTGCCGCCGTTATCGCCGATGCCGTAGTTCGTATTATTCCCGGGGTCATTTCTGACGAACAATCGGCATTGTCCGATTCTTTTCAAGATAATCTGTTAGCAGCTCCTGTATATACCCGTCCTGCAGAATACAAAGGATGGCAAGTTCCCGATGTGTTGTTATCCGGACACGAGGCAAAGATTAAAGAATGGGAGCTTCAGCAGTCATTAGAAAGAACACAGCGGCTAAGACCCGATTTGCTAAAATAAAAAATATATATAAAAAATAAAGAGATAAAAGCCTTATGATGAACATGGCTTTTACCTCTTTGCTTTTGTTTATATCATACCTGAAAAGATGTTCTCTCTTTAATATAACCTAAGTCCATCTTCCTTTTCCTTATATATTGATAAAGCTTTTTCAAGTGTTTTTCTAGTCCATTTTTTCAAAAACAAGCCATTTCATCGAAAAAAATAATTGAAGTTATCATTTTATACCCATGCAATAAGTTGTAACAACAACCATTTTTATACTCGTTCTATCTAGAGAAGGTTATAAAAAAGGCCCTGCAAGAAATGCTTCAATTTATTCATCTACACTCTCGCAGGCTATAATTTAAAAGATAAAATTTTCAGATTTCTAAAGCGCCTATTATATCTTTTACAGATGTATATCCATGACGTTCCAAATAGTCATTTATTCCTTCTGAAACTTTGACAGTAATAGCTGGGTCTATGAAGTTGGCAGTACCTATCTGTATTGCGGTGGCACCTGCCAACATAAACTCCACAGCATCCTTCCAGCCCATGATACCCCCTAGTCCAATGACAGGAATATTTACTGCTTTAGCGACTTGCCATACCATACGCAATGCGATTGGTTTCACAGCTGCACCACTCATGCCGCCGGTAATAGTGGAAAGTACAGGCCGACGCTTTTCAGCATCGACAGCCATCCCCAGCAGGGTATTGATCAGAGATACACTGTCCGCACCGGAAGCCTCGGCCGCACGTGCTATTTCTGTGATGTCTGTCACATTGGGAGATAATTTTACGATCAGCGTCTTTTTATACACATTACGTACAGCTTTTACAACCTCGGAACACCCGCATGCGGAAACCCCGAAGGCCATACCGCCCTGCTTTACATTAGGGCATGAGATATTCAATTCTATAGCGGGAATATTATCCAGATCATTGATGATTTCGGCAGTCTTCACATAATCCTCTACAGCAGATCCGGATACATTAACGATCATATTAGTATGGATATCCCTTATCTGTGGATAGATATGTTCAACAAAATAATCCACCCCTTTATTCTGTAACCCTACCGCATTAAGCATCCCCATAGGGGTCTCTGCCATACGTGGGTAAGGATTACCCTCACGATGATGAAGGGTAGTCCCTTTTACAATGATGCCACCAATTTTTTCGAGGTCTACAAAGTCCTCAAATTCTTTTCCGTATCCAAAGGTACCCGATGCTGTCATAACCGGGTTACAAAGCTTTAAATCGCCGATATTTACACTTAAATCTGCCATAATAGTTTCTTTATATTAAATACAGGACCCTCTTTACAAACACACAAATGCCCTTCGTCCGTGTTCTCCACACAGCATAAGCATGCACCGACACCACAAGCCATCCTATTTTCCAGTGAAACCTCACATTCTATTCCATGAACTTTGGCGTATTTAGCTACCGAAATCATCATGGGTTTTGGACCACAGGTGTATATCATATCAAACCGATCTGTATGCAAGATGCTATGCTGTGTCACATAGCCTTTCTCGCCCATACTTCCATCTTCAGTTGTTGTATACACCTTACCTAATTTCTCAAAATACTCCAGCTGCAACAGATCTTTGGATGAACGTGCGCCTAGCAGGAAAGCAGGCGTACATCCCATTTTCACTAACTCAGCACCGAGCATCAACATCGGGGCGGTACCCACACCACCGCCAACCAGTAGCGGCTTTACCTTTGTCACATTCCGGGGCATTGTAAATCCATTGCCGAGAGGCATCACCACATTAACAATATCTCCTTGTTTCACAGTGGCTAGTTTGCGAGTGCCATCGCCAACTAATTGCACCAGGAACCAAACTTCATTGGTTGTTTTATCCACATAATTAATAGAAATAGGACGGCGGAGAAAAGTTGTATTGGAACCGTCAATACGTATCTCAGCAAACTGACCCGGCAGCATCTCGGGCAATGGGTTGGCATGAGTCAATTTTATCAGAACATAATTGGCATGCAATTTTATGTTCTGTGTAACCACAAGGTCTAAAATATATTTTTTCATGAAATAAAATTGGGTAAATTCATTTTCTATGCAAAGATACACGAATTTACCCAAATCTTATTCTGCTAACCGGCATTTTAGTGGATTCCCACCCTAATTTTCAGGCTTGAACGTTTCATAAGTCCCATTATCAAAGAATATTCTTATTTCAGTGATTTTTTTGGCAGGTATTTCCACATACTTAATTTCCTCACGCACAATCTCTTTAGGAGAATAAAGTGGTGTTTTAACCTCATTTTCCTTGCGATATTCCGGAGAAACTGGACGTTCGGGCGTAAATAATGAATTCTCATCAAACAAAGAAGGCGTATAATGAATGTTATTGTCTGAATCAACATCCGTTTCCATTTGTCCTTCACCATAGAGTAACCAGTCTAAACTGATATAGTCACACGCTTTGTGTATTTTCATGACGACTTCCAAGCTAGGATTATTCCTACCACTAAGAATATGGGAAAGAGAGGAAGGTGAAATTCCAATCTTCTCTGCAAATTGAGCTGCAGTCATATCTTCTTTCTGGATTATTTGAGCGATTCTTTCCTTCATTTACAAAAGTATAAGGCAAAATTTACAGATACAAAAGTAATTAATATAATTCATAAATGCAAATTTACAATATGGAAATGTATATCTTACAAAAGTAAAGTATGAGTATATTATTGGAAATAAATTAAGATTTACACACGTAAACCGCTCCTAAAAATACTATAATTATCACTTTATGCATGACTATATAAAATACTGATTATCTATAATATATACACAACAAAAATGATATATTTACAAATAAATATGATTATATAAGCAAATAAAATGCATACAAGTTATTAACCACTTTATCGACAAGATATAAAACACTGGTTTCAAGCATATTATCGTAATAAAATAAGAGATAAATAATTATTCATATACATTTATATATGTAATCTTCACTCTTGACTACTACCTTGTTTATATTTGTATTATTTACATTGTTAAACCTGCAAAGCTTATAATATCTCCTATATTAGGAAAGTTTACAGATGTAAGATTACAAAATTAAATTATAATTATTTCTAAAAGTGAATTTTCTCTGTTTTACGCTCCAGCTTGATCCTATGAATATTTTGTTTTCCTATTTTACAAGTATCAATGTATTTTTCATGGTAAAGACAAGAACTCCCCATCCAAGTTTTAGCCCATTTTCGCTTTATGGGATTCATAAGATAATGAGAATCATAGAATACACGATAAGAAAACAAAGTATGGATTCAAAATTTAAACTAACGTATGAATTTACAAAAAATAAATTGTCGCTGTTTACTTGCTTCATCTGCATTCTTTCCATTCCCATTCTTCTTATTCATTTTACTCCGAAAAGGCTAAATACTGCCATTATTCATGTACAAACAGACATTCCCTTTAAAATACGCGATTCTAAGAAGGCGAAAAATGGTCTATCAATCTAGGAATAAGCAAGTTAATACTATTTTTCTCATCATCCATCTCTCATCATCCATCTCTCATCATCTAGAAAAATAGAGAACAAAAACATAACTGTAGCATTAAATGAGGTAATAATAAAAGTATGAATGTAAAATATTATTCTCAATTGAGTCATCAACAGGATTTCTGCTAAGAGAAAGGATAAAAAGAATCCCGACACTTAAAAAAACAAAAGCATCGGGATAGCGGAATCTTGTTTGACCTCGTTAGTTAATGAAGAATTTTGTATACAAGTTCTCGCAGCAAATCTCCATCCTCCAAAGATGGATTACCCACTCCTTTTGATTTTGCATCACAGTAACGAATCTCACCAATAATTTGCATTACCTTTACTCCGCTATATTTTCTCATAGCAGCCATATAGTCTTTAGATTGCCATGGTGATTTAAGCCCCAGCTGATTGGCTATACCCTGCTCTGACTTATCAGGAGCATAATATGCAAGCATCAAATTAGAGAAGAAATTGAATAACACAGACAAGGTCATTTGCAAAGGATTTGTTTTGGGGTTCTCCTCAAAATATTTTATTATCTGATTAGCCTTGAAAACATCCTTTGCCACCAAAGCATTCCTAAGTTCAAAATTATTATAATCCTTACTTATGCCAATGTTACGTTCTATTTGTTCAGGAGTAATCCGCTTTTGCTCTCTTGGAAGCGTGATAATTAATTTTTCCAACTCTCCGGCCATACGGCTTAAATCTGCTCCAACAAATTCCGCCATCATTTCTGAAGCCTTAGGCTCTATTTCTACTGAACGACGTTTCAAGTAAGAAGATATAAAGCCAGGAAGCTGAGCATCTTTAATCTTTTTCGATTCGAAAAGGACACCTACTTTCTCTATTTCAGCTGCCAATTTTTTTCTTCTATCCAATGTACCATGTTTATGGCATAACACCAGAATTGTAGAATCCAAAGGTTTCTGGAGATAATAAGCAAGCTCTTCAATATTCTTTATATTCTGAGCTTCTTTTACTATTACAACTTGATATTTGGACATCATGGGATAACGCTTGGCTGCATTGATAACAGTCGCGATATCTGTATCAGCCCCATAGACAATAGTCTGATTGAATTCTTTTTCATTTTCATTTAACACCGTTTGTGCTATATACTCAGATATCCGATCTATATAATAAGATTCTTCACCCATTAGATAATAAACAGGCTTATAGATACGGTTTTTCAGTTCACGGGCTATTTCTTCGTATGTTGTTTCTTTTGCCATACACAGTAAAATTACCAGTCAAATTTTAAGTGCTTGACTGTTTTCTTTTCCTCAATAATCATTTGTAATGAAGCAATACCAATCTCCACATGCTCCTCTACATATTGCTGCGTTACAATACTGTCGCTTTTCTCCGTCTTCACCCCTTCAGGAATCATCGGCTGGTCGGATACCAGAAGTAATGCTCCAGTAGGAATATGATTGTAAAAACCGGTAGTAAACAGCGTAGCCGTTTCCATATCCACACACATGGCACGCGTTTTAAGGAGATACTTTTTAAACCCCTCATCATGCTCCCATATACGGCGGTTGGTAGTATATACCGTTCCGGTCCAATAATCGCGGGCATGGTCGCGGATAGCCGACGAGACGGCACGCTGCAACATAAATGCAGGTAACGCAGGTACCTCAGGCGGATAATAATCATTGGATGTTCCTTCTCCACGAATAGCTGCAATGGGCAGAATCAGATCTCCCAACTTATTTTTCCTATCTATGCCCCCACATTTACCTAAAAACAAACATGCTTTAGGCTGGATGGCCCCTAGCAAATCCATAATGATAGCAGCATTGGACTTCCCATGCCAAAATTAATAATAGTGATTCCTTCCGCATGTGCCGAAGTCATATTGGCATCACGTCCTAGTACCGGCACATTAAATTTGTCGGCAAAAAGTTCCACATATTTATTGAAATTGGTCAGAAGGATGTATCTCCGAAATCATTCAAGCTTCTTTTTGTGTAGCGGGGAAGCCAGTTTGCTACAATTTCCTCTTTTGTTTTCATAATCTTTTGTATTTTTGCATCGGTTATTACCGAGTTACACTTATGCAAATTTACTAAATGTTATCATTAAACTTACCATCCTACGAAATTAAAATCGCGGAGCGAAATGGAAAAAATGTTATTTTCGATATGCTCCGCAAGAGATATGTCGCCCTTACTCCGGAAGAATGGGTAAGACAACATTTTGTTCATTACCTGACGGATTATAAAGGATATCCGAAGGGATTACTGGCCAACGAAATACAACTAGACTTAAACGGAACAAAAAAACGTTGTGATACTGTGCTCTACAACAAAGATCTAAGTGCCAAACTGATTGTGGAGTACAAAGCTCCACATATAGAAATCACACAAACAGTATTTGATCAGATAACCAGGTATAACATGGTTCTGAAAGTTGATTATCTGATTGTCAGCAACGGATTGAATCATTACTGCTGCCATATTGATTACAATACAAAAACATATCTTTTTCTACCAGAGATTCCCCACTATTCAGAACTGTAGATATATAAAAAACATTCTAAGCAACATCTCCTTACAAGATCTTGCTCAGAATGTGATGAAATTCTTTTTCCACAAAGAAAAAGATACTGCTTCAGGCGATATTATCTCTTGACAGTTTCCAAGTGCTGTTCAGCAATCACACCTGCCAATTCAGGGTCAATCATGATACGACCACAATATTCACATACGATAATTTTCTTACGCATACGGATATCAAGCTGTTTCTGGGGCGGAATCTTGTTAAAACAACCACCACATGCATCACGCTGAACATACACAATTCCCAATCCATTTCGAGAATTTTTACGGATACGTTTAAACGCCTGCAACAGACGCGGTTCGATAGTTGTTTCCAATACTTTTGCTTTCTCTCTCAGCTTTTCTTCTTCCTGCTTGGTTTCAGAAACAATTTCTTCCAATTCGGATTTCTTCGCTTCCAAGTCCTTCTTTCTTTCATCCAAGTCTTGATTACTGTGCTCTATCTCCTCGCTCTTTGCTTTTTCCGCTGCAATATATTCCTTTATGCGTTTCTCGCAAAGCTCGATTTCCAATGACTGGAATTCAATTTCCTTTGTCAACACATCATATTCGCGATTATTACGCACATTATCCTGCTGAGCTTTATATTTTTCAACAGAAGTCTTAGCTGTCTCAATTTCAATTTTCTTAGTCGCAATGTTTGATTTCAGTTCCTCGATATCAGCTTTAATTTTCTCGATACGAGTACTCAAACCGGCGACCTCATCTTCAAGGTCTTGAACTTCAAGAGGAAGTTCCCCTCTCAGGGTCTTAATCTTATCGATTTCAGACAACATGGTCTGCAACTGATACAAAGCCTTCAGCTTTTCTTCCACTGTTAATTCGCTCGGGTCTTTCTTTGCTTCTCTAGCCATAGTTTTTTCTTACAAATATTTAATAGGATTTGTATTTACCCGGGTTATCTGGACTTCCAGTTCCGGAAACATCTCCTGCATGATTGAATAAAATATTTCTTTTGTATACTGCTCACTCTCATAATGACCTACTTCAGCTACCAGAATATTATTCTCGTAATTGAAATAATCATGATATTTCACTTCACCCGTGATAAATACATCAGCATCGGCACTTACCGCTTTAGGCAATAAAAATGCTCCAGCACCACCGCATAACGCTACTTTCTGTATCAAACGACCAGATAAACGAGTATGTCGCAGACAGCCCACTTCGAACGTCTTCTTGATGCGTTTCAAGAAATCCAGTTCGGTTTCAGGTTCTTCCAATTCTCCGATCACCCCCGAACCTACTTGTGTCCAAGTATTTTTCAACGGATAAAAATCAAAAACCGGTTCTTCATAAGGATGTGTTGCCAATAATGCTTTTACCGCCATAGCCTTTTTAAAAACCGGAAGAATCGTTTCTATACGCACCTCGGACTCCTTATGCAATTCGCCTATTTCTCCACAGAACGGACTGGCTCCTTTCTGCGCACGGAAAGTCCCCTCACCTTCCAAATTATAGCTGCATGAATCATAATTACCTATGCAACCACAACCGGCTTCAAATAAAGCTTTTCTCACTCTATCAGCTGTGCATCCGGCACAAAAGTTACAAGCTTCAATAAATATTCTTCTTTCGGGTCTAATATGCGTACATTTCTGAGACCTATCTTTTCAGCTATTTTATAATTGACACCTCCGGGTGCATTATCCAGATTGGTATGTGCCGAATAAATGACAATATCATTTTTAATGGCTTTCAAAACACACCGTTCAATGTAATCCCGACCAATAATAGATTTATAACCTTTAAATATAAGTGGATGATGTGATATAATCAGGTTGTATCCCAACATGACAGCTTCATCCACAACAGCTTCAGTAACGTCCAGACACAACAAAGCCCCTGTTGCTTCCGCTTCTGTCAGTCCAACTTGCAATCCGGCATTATCAAATCCGTCTTGCAAAGGCAGAGGCGCGAACCTTTCAAGGGCACTTACTATTTCCTTAATTTTCATTCGTTCGCGAAAATTTGATTGCAAAGATAATCAATCCATTTGAATTTAAAAAGCAACCAAGCTATTTTTTATACTTTCCCCACTTTATCATTTTATTTTTCAAAGCATAACGTTCGTCAACAACACGGTCTGTCGGAAAAAAGTAAGATGAATACGCCATCCGCCCGAATGAAACGTAAATTTGCGGGCTGATATTCCTGTTTCTATCAGAGCTAGTTTATCAATGATAAATGCTTTAATATCTACAGGAAATTCCTCTCCTTCATACATTATATCCGCAGTGACAAAGAAACCGGGAGTTGATAATTCTGCTATATATTTCCAAATTTGCTCATTCATGTTTTTCTATTTTATTGAAAGAAATATATAATGTATACAAAGCAAGGAAAGACCCTACTTCCGTTTGGTATCCTTATGAACTCGTAACAACCGGCCATAACTGTCGAATGATTTCCGTGAAGCCAGAAAAATGGTCATCATTAGTGAAAGCATAGATGCCACCACAGTTATAACTACAATCATAATCTGATATTTGATAGCCACATGTGGCGAACTTCCTCCCAATATCTGCCCAATCATAGTTCCCGGCAATGCAACAAGCCTGTTACTGCCATATTGGCAATGCCCGGACTGAACGCTTTAATAAGAGCCTGACGCACAAATGGAGCTATCGCCTCATTACGGGTAGCGCCATTCCCCAACAGAAAATAATAAAGTTGCTGTTCCCTACGCAATCCGGCATAGTAAGTATTTAATCCTATCACATTCACTCCCAACATATTCCCCATGATTATACCAAAAACCGGAATAAAATACTGGGCACTGAAGATGTTATCCAACTTTAATACAAAGCCAAGGAAATAAAGTCCGACAAGCACCACTGTTACAAAAAAACCGATAGAAATAGGAATCATCAAAATTCCGCGTTTTAACCGCGTACGCGTCAAAGCCGTTTCAGCAGCCACCCCAACCATGATGATCACCCACAAAAAATTAATAAACGGATTGTTCCATTCAAACAGAAAACGAAGATAAGCCCCAATCAAAAACAACTGTATAATCATACGTACTGTGCCTATCAGAACCGGTTTAAGCAAGCCCGTCTTGAAACGCCATAAAAAATAAACCGGAATAAGCATCAGCAGCAATCCTACTCCCAAACTGCCATAGTCTATATCAATTGTTCCCATCAGTCAGATTATAAAGTAAATACCTTGTCGCATCCGGCAGCAAACTGTTTGTCATGCGAAACAGACAATATAGTCATTCCTTTACTGCATAAGGATTTAAAGAAGTTAATCACCCGTAAACACGATTCCGGATCAAGTGCCGAAGTCGGTTCGTCCACTACCAGTAAAGGTTTGTCAAGCAAGGCTGTCACTGCCAACATGATACGCTGACGCTGACCACCCGACACTTCATTTACCCGTTTATCATAAAGTTTCTCTTCCAATCCTAATGATACGAAATAATCCATCAGCCGCTCTTTGCTGAATCCCGCCTCACGATTTGCCTTCAGTTCAAAAGGCATCCGCACCATTTCACTGACCCATTCCGAAGGAAGAGCCAACTCCTGGGGAATCCATGCTATTTTCTTTCGGATATGATCCGCCGTCTTAGGTGCCAGCAGTGTGCCGTCCACCCTTATTGTCCCTTCACTTAAAGGAACAAAGCCCAAAACAGCTTTCAGCAATGAAGATTTTCCACTGCCGGAACCACCACAAATGCATACACTTTCTCCGTAATGAACTTGCAGGTCAAGTCCTCTGAAAAGAGTCAGATTACCAAACTTATAGATATATTTTCTATATTAATCATCACATTAAAACAAAAAGAGTCGGGAGCATTCACTGCTGCGACTCCACATAATGTATTAAAAATAAAATAAATGTGTCGAAGTTTAATATGCTCTCGCAAAGAGAACACGGCGAGCAGATGGTTTTCCGGTTACCATACACTTGCCCGGAGTCAGGCTCTCTTCATCAGCATCAAAAGGAAGACAACGAATTGTTGCCTTGGTATCCTCTTTAATCCGGTCTTCCGTTTCCGGGGTTCCATCCCAATGAGCCAGAATAAAGCCACCTTTCTCTATCTGTTCCTTGAAATCATCGTATGAATCCACTTTCACGATATGTTCGTTACGATAGTTCAATGCCTTCTGATAAATATTGTTCTGAATATCCTCCAACAATTGTTGTACATATTCTTCGATTCCGTCGCAAGAACGAGTTTCTTTTTCCAATGTATCACGACGCATCACTTCCATTGTATTGTTTTCAAGATCACGGCCACCCATTACCAAGCGAACAGGCACACCTTTCAGTTCGTAATCTGCAAACTTGAATCCCGGACGCTTATTGTCTGCATTATCATATTTCACAGAAATACCCATTGCTTTCAACTTGTTGACAATGCCTTCTACTTTTGCATCAATCTTCTTCAGCATTTCATCATTCTTATAAATAGGAACGATAACTACCTGAATAGGAGCCAAATGTGGTGGCAACACCAATCCGTTATCATCAGAGTGAGTCATTATCAATGCACCCATCAAACGGGTAGATACTCCCCATGAAGTAGCCCAAACATAATCCAGCTTATTGTTTTTGTCAACAAACTGTACATTGAACGCTTTCGCAAAATTCTGTCCCAAGAAGTGAGAAGTACCACATTGCAATGCCTTTCCATCCTGCATCAAACCTTCGATGGTGTAAGTATCCAACGCACCCGCGAAACGTTCATTAGCCGATTTTACCCCTTTGATTACCGGGACAGCCATATACTTCTCGGCGAAGTCACCATACACATGCAACATTTTCTGTGCTTCCGCTTCTGCTTCCTCGCGGGTCGCATGAGCCGTATGACCTTCCTGCCACAAGAACTCCGCAGTACGCAGGAACAAACGGGTACGCATCTCCCACCGCATAACATTTGCCCATTGGTTGCACAAGATAGGCAGGTCACGATAGGAATTAATCCAGTTCTTATATGTACTCCAAATGATTGTTTCAGATGTAGGGCGGATAATCAATTCTTCTTCCAGTTTGGCAGCCGGATCTACGATAACACCCGAACCGTCCTCTGCATTCTTCAGACGATAGTGAGTAACTACAGCACACTCTTTGGCAAATCCTTCTACGTGCTCAGCTTCACGGCTAAGGTAAGATTTCGGGATAAGCAACGGGAAATAGGCATTTACGTGACCGGTTTCCTTAAACATATCGTCCAACTGACGCTGCATTTTCTCCCAAATGGCGTATCCGTAAGGCTTGATAACCATACATCCACGCACAGGTGATTGTTCAGCCAAATCGGCCTTCACCACCAAGTCATTATACCACTGAGAATAATTCTCGCTTCTTTTGGTAAGTTCTTTCAATTCTACTGCCATGCTATATCGTTATTTTTGTTTTTCCTTTTTAAGAGTTTGCAAAATTAGTAAAAAAGCATGGGAAAGTACTAATGATTTAGCAAAAATATAGAGTCGAAAAATATAAAAATAACTTATTGATAACGATAATACCACCAATAGGTATCACCATATTCCCGCCGCATACGGTTTTTCTCTTCCACTGGTGATGAAAATTCCTTCTGACGGTTAAGAAACTCATCCAAACGCCGCACCATCAGCGTGTCTTTAACTTCTCTTCCATATCCAGGATGAGTCCGTTTATAAAGCACCAATGCCTCACGATAATAACGCGGCAATGTATCTTGCTCGAAACAATACATATCAACCGCCGATACAAATTTATCCAATTTCTTATCCAGCAGCAATGCACTCATATAATAATTCAAAGCGGTATGTCTACCTATTTCATCACGACAGATACGGGCCAAAAAGTCTACTGTCTCTTCTGCAACATGTGGTCTTACACCAAGATGAGCATACAAGCTATCGGCATTCAAGCGCAAAGTTTCCTGAGAATGAGGCGCAAACAAAAGCCTTCCGCACCATAATATTGAGGGTATTCAAACAAATGCTCCCCCATGGTACCTTCCAAAGACATAGCATAGGCTCTAAGCACTGTCAATGTACGGGTTGTTTCCAAAGACTTTGCTCCTATCATCCGTGCAGCTTCATAATGATGATTACGGATAGCCTGCTCCACAGCCAGTTCATGATGAAAATTCACATTCGTATTTCCTATACCTACCGTCATCAGGCATAAAAGTGTCAAAATTGCTAAGTTAGAGTTTATTAAGCCCAATATAGAACCCTCTTGATTCAACCAGGAACGAAACACACGCCGTAAAGTATAGACCACACCTATATATATAAGCAAAAGCAACGGCAGCAGCCAAAACCATTTATCCTCTATGTTTCCTCCGTGGAAAATAGTCCGGTCCACATCCGTCAGCACTCCCAGCAACAGACAAGACGGGAAATAAGAAAGTGTTCGCACAGGGCCTTTTAATCCCATCAATCCATTGATTCCCCAACGGATACCAATAAAACCACTGTAATGATGATAGCTCCTGCCAACGGAGAATAATGTGTCTTTCCTTGTGACAATGAATAATGCAATGCACCTACGACATCTTTCTGAAGCACAAAAAGATAGACAATACTAAAAATAGAGAAAAGAAGACCGCACGCAACCGTGAGGATGCGGGCGGCTCTTTTATAGGATAAGCTGTTGTTGCTGCTCATAAATTACTCTTTCACTTTTTTCAATACCACAGCCGAACGGGCAGGCAGATACAGTTTCAGCCATTCCTTTTTATCCTTCTTATAAAGAGGGTCGAAATTAGTGAAATGACGTATACTGTCATCAGCCAGACCATTGCCTCCGAAAGCTGTTGCATCCGTATTCAGTACCACATCATACGCCCCGACAGGCACTAGGAAACCATAGTCTGTAAATGACTTGGTAGGATTGAAATTAAATACAAAAATCAAATTCTTACGCCGGTAAGCCAACACTTGGTCACCATCGTTATGCCATACCTCAATCACTGGAGTATCCTGAATATTTTTCACACTTTCAATGAGGTGGACCATAGCTGAATCAAAATCGCCCAAGTAATGGTAACACAGGTTCTTATTATCAAAAAGTCCCCACTGACGACGGGCATATTTATGCGACCATCCGTTACCTTCACGTGGAAAATCAATCCATTCGGGATGCCCGAATTCATTACCCATAAAGTTCAAATATCCTCCATTGATGGTAGAGGCAGTAAGCAAACGAATCATCTTATGCAATGCGATGCCACGATGCACTGTATAATTTTCATCCCCTTTCTGGAAATGCCAATACATATCAGCATCTATCAGACGGAAAATAATAGTCTTATCGCCCACCAATGCCTGGTCATGGCTTTCGGCATACGAAATAGTCTTCTCGTCCTTACGTCTGTTGGTCACTTCCCAGAACATGCTGCTCGGTTTCCAGTCTTCATCAATCTTCTCCTTGATTGTTTTAATCCAATAATCCGGAATATTCATGGCCATACGGTAATCAAACCCATATCCACCATTTTGAATCGGTGCTGCCAACCCGGGCATACCCGAAACTTCTTCCGCAATGGTAATCGCTTTGGAATTTACCTGATGAATCAACTTGTTGGCCAATGTCAAATAACAAATCGCATTATCATCCTGATTCCCGTTAAAGTAATCCCCATAATTACAGAAAGCCTCTCCCAAGCCGTGGCTATAATACAACATAGATGTCACACCGTCAAAACGAAAACCGTCAAAACGGAACTCATCCATCCAATACTTACAATTGGACAGCAAGAAATGAATCACTTCATTCTTACCATAATCAAAGCATAAGGAATCCCATGCCGGATGTTCACGCCGGCCGCCCGGATAGAAGTATTGATTAGGATCACCGGCAAAATTGCCAAGTCCCTCCACTTCATTCTTCACGGCATGAGAGTGAACAATATCCATAATGACGGCAATTCCCATTCTATGCGCCGTATCAATCAATTCCTTCAATTCATCCGGTGTACCGAAACGGGATGACGGAGCGAAAAAGCTGGAAACATGATACCCGAAACTCCCATAATAAGGATGCTCCTGAATAGCCATAATCTGAATACAATTATATCCGGCTTCCGCTATACGCGGCAATATTTTCTCACGGAACTCATTATAAGTGCCTACCCTTTCTTCTTCCTGAGCCATACCGATATGACATTCATAAATCATCAAAGGATCAGTCTTTGCACGGAACACCTTCTTTCTAAACCGGTAAGGATTCTCTGGCTCCCAAACCTGTGCGCTGAATATCTTTGTCTGATCATCCTGTACCACACGGTTAGCCCATGCTGGTATACGTTCTCCTTCACCGCCATTCCAACGGACTTTCAGTTTATACAAATCACCATGCTTTATAGCACCGCTTTGTAATTCCACCTCCCATACGCCAGGAGAGTTCTTTACATGGTACATCCTATAATCGCCATGCTCTTTCCAGTCGTTGAAATCTCCGATAAGATAAATTTCCTTCGCATTCGGAGCCCATTCACGGAACACCCACCCTCTTCTGGTACGATGCAAGCCGAAATATAAATATCCGGTGGCAAAGTCCGACAAAGTTCCTTTGCCTCCGGTCAGTTCCAATTCTTTGTCTAATGCATGCTGATGGCGTCCTTCAATCGCTGCCGAATACGGTTCCAGCCAAGGATCACTTTCTATTATGCCTAATTTAGGAGTGGTATTTTCCATAATATGATTACTTGTTAGTTATTCTCTTTCAAACCAAAACTTTAACGATCACTTTTTTTCACGCCGTCAGGAGACACTCCCGGAGCATGAGCATCCTGTGGAAAAAAGATGGCAAACATTCCCGGCTTTACAGGAATATAGCTTTCGGCAAGTCCCGGATAGAACGAGATATCCTTATCTGCATCATAGTCTGCTTCGGGAAGATCTTCACGGGCTGTATAACCCATCACTTCCACCCCTGACAGAGGAATCTGTATATCAATAAACTGATTATGAGTTTCTAATTTTGCTTCTTCTTTAGTTTTAGGCTTGGTCTGAGAAAAGTTTACTACCAGATCATCACCCTGTAATTTTACTTTTCCTAATTCCTGAGCGTTCAAGTCTGTAGCCTTCAGATATTCCATTGCTTTAGCGAACAAAGGATTCAATGAAGCGTACTTTTCTAAGTTTTCTAATCTGTCTACTACCATAATTATTTCATTTTAATGGTTAAAATATTGCTTTTATCATTCAAAGTCGTCTATTGTGAAATTTGTAAAATCAGCAAAACGCTTCAGTTGCTTGAAAACATCCTCTACTTTGTCCAACAGGTCAGGGGCAAGGAAAAACACATCAGGCACCATATAAGCACAGGTATAATCTTACATTTTAAATAATCAATATATTCAAAATCTTTCGGAAATCCTTTAGGAGCCGTTTTTAAGTGATTTTCTCCGATAACAGGAAAGTATTGCTTGAACGCAGGATCTTCCACAATTTCTCTGTATTCATCTATGTTGTCATAAATGGACTGGCGGACAGCTTTCAGCACTTTAGATTCCAGACACCAGCTTCCACCAGCAAGCATACAGTTATCATGCTCTATATGAACATAATATCCACAATGTTCTGATTTCTTTCCACGGGCGTTGATATAGCCGCCCAAGTGTATTTTATAAGGAGTCTTATCACTAGAAAAACGCGTGTCACGATAAATTCGGTATGTACAGTCCTTAGCTTGAATACCGACAATACTTTCGTCAAACAACGAAATACGGGCGATGATTGCTGTCAGTAATTCCTCAAACTCTTTTTGAGCTTTCAGATATTCATCCTTATGCTCCTGAAACCACTCCCGATTATTGTTTGTGGCCAGGTTTTTTAAAAATTGAAAGATAACAGATACATCCATGTTACATTATGTTCATGTGTTCACTTGACAAACTTACAAAATATATTTGTAACGAACTAGAAAAAAGCGAAGTATTTATTTTTTTCCCAAGACCTTGAGAAACCCATCATGCAGCTTTCCATTGGTAGCCAACACTTCATGACCGGAATAGAAATCTCCCCCTCCGCTGTAATCTGTCACTTTTCCACCGGCATTCATCAAGATTATCGAACCGGCCGCAATATCCCACGGTCCCAGCAGTCCTTCTATACGGGCTTCAAAGCGACCGGCAGCTACATAGCAAAGTTCTGCCGCAGCTGCTCCTTGCAGGCGCATACCTCCCACATTTCCATACAACTCGTGCACAATATGCTCCGCCAATGGCTTATACTTTTGCGAATCGTATGGAAAGCCTAACGCCACAAACGCTTCGTCCATATCAGAAACATCTGATACATGTATTTCTTTGTTGTTCAGATAAGAAGGCGCTCCTTTATAAGTCCAGTAAAGTTCATCGCGGCATACTTCATACACCACTCCAACCAGCAGTTCTTCTTTACTACGAAGGGCGATACTCACACAATAAGGAGCATTATTATGGATAAAATTGGTGGTTCCGTCCAGCGGGTCTACCAGCCAGCAATAGTTTTCCGTAGTCAGGCTGCCCGAACCTTCTTCGGCAATGAATCCTGCTTCGGGAAGCAATTCCCGAAGTTGAGCCACAATACGGCGTTCCGATTCTTTATCTACATACGATACATAGTCGTGAGCATTTTTCTTCTCTACCTTGCTACGGTCAAAACCGCTACGCTCTTTACGAAGAAAAGCACCCGCCCGGAGTGCTATTTCACGTACTTTCAACGTTATCTTCTCTAAATCCAACATTATATTCTTATTTTTGTTCCGCATCCAGCGTTCCAAACTTATAAACACCTTTACGGATTACATTTCCATTCTTGTCAGTCTCCACAAAAGCGCCGTGTTTCTTCCCTTGTTTGAAAAATCCGTCATAGCGTACTCCGTTCTTATCTTCAAGCACGCCTTTGCCGTCTTCCTTTCCTTTTACGAAATGGCCCTTATATTTGGTTCCGTCAGCCGTGCGCAAAGTGCCTTCACCGTCGGCCATGTTGTTTTTCCATTCACCTTCATAGTCATCGCCGTTCGCCCAGATATAGTGTCCTTTACCGCTGCGCTGGTTATTCACCCACTGCCCTTCATACACAGCACCGTTGGCCCATGTAAAGGTTCCAGTCCCATGCTGCTCGCCGTTCTTGAACTGCCCTACATACTTGTCGCCATTCTTGTGTACATAAATTCCCTGCCCGGTACGTTCACCGTTTATGTAGTCACCTTCGTAACGGTCACCGCTATTAAAGTAATAAATACCTTTACCATGCTGCACGTCATCCTTCCAGTCGCCCACATACTTGTCACCGTTGACATAGTAAAATGTCCCCTTTCCGTCACGTGCGTCATCTTTCCACTCACCTTCATATTTTGACTGGTCGGGCCATACCATAACGCCCTGTCCGTTTTTCTTGTCTTCTTTCCATTCGCCCTCATATTTGGCTCCTGCTTTCCAGGTATAAGTACCCTTTCCGCTACGTTTGTCCTGAAACCAGTTACCTATATAAACATCTCCGTTATAATAATACATAGTGCCTTCACCCTGCTGATAGTCGGCAAACCACATACCTTCATACCGGTTATTATTCATAAAATAATAGGTTCCGCTGCCGTGTTGCTGATCCTGGAACCATTGCCCCACATACTTTTCTCCATCGTGAAACGTATATGTCCCGTTCCCCTCGCGTTTACCTTTTATATATTCCCCTTCATAGGTATTTCCGTTCTTGTAGATTGTTTTTCCTTTACCGTTTGGTTTTCTACCTTTCAGCTCTCCGGTATATTCGCCCCCGTCTTTAAAAGTATAATTCCCGATTTTTATCTGAGCGGTGGCCAATGTACTGACCGATGCCAAAAGCAATAATATATATACGTATTTCTTCATTGGTTCGTTACTTATAATAGATAAGATTTACGCCAAAGATACGATTTTCTATCTTTGGACATGATAGGTTATTACACTTTTTTACCCGCAATGACCTCTATTAAGTTTTCTTTGCAGAAATACTTTTGAGCCAATATGCGTATTTCTTCTCTGGTGATTCCCCGGATGGCATCCAGCGAACGGATAAAGAAGCGTTCGTCCAGCCCTGCCGTTTCTATATAAATCCAGGCATCAGACAAAGAAAAAGGTCCCTCGTACGACCGGCATAAATCGCCCAGCATATAGTTCTTCACCATTTCCAATTCTTCTTGAGGAACGAGATCATTACACAATTTGTCCATCTCCCGATAAACTTCTGTTATGATAGAATTCACATATTCATTGGCCGCCTCGGTACTGACAGTCAGTATTCCCGTTCCCGGATAGGACACAATGCCTGCGCCGATACCGTATGTATATCCCTTGTCTTCACGGATATTGGACATCAGACGGCTTCCGAAATACCCTCCGAACAAAGTGACCATGACACGTGCCTTCAAAAAGTCCGGATGATGACGGTCCATTACGAAACATCCCATTTTCAAGGAACTTTGAAGTGCATCCTCACGTTCTATAAAGATACGCTTTTCTTTGGTGGTAACCGGAGGAACAAGCGTTGTCTTTGCTTTTTCCGTCACTTCCCCCCATTGTCCACTTCCCAAGTTATCTTCTATACAACGGATAATTTCCGATGTGACCTTTCCCGAAATATATACCGAACAATTACCCGAATGATAATATTTCCGATAAAACGAACGGAGCACCTCCGGGGTAATCCGGTCATAATCCTCCGCTACCGCATAGCGCCCGAAAGGATGCTCCGGACCGAACAAGGCTGTATTCAACTGCTTTCGGGCAATCATTTCCACCCGGGTGCTGTTCACCAGAAATTGCTGTTTGTTCGTATCGGCCACCACGGAAAGTTCCTTTGCCGGAAACGTAGGAGCCTTTATCATCTCGGATATGACGGCCAGCGTGCGGGCAAAATATTTATTCAGAGAGTAAAGTGTTATGAATCCATAGTTCACGGAAGAAGATAACTCCAGCCAGGCTCCGTAATAATCCAATCGCTCCGCAATCTGTGAAGACGTTAAATTTCCAGCTCCCTCACGCAGCATCCTATTGGCGAACATAGCTGCAACGGCTGTTCCTGATTCCATTGTCCGCCTCCTATCAGAAGATCAAAACGTACAACATCCTCGGTTCCCGCATGAATGATATTCAGAGGCATCCCATTCTTCATCGTCCTCCTGTCGGGACGGGTTATACTGAATTCGCTTAGTTGGCGGATTGGCGGTGGGGTGGTTCTGTCCAGCATTTACTTCCCCTCCCTCTGTTTTAAAAATGCTTCGGCACGTGCCAGATCCTGAGGCGTATCAATGCCTATTGTCTCCACTTCACTGATTCCCACCTTAATAGTATAACCATTTTCCAGCCAACGAAGCTGCTCCAACGATTCAGCCAGCTCCAGCGAAGATTGTGGAAGCGAAGTTATTTCTTTCAGTACATCGGCCCGATAAGCATACAGACCGATATGTTTATAGTAAGTATGCCCTTTCAGCCAGCCTTCCTTCTCCGCGTTACGTTGGAAAGGAATGACGGAACGGCTGAAATACAAAGCATTCATATTCTTATTAACCACCACTTTCGGAGAATTTACATTCTCCAAAGCTTCAAACCCGTCTTCGGGAGTGAAAGGTTTCACCAAAGTCGCAATCTGTGTAGCCGAATCTTCAAAGCAAGCTTTCACAGCTTCAAGCTGTGATCTTTGAATAAAAGGTTCATCACCTTGAATATTTACAACCACATCATATCCTTGTCCTACTTTGGTATACGCTTCATAACAACGGTCTGTGCCACTTTTATGGTGAACGGAGGTCATGACCACTTTTCCGCCAAAAGCTTTTACGGCGGATTCAATGCGTTCATCGTCCGTCGCTACGTATGCTTCATCCAATATACCGGCTACTTGTTCATAGACTCTCTGAATCACAGGCTTGCTTCCCAAGATGCCAAAGGTTTGGCCGGAAAACGTGTTGAGGCATATCTCGCAGGAATAATTCCAATAAATTTCATGGTACCATTTCTTTTATATATTCATGCAAAAGTAACAAAAACATTTCATACATTTGCACCATTAATGCAATAAATGTTATGGACGAACACCATTGTTTGCTTTGTATGGGCTCTAATACAAACCGTTACGCGCAACTCTCGGTTGCACGGGAAGCATTACGTGCCACATTTCCTGATATTCATTTCGGCGAGATGATGGAAACGGAAGCTGTTGGCAGCGGCTTTCACTCCCCTTTCAGCAATCAACTGGCCAAATTCAGCACAACGCTTTCACCCGATTCTGTTCATGATTTGTTTAAAGAATTGGAACGACGCTGCGGACGGATTCCCGAAGACAAGGCTCAAGGAGTAGTAAAACTGGATATTGACCTACTGGTCTTTGACAATAAGATATTAAAACCGGAAGATATGGAAAGAGAATATATCCGCCGTGGAATGTCTGTGCTTTTTTAGAATTTATACCTTTTATATATTAATTATTATTCACCTTGTGATAACCCGCCTCCATATCCCCCTACGGCAAACGATAGTGTTACTGAAAGGGCCAGCCTGACAGGTGGGAAAACAGCTAAGTATCTTCATTGGCAGACCTAAGGCTTTCTACCAGGAAGGCTAAGGCTTTCCGGCCGTTCTATTTCTATCTCCATAGGCTTTGGAGTTATCTCCATAACCTTTGGAGTTATCTCCGCAGCCTTTGGAGTTAACTCCATAAGCTTTGGAGATAGAACACAACAGGGAAAAAAGCCTTAACCTGCCAAGAAAAAGAGGTTAGCCTTCCTTGAAAAAACATTTAATAAAAACTAAAGAACACATTTTTTTCACTTCATCTGTTTGTTGTTTCCAATGATTCCTTATACATTTGCGTTTACTAACAATTCTGTTAAACAAATATGATAATATGAAAGAAGAAACGAGCAATACAGAACAATCCATACTAAAAGCCGCTGAAAAAGAATTCCTTAAGAAAGGATTCTCCGGAAGCAAGACAACAGAAATAGCTAAGGAGCTGGTGTAACCCATGCCATGCTGCATTATTATTTCCGTACAAAAGAGAATCTGTTCAACAAAGTATTTGAAGAAAAAGCCAAGCAACTGGCCGATACATTCCTTTCTCGTGTAGATGAATCATTGCCTTTTTTGGAGAAAATAAAATGTTTCATTGAAGCACACTTCGACCTTTTGACTGCTAATCCCGAACTACCTTTATTTATATACAGGGAGATTCTGACCAATGAATGCGGAAAAGAAATTTGCCGTAAAACCTTGTTCCCTAATTTCCGGTTAGCAATCAGTCTGCTCGACCGGTCACTGCAAGAGGAAATAAAGAAAGGCACAGTACGCCCCGTCAAAGCGGAAGATTTAATGGTCAGCGCCATTTCACTCAATATCTTCGTCTTTGTGGCAAACCCACTGATACAATTGTTTGTGGAAGAAAAAGGTGAAGAATATCATCAATATATGGAACGCAGAAAACAAGAAAATGTAGAAATCATATTAAGCAGATTAAGAAAATGAAAAGGTTATTCATTCTCACAACCTTTCTTCTTGGCATCAGTCCCATTTGTTTGAATGCACAGGAACTCACGCTGGAAGAGTGTCAGCAGCAAGCCCGGCACATTATCCGCTGATTAAACGATACGGCTGATTGAAAAGACGAAAGAATACAATATCTCTAACGCTGACAAGGGTTATCTGCCACAGGTTTCATTGTCCGCCAAAGCCAGTTATCAATCGGATGTAACGGAAATACCCGTTGACCTACCCGGAATTGATATTCGCGGTATGCGCAAGGATCAATACCAGGCTATGCTGCAACTGGACCAAGTAGTATGGGACGGTGGTAACATCCGGGCACGGAAAGAGGTAACCCGTGCCACATCCGAAGTGGACAAACAGAAACTGGAAGTGGACATGTATGCCATCAACGAACGGGTAAACCAACTTTTTTTGGTATCCTGTTATTGAAAGAACAATTGAAGCAAAACCAGCTTATGCAGGAAGAATTACAAAGGAATTATGACAACGTTACAGCGTATGTAAAGAATGGTATTGCCAATCAAGCTGATTTGGATGCTGTAAAAGTGGAACAATTGAACAACATACAGCAACGTCATACTCTGGAAGCCACATATCATGCTTACAGCGAGATGTTGAAGATCATGATTAACCACCCTACTCCTTTAACCGGGAACACACTAAAAAAACCAGATGTAAATGCCTTATTGTATAAAGGAGAAGCCTATTCTGCAGAATTCATCCGACGTCCGGAACTTAACTTGTTTGCGGCACAGAATCAGCAACTGGAAGCGCAACGTAAACAACTTACCGCCAAGAACCTGCCTAGGTTAGGCATATTTGTACAAGGAGCATACGGCAACCCGGGACTGAATATGCTGAAAAATGAATTTTCGGCCTATTACGTAGCAGGCGTACGCCTTTCCTGGAACTTCAGTAACCTATATACTCGCAAGAATGAATCTCGCCAATTAATACTGAATCAACAAGATGTGAACGTACAGAAAGAAACGTTCTTGTTTAACACTCATCTGGAAATCACTCAAAACAACAGTGAAATTAAGAAACTGACGGAACTGATGAAGAACGATGAGGAGATTATCACCCTACGTAACAACATTAAAAAATCAGCCCAAGCAAAAGTTGCCAACGGAACACTGACCGTTACAGAAATGCTACGTGAAGTAACAGCCGAGAACATTGCCAGGCAGAATAAGATTCTGCATGAAATTCAGTTATTATCAGCCATTTACGAATTAAAATATACAACAAACCAATATGAGAACAAATAAATATATCTTGCTTGCCGCCACTCTGCTCGGTTTATCCTCTTGCGGAAACAAGAAAGGCGACTATGATGCATCAGCACATTGAAGCTACCGAAGTAATTGTATCCTCCGAAGCCAATGGCAAGATCATGCAATTCAATATAGAAGAAGGACAGTTATTAAAGGCCGATGAAGAAGTGGGGTGTATAGATACCTTACAACTCTATTTGAAAAAGATGCAGTTACTGGCCAGCGGTAAAGCGATAGCCAGCAAAAGCACGGACATCAATAAACAGATAGCTGCCACAAAAGAACAAATCGGCAAAGCGAATATGAAAGAAAACGCACAGAAAACTTGCTGAAGGAAAATGCCGCCACCCAAAAACAAATAGATGATATTGACTCCCAGATTGCCGTTCTGAAAAAACAGTTGGAAGCACAGATCTCTACGTTTCAACGCGGCAATGCCAGTATCACAGAAGAAAGCTCGGCCTACGAAATACAAGTAGCCCAACTGGATGACCAGCTTCGCAAATGTCACATTACCAGTCCGATTTGCGGAACAGTACTGGCCAAATATGCCGAAGCCGGGGAACTGGCCACGCAAGGAAAACCTTTATTTAAAGTGGCGGATGTGCAACATCTTTTTTACGCGCCTATATCACCGCCGATCAATTATCTCAACTGAAATTAGGAGATAAAGTAAAAGTGTTTTCTGATTTAGGAGAAGATGACCGCCGGGAATACGAAGGGACAATCACCTGGATTTCAGACAAATCGGAATTCACCCCTAAAACAATCCAAACACGTGACGAACGCGCCAATCTGGTATACGCCACAAAAATAGCAGTAAAGAATGACGGATACATCAAGATAGGCATGTACGGAGAAATGAAGAAATAAATAAGACAATGGATTATATCGTTTCTGTCAAAGGAGTTAGTAAAAGTTACGGTGAAGTTCAAGCCCTGAAAGATGTATGCTTTGAGGTGAAACCGGGAGAAATCTTCGGGCTTATCGGACCGGACGGTGCAGGAAAGACTACTCTTTTCCGCATTCTCACCACATTGGTGCTAGCCGATGAAGGGAAAGCGGAAGTCTGCGGGCAGGATGTGGTGAAGAATTACAAAGAGATACGCCGGCAGGCAGGATATATGCCGGGACGTTTTTCCTTATACCAGGATTTGTCCGTAGAAGAGAATCTCACTTTCTTTGCCACGCTTTTCAATACCACTATCCGGGAGAACTACGCATTGGTAAAGGATATCTACCAACAAATAGAACCTTTCAAACACCGGCGTGCCGGAAAACTATCCGGCGGCATGAAACAAAAACTGGCTCTGAGTTGTGCACTGATTCACAGGCCTTCCATTCTGTTCTTGGACGAACCTACCACCGGTGTGGACCCTGTATCCAGAAAGGAGTTCTGGGACATGCTGCTGAAATTGAAACAAGAAGGTCTTACCATCATTGCGGCAACGCCTTACCTGAACGAGATGAAATGCTGTGACCGTATTGCATTTATTCGTGAAGGAAAGATTCAAGGCATTGACACTCCGGACCGTATTCTTCAACAGTTCAGTTCGATCCTTTCTCCTGAAGGGCTGTCTTTTAATGAACCGCAAGTCACCGGACGATACGCCATAGAGGTAGAAGGCTTGACCAAACAATTCGGCAACTTCACTGCAGTGGACCATATCTCATTCAAAGTGAAACAGGGAGAGATTTTTGGTTTCCTAGGTGCTAATGGCGCCGGAAAAACAACAGCCATGCGCATGTTATGCGGTTTATCACAACCTACCGGGGGAAAAGGTACAGTAGCGGGCTTTGACATAGCCACGCAATACGAGCAGGTTAAAAAGAAGATCGGATATATGAGCCAGAAATTCTCACTGTATGAAGATTTAAAAGTATGGGAAAACATCCGGCTATATGCAGGGATTTATGGAATGAGCGACAAGGAGATCGCTGAGAAAACAAACAAGGTGCTGGAACAATTAGGACTCTTGAATGAGAAAAACACATTGGTCCGGTCACTTCCCTTGGGATGGAAACAAAAGCTGGCTTTCTCGGTAGCTATTTTCCATGAGCCGAAGATCGTTTTTCTGGATGAACCGACAGGAGGGGTAGACCCTGCCACACGCCGGCAGTTCTGGGAATTGATTTATCAGGCGGCAGAACGGGGAATCACCGTCTTCGTTACCACCCACTATATGGATGAAGCGGAATACTGTAATCGGATTTCAATGATGGTGGATGGAAAAATCGAAGCGCTGGACACCCCACAACGGTTAAAAGAACGGTTCCATGCCCAAGATATGGATGAAGTATTCAGACAATTGGCACGCAAGGCCGTAAGAAGTTGAAAAAGAGATAGAGAAAAAGAGAATGAAACAATTTATATCATTTGTGCGAAAAGAATTCTATCACATTTTCCGGGACCGCCGGACGATGCTGATATTACTAGGTATGCCTGTCGTACAAATTATTCTTTTCGGTTTTGCCATCACCACCGAAGTAAAGAATGTAAAAGTAGCCGTGCTGGATTTCTCAAAAGATGTATCCACCCGGCAAATCATCGACAAACTGGATGCCAGTGACTATTTCAATGTCAACAAGATGCTATATGACAACGACGAGATAGAGGAAACACTCCGGAAAAGCAGTTCAGACCTGGTCATTGTGTTTGAGGCCGGTTTCGATAACAATCTGCGGCATACCGGTAAAGCCCGAGTACAACTGATAGCCGATGCCACCGATCCCAACAATGCTACCATACTGACCTCTTACGCATCCAATATTATTGCAGATTATCAGCAAAGCCGGATCATGCAACAACAATCACCCATACAGATTATCCCCCAAATAAAGTTATTGTACAATCCGGGTATGCAAAGTGCCTACAATTTTGTGCCGGGAGTAATGGGATTGATTTTAATGTTGATATGCGCCATGATGACTTCCATCTCTATTGTCCGTGAAAAAGAAACCGGTACGATGGAAGTATTGCTGGTATCTCCCGTACGTCCGCTATGGATGATTATAGCCAAATGGTACCTTACTTTGTGCTGTCATGCGTCAATCTGGTCACAATTCTGCTGCTGTCTGTTTATGTATTACATGTTCCGGTAGCAGGCAGTCTTTTTTCGTTGGCTTTGCTCTCATGGATCTTCATCGTAGTATCTCTGCTGTTGGGATTATTGGTTTCCACTATCGCCCGTACCCAAGTGGAAGCCATGCTGTTTTCGGGAATGGTACTGATGATGCCTACCGTTCTACTTTCCGGCATGATATTCCCCATCGAGAATATGCCTCTTCCTTTACAGCTGATTTCAAATGTCATCCCTGCCAGATGGTATATTGTCGGAATCAAGAAAATCATGATTGAAGGATTGAGTATCAGTTATGCACAGGGAGAAATGAGTATACTTATGCTGATGGCTGTTGTCCTTTTACTCATCAGCCTAAAAAAGTTTAACAAACGATTAGAATAAGCTCCGGAAGATATGATAAAGTATTTATTAGAAAAAGAATTCAAGCAACTGCTGCGCAACCCGATGCTTCCGCGGATACTGCTCGTATTTCCCTGCATCATCCTGCTGGTGTTGCCTTGGGCCGCAAACTTTGAAATCAAGAATATGAATCTCAGCGTAGTGGATAATGACCGCAGTCCCTATTCCACCCGACTGGTTCAGAAGGTGGGAGCTTCCGAATATTTTCATCTGGTAGATGTTTCAAACAGTTACCAGGAAGCGATGCAATGCATTGAAAAGGAGATGCTGACCTCATTTTGGAAATCCCGCCACACTTCGAACGCGATTTGCTGAAAACCGGTGTAGCAAAAGTACTGGTTTCAGCCAACACCGTAAACGGAACGAAAGGAACTTTAGGAAGTTCCTACCTCAGTAATATAGTGAATGCCTATGCCACTGAAATCCGGGCTTCCCATTTCGGCTCTATTTCTCCCTCCCCGGTGATAAATATAGATACCCAAGGACGTTTCAACCCCTATCTGGATTATAAGGTATTTATGGTTCCGGCACTGATGGCACAATTGTTGATGATGTTATGCGGCTTTCTGCCTGCTCTTAATATTGTGAGTGAAAAAGAATTCGGAACCATCGAACAAATCAATGTGACTCCTGTAAGCAAATTCACTTTCATTCTGGCCAAGCTGATTCCTTACTGGATAGCCGGCATACTGATCCTCACAATCGGTATCATTCTGGCATGGTTAGTTTATGGTCTGGTTCCGGCCGGTCATTTATGGCTGCTTTATTTCTTTGCATTATTATTCATTATCGTTATCTCGGGCATGGGGCTGGTAGTTTCCAACTATTCCCAAACCATGCAGCAGGCCATGTTTGTCATGTTTTTCTTTGTGATTATCATCATGCTGATGAGCGGGTTGTTTACTCCCATCAACAGTATGCCCGAATGGGCACAAACCATAACCATTGCCAATCCTTTGAAGTACTTCATACAGGTAACACGTATGGTTTACCTGAAAGGAAGCGGATTCAGTGACCTGATTATGCAATTTATCGCCTTGTTCCTTATGGCCATCGCTTTGAACGGTTGGGCGGTATTCAGCTACAAAAAGAATTCATAACAGATAAATCGGAACATTTACTTGTTTATCATTGTTAATATCAGTAGCTTAGCAATCTGTTGCTAACCTGATTTTTAATTATCAAAAAGAAAAAAGTTATGAAATTCTTTATTGACACAGCCAACCTGGCACAAATCCGCGAAGCAAATGCATTGGGCGTACTGGATGGTGTAACCACAAATCCGTCTTTAATGGCCAAAGAAGGCATTAAAGGAGTTGAGAACCAACATAAGCATTACATTGAAATATGTAATATAGTGGATGGAGATGTCAGTGCCGAAGTGATTGCTACCGATTATGAAGGAATGATTCGTGAAGGCGAAGAACTTGCCGCCCTTAACCCACACATTGTAGTAAAAGTTCCTTGTATTGAGGACGGCATCAAAGCTATCAAATATTTCAGTAATAAAGGAATCCACACTAATTGTACACTGGTTTTCTCTGCCGGACAGGCATTACTTGCGGCAAAGGCGGGGGCTACCTATGTATCTCCATTTGTCGGCAGACTGGATGATATTTGTAATGACGGTGTAGGACTGGTTGCACAAATTGTAGAATTGTACCAAACTTATGACTACAAGACACAAGTTCTTGCCGCCTCCATCCGAAACACCTTACATATATTACAATGTGCGGAAGTGGGAGCAGATGTAGTAACCTGCCCGTTATCCGCCATTAAAGGCCTTCTAAACCATCCATTGACAGATATAGGATTAGAAAAATTCCTGGCCGATTATAAAAAGGTAAACGGATAATAAAAAACGTTCCCTCGCCAATCCAAAGGTGGGGGAATTTGTTTTCCAGACATTATTTAAATTTCAAATATCCTATGCGAGTATATTTAATTCCTTTACTCTCATAATGAGAAAGGACTTTGGCCGATTTAATATATAGACTTTCATGAGGATTGATTTTCTTTGTATAGCAGCTCAGCATCTCCGGTGACATACTGGAAGCAGCTGCCTTTATGATAAAAGTATAACGATTACCATCAGCATCAGCAGCAAGTACACTCTGATCTACATAGTATCCAGTCGTTTTATAAGCATCTAGTTGTAATCTTGTCCCCAGGACTTCCAGATGTAAATCGGTCAGCCTTTCTCCCGGCTGACCGATAAAACGACTCCCAGCCGGCAAATGATGTTTTCTGATGACCGTTTCATAATGAACTGTGGCAAAAGCCTTTGCCAATACTGCTAACTTTTTGTCTCTGGGGTTACGGGCTTCAAACTTATGTGCCAACCAAAGCACATAGTTAGGATCAATATAATATACTTCCGCCAACCTTTTTCCACGATACTTCCCAAATGCAACTATATCTTCGGACAGACCATAATAAGGTTCAAAGAAAGTGTTATCCTTCACTTTCAGCAGGACATTGCAATTCTGCAAATACTGAAAAGCACGCTCTGCCGCATCATTAAATGTAACTGCCAACGACTGAATAAACAGAGGAGAGTAAGTATTATCCGGAAATATACGCCATAAAGCATAATACGAACGATAAGGAGTGGAAACACTGATTGCATAAAATCCCGCATCTTCTCTACGGCCTTTATTGAAGTTGTCTATCTTTTGAAAAACTCTCTCGGCCATAACGCTAGTGATCTGATATAGGGTTACATCTCTATCCATAGTTACCTCCTATCTTTATAAGGTAAAGATTTTCTTTTCGTAAATATAGCATTTTTCGATGAAAGGACAAGGGTTTTCACCATTTTTACATAAATTATTTTCTATAATATAAACTGCCGTGTGAACAGGAAAAGTAATAGTTCATAAAAGTATATATAGAAAAAAAGTCTGCTTGCTTTCCTTCTTGCAAACAGACTTTGTACTTATAAATCTAATCTTCTAATTACTCAAATATATTGTCCAATCCTCCGGTTTCTTCTACCGAAGTTTCATCTATCAAAGTATCCTTGCAAGGATCAAAGTCATCAGGAATATTGAATTTCTCGTCCTGAGAGTATCCCAAGCTCTTGTCCTTATAGATTTCTGCATATAAAGCCCCCAGATAGGAAGTGCCATAGCAGCCCCCTGCCCGTCCACCATCGTATCAAAGTGAATATCACGCTCTTCACCACCTACCCATACACCGGATACCAATGAAGGGGTGAATCCCATGAACCAACCGTCAGAATTACGGTTGGTTGTACCTGTCTTTCCTCCCATATCGGCAGTAATACCATATAGACGGCGTACACGCCACCCGTACCTTCATTGATGACCGCACGCAGCATGACCAACATTTTATAAGCACTTGTTTCACTAATCACCTCATCCATTTGTGGAGTGAAATTCGCCAACACATTTCCTTCATTATCCTCAATACGGGTTACAAAAACAGGCGCTGTACGAATACCCCGATTAGCAAATGCCGAATAAGCACTGACCATTTCTCCTACAGAAATCTCACAAGGGCCTAAACAAAGTGAAACCACCGGATCTATCTGTTTATTTTGTACACCAAATGAATGAATCAGACGAACTAGCTGATAAGGATTCAGTTTCCCCATCAAATAAGCCGTTACCCAGTTATCAGAATTTGCCAAGCCCCATTTGATGGTAACCATCTCTCCGTAACGCTTCTTGCTGGCATTACGCGGTGACCATGGACGGCCATTTTCATCTATCAAGGTCTGCTCTACATGGCGCACCTGGTCACAGGGAGAAAAACCGTTCTCCATAGCTAAAGTATATACATAAGGTTTAATAGTAGAACCCACCTGGCGACGGCTACCATCGCCATATCATACTGGAAATAATTATAGTTGGGTCCTCCCACATATGCTTTTACATGACCGGTCAACGGATCCATAGACATGAATCCCGCTCTAAGGAAGAACTTATAGTATTTCAAAGAATCCATCGGAGTCATAATGGTATCCTTTTCCCCCTCGTATGAGAATACGGACATTTCATATTTAGTATTGAACGCTTTCTTTATTTCTGCTTCCGAACACCCTGCCTCTTTCATGATACGATAACGGTCAGTCTGCTTCATGGCCCTGGTCATGATAGAATTCACTTCTGCCTCTGTCAGCTGATTCGTAAACGGAGCCGTTTTCTTTTTCCGTTTTTCCTTGAAGAAGCGGGGTTGCAAATACTGCGCCACATGTTCGTAAACAGCTTCCTCAGCATATTTTTGCATACGTGAGTCGATAGTGGTATAAATCTTCAGACCATCCGTATAGATATTATAATTAGTACCATCTTTCTTCTTGTTTTTAGCACACCAACCGAAAAGAGGATTTGTCTTCCAAGCCAATGAATCCTCATAATATTTCTGCATCTGCCATCCGCGGTAGTCACTTTTCTTCGGTTCTTTAGCCGTCATCACTCCACGCAGATATTCGCGGAAGTAAGTAGCCAGTCCTTCCTTATGATCTACACGACGATATTTCAAGACCAATGGCAATGCCTTTAATGAATCAGCTTCCGCATCAGTCAGGTAACCTGCTTTGCGCATCTGGTCAAGAACAACATTCCGGCGTCCGCGTGAACGTTCATTAAAACGTTTCGGATTATAAAGTGAAGGATTCTTACACATACCTACCAAGGTAGCCGCTTCCTCAATGTTCAGGTCTTTCGGCTCTTTTGAAAAATATGTATTGGCAGCTGTCTTGATACCGACTGCATTATTTAGAAAATCAAATTTATTAAGATACATGGTCAGAATCTCTTCTTTTGTATAATAACGTTCCAACTGAACAGCAATCACCCATTCGATAGGTTTCTGCAACAAACGCTCCATCACATTATCCGCCGTAGGTGAATAGAACTGCTTTGCCAACTGCTGAGTGATGGTGCTACCCCCACCGGCATTCTTCTGCATCATCACCCCCCGTTTCACCAAAGCGCGGATAAACGCACGGGCGTCAATGCCGGAATGTTCTGCAAAACGTTCATCTTCGGTAGCAATCAGTGCATGAATCAGATTCGGTGAAAGCTGGTCATAACCCACAAATACGCGGTTCTCCTTACTAAGTGACCAAGTGCCCAGCATCTTGCCATCATCGGATATAATCTCGGTTGCAAACTTTAAATTCGGATTTTCCAACTCTTCAATGGGGGGTACATATCCAATCCATCCTTTTGCTATCGCGGTGAATATGAACGCTATAACCAACAGTATGCCGACTACAAGAGCCCAAAGCACATATATAAATTTCTTCCTCATGACGTTTTCTAGTAATTAACGATGCAAAAGTAAGGAAAAACTTTGAGATAGAATGTGTTTCTAACAAAGTTCAACGAAATATCTTTTAAATCTTCGCTCATTTATTTTTTTTTCATACCTTTACACTCCGTATAAGTTGTAATTATAAATACAAGCCAAAATGGAAAATAGAAGTTTAGTTACTATTGCCGAACACTCGAAAGAGAAAATCCTCTACCTCCTGGAGATGGCAAAAGAGTTTGAAAAGAAGCCTAACCGTAAAATTTTGGATGGCAGAGTAGTCGCCACTCTTTTCTTCGAACCCTCCACCCGTACACGACTCAGTTTTGAAACCGCAGCAAACAGATTGGGAGCACGCGTCATTGGATTTACCGATCCTAAAGTGACCAGTTCCTCAAAAGGAGAAACATTGAAAGATACGATCATGATGGTAAGCAATTACGCTAACATTATTGTAATGCGCCATTTTTTGGAAGGTGCTGCAAGATATGCCAGTGAAGTTGCCCCGGTACCTATAGTCAATGCCGGAGACGGAGCTAATCAACATCCATCACAAACTATGCTAGACCTCTACTCCATATACAAAACACAGGGAACGCTTGAGAATCTGAACATTTATTTGGTAGGCGACTTGAAATACGGACGCACCGTCCATTCTCTGCTGATGGCTATGCGTCACTTCAATCCCACTTTCCACTTCATCGCTCCTGAAGAGCTGAAAATGCCGGAAGAATATAAAATATACTGCAAGGAGCACAATATTAAATACAAAGAATATACAGACTTAACGAAGAAACGATCGCAGATGCCGATATTCTTTACATGACCCGTGTACAGCGCGAACGTTTCACCGACCTGATGGAATATGAACGTGTAAAAGATGTATATATATTAAGGAATAAGATGCTGGAGCATACCCGCCCCAATCTGCGTATCCTGCACCCTCTGCCCCGCGTCAACGAAATAGCTTACGATGTGGATGAGAATCCGAAAGCTTACTATTTCCAGCAGGCACAAAACGGACTTTATGCGCGCCAGGCCATCCTTTGTGATGTATTGGGCATAACCTTGGACGATGTTATAGAAGATGCAAAAAAGTAAAAAACAAAAATGAAGATGAGCGATAATAAACAAGCATTGCAGGTAGCTGCTTTGAAAAACGGCACTGTTATAGACCATATACCTTCCGATAAATTGTTTACTGTAGTCGCCCTATTGGGATTACAGGATTCAGACTCTAACATAACCATCGGAAACAACTTCGAGAGCAAAAAGCTAGGTAAAAAAGGAATTATCAAGGTGGCCGACCGCTTTTTTACTGATGAGGAAATAAGCCGCCTTTCCGTAGTAGCCCCGAATGTGAAACTGAACATTATCCGTGACTATGAGGTGTAGAAAAGAAACAAGTCCTGATGCCTCAGGAATTACGTGGCATTGTAAAATGTGCCAATCCCAAGTGTATCACCAATAATGAACCGATGATCACTTTATTCCATGTAATCGACAAGGAACACGGCATCTTAAAATGCCACTATTGCGAGAAGGAACAAAGCAAGGAAGGTATTAAACTGATTTAATCATTATGAAACAAGACTGGAAACCGGGAACAATGATTTATCCCCTCCCGGCCCTATTGGTCAGTTGTGGGAGTACGGACGAAGAATATAACATTATCACAGTGGCATGGCAGGTACTATTTGTACCAACCCCGCATGTGTTATATATCCGTACGTCCGGAGCGTCATTCCTATCCCATCTTGAAACGAAACATGGAATTCGTCATCAATCTTACAACTAAAGAGATGGCATTTGCCACCGACTGGTGCGGAGTGCGTTCAGGCAAAGATTATAATAAATTCGAAGAAATGAAGCTGACTCCGGGAAAAGCGAAAATAGTCAATGCTCCTATTATTGAGGAATCTCCACTCTGTATAGAATGTAGGGTAAAAGAAATTATCTCACTAGGATCTCATGATATGTTTATTGCCGATGTGGTAAATGTGAAAGCTGATGACAAATACCTGAACGGAGAAACAGGAAAATTCGAATTATCCCAAGCTAATCCGCTGGTATATGTTCATGGCGGCTATTTTGAGCTGGGACCGAAAATCGGAAAGTTCGGCTGGTCTGTAGAAAAGAACAGGATGCGGACCAAAGAAAAAGCCTAAAGACACCTCATGAAGAAACTCCTTTTATTGATCGCTTTATTGCTCCTCACCTTATCCGTTCCGGTACGAGGAGAGAAGAAAGGTTTGCAAGAAGAGCCTAAAATCAATGTGGGAATAAAAGGAGGCTTCAATTCTTCCATGTACTTTACCAGCAGGCTGGAGTTAGACGGAGAACGTATGGAAGATGTGCAAAATAATTATAAGGTAGGCTATTTCGCCGCCCTATTTTTCCGGGTACACATGAAAAGACACTTCATCCAACCCGAAATTATGTATAATGTCTATAAAGGTGAAATAGCTTTCAATAAGAATCAGAATAATGAAAATACCCTTCCCGAATTTGCCAAACTGAACAGCACAATTCATTCTTTGGAATTACCTATACTATATGGCTATAGTTTCGTAAAAAGCCGTCCTTACGGCATGGCACTTTTTATCGGCCCCAAATTAGAATATGTATGGAAACATAAGACTGATGAAGAGTTTGAAGGGTTCGGGCATTCCGGCATAAAAGAAGAATTACGCCCTATCAATATAAGTTCCGTTATCGGATTAGGCGTGAATATTGCAAATATATTCTTCGATTTCCGGTATGAAATCGGACTAACCAATATATCCAAATCAATCACTTACGAAAAGAATATAGATGGAGTCATATTTCAGGAAAAAGGTATCTTCATCAATCGTCATCGCAATGTATTAAGTTTCTCTCTAGGAGTTATTTTTTAAGCAGTCATACTCCTCCGTAAGAATTCCGACATCTATCATAATATTACATTCTGAAGAGTTTTCCACCAAAGAATAGAACTGAGGATCAACTATTTCCGGCATTTGACTTCCTATGAAACGACAAAAAGAAAGTCACACGTGTTTTTTCTGTAATTCCACTAAAGATTTTCTTCTAAATAATTTCCTTATATTCTAAAATTACTTAACTTTGTGAACTCAGAATCGAATATCGCACATAAACTTATTATAAAAAGAAATGAAAAGAGACGATTTGATTTTCGACATTATCGAAAAAGAGCATCAACGCCAGCTCAAAGGTATCGAGCTGATCGCATCCGAAAACTTTGTTAGTGACCAAGTAATGCAAGCTATGGGTTCTTGCCTTACCAACAAGTATGCTGAAGGGTATCCCGGCAAGCGCTACTATGGCGGTTGCGAAGTGGTAGACCAGAGCGAACAAATCGCTATCGACAGACTGAAACAAATCTTCGGCGCAGAATGGGCTAACGTACAACCTCACTCAGGAGCACAGGCTAATGCTGCCGTATTCTTGGCCGTTTTAAATCCGGGTGATAAATTCATGGGATTAAATCTGGCTCATGGTGGCCACCTGTCACATGGTTCATTGGTTAACACATCCGGCATTATTTATACTCCATGTGAATACAATCTGAACAAGGAAACAGGACGTGTGGATTACGACCAGATGGAAGAAATCGCATTACGTGAAAAACCGAAAATGATTATTGGTGGCGGTTCAGCATATTCTCGTGAATGGAACTACAAACGTATGCGCGAAATCGCAGATAAAATAGGAGCTATCCTGATGATCGATATGGCTCATCCTGCAGGTCTGATTGCTGCCGGACTGCTGGATAATCCGGTTAAATACGCTCATATCGTTACTTCAACAACGCATAAGACCCTTCGCGGTCCTCGTGGCGGTGTTATCATGATGGGCAAAGATTTCCCTAATCCATGGGGCAAGAAAACTCCGAAAGGCGAAATCAAGATGATGTCACAACTTTTGGATTCTGCTGTATTCCCTGGTATACAAGGTGGTCCGTTGGAACATGTCATTGCAGCCAAAGCTGTTGCATTCGGTGAATGTTTACAGCCGGAATACAAAGAATATCAAACACAAGTAAAAAAGAATGCAGCCGTATTGGCACAGGCTCTGATTGACCGTGGTTTTACGATCGTTTCTGGTGGTACAGACAACCACTCCATGCTGGTAGACCTTCGCACCAAATACCCTGATCTGACAGGCAAAGTAGCAGAAAAAGCATTGGTTGCTGCTGATATCACTGTAAACAAGAATATGGTCCCATTTGACAGCCGTTCTGCTTTCCAAACTTCAGGTATCCGTTTGGGAACTCCTGCCATCACAACTCGTGGCGCAAAAGAAGACTTGATGTTGGAAATCGCCGAAATGATTGAAACTGTTCTTTCAAACGTAGACAATGAAGAAGTGATTGCACAAGTTCGTGCACGCGTAAACGAAACAATGAAGAAATATCCTATTTTCGCTTACTAATTAACGACTTCTATCAATATACTCATAAAAAACTTTGGAGTTTTTTGAAAAAGCTTTATCCTTCTTCAAGAACTTCAAAGTTTTTATGAAACATCCAGACCATTTAAAAAGAGTAATAGAAAAGTATTTTTATCAGCAGTCCCCACAGAAATCAGTATAAATTTCTACCTTTGCAGACAATTTATCCGTTAATGACGAATGAAAGGAACTAAGAATCTGACTCAAGGCCCTATCCTGAAGCAATTGTTTACTTTGGCAATGCCCATTATGGCCACTTCATTCATACAGATGGCATATAGCCTGACCGACATGGCCTGGGTAGGAAGAATAGGAAGTGAGGCAATAGCCGCTGTAGGTTCAGTGGGTATTCTTACATGGATGTCCACATCTATCTCCCTGCTGAACAAAGTAGGTTCGGAAGTCAGCGTAGGACAAGCCATCGGGGCACAAAACGAACAAGCTACCCGTGCGTTCGCATCACATAATCTTACCTTGTCCTTACTTATATCATTAAGCTGGGGAGCATTGTTATTTATCTTTGCCACCCCTATTATCAGTATCTATGAACTGGAACCTCATATAGCCAAGATGGCTGTGGAATATCTACGGATTATAGCAACTGCCTTTCCATTCGTCTTTTTATCAGCTGCCTTTACAGGGATATTCAATGCCGCCGGACGAAGCAAAATACCTTTTTCCATTAACGGTATCGGACTGATTACAAATATGATACTAGATCCTCTTTTTATCTTTGGTTTAAACTGGGGAACTACGGGAGCCGCAATTGCCACTTGGCTGGCCGAAGCTACGGTATGCATACTGTTTATCTATCAATTGAAACAAAAGAAAATATTATGGGATGACTTTCGGTTATTTACTACACTAAAAAAACAATATACACACCACATCTTGAAAATAGGATTACCAGTAGCGGTACTCAATACATTATTCGCTTTCGTCAATATGTTTCTCGGAAGGACCGCAACAGAGCAAGGTGGTCATTTAGGGCTGATGGCACTCACTACCGGAGGACAAATCGAAGCTATCACCTGGAACACCTCCCAAGGATTTTCTACAGCTCTCAGTGCTTTTGTAGCTCAGAACTATGCAGCACGGCAAATCTCCCGTGTACTGAAAGCCTATCGCACCACTTTATGGATGACATTTATATTCGGATCTTTCTGCACATTTCTTTTTATATGTTACGGAAACGAAATATTTTCTATCTTTGTTCCTGAAAAAGCGGCGTATGAAACCGGTGGCGTATTTCTACGTATCGACGGATACTCGCAACTATTTATGATGCTGGAAATTACCATACAGGCGTTTTTTATGGAATGGGGCGCACCATGCTCCTGCCGTAATCAGTGTCACCTGTAACTATCTGCGCATCCCGATGGCATTATTGTTTGTATCATGGGGCTGGGGTTTGCCGGGTATTTGGTGAGCATAAGCATCACTAGCACTATGAAAGGAATTATTTGTCTGATCTGGTTTATACTTATCAAGAAGAAAGCTTTAAATTATCAGGCTGTTTAATGAACAATTTTTGCATTAAGTCATTAATATATTAAAATGAACATGATTATGAAAAAGACTAAAATTATGGCTTTATTACTGAGTGCAACACTAGTATTCAGTGGATGTGGTAACATGAATAATACGCTAAAGGCGGTCTGATCGGTGGCGGTGGTGGCGCAGCTTTGGGAGCAATTATCGGCGGAATAGCCGGACATGGTAAAGGTGCGGCTATTGGTGCGGCAGTAGGTGCGGCAGTAGGTACAGGCGCCGGCGTGTTAATTGGAAAAAAAATGGATAAAGCGGCAGAAGAAGCGGCTCAAATCCAAGGAGCACAGGTAGAACAGGTAACAGATAACAACGGTCTTCAGGCTGTAAAAGTTACTTTTGATTCCGGTATTCTCTTCAATACAGGAAATGCAGCCTTGAGTGCACAAGCGAAATCAGCCTTAAGTAAATTTGCAAACAACGTATTGAACCAGAACAGAGATATGGACGTATCCATTTATGGATATACAGACAATCAGGCTGGAGAAACAGTACAGCCGAACAAAGCATCCAAAAGAACCTCAATCTGTCACAAGAACGCGCTCAAAGTGTGGCTAGTTATTTGCTAGGTTGCGGTGTAAGTAATTCTCAGATCAAGTCTGTAGAAGGTTTGGGTCAAGCAGACCCGATAGGTAATAATGACACAGCCGAAGGACGCCAGCAGAATCGTCGTGTAGAAGTATATATGTATGCCAGCCAACAGATGATTCAGCAAGCGGAAGCAGGTACACTGAAATGATATCAATGACGTTATCATAGAGCGTATCCAATACGCCCGAACCAACGGTCACAACTTTGGATAACATATAAAATAAATCAATTTCGGACAGGTTATTTCTGCCCGAAATTGATTTTAATACACAAGCATGAAAAAAAAGATTTTAAAATTCATTCGCAATCTGCTGCTTTTTTTCTTTGGTTCTTCCATTCTCGCAGTTATCGTTTTACGCTTTATTCCGGTTTACTTTACCCCGTTGATGTTTATCCGAACTACCCAACAAATCATTCATGGCGAAGATATAAAGTGGAAACACTCTTGGATACCTAAAGAAAACATATCCCTCATCTGCCTATGGCTGTTATTGCTTCTGAAGACAATCGCTTTGCCGAGCATAATGGTTTTGACTTCAAAGAAATAGAGAAAGCTTTAGAAGAAAACAAGAACCGAAAACGTCCTCGAGGTGCCAGTACTATCAGCCAACAGACAGCCAAAAACATTTTTTTGTGGCCTGCTTCTTCTTGGATCAGAAAAGGACTTGAAGTGTATTTCACCACTTTGATAGAACTATTTTGGAATAAGGAACGGATTATGGAAGTCTATCTGAACTCTATAGAAATGGGAAATGGTATCTATGGTGCCGAAGCAGTAGCTCGTGAACACTTTCACAAGAATGCCAGCAAACTGACACCGGAAGAATGTGCACTAATTGCAGCCAGCCTTCCCAATCCTCGCAAGTTCAATTCAAGCAGACCTGGCAACTACATGCTCAAAAGACAAAAGAAGATCCTTTATCTTATGAAATGCGTCCCTATATTTCCACCCCAACAAGATACACCTTCTACGGTTTCAAAGAAGAAAAAGAAATAACCCGCACCCCCGTGTGGGCTTTCTTATTTTTAGAGTATTCAAAGAGAGTCTGCGAATCTAGAATAACTTTCTTCATGACCGATGAAGCATGAAGCAAATGCAATTTACCATCCACCCAACAAGCAAATCCTGTATGTACCACATCCAGCCCTTTTATATTGGTGGTAATCGCTATGATATCCCCATTCTTTATGTCCAATTCCTCAGAAGAAACATTCAGACTTGTTTTAGGAATATAAGAAACAGGAACATTTTTCCATTTTTTCTCTATTTCAATCATCTGGGATATCATGGAAGGATTATTTTTCAACCGATGATAACTGTCAGAATGTGTAGACATAAAATCCAAATTCAAAACTTGTGATGCAGCAAACCCTAATTCCCCCGTGCGTTCATGTACAATTCCTTTTTGTTCATTATCCTTAATCCAATCACTGAAGTAATGCAAACGCGAGACATAACCGGCTTGTTTCCCATTCCGATAGCGGATACACCGCAACGCTTTTTTGTAACTTTCAAAGTCACTTTTCCCATACTTATCAGTAAGGCTCAATGCAAGTACTGTTTCAACTAACGTGGTACAATCCACCTTATCCAAATGCACAACTAAGGTTTCTTCATCTGTCCCATCCAATGTATTCGCTACGTATGGAACTCCTAATAGATTTTGGGCAAAAAACAATATCTTACAGCTATCGGTCGGCAATCGGGCAGCTTTTTGAAGCAGACTCTCGACTTTTATACTGTCATTTTCTGATGCTGAAACAATACAGGGCATTACTCCTAAAATTATTCCCAGCAACCACGAATACAGTTTTCTCATATATTTTTTCTTATCTACCTGTTTTTTCTGCATGGCAACAAAGATAACACATAACTGAATGAATGCAAATTTTAAAAGAATGAAAAGATAAAAACATCCGCCATGACAAATTCAACACCTGCCACAGCGGATAAAAAAACTATATTTTACCTTCAAATCATGCAGTAAACTCTGTTCTTTCCAAATAAGCTATAACATCACCTTTATTAACTACAGCTCCCTGTTGGGCGCAAACTTCTACAATGCGTCCCGTAAAATTAGCAAAGATCTTTTCATACTCTCCCCACGGAGTGGAAATATAACAAAACACTTCATCATGCTGGTATTTCCGTCCGACAAACGGTGCTATAGAAGGACCTTCCACGGAAACTTCCCATAAAATCTGTCCCTTATCCGGCGCAATAATAGGATCAGCCTTAGTACGCTTATATTTTCGAATTGTTTCCTCATCAAAGCCACTTTTTACCATAGCCGCATCCTGAGCACGTTGTAAATCATCCATAAAACGTTTCTTGGCTACACCCGATTTATAATCACGGTATTGCCGGTCATGCATAGCCAGTTCAAACAACTCTTCCTCATCTTCACCATATTCCCAGCCATTATCATCCATCTCCTTACGGTACTTGTCCAGCTCATCAGGATAGTTCATCTGAGGATCCTCGTCAGTAAACTCGTAACCTTTACTTTTCGCCAGTTCAATTATTTCAGGAGCCAACGCACCCGGCAACTTTCCACTTTTTCCCAGAATCATATCCCATGTATGGTTATCAATCATCGTCCATCTCTCCTCTCCTTTCACCAATTGCATGACATTCATCAAAGCCACATTCTTCACATATTGGCTGAACGGTGTTACTAAAGGAGGATATCCCAATTTCGGCCATACATATTCCACTTCTTCAAACAGCATCACTACCAAATCATCCAACTCATAGGTTCCTTTCCCTGTCCTTTCAAAAGTAGATTTATACCTGAATGTACACCTTTCAAATCGGCCATCATAGATCCCATCATACCACCGGGAAGTCCACAACCTAACAGCAAGGAAGACATGTGCTTATTGGTAGAATCAATAAAATACCCCAAAAAATCATCAATAAACTCCTGCGTCATGCTACGTGCTTTCATATAAGCCTTCATATTGATTTCAGGTACCTGAAAACCTGCATTTTTCAACATAGCCTGTACAGAAATTACGTCAGGATGCACTTTTCCCCATGATAAGGCTCCATAGCGACATCAATGATATCCGCACCATTCTCACAAACTTCCAAAATAGATGCCATAGATAACCCGGGACCGGAATGTCCATGATATTGTACAATGACTTCAGAATGTTTATCTTTGATGTTTCTCACCAACTGCCCTAACATTTCAGGACGGCCGATACCTGCCATATCTTTCAAACAGATTTCGGGTGCCCCCGCTTCTATTAACTGGTCAGCAATATAAGAATAATAATCCACCGTATGTACAGGAGAATAAGTGATGCAAAGAGTGGCTTGAGGAATCATCCCCGCTTCTTTAGCATATTTTATGGAAGGAATAATATTACGAACTTCATTCAAGCCACAAAATATACGAGTAATATCCACGCCTTGCGCATGTTTTACCTTATACATTAACCGACGTACATCAGCTGGAACAGGATACATTCGCAATGCATTTAAACCGCGGTCCAACATATGCGTCTGAATACCCGCCTCACGTAAAGGTTTGGTAAATGTACGCACTGCCTTGTTAGGATTCTCACCATACAGTAAGTTCACTTGTTCAAAAGCACCTCCATTAGTTTCCACTCGGGCAAAACACCCCATTTCAACGATTAGAGGAGCAATTTTGGCTAACTGATCAGCTCTGGGCTGGTACTTCCCTGATGACTGCCACATATCGCGGTAGACCAAACTGAATTTGATTTCTTTTTTCATAATTATTACTTGATTTAAAGGTGTCTTGTCCTTTTGCAAATATAACAAATGAATAAAAATAAAGTTAATATTCGAATCTATTTTTTAGCTTCCAAAAACATGTTTAATATCATATTGTAAACCAATAAAAACAAAAAGGCAGAGCAAAAGAATTTCACTCTACCTTTTTGATAATTTTTCCCTTTGGATTATACAAAATCACGGAGTTGCCCTTGCAAGCGTTGTCTGGTAAAAAAGATTCTGCTTTTTACAGTACCCAACGGCAATCCCAACTTTTCGGCAATCTCACGATATTTGAATCCCGACACATGCATAGCGAATGGAATACGGTATTCTTTGGGAAGCAAGCCGACTATACGATGTATTTCTTTCATGTCATAAGCTCCCTCGGTACTATCAAAGCCGGAATCCTGAGGCATACTTAAATGGTAGAGATTGTCTGTATGGTCCACAAATGTCTGGTCACGCACTATTTTCCTATAATTGTTTATAAAGATGTTACGCATAATGGTATACATCCATCCCTTAAAGTTTGTATCGGGGATATACTTGTCTTCATTATCCAGCGCTTTCAATGAAGTTTCTTGTAGCAGGTCATTAGCCTCCTCACGGTCGGCTGTGAGTTTGTATGCAAACCGAAGTAATTCTTCTTGCACACCCAGCAGGTTCTTTTTAAAACTAACGCTATTCATAAATCTTTCAGTTTAGGTTCATATTCTTTTTCCATGCTCTCGGTAATGCAAGGATAGCGCATTTTAAATAGGTGTCAAAGAAAAAACTATTAAAATAGGGGGTAAAAACCGTCATTTATCAGTTTTTACCCCCTATTTTAATAGTTTTCAGGTGCTGTTTAGCGTTGTTCCCCCTTTAAATTGGTAAACAGATGCTATATTTAACAGCTAAAATACGCGCCAAAAACACAGTACTACCTCCTATTATCTGGCAAATAAAGGCTTCCAGACCAAACAGATCACATATCCAATAGGCTAATCCCCCCACCACACAGGCCATTGCATAAATTTCTTTACGAAAAATAAGCGGAATTTCATTAATAAAAACATCGCGGAGCACACCACCTGCGGCCCCAGTGATACTACCCATGATTATAGCTACCCAAAAAGGATATCCGAGAGCAATACTTTTACCTACCCCCACTACTGTAAATAGTGCCAGGCCGATGCTGTCGAACAGGAAGAAAGTGTTATGCATATGAATCAAATACTTGCCGAAAGCAATTACCCAAAACAATGCAAGTCCTGTACATATTAAATATATAGGGTCAGTCATCCAACCCGGAGTCACATCTAGAAGCACATCACGGATAGTACCTCCTCCGATAGCCGTCGCCAAACCCACTACATACGCACCAAACCAGTCAAACTGTTTGGCAGACGCCAATCTGATACCGCTGATGGCAAAGGCAAACGTACCTATAAAATCTAAAACTTGAACAAATGTTAGCATAATGGTTGTTATTTGTCTGCAAAGTAACGAATAAATTCGATAAGAAAATGTATTTTTGTGTTCAGAAAATAGCTTAAAATAAGATGAAAGTAACAATTATCGCCGGTGCACGTCCCAATTTCATGAAAATAGCCCCATTAATGCGTGCTATCAAAGCTGCAAAGGCAGCAGGAAAAAATATCACTGCCCGCCTGGTCTACACAGGTTCGGACGAAGATAAAAGTTTGGAACCTTCTCTGTTTACAGACCTAGATATGCCGCGTCCCGATGTGTATCTGCATGTGGATAATACAGATTTTTTCCAGCGAATGGCAGGTATATTGGTAGCTTTCGCCCGCGAACTGGAACAACATCCTGCACAGGTAGTACTTGTAGTGGATGACCTAACTCCTACTATGGCGTGTTCTATCGTGGCTAAAAAGAAGGGGATAAAAGTTGCTCATCTAGTGGCCGGAACCCGTTCTTTCGATATGGATATGCCAAAAGAAGTAAACAGTATGATAACAGATGGCTTGTCTGATTATCTATTCACGGCCGGAATGGTAGCCAACCGCAATCTGAATCAAACAGGGACCGAACAAGCACATGTACATTTTGTAGGAAACATTCTGATTGATACGCTGCGTTATAACCGTACTCGCTTACAGCGCCCGGTAGCATTCTCTATTATGGGACTGAAAGAAAAAGAATACCTCTTGCTAACCTTGAACAAGCATTCATTGCTAAACAATGATACTGCACTGAAAGCTATCTTCCGCACTATACTGGAAAAAACAGACAAGCCGATCGTGGCACCGCTCCACACGTATGTAAAAAACAAGCTGTCTGTTTTAGATATTACTTCTGAAAGGTTATATATATTACCACCGCAACCTTATTTGTCATTCGGTTATTTAGTGAGCCATGCCCAGGGTCTCATTACAGATTCGGGTAACGTAGCGGAAGAAGCTACTTTTTTAGGAATCCCCTGTATGACATTAAGTACGTATGCAGAACATCCCGAAACAGTGACAATCGGCACAAACCGGCTAGTGGGGGAAGACCCTGAAATCTTAGCAAACGCCCTTGACATGCTGAATAAAGGAGAATGGCAAAAGGGGCTTTTACCGGAACGCTGGGATGGACACACTGCAGAAAGAATTGTGCAAACGTTGCTGGATGAACATAAATAAAATAGAAAACCATTCTCAGATAAAAACACGGATGCCGCAGGATTTGGTATTCTGCGGCATCCGTGTTTTTATTGATTTTCTATCAATATCACTTACACTCTCCTCTTTACCAAGTATAATTCAAACCAAAACTAAGCAATTCCTGCAACTGGAAATAACTCTTGTTATCCTCAGTCAATGTCACACCGTCATCATAACGCGCATGAACAAACAACTTAGTAGACAAATAGCGGTTCAATACAAAATTGAATGTATTTTCCCAACTGGCAATTACGGTGTCATAAGTTGTAAAGTACTCCAATTTAGATTCCCACACAATACTGGGAATAATTTTCCAAGTCAGATTACCTGTAAATTTCGAACCGAAAAGATTTGCTGTTTTATGCCCCGGATCCACATTAAAAGCACCCGGATCAGTTATCTTATCATTACTGATATACATAAAAGTATACGCCAGTGGAGATCCTAACAAAGACAATGAATAATTCTTCTTATTCTGCTTAAAGTCCATACCGAGGGTTATATCCAATTGGGCGGGAGACAGAAAATTAGAAATCATATCATTCGTATTCGTCTTATAATTCCCAAAAAACTGGGTCTTGAACTCGCCCGCCAAAGTATAATACCAGTTTTTGAACGCTTTCACACCCAGTTTACTGTTTAAACGAAACAAGTCGCATTCGTCTTATATTTATGCACTGTATCTGACGGTGCTGTAACAAAACCCAATTTTATTTCCAGCTTATTTTCAAACTCTATACGCTGGCGGTCATCAAAATTAGCTTCCAGCACCAAGCCGGACAATAGCGCATTAGTACTTTCACCACCTTTATACCAGTTATCTGAAATATAATGTTGTGTGAACTGAACATATCCATTCCCCTTATGCGTCCAAAAGTTAGGACGTACCACCAACAATTCATTATCCGTAGTCAAGCTTTCCACCGGTGTTTCCGGTTGAAGGAAACTTTTGATTTTCTCTTTCCTTGGTCTTTTTACTATCTGATTATTTTCCAGTGGTTTCAGGTCGGCCAAATAAAGTTCGTTATTCACCAGTCTGCCCGGATATTGCAAATAATAATTCCTTAATATATTATTCGACCAACGGTCTGCAGCGGCCAAGGTTTCCAAATCGGGCAGCTGATATATAGCAGCAGATACAGAGTCGCGTTTCCCCATATACAGCGAATCAACAGCCGTCATTATTTTCGTATCCGGACTCCATTTTATTTCAAAAATTTCTTTTATAGGAGCTTCATAATAAGTGGGCGGAACAAACAACTTATAAAAAGCCGGATTAGGACGTACCCACCGGGGAGCCGGGATATTCAAATCATCCCACAGTCTGAAATAAGCAAAATAAGATGCGCTCAAAGCTGATAATGAATCAGAAAAGGCTTTCACAGCCGGATCTTCTTTCGTCTTGGTTACTTTCTGTGCCGATGCCTCTCCCATACAGAATACAGCAAGCACTATAGTCAAACATATTACTTTTTCTCTATACTATTTTTAGTTTTGTGCAAAAATACACTTAATTTTCCTTTTCCCAAAAAACTGTTTCCTTTATATAATAACGAATGATAAATTCAATTTCATCAAATGATTTTTTAAAGCATATCCGACGATATTGAAAAAGATTTTGTAATTTTGCAACTTTGATAAATATTGCGATATTGATAATTAAGAAAATAACATTTAAAAATATTAAGTAGTGGGAGAAACTAAGTATATCTTCGTAACTGGTGGTGTTGCCTCCTCATTAGGTAAAGGTATTATTTCATCATCAATAGGTAAATTACTGCAAGCCAGAGGCTACAATGTGACAATTCAAAAGTTCGATCCGTACATCAATATCGATCCGGGAACTTTGAATCCTTATGAACATGGTGAATGTTATGTAACGGTAGACGGACACGAAGCCGACCTCGATTTGGGACATTACGAACGTTTTTTGGGCATCCAGACAACTAAAGCCAATAACATTACAACAGGACGTATTTACAAAAGTGTTATTGACAAAGAACGCCGCGGTGACTATTTGGGAAAAACTATTCAGGTTATCCCCCATATTACCGACGAGATCAAACGCAATGTAAAATTATTGGGAAGCAAATATAAATTTGATTTTGTCATTACCGAAATTGGTGGTACTGTAGGTGATATTGAATCACTTCCTTATTTGGAAAGTATCCGCCAATTGAAATGGGAAATGGGACGTAATGCGTTGTGCGTACACCTTACTTATGTTCCTTATCTGGCGGCAGCAGGCGAATTGAAGACCAAACCTACCCAACACTCTGTAAAAGAATTGCAATCCGTAGGTATTCAGCCAGACATATTGGTATTGCGTACCGAGCACGAATTGAGCACTAATTTGAAAAAGAAAGTTGCTCTATTCTGTAACGTAGATGAAAATGCTGTGGTGCAGTCCATCGATATGCCACTATTTATGAAGTACCTTTGCGTATGCAGGAACAAGGACTGGATGTAACCATCCTTCAAAAAATGGGATTGCCCGTGGGTGAAACTCCAACCCTCGGCCCATGGAGAGATTTTCTAGATCGTCGTCACAAAGCAACTAAAAAAGTAAAAATTGGATTAGTTGGTAAATACGATTTACAAGACGCATATAAATCTATCCTTGAAGCTTTGTCACAAGCAGCCACTTACAATGACCGTAAAGCGGATATCCACTTCATCAATAGCGAGAAACTGACAGATGCCAATGTAGAAGAGCAAATTAAGGAAATGGATGGTATCATCATCTGTCCAGGATTCGGACAACGTGGCATAGAAGGTAAGTTCGTCGCTATTAAATATGCACGTACACACAATGTACCCACTTTTGGTATCTGTCTAGGTATGCAGTGCATGGCTATTGAGTTTGCCCGTAACGTGCTAGGTTATACAGATGCCAATAGCCGTGAAATGGATGAAAAAACGCCACACAACGTGATAGACATTATGGAAGAACAGAAAGCTATTACCAACATGGGCGGCACTATGCGCCTAGGGGCCTATGAATGTATCCTTGACCAACACTCAAAGACTTTCGAAGCCTATAAAAGCGAACATATACAGGAACGCCACCGTCACCGCTACGAATTCAACAATGACTATAAGCAGGAGTACGAAAAGGCGGGTATGAAATGTGTGGGTACCAATCCAGAATCCGATTTAGTGGAAATAATTGAAATTCCAACATTAAAATGGTTCATCGGAGTCCAGTTCCATCCCGAGTACAGCAGTACAGTATTGAAACCACATCCTTTGTTCCTGTCATTTATCAAAGCGGCAATAGACAAATAAGAAACGAGAATTATAATATAATAAGGTAAACAAGTAAAAATGGACAAAAACACTTTAGTGGGATTCGCCCTGATTGGTGCAGTTGTGATAGGCTTCAGCATCTACAACCGTCCTAGCCAGGAAGAAATGGCACATGCCAAACATTATCAGGATTCCATTCAGGCGATAGCCCAAAAAGAGGCCGAACGACAGGCACAGGCTGCCACGACACAGAGCCAGAATGCAACATTGCATTTAGACTCTACCTCTATGTTCTATGGCGCAAGCCAAGGTGCGGAACAGCTAACGACACTGGAAAATAATGTAGTAAAACTGACTTTCACCAATAAAGGTGGACGGGTATGTGCAGCCATATTAAAAGACTATAATGGACAGGACGGCAAGCCTTTGATGCTGTTTGATGAAAAAGATTCGGGCATGAATTTCGCTTTCGAAGGAAAGAATGAAAACATTTTGACCGAGGATATGTATTTCCAGCCTACCAACGTAACAGACAGCACTGTAACCATGCGTCTGGCAGCAAACAATGGAGGCTATATAGATTTCGATTACAAACTTTTGCCGGATGCTTACATGGTGAATTTCACAATTCGCGCAAATGGCATGCAGAATTTCTTCCCTCCTGCCCTGAACACTGTCAATATAAACTGGCGTCAACGGGCACGTCAACTTGAAAAAGGTTTCAGCTTCGAGCAGCGCTATACCTCGCTCACCTACAAGCCAGTAGAAAAAAGTTCAGATTATCTGAACGAAATGAAAGAAGCAAAAGAAGATGTAACTGATCGTTTGGACTGGATTGCTTTCAAAAATCAGTTCTTCTCAAGCGTACTTATTGCCGATCAAGATTTTGACAAAGCCTCCCTAACCTCTACCCCCCAACAGGAAGGAAGCGGATATATGAAGAACTATACCGCAGACATGACAACTTCTTTGATCCTACCGGAAAGCAGTCTACCAATATGCAGTTCTACTTCGGTCCGAACCATTTCAAGACTTTGCTGAACAGCAATGATCTAAGCCTTTCCCAAAAAGACTTGGAACTAGAAGATCTGGTTTATTTGGGATGGCCCATTATCCGCTGGGTAAACCGCTGGTTCACTATTAATTTGTTTGATTGGCTCTCGGGTTGGGGACTGAGCATGGGTGTCGTATTGCTGCTGATGACAATTATCGTCAAAGTGTTAGTTTATCCGGCTACCTACAAATCATATATGTCTTCTGCCAAGATGCGCGTCCTGAAACCGTATATCAACGAGATTAATGCAAAATATCCCAAGAAAGAGGATGCTTTAAAAAAGCAACAGGAAACGATGGCACTTTACAGCAAATACGGAGTAAGCCCCATGGGAGGTTGCTTGCCTATGCTGATACAAATGCCGGTATTCATGGCTTTATTCTTCTTCGTGCCTAACGCTATTGAGTTGCGTCAACAAAGTTTCTTATGGGCCCGGACTTATCCACTTATGATGATATTATCAACTGGGGAACCAACATTCCTTTGCTGGGCAATCATTTAAGCCTCTTCTGTTTGCTGTTCAGTATCACTAATATTCTGAATACCATGTACACCATGAAACAGCAGGATATGGGACAACAGCAAATGCCGGGTATGAAACTAATGATGTATATCATGCCAGTCATGTTTATTTTCATCTTCAACGGTTATTCTTCCGGTTTGAATTATTATTACTTCATTTCCGGACTGATTGGTATCCTCACTATGGTGATTCTGCGCAAAACAACTGATGAAAAGAAACTCCTTGCCATGCTGGAAGCACGGAAAGAAAAGAAAAGCCAAAAGAATGGCGGCAAACCAGGTGGTGGCGGACTAATGGCCAAACTGGAGGCTTTGCAAAAGGAGCAGGAGCGTCTGCAACAAGAAAGAATGAATAAAGGAAAAAATAACGAGTTACACTCCCTTAAAAAGACAGCGAAGGCCGCCGTATTATTACAGAATAGCGGTCTTCGCTGTTCTGTAATAATACGATAGCTACTTCTATATTTATTCCTCTCAGCAAAGATACCATCCACAAGCACACAAAGAAACAAAACAAATATGCAGGAACATTTCACATCACCGGCTTTTATACGTATTTTTGCAGTCAATTAATCATCAAAAACAATTTTTAGATATGAATAAATCAAGCGCAACCATCATGGCAGCAGCACTTATGCTAGCTTCTTCCTGTACCGAAGTAAAGCAGGAAGGACAGGGCTACGAACCCATTATAGGTAAGCAAGAAATCACCATCAAAGATGGCCGTCTCACCCCCGAAGCCCTGTGGGCAATGGGACGTATAGGCAGTCTGAGTATTTCCCCCGACGGCAAAAAGATAGCCTACACTGTAGCCTATTATAGTGTTTCCGAGAACAAAAGCCATCATGTAATTTACGTAATGAATACCGATGGAAAGAACAACACCCTGCTTACTCAAACAGCCTGGAATGAAAGCGAACCTCAATGGATAAAAGGCGGAACAAAAATCGCATTCTTATGCAATGAAAGTGGTGGCAGCCAGATTTGGGAGATGAATCCTGACGGTACGGAACGCCGTATTATTTCCGATTTCAAAGGAGACATAGAAGGATTCTCTTTTTCACCGGACGGCAAAAAGATTCTTTTCATCTCACAAATAAAATACGGCCAACGCACCGTAGACCTCTACCCTGACCTACCCAAAGCCAGTGGTATCATTGTAAACGACCTGATGTATAAACATTGGGACGAATGGGTAGAAAGTATTCCGCATCCTTTTATCGCTGATTTTAATGGTAACATGATGGGAGCAGCCACCGATATCATGGAAGGTGAACCGTTTGAAGCTCCAATGAAACCTTTCGGAGGTATCGAGCAACTGGCTTGGAGCAACGACTCTAAACAAATAGCTTACACCAGCCGAAAGAAGCAAGGATTGGCATACGCAGTATCTACCGACTCAGATATATACCTATATAATATAGAAAAAGGCACAACACTGAACCTGTGCAAACTGAATGGACAAGATTCGAATGGAACAGATGAGATGAGAGGATATGACACTAATCCGAAATTCAGTCCCGATGGCAAATACATTGCATGGCAAAGCATGGAGCGCGATGGTTACGAAAGCGACCGAAACCGCCTGTGCGTCTACAATTTGAATAACGGCCAAAAGACATTTGTCACCGAAAGTTTCGAATCGGGCGTAGATGACTACTGCTGGAACAATGATTCACAAAGTCTGTATTTTATCGGTGTATGGCATGGAACCAGCATGGTATACAGTACCAATCTGAATGGTGATATAAAAAAACTGACTGACGGCATGTATGACTACGGATCAGTAGCCATGGCAGGCGACAAAATAATTACCAAACGTCATTCTATCAGTGCTGCTGATGAAATCTACACTCTCACTCCTGCCGACGGACAAGTGGCACAACTCTCACACGAGAATGACCACATCTTTAAACAACTGAAATTGGGCAAAGTAGAGGAAAGATGGACCAAGACTACTGACGGCAAGCAAATGCTCTCATGGGTGATCTATCCCACTAATTTTGACGCAAACAAGAAGTATCCTACTTTGTTATTCTGTGAAGGTGGGCCACAAAGTCCCGTTAGCCAATTCTGGAGCTACCGCTGGAACTTCCAGATTATGGCAGCCAACGATTATATTATCATGCTCCGAATCGTCGCGGTCTGCCCGGATTCGGCATGGAATGGTTGGAACAAATTAGCGGTGACTACGGAGGTCAATGTATGAAAGACTATTTATCCGCCATAGATGATATTTCGAAAGAACCATATGTAGATACCGACCGTTTAGGATGCGTAGGTGCCAGCTTCGGCGGATTCTCCGTCTATTGGCTGGCGGGACACCATAACAAACGTTTTAAAGCATTTATTGCACACGATGGTATATTCAATATGGAACAGCAATATCTGGAGACAGAAGAAATGTGGTTCGCCAACTGGGATATGGGTGGTGCATATTGGGACAAAAACAATGCAACAGCCCAACGTACCTTTGCCAACTCTCCCCATCGCTTCGTTGACAAATGGGACACTCCTATTCTCTGCATTCATGGTGAAAAAGATTATAGAATTCTCGCTTCACAAGGTATGTCGGCATTCAATGCGGCTGTGTTGCGCGGTGTTCCGGCCGAACTTTTATTATATCCGGATGAGAATCATTGGGTCTTGAAACCGCAAAATGGAGTGTTATGGCAACGCACATTCTTTAACTGGTTAGATAAATGGCTTAAATAGCGCCTAAATTACCGCAATATTATCCGTTATTAGAACTATATAGTATAATTCTCAATTGTGTTACCTTTGTAAGGTCAAACAAAAAAATGAACATTAAGTGATATTTGTTAAGCTACCTTTTATTAGGTAAGTAAACAATAGCTTGTGAAAGTAGTTGTTTACAGTGTTAGTATATAAATAACTTTTTATTCCCCGTGCTTTGTGAGCGCACAAAGCTGGATGATTACAAAATAATAAAGTGATTATTTTTTCGTGATACCGGCTTGTGATAAGTCGGTATCATTTTTTATCCCAGTATGATAAGTATCTTATTATATCCAAACAACAATATCCATCCACCTACCAAAATGTAGACGGATGGATATTGTCTTACT
>ENA-OQEX01000006-OQEX01000006.1-human-gut-metagenome-genome-assembly--contig:-NODE-6-length-106587-cov-7.760765_pt1 | contig 106587 bp, 105 predicted proteins | sample MGYA00242802_ERZ504649 | MGnify/ENA primary metagenome ERZ504649 (study PRJEB26092, sample SAMD00036194) | human gut metagenome | host: Homo sapiens | study: EMG produced TPA metagenomics assembly of...
TGATATCGGCATAAGCAAAAACGGCGGAATGTTCAGAGGAAGTGTAAATAAATCGGCTTGGTTGCAGTTTACTCCGCTCAATAAACAGGCTATAATTTCGTCGCTGATGAGCAGGTAAACTTTTCTTTGATTTACAAAATATAAAAATAACGGAGGTATGAAAAATGGAACTTAAAGAAAAAATCACACTCGATATGCTCACAAAGGACAGCGTGTCGGTACTCAGACAGCAGTTTTTGACCTTTAACGGTGAAGAAATGCAGGTCGGTGGAAACATCCGCAATGCATATATGAACGATGAATTCGGCAGAGAACAGTTGAGAAAGGTTCTCTCTGACGAATACTTCAACGCCGTTATGGCTGTATGGCAGTGCTAATGACAGTCAGATAAAGAAATTGCATCAGATACCCGAGTAAGGTTCTGATGCAATCTTTGTTCATATCAAAAATTTGTCAGTAGCGCCGAACCGTGTTCGCCATAAATAAACAGTAAATTTCATATTAACAAAACAGTCGGGAAGACATTGCATTTTATTTTGCAAACTGTCTTCCGACATTAATTTTCCATTTTCAATTTTCAATTTTACATTTAATAACTCTCGCTCGGGCATAATATGTTTTTGATATTCACAAACTGTCCTTACGAACATAAAAAGTCGGCTCGCCGTTTACGGCTTTTCGCCTGTCAAAAATTCAATACTTCTCTCAATTGAATCCTTGGAGCTTCCCCAATCTTTGCCGTGGTTGCGGTAATCAAACATTGAGCAGAAATATGTGATATCTTCTTTAAGCGACAGCAGATATTTTTTTGTAAGACCTGCCGTTTCGGCATAGAACTGCGGTAAAAGCTTTGACGGCAGCTTGCTCTTTTGGGTTGCAACATTCATAATAAAATCGTAGTGTTTAAAGCAGATAAACGGCTGTTCGTTGTACAGCTTATAAAACTCCTCTCCCTTTGCCCACTCAACAAAAATCGTGTCGCAAAAATGGTGCATATCCCACTCGATTCTGTCGCATACATAACACGAATCAAGTCGCTTTTTAATAACTTCAAGCTGTTTCTTATCAGGCTTGCCCTTCAGCTTTTTCGGCATATCGTTATCAATAATTTCCTGAAGATGACTTTCAAGAATAAGCGCATTCGGCAGTTTTTGTCCTTTTTCAAACATCTGCGAAAAATGGCGGTGACAAAAGCCTTTTTTGTTGGTTTCAATCCTGATATTAGCTCCATCATCGCATCGCCCGTAATGAATTTTACATACTGCTCCTCAAGCATACTCTCCATTCGGCAAAACGGACAACCGCATTTCGGCATAAATATATCGTTAATCGGAATTGTGCAGATAGTTTCTTTCACAATAATCCTCCTTTTGAGTTAATGTAGTGGTTATAACACACCGTTTTCATCATATCAAAACATATGTGTTTAAACAAAATATTTCATCAAGGCTTGCGTTCAATGAGTTCCTGTCTGAAATACAGTCGGGATTGAAATCTGTTTTACAAACAAACTATCTTCCCGACATTCATTTTCCATTTTCAATTTTAAATAAAGTATATCATAATTTTCCCGAATGTGATATACTTTATTAAGAAAATTTCGGCGGTGAAAATCATGGAATGTATTGAACTCGACAACAAAATCAAAATAACCGATGTGCATGACCTTGACCTTGCGCAGACTCTCGACTGCGGTCAGAGCTTTCGTTGGAAGTCGCAGGACGACGGTTCTTTTCACGGTGTTGCCTACGGCAAAAGCGTAACCGTCAGCCTTGACAAAACGGATATGTACATTGAAAATGCAACGGCTGACGATTTCAAAAACATCTGGTACAGCTACTTTGACTTTTCGCTTGATTACGGAAAAATCCGTGAAGAAATCAGCACAATACATCCCGTTCTGAACGAGGCGGCAAAGTACGCCCCGGGCATAAGAATTTTAAGGCAAGAGCCTTTTGAGGCACTCTGCACATTCATCATTTCGCAGAACAACAATATAAAGCGAATCAAAGGCATTGTTGAGCGTTTGTGTGAGAACTTCGGCACACGGCTTGATGACGGAGAATTTGCGTTCCCGACAGCCGAAACACTTGCAAAACTTTCGCCCGATGACCTTGCACCGCTGAGAGCAGGATTTCGCAACCGTTACATTATTGATGCGGCACAAAAGGTTGCAAACGGCGAGGTGAATCTTGACAGCTGTTTCACGCTTGACTATGAAGATGCAAGAGCGGAGCTTATGAAAATTACGGGCGTCGGCAAAAAGGTTGCCGACTGCACACTTCTTTTCGGTATGCACAGAATTGAGGCTTTTCCGATTGATGTGTGGATGAAACGGGCAATGGAAAAGCTGTTCCCGAATATGAACGGTGACGATTTCGGTCAGTACGCAGGCATCGCCCAGCAGTACATTTTTCACTACAGCCGAATGCACCCCGAACTGTTTTAACGGTGTACCACCGTAATGTTAAGGTTTAATTGTAGCGGCGGTCAGTGACCGCCAATCGAAACGATTGCAAAATCAGTTCGACCGTGCATTATCACAATTTTATTGCGGCATCTATTATTGATTTGGTTTTACAAGCAAATCAAATGGCGATCGCTGATCGCCGCTACGGTATATCGGTAAATCACATATAAAAACAGTCGGAAGACAATGTTTTGCATTTTGCAAACTGTCTTCCCGACTATAATTTTACATTTTCAATTTTCTGATTTATTTCGCTTTTTTCGCTGAACTGTCAAAAAGCAATACAAGAGTTGCGTTATCGGCTTTACCTGTTTCTTTAAGACCGTTGTTTTTCTGGAATTTCTTAACAGCCTCGGCTGTTACTTCGCCGTAGTAGCCTGTCACATTGTCCTTGTCGGCAATGTAACCGATGTTATAAAGGCGGAGCTGCATAGCCTTTACCGTGTCATTTTCATCTTCCTGCTTGAGTGAAAGGTCTGATGTAATGGTAAGATTATACTTATCGGCAACCGACTTTGAATCGCTTGCGGTTGTTGTTGCCTGAGTTGCGGTTGTTGCGTCAGTCTTTGACGCTGTCGCATCCTGAGCCTTTGTTGTGTCTGTTGCAGACTTTGGCTTGAGGTCAGGATACATAAAGTAAACCATTTTTTCAAGTGCTTCCAGAGCAGTATTGCCGGGTCTTGACATTTCTTCAAGCGAAACCTCAAGAATTTTGCCTGTCTTGACTGCACCAAGACTTGCGAGTGTTGTATCGCCCTTAATTTTATCAAGAGTAGCTTTGTCTGCATAGAAGATAAAGTTCGGATTTGCAATCTTGAGAGTTGCAACATCAACATTGTTATCGCTGATGTTTACTGCGGCATTAACCGCCCCCGTATAGCCGAGGAGCATATCGCCGTATGTTCCGCTTGTCATCATCTTGAGTCTGTCGTTTTCTGTATAGAGATAACAAACCGTATCAAGAATGCCGGAATTTCTGTTATTAACCTGCTGTTTGTAGTTGTTCATCTTATCAAGCAATTCATTGTAGGTATCTTCACCCTTCTTTGCGCCCGTTTTTGTGCCGCCGCAAATTTTGCCGATTGTCACATAGTTCGTTTCAACCTGCTTGGGAGTGTCACCGTGTGACATTGTGACAACCTGAATACCCTTGTCCTGAAGCTTCTTCTTTGCGTCCTCATTTATTGACTGACCTGCAAACACAAGGTTTGTGCCGGAATTGATAATTTTGTCGGTATCGGGATTTTCATATGAACCGACGCTCGGGGCAACTGCGATTGACTGCTGGTCAACCTCATCACTTCTGCCCACAATATATCTGTCATAACCTGTTGCGATGAGGATATCGGCTGTCGGCGCATCAAGAACAACTATGTTCTTTGGCTGACTTTCTATCGTGATGTTTGCCACCTCAACAGGATATTCTCCGTCAGAACAACCGCTGAAAAGCGTAACTGCCGAAAGCATTGTCACAACTGCAAGAGCAATTGAAATTATTTTTGTTTTCATAACTGACCTCCGATTAATCAGCAAAACAGCGATTCAACATACTGTCTTGCACATCTTGGCGAACGACCGCCTCTTGAAAGTGCAAACTGCTCAGCGCCAAGTGCAAGCTCTTCGTGAGTCATCTTGACGCCTCTCTGCTCTGCAAGAGAATATACAATTTCAAGAAAATCATTCTTTGAAGGAATTGTGTAGCAGACTGCAAGACCGAAACGGTCCGAAAGCGAAAGACTTTCCTGCATATTGTCACGAACATTGATATCATCAACAGTATGCGTTCTGTCGGAAATGCTTTCCTTAACAAGGTGTCTGCGATTTGATGTTGCATAAATCAACGCATTATCGGGACGAGCCGCAAGTCCGCCCTCAAGCACGGCTTTAAGGGTTGTATAGCTCTGATCCTGATGCTGGAACGAAAGATCATCAATAAATATAATGAATTTAAGCGGAAGAGCGGCAATCTTGTCAACAAGAAGCGGAAAGTCAATGAGCCTGTCCTTAGGCATTTCAACAATGCGGAGTCCGTCCTTGCGGAACTCGTTTGCAATTGCCTTGACTGTTGAGCTTTTACCTGTACCCTTATCACCGTAAAGCAGACAGTTGTTACAGCTCTTGCCCTGAATAAATGAAAGTGTGTTGTTTACAACCTGACTTCTCTGACGCTCATATCCCGTAAATGTATCCATATCAATCCTGTCCGGATGCTCAACAGGCTGAATGTCACCGTCACGCCAGATGAACGCCTTGTAACGGGCAAACATTCCGCAACCGTTTTCCTTATAATAAGCAGAAAGCTTGTCAAGTGAACCGTCAAATCCGTCAAAGCACGGAGCGCACTTGCCTGTCTGCCACTTTGGAAGAATCGGAATAAGCTCCTTGATTTCATCGGCATAGGTATATGCCTCAAGCACTTCATCGGAAGTAAGCTTTGCGGCTGTTAAAATAGCGTTGCAGTCTGTCTTAACGGCAGAAACAACATTTTCGGGTAACTCGCCCTGTCTGCCGGCTGTTGCGGCACGGGCAAAACAGTTATCGTCAAAAAGAGCCGTTTCGCTGATTGCAAATGCGAACTTATCCGCACAGCCTCTTTCGCAAAGCATTGAGCAAAGCTTGCCGTATGCACCGAGAAATTCCTCAGGCTTTTTGTCGAGCGAAAGCAAAAGTTCATAAAAGGCTTTCGGAACGCTTCTGTTCATTATACCTCTGAATACAGAGAGTGATGACAAAAGCATTTTACACTTATTTACATTATTCATTCTAAACATCCCAATCTGTTCTAATCTATTTAATTGTACACATTTTTATCCGTTTAGTCAATAATTTACGGCAAACAACGGCATCCTATTTTTTACGCTTTAACAAGCCAAAATATGTATAATTTTTCACCGCATCAAGTATATATCGGGTTCAATGACGGTTAAAACGGCGATAAATCGGGATAAATACGGGCTTTTCAGGGTTTTAAAAGAATTTTTAAATTTTTCAAAAAAAGTGTTGACATTTGGTGCAGCCCGTAGTATAATCAATACTGTTCTCAAGAGAGAAACAAAAGTTAATAAGTTGGTGTTGATGACGCTGAGGGTCCACCTGTTCCCATACCGAACACAGAAGTTAAGCTCAGTGGTGCCGAAAATACTTGGCTGGTGACGGCCCGGAAAAATAGGGAGATGCCAACATATAAAGTGTCCACCCAGTAGGGTGGGCGTTTTTTTTATACTTTTTTGCTTTGCAAACCCGTAGGGGCGTTCATTGGACGCCCGCAAGTAACGGCACAATATTTGCGATAAGGACAAATTATATAAATGTTGCAAAGATATTGTTCTACTGTAGCGGCGATCAGTGATCGCCAATCAATTCGTGTGCAAACACGAATTGACTAAATGATAATTTCAATTCGGTATTATAATCGGTTGAAACATATAATTTGTATTTATTCGTTTTGGTTTTGCAACCAAAACGATTGGTAGCCTTGCGACCGCCGCCTGTGGCGGATAAAGGGAGCAGAGCGCTGTTTGAAATAACGAGCAAAAGGAAGCACATTTATGTGCAACGCATTGCGACTATATTTCAGACGGGAGAACGAGGTTCGCCGCTACAAAACAATACACCGCCTTCTTCACATCAAAACATATGTGTGTGAAAATAAAATTTCATCAAGACGGGCGTCCAATGAACGCCCCTACGGAATTGTGCAAACGATTGCTATACTACGCTCGGGCATGATATGTTTTTTGACATTTACAAGCTATCTACACGAATTGAGTACGGCGGCTTGCCGTGCTACAGAATTGTGCAAACAATTACAATGCCATATACACTAATTGGAGTATCCATATGTTTAATATAACCGAACTTTTAAAAAATGAAATATCTGTATGGGAACGACTGAAAAATTGCGGAAAGCCTGTTGTGCTTTACGGAATGGGTGACGGTGCGGACAAGGTTCTTGCCGCATTTGACCGATACGGAATCAAAGCGTCTGCCGTTATTGCAAGTGATGATTTTGTGCGTTGGCAGAAATTCCACGATTTCACGGTGAAGAAGCTTTCCGATGTTGAAACCGAATTCGGCGACATTATAATCGCCTCTGCTTTGCAAGCCAGCTCCCTGATGTTATGGAACACATAACGAAAATTTCCGAAAAGCACGAAACGCTTGTCCCCTCCGTTCCTGTTTTTGGAAACAAACTTTTTGACAATGATTTTATTACCGAAAATAAAGAGCAAATTGAAAGTGCATACAGTCTGCTTGCCGATGACCTTTCAAAAAAGGTTTACGAAAACATTCTGAAATTCTACTACACAGGCAGAATTGACCTCCTCCCCCCTGTCACAACCGACAAGGACGAGGCTTTCGGCAATATTCTGAATCTCAGTGAAAACGAAAGCTATGTTGACCTCGGCGCATACAACGGCGACACGATTGACGAATTTCTGCACTACACAAACGGCAGTTACAAGCGTATAATCGCATTTGAACCTAACGCAAAGAATTTTGAAAAGCTGAAACTTCATTGCAAGGGCATGGCGAATGTGTCGCTTTGGCAACTCGGCTCATACAGTAAAAACACGGAGCTTATATTCAACAACAAGGCCGGTCGCAACAGCGCAATTTCCGACAAGGGCGTTGCAACAAAGGTTGCGACTGTTGATACGATTCTCTGCGGAATGGCGGCAGGCTACATTAAAGCCGATGTTGAGGGGGCGGATATGGAAACCCTCATCGGTATGCAGAAAACAATGGAAAACTGCAAACCAAAGCTGAATTTTTCGGCATACCACAGGTTTGAAGATATTTTCCGCCTTGCACTATACATTTACAGCGTGAATCCCGACTACAAAATCTTTCTCCGCCACCACCCATATATCCCTGCATGGGATACGAATTTATATTGTATATAATTTGCCGACGGCAAGTCGCCGTACGGGCTTTATACAAAACAAAAATGCATCAGACCTTTTCGGGATCTGATGCATTTTTTAATAATTTCAGTTATGTCTTATTATTCGCTTACGAACAAGTGACAAACACCGCTAAATTATAATCAATGATTATTTATTAGATACTTTAAGTGCTCCTGTTGTCTTGTCGAAGCTGAATGTATATGTACCGCCTGATGCGATAAGTGTTACACTAGCTGAGTAAGAGCTCTTGAGTGTCTTTGCACCGCTGTCAACAATCTTTGAACCGATTGTGTATGCTGTACCGTAGTTATAAATCTTGAATGAGTATGTACCCTCACTAAGCTTTACTGTACCCTTTGCAACATTGCTTTCGCCGCCCTTGTCATCAAGTACGAGGTTGATGTCGCCCGATACATGAACATCATCAGCTTTTTCATCCTTTGCAGGAACATAACCTACAACGAGTTTCTTTGTTTTTGTGTTGAGTGTGAATGTGTATGTACCGCCTGTTGCGTTGAGTGTGAGGTAGCTTGAATACTTGCTGTTGAGTGAAAGTGAATTTCCGTTTGTTGTGTTGTTGATTACCTTGTTGTAACCGTAAACCACATCACCTGAAGAAAGCTTGAACTTGTATGTACCTGCTGCAAGATATGTTGAACCAACTGCGATAGTCCTGCCCTTTACAGGTGAAAGAATTGTGTTGAGGTCGCCGATGAGGTAATCATTCGGAAGGTTATTGTCATACTTAACAACGAGTGTGTTTGTCTTTGTGTTAACCTGGAATGTGTATGTACCGCCTGTTGCAACGAGTGTTGTGCTGCTCTTGAACTTCTTGTTGAATGTAAGACCCTTTGTTGTGTCTGTAAATGTCTTAGAGTAACCGAGAAGTGTGCCGTAGCTGTCAAGCTTGAATGTGTATGTACCCTTCTGAAGAGCGATTTTTCCGCTTACTTTATCTGTACCGATTGATGTAAGCTTGAGCTTGATGTTGTCGCCGTATACATAGTAGCCGTCTGTAGGAACATCCGAAGGAGCAACTGTTGTAGGCTGTGTTGCCGGCTGTGTTGCTGTTGTGGGCTGTGTTGCCGGCTGTGTTGCTGTTGTGGGCTGTGTTGCTGTTGTTGGCTGTGTTACAGTTGTAGGCTGTGTTGCTGTTGTAGGCTGAGGAGCTGTTGTAGGCTCTTCACCCTGAATGAGAACTGCCTTTGCAGTAAATGCAGCACCTGCTACTTTGTTAACACTATTGTCAATATAACCGATGTCCTTCTTTTCGCTTTCGAAGAGCTCATCATATGTATCAGCCTCTGTACCTGTAAGATAATCAACATTGAGATTTACTGTTGTGTCACCGCTGCCTACAACATCAAATGTAAATGTGCAATAAACATTCTCTGACTTGAAGTTGAAAAGATCAAGGCTTGAGCAGGTGAAGAGAACCTTATTTGTAAGGCTTGGATTCCAAACGATGCTTCTCTGGAATACAGGGAAAACCTTTTCCCTTGTATTTGTTGATGCAAGCTTGAGAACCTTGCTGTCGTATGTAAGACTGCTCTGTGCATTAACGATCATGTGATCTGCCTTGAGAAGGTAAGTGACAACAACCTGCTTTGTCTGTGCATTGTAATCATACGAAACAGGATCTGCCACATTTGATGTAACATTGATCTTGTTGCCTGCACTTGTTTCTTCGCTTGTTTCGGCAGCACTTGCTGAGAAAGGCAGAGCTGTGAACATGCACAGCACCATCATTACCGCAAGAACCACAGAAAGCTTTTTCTGAATTTTTTTCATACTTGCTGCTCCTTTAATAAAATAAAATTACCGTTCGCCACAGTTTTGTGGCAATACTTCTAAGCTTCGGAAACTTTAACAGTACAAAATTCCCGAGGACATCTAAATTATAGCACATTTAAGTTGTTCGGGCAATGAATCTGTTATTCTTTTAGCGGAAATGTTTTAGCTAAAAATCTGTGCAAAATAACGGTGAAATTGTTGCATTGTACAAATCTTCGTGCTTATTATTGTGTATATTGCCTTTTTATCGACCGTTTTTACATATATTGACAATTACAATATAAGAATTTTCAGTGTTTTACGCCTGTTCATTTCATATAAAAAACAAAAGCCCGAATTCGAGAAATATCGGATTCGGACTTGCTTATTATCAGAATTTATCAGAATGATTTAAAAAGCTCAATTGCTTTTGCGGGATCTGCGGCTCTGAAAACGGCTGTTCCCGCAACGCACACATCAACGCCTGCCTCTGACGCCTGCTCAATGGTATCTCTGCCAATTCCGCCGTCAGCCTCAATAAGGATATTGTTCAGACCTCTGCGTTGGCATTCCCTCTTGATTTCCTTAACCTTCGGCATCATCTCGGGCATAAAGCTCTGTCCGCCAAAGCCCGGTTCAACCGTCATAACAAGTACAAGGTCAAGCTTTTCAAGATACGGAAATACTGTCCAGGCAGGAGTGTTTGGCTTTAGAACAAGTCCGGGTTTGATTCCTCTTGACTTGATTTTCGCAATTGTATCATCAATGTCAGAGTCGCATTCAACATGGAAGGTGATGATATCCGCACCTGCATCGGCAAAATCGTCAATATATTTAAGCGGATCGCTTATCATAAGGTGAACATCAAACGGGCGGTTTGAGAACTTCCTTACCGCCTTGATTACGGGAGCGCCAAAGGTTATGTTCGGAACAAAGTGACCGTCCATAACATCAAGATGCATCCAATCGGCGCCCGCCAGATCCATTCTTTCAATTTCTTCACCCATTTTTGAAAAGTCACAAGACAAAAGTGACGGAGCTATTTTCATATTTTACATCCTTTCCTACGGTTTTTGGACAGCCGGAGCAAAAACAGCGGCGGCGCCCCAGAACAACGCATAAATCAGCACTTCAAGCGAACCCATAACCTGTACACCGGCATAAAGTGAAAGTGTTGATGCAACGAGCAATCCGAAAATTACGGCAATCAGCTGAATTATGATTGAAAGCGAAATATTGTGCTTGATTTTTACGCAGCCCGTAACTGCACGGGCAAGCGATGCGGCTTTGCCGTTTGTAATGAGATATGAACGGGAGGTTTCCTCAACCGTATCCTCAGCCTCCTTGAGAACATTTCCGAGTCCTGTCGGAAGCACCTTGATACTGCGGTAGAACAAATCGTAGAGTTTTGCAACAAGGTCATTTGTAACATTATAATCGGTTGTTCTGATGAGGAAGCTTATTCCGTTGGTTTCGGCTCTCTGCATTTCAGCCTTGAGCTGAGCGTCGGGAGTGTATCTTGTAACAAACATTGCAACAAGTCTGCCTGCTCTTGACAGATATGTGACCTGTCTGCCCTGAGAAGTATATTTCTCCTCATATTCCATATTCGGAACTTCCACGCTGTACTTTTCCATAAGCGTGCGTGAACCCACAAGGATTCTTTCGCTCTTAATCCACCCCACAAGTCCGATTTCATCCTCATAAAGAACGCTTTCAACCTCGGGAAGTGTTTCCTCGGTTTCTGCAACTACCGAATCAAAAGCATTTGCAATCGGATTCTGAGCCTCTTTAAGAATTGCAATTCCGCAGAGAAGAGATTCGTCAATGCTGTAATCCTCAAAGGTTTTGATGCCCTCAAGCGAGATTGACTCGGCAGGGAACAATTCATTTGCATCTATCATTATAGCCGTACTGTCGCAGAACTGCTTTACCGACGGATAACCCGAAAGCATTGAGCCGTAGGAGAGCAGGGTTTTGCAGAGCTTTCTCACGGGGGCATTAACAGAAAGAAGTGTTGCCACAGGCACAGACACAGCCGTAATAAGTGCAAATGCATTCAAAGCGTCTGCAAATGACAGCTTAACAACACCGTACATTACCGCAATGATTATTGATGCGATTGTTGTTATCGGGGCAAGCTTTGACGCCAAATCTCGCTCGGGTCGGGTGCATAAGATATTTTGAGAAAGTTTGACGGAAATTCGGTCTTATGCTGATAGGCAATTATCGGACGGTCAGCGGCAGTACCGCTCATCATCTGCATTGCAACAGACTCGTTGTTGTAAATTTTTGACGCATATTTCTGTCCCTTTGACGAAACAAATTTGAAATTGTCCTTTACACGAAGAACCATATAAAGCTTTCCCACATTATTTGCAAAGAACGCAAGCATAGGAATTACCGTGTAGTAGTTCACATGAAATCCGTTCAAATCGCCAAGGCAGAAGAACGAAACAATTATCTGAATCATTCCTGCCGCACCTGCAACGGCAACGGCTGTATCGGAATTACCTTTGATATGCACAAGCGGTGAAAGTCCGCTCATCATTGCCACACGGTTCAGCACAAGCGATGCCGCCATAAGAACAAACAGCAAAATTGCGTATGCCGCCGGTGCAAAAGGAACTGCCGAACATATTGCACTCGGAAAAATTCTTGTAACGATTGTGAGAATAACCACAACTGCGGCAATTATTCCCGACAACAGACTTCTCATAAAGAGCTTTCTTATATTATGATTCAGCTCATAGAGAATACTTTTTTCGTCCTCCTCACCTGTATAATCCTCAACAGGCTTTGAATTTTCCTCTTTTACGGTATCGTTGTCGTCAGATTCATCCTTTGAAAAGATTCCGACAAGGGCAGAAATAACCTTTTCGCCGATAGGGCGGTTATCCTTATGCTTTTCCTCGGTCGGAGCGATTTCCTCATCAACGGTTGTCGGCTCGGGACGAAGCACATGAGCGATTACCGAAGGATTCTTTGAACGCACATACTCCTCATACTCGTTCGCTACAACCTCGGAAAATCTGCCTGCCTTGACATTGATAATATTTCTCGGTTCATCGGGACGATACACGGGAACCTTTGCAACCACCTTGCGAGGCGGTTTTTCGGTATTCGGGAACTGATGAACGGGAGTCTGCGAAGCCTCTTTCTTTTCTTTGGTTTCGGTCTTTTCCTCCGGCTTATCCTCGGGAATGTCGATATCTATGGTATGGTAGCTTTTAATTTCAGCCTCGTCGCGAAACTGGTCAACCTCTCCGAGCACTTCACCCGAAAATTCTGTGTTTTCATCATACTCAGGTGTGAGGGTGACTATCTTATTTTCTTCCTCGGCGGCTTTTTTCTTTGCCTCCTCATACTCACGCTTGGCTTTTTCGGCTCTTTCAGCAGCCTTTTTTCAGCCTCTGCTTTAAGCTGTTCGGGAGTTACAAGGTCATCGTCATTTCCGTCCATTATAAGCTCTGCCTGCATTGTGGCGGCAGTCTTATCCCCGACTATTGAGTTTGAAGTATCAGGTTCGGATTCATCAAGCGGATTTGTATTTTTTAACCTCGGCTTTTTGTCGGCATTGCTGAAAATTTCTTCAATCTTCGGCTTTGCACGGTATTTCTGTGCCGTCTGCTCCATTCGCTCCTGATCGGCAAGATAGTGGGTTTCTTCGAGTATGCTCTCAATTTCAAGCTCTTTAAGCCTGTCCTTGTCCATATCAGCCAAAGCATTCACTCCTTTTTATTTACTCTCGGGCAGATAGTTTAGGTTTATCGGAAACTATGCCACCCGAGCTGTACTCTCTGTTTTTGCAATCTTTGACATTTAAACACACAACTTTGATAACATCAAATGATTTTATTTAAACATAATATTTCATCAAGGCGGGCGGATGATATCCTCCCGTCTGAAATATAGTCGCAATGCGTTGTGCATAAATGCACTGCCTTTTGCTCGTTATTTCAGACAGCGCTTTGCTCCCTTTTTCCGCCACCGGCGGCGGTCGCAAGGCTACCCCTACATACTTTCATAAATTTTACATTTTACATTTTCAATTTTCAATTTACAAAATCAGCGGTTTTTCATCGCTTTGTACATCAGAATTCCTGCGGCAACCGACGCATTAAGGGAATTTATCTGACCTTTCATGGGCAATGACGCTATTACATCGCACTTTTCACGGACAAGTCTTGAAATGCCCTTACCTTCGTTGCCGATAACAATTGCACACGCACCCGAAAAATCACACTCGTCATAATCCGTGCCGTCCATATCTGCACCGTAAACCCACACGCCTTTTTCTTTGAGTTCATCAAGTGTAACTGCAATATTAGTCACCCTTGCAACACGCATATATTCAATTGCGCCTGCAGACGCTTTGGCAACCGTGTAGCTTAAACCGGCACTTCTGCGTTTCGGAATAATAATTCCGTGAACTCCGGCACATTCTGCGGTTCTGATTATTGCACCGAGATTATGCGGATCTTCAACCTCATCAAGCACAACAACAAACGGAGCTTCGCCCCTGCTTTCGGCATATTCGAGGATATCGTCAACCGTTGAATAATCCTTTGCCGCCGCAAATGCGACAATTCCCTGATGAGTTGCGCCGCCGCTCACATAATCAAGCTTTGTGCGGTCAACCTCCTTAATGGGGATTTTCTTATCACGGGCTTTTGCGAGGATTCCCACAATCGCACCGCTCTTTTCACCCTTTGCAACAAGAATTTTGTCAATCGGGCGGTTACTGCGAACAGCCTCACTTACAGGATTTCGCCCTGCAATCACATCAGGCTTTTGTTCTGTATTTTCAAATCTTTCGTTTTTCATCATAATCAGCCTTATTCGGTTTCCTTTTTATTTTTTGTGTCTGCATGGGACACACCACTTCATTTTGCTATCTATTATAACATAACAATTCAAATTATTAAATACTTTTAAGCCATTTGTTTTTAAAAACTCAAACTCTGTACAATGTATCAAGAGCAATCGCTCCGGAGTCGATGTATTCGGGAATTATGCCGTACATTCCAGTTTGTATATCCTCAAAAAGTATCATGTGCGGTGGAAACACGGTGAAACTACAGTACACGGCAATCAAAAGCAACATCATAAACACGCAGGGCAAAAAAAGCTGTTCAATTTTTCTTTCGCCGTATTCAAGCCTTGCGCTGAGTGCAAACGCAGAAAAACACACGGCAATTGCACAAATGAACCTTGGCAGACCTGCACTTTCAACACCGAGTGCATAGATTAGCAGATATGACGCAAGACAGAATATTCCGACAAACCACAGCGAAATTATTCTTGACACGGCAAAGCGATGGAATCCCGAGCGTTTTCCGATTGCCTCAACAAGACTCCACACAAGGTAGGAAAGCATGACAACCTTGGTCTGCTCCCACATACTGCCGTTTACGGCACCGAAAAATATGCCGAGCAACGCACCGTTTGTCAGGGAATAAAGATTTTTGAACACAATTATCATCAGCGGAACAATGACAAGCCCCCAAAGTCTTATTTTCACGGTTTCCTTTTTCATAAAACACACCTCGCCGATGTATTTTATGAGTATAGATTGTCATATATTACCTTGTCACAATTTGAATCGCAGAAAAAAATGTTTTTTTGAATCACGAATTTGCGATTTATTTTTCTAAATTTGCACTTATACATTCTGTATAACTCAACATTTTAAACATCAATGTGGAAAACTATGTTGAAAGTGTTGAAAGTGATGTTAAAAAATCCCGATACTACACGAAGTTTACAAAGTTGTAACTTTTAACATTAAAAAAATAGGTTTTCCACATTTTTGGATACAGGATTGTAACGGGGAAATTAGATTACATTCTGTATAATCCACATGTCAAGTGGTATTTTTGCTTTTTTTCAACATTTTTAATTTACAGAAAATGTTTTATAAAATCAAAAAACAGGCACACCGCCGTGTACCTGTAAATTTCGTGTTAAATTGTCGGCTTTTAGTTTCTGAGAAGATGAATCGCCGTTTCAGCTTTCTCAATAATCCTCAAATCATTATCATAGGAGCACATTTTTCGTGCCTGTTGCAAATCAACCCAAATATAACTGTCAATTTCCTCCTCCTGAATTTTGACATTATCCGTAAATGCCTGTGCAAGGAAAAAGACAACCCGTTTGCGAATTTTACCGAAAGGACAGTATTCGCTGATTTCACGAAAGCCCTTTTCAATCACGACATCAAGACCTGTTTCCTCTTTAATTTCACGGATTGCTGTCTGATGTTCGTTTTCACCGTCTTCAATATGCCCCTTCGGAAAGCTCCAATATCTGCCGTTGCTGTTCTTTACAAGCAGAATTTTCGTGTTCTGTCTGCTTTTGTAGAAGATAACCGCACCGCACGACTTTTCGTAAAGGCACACAATGCTTTTCAGCTTAATATTTTTCAGCTTTGAAAGCACCTGTCGCAGTTCCGGCTCATAAAACACCTCACCGTATTGTGAGATTATCGGACGCTCGCCGTCAAGGCCGTCAAATTCGGCAACGGCAACCACAATGCCCTCAAAATATTCTGTTACGGGTTTGTGCGAAATCACATACGCACTTTTACAGCGTCCTGAAACGGAGGTAATTTGTGCCGAATACAGCTTATCGCTTATTTTTCCGAACACGCTCACCTTCACGCTGTCTGCTATCATCGGCATACACCTCCTTACAAGAATTTACCCGATATGATATCAGTTAAAAAGTCCGCTCATACTGTCAAGCTGAACCTGAGTGTTGGCACTCATTACACCGTTCATAAAAAGCACCTCGTCAATTCCGTTGGTTTTGCAGTAATTAACAAGATTCTGTTTGAAATATCTGAAGTCGATAACATGAACTTCTTCGTAGTTATTGGTGAGATACGGAACAAAAGCGTTGCCGTAGCTTTCCTTTACAACGGCAATCTTCTTGCCTGCCGCCGCATTTTCCGAAGCTGATTTCAGAACAGTGAGAGCATTATCACCCATAACAAATACACCGTAGGTGTTTGAACCGCCCTCTGCGGTTTCATAGTAGGGACTGTCATAGCTTGCGGAAGAACCGTCTGCCTGTGTGATATTCATTGTTACATTATAAGGGAACTTCCAATAACTTACCGTATCGCTGTCAAGACCGTCTGCCGAGTTGGTAAACGAGCCTGTAAAGCCGTCAATCTTCTGTTCCTTGCAATCATCAAGCGAAAGAACGGGCAAATCTTTTGTATCGGCAAATGCTGTGTAAGCATAGTAAGCGCCGAGGCCTGTCCAATGGTGGTCGCTCTTAAAGTAGATGTAATCCGTATTATGTTCCGCAAGACGGTTGTAGCAGTTAATCGGAGTTACCTTGTCGGAAAGAGCCGCATAAGCCGCCTTGATGTTGTCAGCCTGTGAGGTTGACGGAGCGTCGCTGTCTTTGAGTCTTTGCGGAAGTCCCATTTCGGTATGGTTAGGAACAATCATATCATAAACCTTTACAGAACTGCCGAACTTGTCTGCAAAGCCGTTGATTGTCCGAGCATAGTTCTGCGCTCTTGCATCATCACTGCTGAACAATTCGTAGCCTGTTTTGTTCCACACATAAATGCTGTATGAAAGAGTTCCGTTTTTATTGTCGTCCTTTATGCTCGGTGTCATAAAGTATGCAGGGGAAAGCTCGTCCCCTTTGTCAGCGGTCGGAGATTTTGCGGTTTCATCGGGAGATGCCGTTGTACCCACTGTTCCCGTGGGAACGCTTGCAAGGGCATCTTCCTTTGAACAACCCTTAAAAATTGAAGTTATAATAAAAATAATAACAAACAGAATTATCAATGCGCTCGCAACGATAATAATTCTGTTTCTGGTTCTTCTTTTGTTTCTTCTTTTTACAGGTCTTCTGACGGGACGCTGTGATGACGGTCTTGCGGCATAGCTTGCAGGACGGCGCTGTTGCTGTCTGCGACGATATTCACGGGAATCAATGCTGTCATCGAAATTATCAAGATCAAAATAATCGTAATCGTTTCTTCTGCTCATAGTGTTACTCTCCCAAACTGAAGATTTTTAAATTCAATTTGAATTCAATGAATTATATAAGTGTATTAATTACTCGCAGTGTACTCCTGTTTGAATCAAAGCAAGCCTTGCTCTGACCGTAAGGACATTATCACTTAGATTATACAACAGAAACTCATCAAAAACAATACAAAAAGCACAAAAAATACAATTTCCGTGAATTAAGATTTACAAACGCAAAATAATAAATTACACATTTTTTGAATAAAATTGCAGTAAAAACAGTCAAATTTCTTGAACATATATGCAATTCGTGATAAAATTACAGGGTATGGAATTTTAAAAAATCCTTATCAGCTTAAAAGGAGATATTTTTATGGAATACAGGTTTTCCGACAGGGTTTCAAGCCTGAAGCCGAGTGCTATCAGAGAAATTTTCAAATATGCCGCCGATCCGAGCGTTGTGTCGCTTTCGGCAGGAAACCCGTCGCCCGATGCATTTCCCTCAAAGGAGATTGCGGAAATCTCGGCAAAGGTTTTTGCAGAAGATCCGATTTCGGTTTTACAGTACAGCGTTTCGGAGGGTTACACTCCGCTGAGAAAGCACCTTACGGAATATATGAAAAAGGAGCATAACACAGGCTCTGACAATGACGACATTCTCATCACAACAGGCGCACAGCAGATTATGGATTTATGCTCAAAGGCTCTTGTAAACGAGGGCGATGTTGTAATCTGCGAGGCACCGTCATTCATCGGCTCGCTCAACACATTCAGAAGCTACAACGCAAAGCTTGCAGGTGTTCCCGTTGAGCCTGACGGTATGAGCACAGAAAAGCTTGAAGAGCTTTAAAAGCCAATCCGAACGCAAAGCTCATTTACACAATTCCGAATTTTCAAAATCCTTCGGGTGTTACAATGAGCCTTGAAAAGCGTAAGAAAGTTTATGAGCTTGCCAAAAAATACGGTGTTCTCATCATTGAGGACAACCCGTACGGCGACCTGCGTTACAGCGGTGAATATGTTCCGAACATAAAAAGCTTTGATACGGACGGAATTGTAATCTATGCCGGTTCATTCTCAAAGGTAATTTCACCGGGTATGCGTGTTGCTTACACAATTGCACCAAAGCCGATTTTTCAAAAGCTTGTTGTGTGCAAGCAGGGCAACGATGTACATACAAACATCTGGTCACAATATGTATGCGATGAATTCATCACAAAGTATGACTTTAACGCTCACCTTGCAAAGCTTCGTAAAATCTACACAAAGAAAGCGAACTTCTGCATGGAGCTTCTTGACAAATACTGCGCACCGAAAATCACATATCATAAAATTGACGGCGGTCTTTTCATTTGGTGTGACTTGCCCGAGGATATTGATATGCCGAATTTCTGCAAAGAACTCGTTCTCAAAAAGGTTTGCGTAGTTCCGGGCAACGCATTTTTAACTGACGAAAACGAAACCTGTCACAGCTTCAGAATAAACTTTTCAACACCGACTGACGAACAGCTTGAAAGAGGAATAAAAATCCTCGGCGAGTATGCAAACAGTCTTTAATCACGGAGGACAATTATGGAAAATCAGACAAAAAAAGAGGTTGTATTCAGCGCAATACAGCCCAGCGGAACAATTACACTCGGAAATTATCTCGGTGCGGTTCGCAACTGGGTTACAATGCAGAACGAATACGACTGCATTTACGCTCTTGCAGATTTGCACACAATCACGGTAAGACAGACTCCTGCCGTTATGCGTAAGAATATAATTGACGCTTATGCTTCAATTATGGCTTGCGGTATTGATGTTGAAAAAAGTCTTTTCTTCATTCAAAGTCATGTTCACACTCACGCAGAGCTTGCGTGGGCGCTCAGCTGTTACACACAGTTCGGCGAGCTTTCAAGAATGACGCAGTTCAAGGACAAGTCTGCAAAGCACGCCGACAACATCAACGCAGGTCTTTTCACATATCCCGTACTCATGGCTGCCGACATTCTTCTCTATCAGGCTGACAAAGTGCCTGTCGGTGCAGACCAGAAACAGCACATTGAAATTACAAGAAACATTGCAGAGCGTTTTAACGGTATTTACGGCAATGTGTTCAAGATTCCGGACGGTTTCATCCCAAAGAACGGTGCAAGGGTTATGAGTCTTCAGGACCCGACAAGAAAGATGAGCAAGTCCGATGAAAATGTCAACGGCTGTGTACATCTTCTTGATACACCCGAGGTTATAATGAAGAAGTTCAAGAGAGCCGTTACGGACAGCGAGGCAAAGGTCCGCTATGCGGAGGGCAAAGACGGCGTAAATAACCTTATGGCAATTTACAGCGCAGTTACAGGTCTTTCATACGAACAGATTGAAAAGGATTTTGACGGCAAGGGCTACGGCGACTTCAAGACAGCTGTAGGCGAGGCAGTTGTTGAAGAACTTCGTCCGATTCGTGAACGCTACGAAAAGCTTGTTGCAGACAAGGCATATCTTGAAAGCTGTTACAGAAAAGCCGATGAAATTGCCCTTAAAATCAGCAGCCGCACAATGGGCAAGGTTATGAAGAAAATCGGTTTTATTTAAACCCGAACAGGAATTTTCTCTATGACAAAAGCAGAAAGCAAAGTCATTGACTTTATAAAAAAACACATTCTTTTATTTTTACTCGTTGCGGTAACGATTATTGCAATTTTCCTCAGAGCCTGCGGAATGGATTTTAAAAGCGATGATTTCAACAGCTTTTTAAATCCCTGGTGGAGCATAATCAGGCTGAATGATTTTAACGGACTTGCAACTCAGGTGGGTAACTACAACATTCCGTATCAATCATAATCTATCTTATGACTCTGTTGCAGTTAAAGTCGCTGTATGCCTACAAATCGTATCAATAATATTCGATTTTGTACTTGCAATTTCAACCGCAATGCTTGTTTATTCGTTTGCAAAGAATAACCGTCGGCTCAAAGCGATACTCACCTACTCAGCCGTACTTCTTTCGGCAACGGTGATTTTTAACTCATCATTTTGGGCGCAGTGCGATTCAATTTACACCTCGTTTATAATCCTTGCAATCCTGTTTTTGCACAAAGACAAGCCGATTGTATCGTTTGTGTTCATCGGCATTGCGTTTGCATTCAAGTTGCAAACCGTATTCATCATTCCCGTTCTGCTTTATTACTGGATTACGACAAAGAAAATTTCGATTCTGCATTTCTTTATAATCCCTGCGGTTGATGTGATAATGTGCCTGCCTGCAATTATTATGGGTAGACCGTTTATCGATATTATCACAATCTACGCTGAACAGACCGACTACGGAAAGCTTATTCAGATGAACTGTCCGAACTTTTATGCACTCATATGTGACGGAAACGATATGACATATTATTATCTGTTCAAGCAGTTTTCGGTCTTTCTGACAATTGCCGTACTCGGAATTATGATGTGCATTATCATCTATAAAAAGGTTGATTTGAAAAACCTTGAAACTTTTCTTTTGACAACAGCGTGGACTGTGTTCACCTGTATCATGTTCCTTTCGTCAATGCACGAACGCTACGGTTATCTGCTTGACATTATTTTAATTGTCTATGCAGCGGTAAGTGCAAAGCATTTGTGGATTCCGATTGTGTCAACGCTTATAAGCCTGAGAGGCTATTGCTACTATCTGTTCTCCTACGAGCTTATTAGCCTTAAATTTACGGCAATCATCTACACCGCACTTTATGTTTATATAACATTCTTGCTCGTAAAAACAATTTTCAGAGCAAAATCATCTGATAATGTTTTGCAAAAACAATTTAAAATTAAACATATTTTAAATAACAAACAACCGCCAAAATCCATTATATCGGGTTTTGGCGGTTGTTATTTTTATTTATTCAATGATTTTTAATTTTTGCAAATACAACAGCAACAAGAAATGTGACAGATTCTGTAATTGGGAACGCAAGCCATATGCCTGTCATTTGAACAGCACTGTTTAAAAGCCAAATTACGGGGACTAACAGCACGCCCTGTCGCAACAGTTGAACTACAACGCCGGGCATAATACTGTCTGTTGCCTGTTCATAGGTTGCAATCATTGCGGAAAAGCCGCTGAACACAAATCCGAGTGACATAATTCTCATTGCCGGCACTCCAAAAGCACACATTTCTTCCGATGCCGAAAACAAAAACAATATCTCTTTCGGGAAAATCAGCACCAATAGCATACCAACAATCATCATAACAGTCGCGATAATTGTTCCGCTCTTATTTGCTTGTTTAAGGCGACCGTACTCTTTTGCTCTGTAATTAAACCGCATTATAGGCAAACAGCCTTGAATCAGTCCGTTCACCGTCATAAAAATCAACTGTTGAACCTTGAAATATGCTCCGAAAAATGCAACCGCCGTGTCCGAATATCGCACCAAAAACATATTTGCAAAATTCACGGTGAATGCTCCCAACGCATTCATAACAAACGAGGGCAATCCGTAGGAAAATATCAGCTTTATCATCTGCGGTTCAAGGCAGTTTTTAAACACTGGCTTAACCTTTTGTTTTGTAAGAAACAGCTGTATCAACGCAATGATTGTTGAAACAACATAGCCTAAAACCGTGGCAACTGCAGCTCCGACCACACCCATTTTCGGAAACGGACCTATGCCGAAAATGAGCAAAGGGTCAAACACAAAATTGAATACAACGCCTGCAATTTGAAACCACATCGGAGCAATCATATTGCCTGTTGCCTGAAGTATTTTTTGAATTACAATATGCACCATATTTGGTATCTGCATAAAAACGCAGACGCTCATATACGCAATTCCGTATTCAAAAATCTCTTTGTTTTGCGTAAAAGCCGAATAATAGGGATTTATTATGAAAAGCGAAAGGAAATTTATCAGCACTCCGACAACTACCGAAATTACCACTCCGAGAGCCGCTGCAGAATTTGCCTTTTGCTGATTTTTCTGTCCCAAATAACCTGCAATCAAAACATTAACACCCACACCTATCCACACGGACAACGCATTCATAAGCGTTGTAATCGGGAATGCAAGCGATACTGCCGCAAGTGCCTGTTCATTTATCCCCGCAACAAACATACTGTCAACAAGGTTGTATGAATACTGAAAGAACATTGAAATCAGCGGCGGTGCCGACATTTGAATTATAAGCTTGTTGACAGGTTCATAAGCCATTTTGTTTTCCGTTTTAACGCCCATATTAACACCCCTTGCGTAAAATAAAAATCGCCATACACCCATAATGAGTGTATGGCGAAAATAAGAATCACATCTTAGAAAAATCCATACCAATTTAGATTTATCATATCAATGAGTTAAGTATATCATACCTGTAAAAAATATTCAAGATTATCACCAAAAATTTACTTCTTGCTTTCAAGCCACATATCAAGGGCTTTTTCATAGACATCAATGCTTGTGATTCCGAGATTCATAATGAATGTGTGATACTCCTTTGCGTCAAAGCTTGAGCCAAGCTCGCTTTCGGCTGTTTCACGCATATCAATCATCTTGAGGTAACCTACGGTATAGGGAAGGAAGTAACCCGGATTTGAACGGGCAAGGTCATATGCCTCTTTTGTTGCGGCTGTAACGCTCTCATCGTCAGCCGAACCGAGTGCCGTTGACATATACTCCTTGACTTTTTCATAATCCCAGCCGTTGTAGTTCACACCGACATCGACCATGGAATAGAGAATATAGCCGAGAATATCGTTTGCGTAGATAAGCTTCTTAATGCCATCGCTTGTATCAAGGTAATCAAGCGTACATTTCGAGGCATACTGCGCCCAACCCTCGGTTGCGCCCATAAAGCTTAAAATCTTGCGTACATTCGGGATATCCTTGTTTGCATTTGATGCGGTAAACTGATAAAGATGACCCGGATAGCCTTCGTGGGCAAGAGTTGTGTACATCTGAGTCATACCCTTATTTGCAAAATCGGGGTTGATTTTGATGATATTAACGCTTGTATCGTCAATTCGTCCCTGAACATAGTACGCTCCCACATTGTCGCTCTTTGCGGAATCGCTCATATAATCTGCCGTGTAAGAGGTTGTAACGGGAGTCGGAAAGTCCTCCTCGATATTCTCAATCAAAAATTCAAGCACCTCATCGGCGTCCTTAAAGTCGGGTTTGTAGTCCTGAAATTTGCTCAAGTCATCCTGCGAAACATTGCTCATGCTCATTCCAACCTTTGTAAAGCTGTTTGTAAGGTATGACTTAAGCTCCTCGGGAGTCATGCTGCTGCTTGTTTTGTCTTTGACAATTGCCGAATAATACTTTTTGCCGATTTTACCGTAACCGCAAAGACCTTCTTCGTTTTTGCCTGATTTTTTGAGACTTTCAAGTGCTGAATTTGCTGATTTCAAAGCAGGAATGTAGTATTCTTCAAAATACTTTTTGTTGGTTTCAACAACAGTCTTTTTCTCGGAATCGCTAAGACCGAGTGACTTTATTCTCGACTCAAACTCATCAACAAGCACGGACTTGTCATTCTTAATATGCTTTTCGCACTCGTCAATTGACTGCTGTGCAATATCTTCAGCCATAAAATAGCCGTCCTCAGCCTGTTTCCTTGTGAACTCAATGCACTCGTCCATATAGCGTTTTGTGTCCTTCAAAACAGCAAGGTAAAGGTCGGTATCATCCTTTTCATAGAAAGTGAATTCGGACAGGGTGGTAAAGAGGTTTGCAACAATTCCCGACTGCGGTGCAAATATACTCTGCAATTCTGTTGTACCCTCATATGAAAGCTGAATTTCAAAGTAGCTTTCAAGGGTGTCATATGTCTGCTTTTGAGAAGAAGTAAGTCCCGAACGGTCAAACTCCTCCAAATCCGTTTTTGCCTCTTTCAGTTTATCAAGGGATTCTTTTGTATCTTTATCGGACACATGACCGAGGGTATAGTCCTCCTCGTCATATTTCAGACCGTAGTCCGACGGATTTGAAATGTCAAAATGTGCGGTAAGAGCGTCATCCTCAAGTTCTTCCGAAAACAAATCGTCACAATATTTATCAAACTGAATTTGTGCGTCCGTTTTGGTGGGTTCTGTGTCAGAGTCAAAGTCACAGGCACAAACAGAAAACGCCATAACGGCACACAACATAACAGCAAGCGTACCCTTGAGTGACTTTTTATTTATAATTTTCTTCATTTTGTCCTCCGTAAAAATTGTTGTTTACCAAAGTATAACATATTATCGTGCTGTTATTCAATGATTATTTTTAATTTTACCCTTTTCCGCAGTAACCACGGCAACGCTCAACAGGTATTGCCGTTCTTTTTTAACAATTGTTGAAAACTATGTGGAAAATGTGTATAATAATCAGCCCTGCTAAATTGTATTTTTGTAAATTGTAACCATTTGTAATTATTTGTAATTTTCTCGGATAATTGAGCCAACAATATGCAAGAACCATAAACTCGCAGGGGGAGCCTTGGGAACGGCGGCTCGCCGTAATTTTCAATTTATAAATGCTTTATCGCTTCGCTTAAATCCGTACACAAAAAATCAATCATCGGTTTAATTTCGTCTGTCGGCTCTGACAAATCGGGTACCATAACCGTGGTCATACCTGCGGCATGTGCAGATTTTATGCCGTTAATGCTGTCCTCAAACGCAACGCAGTCCACCGGCTCAAGCCCGAGCTTCTTTGCGGCTATCAAAAAACCTCGGGATCGGGTTTGCCGTTTTTAACATCATCACCGCACACGAATGCGTCAAATTTATCATAGAGATTGATTTTCTTCATAATCTTCAAAGCCGTTTGTGACGAGGTTGAAGTTGCAAGCGAAATTTTACAACCGACTGATTTTAAATAATCAAAAATTTCGTACAAGCCTTTTTTTACAGGCACACCGTTCTTTTCGATACGCTTAAAATAGCGGATTCTCGACTCCGCCTTGTAAGCAGGATAGTCAAAATCATCGCCGTAAACCGACTTGTAATATTCGTAGGAATCCTCACTGCGAAGTCCGATTGTCTTTTTGAAAATGTCAAGATTAAACTCTTTGCCGTCCTCATCAAGCATTTCCTGCCAGATTGAATAAACAAGCCTTTCGCTGTCAATCATAAGCCCGTCCATATCAAAAACTGCGCCCTTAAACATAAAACCGCCCCTTTTTTCGCTTTTAAGTCTGTATATAATAGCATATTTTACAAAAAAAGACAAATCGGTTGTAATTGCGACAAAGTTATGATACAATCGTTTAAATGGTCTGTGAAAAATATAAATTTGAGGGTAAGGAAATTTTATGGCAACATCAATTTATGCAAAACCTATCAAAGCAAAAACGATTCTGAAGTTCACTTTGCCAACCGTTCTTATGATGGTTTTTATGTCACTTTACACGGTTGTTGACGGAATCGTTGTTGCGAACTGTGTCGGAAGTGACGCATTGTCTGCAATCAATATTGTATATCCGTTCACGCTCGTATTTATGGCTGTGGGCTTAATGTTTTCAACAGGCTCAAATGCTATAATCGCAAAGAAAATGGGAGAAGGCAAACAGGAGGAGGCAAACCGACTTATGTCCGGTGTTGCAATCACGGCAACGGTCATTTCTGTTATCATTGCTGTGCTGTTCACAATTTTTGCCGAACCTATGTACATGATGTTCGGCTCAAACGAAAAGATTCTCCCTACTGCATTGACTACGGCAGCGTTATGATTCCGTACGGCTTTGTAATGTGCTGGCAGATGCTCAACCAATCGTACCTTGTAACAGCGGACAAGCCTCATATCATGCTTGTTTTCTCGATACTGTCGGGTTGCACAAACATTGTGCTTGACATTCTTTTTATGGCTGTGTGGGATTTTGGAATAATCGGAGCAGGACTCGGAACAATCATCGGAATGGCTGTGGGTGCAATTCCGCTTTTGCTCTTTTTCAATAAAAAGCAGACTCTGCACTTTGGCAAGCCTGAATTCAAGGTAAGTGAAATACTCTTTGCAATGGCAAACGGCTCGTCTGAGGCTGTGACAAATCTTTCAACAGCCGTGACAACAGCGCTGTTCAACATTCAGATGATACACTTTGCAGGCGCAAAAGGCGTTGCGGCTATAAGTGCTATTTTGTACATTCACTTTATTTTCATTGCGGTTTCGTTTGGATTCACTTCGGGAGTTTCACCGATTATAAGCTTTAACTACGGCGCACAAAATCACGAAAAGCTGCAAAAGCTGTTTAGGCTATGTATAAAAATAACGCTGATAATTTCACTCGCAATGATTGCGGCATCTGAAATTTTTGCAGAACCGCTTGTAAGAATTTTCTCGGCGGGTGATGAGGAGCTTCAGCAGATTGCACTCGGCGGATTCAGAATTTTTGCAATAAATTATCTGTTGTGCGGAATGAATATTTTCGCATCGGGACTTTTCACCGCACTCAACAACGGCAAGATTTCAGCCGTAATTTCAGTTGCAAGAACGCTTGTTTTCGAGTGTGCCGCAATGCTTATTTTGCCGATGTTTATAGGCATAAACGGTGTATGGTCGGCATTGCCCGTTGCAGAATTGTGTGCCGTTGCAATTTCCGTAACATTTATAATTGCCAATGCAAAAAAATACCATCTGGTCGGTGTACCACCGCTCCCCGTTCGTGCAGACAGTTTGTGATATCAAAAACATATCATGCCCGAGTGTAGCATTGTAACCATTTGTACAAATAAACGCAAAAAATCCGAGCATCGAAACAATGCTCGGATAATTTTTTACAACCAACAATTAAAGTTCAATTAAAATCGAAATCAGATTGCACGAACTCTGATTACGCCGTCAACTGCTGCGATTTTTGCAAGGTCATCTGCACCGGCGCCTGCAACATCAATAATTGTGTAAGCATAGTCGCCACGGCTCTTTGAAAGCATATTTTCAACATTGCCGCTGATCTGTGTGAGAACCTTCTTGAGAAGCTCGGGAACATTCTTGTGAGCAACGCAGAAACGGGTATCGTCAGCATTTGTTCTTGCAAGTGAAATTGCAGGATAGTTTACAGAGTTGATGATGTTACCGTTCTCGAGGTACTCCTTAACCTGATCACAAGCCATAACAGCACAATTTTCTTCACTTTCGGGAGTTGATGCACCGAGGTGTGGGAGGCAAATAATATTCTCTTCACCGAGGATATCGTCTGTTCCGAAGTCTGTAACATACTTAGCAACCTTGCCGCTCTTAACAGCCTCAAGAACTGCTGTTGAATTAACAAGACCGTCACGGCTGAAGTTGAGAATACGAACACCGTCTTTCATCTTGGCAATCATATCGGCATCAACCATATCTCTTGTGTCGTCAGTAAGCGGAACATGGATTGTGAGGTAGTCGCAATTTACCATAACATCTTCTGCGCTCTTCATGAGCTTAACTGTAGGAGCAAGCTTGAGAGCATTGCCTACAGACATAAACGGGTCAAAGCCGATTACATTCATACCGAGAGCAACAGCGGCATTTGCAACAAGAATACCGATTGCTCCAAGACCGATAACACCGAGGGTCTTGCCCTTGATTTCAGGGCCTACGAACTGACTCTTGCCCTTTTCAACCATCTTACCGACAGCTGCACCGTTGCCCTTGAGAGTCTTTGCCCATTCATAACCCTCAATAACCTTACGATTTGAAATAAGAAGTCCTGCGATAACAAGCTCCTTAACAGCGTTTGCGTTAGCACCCGGAGTATTGAAAACAACAATGCCCTGCTCACTGCACTTATCCTTCGGAATGTTGTTTGTGCCTGCGCCTGCTCTTGCAATTGCAAGAAGATTGTCGGCAAATTCCATATCGTGCATTGCGGCACTTCTTACAAGAACTGCGTCAGGGTTCTGAACATCGTCACCGTATTTATAGTTATCACCGAGACGGCTTGTGCCGACAGCGGCGATTTTGTTTAATGTAAGAATGTTATACATCAAAATCAATCCTTTTTAATTTTTTATTTTAAGAATTTACAATAACAGGCGAACAGCGTTCGCCCGTTATATCATAATATTCAATAATTACTTGTTTTCAGCCTCGAACTTCTTCATAAACTCAACGAGTTTTTCAACGCCCTCATAAGGCATAGCGTTGTAAATTGAAGCTCTCATACCGCCGACTGTGCGATGACCCTTGATATTAACAAGACCGTTTTCAGTAGCCTCTTTAACGAATTTAGCGTCAAGGTCAGCGTCACCTGTAACGAACGGAACGTTCATAAGCGAACGATCCTCGGGAACAACAGTACCCTTGAAAAGCTCTGAAGAATCGAGGAAACCGTAGAGAAGGTCAGCCTTCTTCTTGTTGATTTCATACATCTTATCAAGACCGCCAACCTCGTTCTTAATCCACTCAAGAACAAGCTTTGCAATGTAGATTGTGTAGCAAGGCGGTGTGTTGAACATTGAACCGTTGTCAGCGTGAGTTTTCCAGTTAAGCATTGTAGGAGTGATATCCATAGCGTTACCGATAAGATCCTCACGAACGATAACAACCGTAAGACCTGCCGGAGCCATGTTCTTCTGTGCGCCTGCATAGAGAACGCCGAACTTTGAAACATCAATCGGTCTTGAAAGAATACAGGAAGAAATATCTGCAACGAGCGGAACATCACCTGTGTCGGGAAGCTCGTGATAAACAGTACCGTAAATTGTGTTGTTCATGCAAATGTAGAAATAGTCGGCGTCCTTTGTGAATGTTGAAGGATCAAGCTTTGGAATGTATGTGAAGGTCTTGTCAGCCGATGAAGCAACAACATTAGCCTGACCGTAACGGGCAGCCTCTGCATGAGCCTTTTTAGCCCACTGACCTGTAATAACATAATCAGCCTTACCGCTCTTTGTCATAAGATTCATAGGGATAGCCGCAAACTGTGTTGATGCACCGCCCTGAAGGAAAAGAACCTTGTAGTTGTCAGGAATGTTCATAACCTCTCTCAAAAGAGCCTCGGCACCCTCGATGATTGTACCGTAAATTTTTGAGCGGTGTGACATTTCCATAACGCTCTGACCACTGCCTTCGTAGTCGAGCATTTCTGCCGCTGCTTTTTTAAGCACAGACTCAGGCAGCATTGAAGGACCTGCCGAAAAATTATATACTCTTGCCATTTCTGATATCTCCCTTTTTAAAGAAAATTTAAAAATATAGTTGTAAAAATAAATACATTCAAATTATACGCTTTTAGCACGCTAAAGTCAATAAATTCATAGCACTAAAGCATAAAAAACGAAAAATTTCGTGATTCTGTTGTGCAAATTAATCAGCCAAGCTTAATTTTGCCGATGCAACCAACGATTTCATCTCTCATACGCTCAGCCTCTTTACGAGCGGCAACAGCAAAGTCATCTTCTGTAAGCCCCTGCTTTTTCCATGCGCACATAATGCCGCGGCTTGAGTTGATGATTGCACCAAGACCGTTTTCGTCAAATGCGTTTTTAACATCATCGGCACCGCCGCCCTGAGCACCGTAACCGGGAACAAGGAAGAATGTGTGCGGAAGTTTTGCTCTCATTTCACCGAGCTGTTCGGGATATGTTGCACCCACAACTGCACCTACTGCCGAATAGCCGTGCTTACCCATAAGGTCTTCGCCCCAGCCTTCGCACATCTTGCCCATATGCTCATAAACGCTCTCATTTGTTTCAAGCTTCATATCCTGAAGTTCGCCCGAGCTTGGGTTTGAAGTTTTTACAAGAACAAAAATGCCCTTGTCGTCCGAATCGCAAATTTTTGCAAGCGGCTTGATACCGTCTGTTCCGAGGTAACCGTTTACCGTGAGTGCATCTGCACCGAATGCGTCAATACTTTCGCCTGCAACATCTGTATGACCGAGGTGTGCCGTAGCATATGCCTCCATAGTTGTGCCGATATCGTTACGCTTGCCGTCTGTGATAACGAACATACCCTTTGACTTTGCATAAGCGATTGTGTCGCAAAGAGCCTTAACACCCTGCCAGCCGTACATTTCATAATATGCAGCCTGTGGCTTTACGGCAGGAACAATATCATAAAGTGCGTCAATAAGCGCCTTGTTGAATTCAAAAAGTGCAGCAGCCGCACCCTCAAGCGTCTTGCCATACTTTTCAAAGCATTTTGTTTTGATTGATTCGGGAACATAGTCAAGCTTAGGGTCAAGACCTGCAACCGTAGGATTCTGCATTTTTACAATATTTTCGATAAGTCTGTCAAATGCCATAGTGATTCTCCTCATTTTTTGTAATGTAAAAACAATTTGTTCGTTCATATTTTGATTTAAACAATGTCATTGCTTAACCGTAGCGGCGGTCAATGACCGCCAATCGTTTTGGTTGTGAAACCAAAACGAATAAACAACAAATGTATTGTTATATCGTGGTTAATTACTTTAATTCAAATCGTTTGTATGGTCGAACCGATTTTGCAATCGGTTCGATTGGCGTTCAATGAACGCCGCTACAAATTTAATTAGCTGTTGATAATATCATAAAGTTCATTTGAGAACTTGTAATAATCCTGTCTGTCCTCTTTTACGAACTGAATTGCAGGACGGGGATGTGTGTTGTACTGACCTGTGAGAAGGTACGGAATATCGTAACCCCACTTAACGCCCTCAGCCTTAAACTTGTGGGTGTACTCCTCAATGATTTTGAGAATAGGAGCAACCTGATACTTCGGGTTCTTGAGGAAACCGAGAAGAAGTTCAAGCGCACAGTTGCCTGCACCTCTGCCCATGCCGTCAACGGTTGCGTCAAGGTAGCTGACGCCCTGAGTCATAGCCTCAATTGTGTTGGCAAAAGCAAGCTGCTGGTTGTTGTGAGCGTGAATACCGACCGACTTGCCGTACTTGTCGGCAATTGAGCAGTAAAGGTCTGCAAGTCGTCTTGACTCCTCGGGATAGAGTGCGCCGTAGCTGTCAACAATGTAGAAAGCGTTTACTGGAGTTTTGCCGAGAGTTTCAAGAGCCGCTGTAATATCCTCGGTTCTTGCCTTTGAAACAGCCATAATATTGATTGTTGTTTCGTAGCCCTTCTTTGCAGCGTCCTCAATCATTTCAACAGCCGCAGGAATTGCGTTGATGTATGTTGCAATTCTGATGAGGTCAATCGGGCTGTCCTTCTTTGCGATAATATCCTTCTTAAAATCTGTTCTGCCGACATCAGCCATAACAGCGATTTTAAGAGGAGTCTTGTTGTCGCCTACAATTTTTCTGATATCTGCATCGTTACAGAATTTCCACTTACCGAAATCTTCTTCGTTAAAGATTTCCTTTGATGCCTTGTAGCCGAATTCCATATAATCAACACCGGCTTTAACATTTGCATTGTAAAGAGCCTTGATAAATTTGTCGTCAAATCTGAAATCGTTACAAAGACCGCCGTCACGGATTGTTGCGTCTACTACTCTGATATCCTGTCTTACCGACAGGAGGTCACCCTTCTGTGCCATAATTTTACTCCTTTATGTTAAATAAATTTTCTGTTTATTTACCGACCGTCATTGACTGCCATTTTAACCGATTGGCGAACACGGTTCGCCGCTACAGTATATCATTATCTTTGTTTCATTTATATAATTTGTTTTAACAACAATTTCGCACTATTACTTGCGGGCGGATAATATCCGCCCCTACGGGTTTTATTTGCTCAATCTTCAAAAACTACCTTACCGCCGAGGATTGTCTTTTTGACCTTACCTGTGAGAGTTCTGCCTTTAAACGGGGTGTTTTTGCTTTTGCCGTGAAGTTTACCGGCATCAACTGTCCATTCTTCATCGGGATTTATAAGAACAACATCGGCATTTGCACCGACTGAAAGTGTGCCTGCGTTGATTTTCAAAATCCTTGCAGGATTAACGCTCATCTTCTCAACAAGCTGTGAAAGCGTCATTCTGCCTGTCTTAACGAGGTATGTGTTGCAGACCGCAAACGAGGTTTCCATGCCGATTGAACCGTTGGGAGCTTTTACAAAATCAGCCTTTTCCTCGGGTGTGTGCGGTGCGTGGTCGGTTGCTATAGCATCAAGCGTACCGTCACAAAGCCCGTTGATAATCTCGTCAACATCAGCCTGAGTTCTGAGAGGCGGATTCATTCTGTAATCAGCGTCACCTCTTAAAAGCTCCCTGTCCGTGAGCGAAACATAATGCGGAGCGGTTTCGGCGGTCACCTTAACACCTCTCCTTTTGGCATCACGGATAAGTGCAACACTTGTTTTGGTGCTGACATGGCAGATATGAATAGGCTCGTTAAGAGCGGCGGCAAGCGCAATTTCTCTTGCAGTTCCGCAGTCCTCGGCACCGGCAGGGATTCCCTTGACTCCGAGCTTTTCAGAAACCTCGCCCTCATTAATTTTACCGCCGTCGGCAAGAAACAAGTCCTCGCAATGTGCGACAATTGTCATGCCGAGCTTTGGAGCTTTTTTCATTGCGTCACTCAAATACTTTGTGTTTTCAACAGGTCTGCCGTCATCGGTAAGTGCTATTGCACCTGCACTCTTCACAGCGTCAATGTCTGTGGGTTCTTCGCTTTTAAGCCCCTTGGTAACGCTTGCCGCAACATAAACACGGCTGTCGGCGTCTTTAGCTTTGTCAAGAATATACTTTACAATTTCGGGACTGTCGGTTGTGGGATTGGTGTTAGGCATTGCAAGCAGGCTTGTAACACCGCCTGCGGCAGCCGCCTTGCATCCCGTGATAATATCCTCTTTGTGAGTCTGACCGGGATCACGAAGATGCACATGCATATCAACAAATCCCGGAACGGCACAAAGACCGTCTGCATCAATAATCTCCCCGTCTGATGTAATGCCGCTGCCGATTTCGGCAATCACACCGTCCTTTATGAGAATATCTGTTTTTTCGTTAAGCTTGTCGGCAGGGGAAACAACCACTGCGTTTTTAATTAGCATTTCCATGTTTTTCCTCCGTTAAGATCCTCCGTTAAGAAAAGAAATTATCTTCTCTTGTTTCTGTTTGCAGGGTGGCGATTCTGCTGGGGGCGGCGGTCGGTTCTGCTGTGAACCTGAACAAGTCCGTCACTCTCGCCTCTTTCGGCACGCATTCTTGCACGCTCTGCCTTTTGTCTTTCTCTCTCTCCTCTCTCTTCCTCTGCCTTTTTGCGTTTGGCAATTGCACGCTTACGCTTTATCATTATTGAAACATTCTTGCAGAAATATCCGCAGTGAATGCCAAAATTCTTAACTCCGCCTGCAAAGCCCCTGAGAGCGTTACCGATGTTTTTGCCTACATTGGCAAGAACCTCTTCCGTTGACCGTTTATCATTCGGTTCACCCTCGGTTTCTTTATTATTCTCTTTTTCAAGAGCGTTCTGCTTTACGGTTTCTGCTTTTCTTTCAACCTCGCCGATAACATCAACATCCTCGGCATCTCTGAGGTCTGAGCTTTTGATAACCCCCATTGACTTTTTGGGAGCTTCGTCAAAAAAGTCATAACCGCTGTCAAACTTGTTTTTCTTAGCCTTTGCCCTTACAAGCTCCTCGTCATCAACCTCTTCTCCGGTTTTCTCCTCGGGATCGTCACTGCCGAAAATGATGTTTGCGTACTTGTCAACCTTTTTTTCAAGCGGATGCTTTTGTTCGGAAACCTCCTCGGTTTCTTCAACATCGGCATCGTCCTCACGGTCGATATCGTCAGGCTCGCTTGTTTCAAAAAGATCGTGTTCGGGTTCGGGGATAACGAGTGTAGGACCCGACGAAGAGCTTATGTCCTCGTGTTTTTCAGGTGTTTCTGCGTTATCTTTTTCGTTTTCGTCAATTTTTTCGGGTTCAGTCTCTGAGGTATCTGCTGCGGTAGGCTCCTTTTTTTTTTCGTCCTCCGTGCTGTTTTCCTCGTAACCGTAGTTATTTTTATATGCCTCACGCTCAAGCTCACTCTTGTAAGCCTTTGCGGAGTTGATTATCTCGTCAATTTCTTTTTCCTTGGCATCATCCGTGTCATAACCAAAGTTTGAATACTCACTTGTAATTTCTTCCGGTTCTTCCATATTTTCGATTATCGGCTCGGGAGCATATCTTCTGCCCTGCAAAGCCGGTCCTTCTTCAACCTCTTCCGCATATTTCTGCTTTTTCTTTGAGCGTTTATCGGGCTTTTCGGGAGAATCGTCAAAATTGTCAATGTCGTAGTCCGTACCCTTTTCACCGAGTTTATACTTGACTGCAAGCTCCTCAAGAATAGCGTTATTCTTCTTAGCCTTTTTATGCTTTCTGATTCTCACGGCAAAAATTATGATGAGTACAATCAAAATAAGGATAACAACACCGCCGCCGATGATTATGTACGGAATAAATCCCTTTGAAAACGGCAGGTCGCTGAATTTTACCGAAGATACAATTTTGGAAAAAGTATCGTAGTCAACGGTTGTAACATCACCCTCTGTTCTCTGCATTGTGATATTAATGTTCATACCGTCATAAACCGTGTTGGCAACAAAGGTTTTCACATCGCCCTTACTGCTCTGAGCAGTTGCGTCAAACACAAGCCACACAGCTTTTTCTTTTTGGTCGGGAGTACAGCTCCGATACTCGTCGGAATTAAGAAAATTGTTGCGTATATTTGCAAGCTCGCTTGAAGAAAGCTGAGCATAGTTGCCGACATTCTCGCTGCTCTCATTTTTTGTCATTGTCACGGTCAGAATAACCGATGACATATTATCCATACCCTGAAGATAGATATTTCCGTTCTGAAAGGTTTTCATTGTTGTGTCATAATCAAGACCGAAAACAGAAAAATATTTATCTGTGCTTTTACTGTCCCTTGTAACAGCGCTCATACCGTCAGGCATTGAAAGCGTCATATCGTCAATCTGCGGAATCTCGTAATCTTTTGTTGCGCCCGAACAGGCAAAAATACCGCAAAATACCGTTACGGCACAAATTGCAAGCGTTACAGCTCTTTTAAAAACAGTTTTCATCATGTCCGTATATTCCCCCGAAACTAAATTAGATTCATCAATACTGCTTTTAGAATGTATATCTAATTAATTATACATAATCTGTCAAAAAAATACAAGGTTTTTACCGCTGAAATTTGAAAACAAAAGTAAGTTATGTATGAGCGTTCATTGGACGCTCATACAATTAAGCATATACTTTCATATAAATAAAAAATGGTCGGGCGACAATGATTTGCATTTTGCAAACTGCCTTCCCGACCATAATTTTACATTTTCAATTTTCAATTTTCAATTGAATACAAGACCGCCGTTTATTCTACAGTAACCGACTTAGCAAGGTTCTTTGGCTTATCGGGATCAATACCTCTGTTGATTGATGTGTAATAAGCAAGAATCTGGAGCGGAACAACCGCTGTAATCGGCATAAGAAGCTCGTCTGTATGCGGAATTTCGATAACATAATCCGCAACACCGTCCTTGAGTTCTCTTGCACAGGCATCTGTACAAACAAGAATAACCTTCGCACCTCTTGACTTAACCTCAACAACATTGCTGATTGTCTTGGGGATAATACCTGTCTGAGTTGCAACGGCGATAACCGGAACATCCTCGTCAATAAGCGAAATTGTGCCGTGCTTCAACTCGCCTGCGGCGTAGCTTTCTGAGTGAATGTACGAAACCTCTTTGAGCTTGAGCGAACCCTCCATGGAAAGGCATAGTCAAGACCTCTGCCTATGTAAAGCAAGCTGTCGGTTGCAACAAGCTTTGTGGCAACGAACTTGCAGATATCCTCGCAGTTGTCGATTACATACTGAACTGCCTCAGGCATTTTTGTAAGAGCCGAAACAAGTCGCTTGCACTCGGCTGTGCTGATTGTTTCCTTTGCAAGAGCAAGCTCAAAGGCAAAGAGATACATAACGGAAAGCTGTGTGATGTATGCCTTTGTTGACGGAACGGAAATTTCGGGACCTGCGAGTGTGTAGATGAGCATATCCGCCTCACGGGCAATTGAACTGCCCTTTGCGTTTACGATTGCAAGAGTTTTTGCACCCTTCTGCTTTGCAAGACGCATTGCGGCAAGGCTGTCGGCTGTTTCGCCCGACTGTGAAATGATGATTACAAGGTCGCCCTCGCCTACAATCGGATTTCTGTAACGGAACTCAGACGCAATGTCAACATTTACGGGAACTCTTGCGAGATCCTCAATAACATACTTGCCGACCATACCTGCGTGCATAGCAGTACCGCAGGCAACGATTGTGATATTTTTGAAATTCTTGATTGTTTCCGTTGTGATGCCGCACTCCTCAAGGAACGGAAGTCCCTCTTTGATTCTCGGCATAATAGTTGTTCTGATAGCCTCGGGCTGTTCGTTGATTTCCTTAATCATAAAGTGCGGATAACCGCCCTTTTCGGCAGCCTCCATATCCCAGTCGGCTGTCTGAAGTTCCTTTTCAATCGGATCAAGTGTTCGTCAACGAACGAAACACCGTCAGGTGAAAGTGTTACGATTTCATCATGGGCAAGAAGATAATAATCCTTGTGTACTGAAGAATTGCGGGAACATCGGACGCAATAAAGCACTCGCCTTCTGCAACGCCTACGATAAGAGGACTTTCACGGCGAACCGCAAAAACTCTGTCGGGGAAATCCTTGAACATAATTCCGAGTGCAAACGAACCCTTAAGCTCAGCCATTACACTGTCAATTGTTTCAAGAGGATTTCCGTTGTATTTATAGTCGAGGAGCTGAGCAACAACCTCTGTATCTGTGTCGCTTAAAAAAGTTCTTCCCTTTGAGATGAGGAAGTCTTTAAGCTCCATATAGTTTTCAATAATACCGTTGTGAACGATTGTAACCCTTGTACCGCTGTGTGGATGTGAGTTACATCCGAAGGCTCGCCGTGGGTTGCCCAACGGGTGTGACCTATGCCGACATGACCTTTCGGAGTGCCGACCTCTGCAAGCTTATCCTTTAAGTCCTGAAGCTTACCCTTGGTCTTTACGGTCTTGATTTCTCCGTTATCAAAACCGCAATACCTGCCGAGTCATAGCCTCTGTATTCAAGCTTTGTGAGAGCATTAACAAGCACCTCACTGCAATCCTTAGGTCCTACATAACCTACAATACCGCACATAAAATTTCTCCTTTTCGGTTAATCATTGACCTTGTGGCAAAAAGTAGGTACAAGTTCTGCCAAAAGTTCAACTGTCTTTTCACTGTCATTGTTTTCTGCGGTTTTTTTGAGAACCTCAAGCTTTGACAGCATATCTGTTTCGTCTATTTTAATTTGATTTCCTATGAAAATTTTCTTGTTCTGTGTTGACTTAAGACCTTCTTCGTCCATAAGAAGCTCCTCAAAAAGCTTTTCACCCGGACGAAGTCCCGTGAAAATAATCGGAACATCTTTGTACGGAACCTTACCGTACATTCTGATAAGGTTCTCGGCAAGGGTTGTAATCTTGACGGGAGCACCCATATCAAGAACAAAAATCTCACCGCCCTTTGCCATTGCACCTGCCTCAAGAACAAGCGAAACAGCCTCGGGAATAGTCATAAAATATCTGATAATATCGGGATGTGTTACAGTAACGGGAGCACCGTTTTCAATCTCACGGCGAAACAGCGGAATAACCGAGCCTGTTGAGCGAGAACATTACCGAATCTTGTTGTTACAAATTCGGTATCGGTGCTGTGCTGCGCCTTGTACTGAATAATCATCTCGCACGCACGCTTTGTTGCGCCCATAACATTTGTCGGATTAACAGCCTTGTCGGTTGAAATCATAACAAACTTCTTTGCCTTGTACTTTTCTGCAAGGGTTGCAACATTGAATGTGCCGAAGATGTTGTTCTTTACAGCCTCCTCGGGAACGGTTTCCATAAGCGGAACATGCTTGTGAGCGGCAGCGTGGAATACGAGTTCGGGGCGATATGTCTTGAAGATAAGCTCCATTTTGTCGTAATCACGAACCGATGAAATAAGCGTTACAAGGTTAAGCTTTGTGCCGTATTCAAGCACAAGCTCCTGCTGAATGTCATATGCGTTGTTTTCGTAGATATCAACAATGATGATTTGTTTCGGATCATTCTTTGCAATCTGTCTTACAAGCTCACTGCCGATTGAACCGCCGCCGCCTGTAACAAGACAAACCTTTCCGTTGATAAGGTCATGAATCTCCTTTCGGTCAAACTCAATGGGTTTTCTGCCGAGAAGATCCTCAATCTTGATTTCCTTTGCCTGTGAAATAAGCTGTGTATGCCCGTCATCAAACAAAAGCTCACCGAGATAAGGGATAATCTTGATTTTGCACTCTGTTGCGGAACAGTAGTCAAGAATCTTCCTCTTCTCATCTTCCTCACATGACGGAACTGCAACAATAATATTGTCTATGCGGTATTCATCACATATTTTAACAATTTCGGGACAGGTTCCGACAACGGGGATTCCTTCGATTTTCTGATTCAGCTTTTTCAAATCATCATCGACAAAGCATACCGGAATGATGCTTTTTGAAGGATTATTAACATCACCCTGCTCTTTCGCATTGTGAATTTCACGAACAATCATTCTGCCGGCATTGCCTGCGCCCACAATAAGGGTGCGCTCTTCGCCCTCTGCCCTTCCTGCCTCGGTAAGGTCAAGAAAAGCCCTTCTGAAAACAAAACGGAATGCAAGAATTCCGACAAGGGCTATTGCGAAATGTACTATACAAAAAATCTTTCTCTGCGGAATCTGCAAAAACAACGAGATTACAAAGCCGAGCGTAAACCCCGAAAAGATGGCAATTCCGCACACAATATAGTCCTTTGCGTTAAAGTATCGCCACAATTTTGAATATGTTCCGCTTATATAAAGCGTAAACAGACACATGACAAGATCAATAACAATATAGCTCAACAAGCCTTTGCTTGAAGCAGCACCTATGTAGCCAACAAGCAAGAGAATATAATTTGCAAGAATACCGCTGACAACGATAATAAACACATCTACGAGAGCCAGAAACATCTTACGCAAATTAATCTTCTTCATAACCCATACCTCTTCTGTTTAACTTTGTGTAAATTCCCGAGTAACATATAAATACAATTATGATTTATTATACAACAGTGCAAAAGGAATGTCAAACAAAGCAATTCCTAAATCAACTTAAAATCCGACAATCAAAGCACAAGGAACAGTAATAATCAGACTTGTTCGACACACATTTGTTGACAACCGCACAAAACGAGCCTAAAATAATACCATACTTAATATGAGCGGTGAATTGAATGAAAAAATTTTCGATAATCCTCGGAGCAATAATACTTGCGCTGTTTGTGACTCTCGTAATATGGGGCGTTTACTGTGACAACACAATTGCAATCACAAATTACTGTGTAAACAATACTAAGAACGACGCAAAGCTGAAATTTGTTGTCATCACGGATCTGCACAACAAGGAATACGGAGAAAAGAACGCAGACCTTGCAGAGCTTGTAAAGGAACAAAATCCCGATTTTATTGCAGTTTGCGGAGATATGGTCAACCGTGGCGATCCCGACACAACAAAGATGAAAGATGTGCTTGAAAAGCTTTCAAAAATTGCACCCACATACTGCTGTCTCGGCAACCATGAGCGTGACAATGCCGCCAAATTCGGAACAGATTTTAAAAGCGAAACAAATTCAACAGGCGCTGTATTGCTTGATAATGAATACATAAAATTCACCAAAAACGGCAAGAGTGTGCTTATCGGCGGAATGAGCGACTACCCTTATTATGAGTTCTACACTCCCGATGACGATGTTCCGTCAAGAACGCTGTGGGAAGAATTTGCCGAAAAAGCAAAGAACAATTTCACAATTCTTCTGCACCACCAGCCCGAATACATTGCCGAGGACGCAAAGAAAACCGACATAGACTTAATCGTCTGCGGTCACACCCACGGAGGACAGATTCAATTGCCGTTCATCGGCGGAGTAATCGCTCCGAATCAGGGACTTTTTCCGAAATATGACAAAGGCGAATTTGACCTTGACGGCACAAAAATGATTGTCTGCGCAGGTCTGAGCAACACCGTATTCATCCCCAGAATCAATAATCAAGTTGAAATAGGTGTTGTGACGGTTGTATAACATCGGTTCTCCCCTATTACTTTCATATAAAGCAAAAATTGCATCGATGCCGTATTCGGGCATCTGATGCAATTCCTTTATCCGAGTATCTTCTCAAATAGATTGCGGTGGCACACCGCCGACCGCAATTTTCAATTTTCCATTTTCAATTTAAAAAGCTTTCGCATCGATACGACTGTCTTCACGAACCGAGAACGGTGGCTCGCCGTCAGTTCTTCTCACTGTAATTCCTAAGTTCCGCAGGAGTTCTGCCGTATTCGGACTTGCAGAACAGGATAAACGAATTTACATTTGGAAAACCGTTTTCAATCGCCGCCTGTCTGACGGTGATTTTTTTGTTTCTCAAATCATCAATAGCGTGTTCAAGACGAACACGGCGAAGATACTTTGAAAATGTTTCCTCTGTTTTATCCTTAAAATATTTTGAAAAATGAGCAGGCGTCATGCCAACATAATTGGCAATTTCATTGAGCGTGATTTCGTGTTTGTAATTATCGTGCATATATCTGATAGCACTTTTGGCGCAGTCAAAATCATCAGCCTGAGAACCGTGAACATATTGTATATCGTTGTCAATGCAATCACGGATGAGATAGTACGCAACGCTGTACATCACCGCTCTTACCTTCATGCTGATAAGCTTGCTCTTGTACTCTTCATATCCGTGTAATATGTCCATTGCTTTTCTGATAAACTCAAGAGCTTCGCCCTCGGGTTGTTTGAAACTCGGCACAATATGCGGATCGTCAACATACGGTGCAATTGCCTTTGGAATGATATTGAGCATAACAGCCTGAGTATCCTCACCGATGTCCTCATAGGAATGAACCTCCTGACTGTTAAGAACATAGACATCGCCCGCATTGAGAATAATTTCACAGTCAAGCTTGTTAAGCCTTACCTTACCTTTTTTATATAGGAAATTTCATATGAACCATGCCACCTGAGTCCTGCTTCAAAGGCAACTTTTCTGTCCGGATATCTTGTAACCCTGCCGCTGTAATACGGCTCGGGCGGTAACAACACCTTCTTGTACTTCATGGTTTCATCCTCAACTCAATTAAAATCAATCAATTGTTAATAACATAGTCAGCGCAAAAATAAATATATTTAAGATCCGCAATTACCGCAGAATGGTCTGTTTTTACTACAACTGTTCTGCGTTCTTTTTTGCTGATTTCCTCAACACAGCGTGCAACATTGCACCTTGAAGCTCGTAGCCGTACTTTTCAAAAAATTCTTCCGCAGTCATAACAAGCGAGCCGTAGCCCTCAAACATATGCAAAAGAGAATAGTCAATCAGCTTGTATTCATCTTCAATAAGGCTGATTCCGATATCGCAGTTTGTGACTGAACCGATGTAATACGGTGCGTCATTGAGGAACAAGCCTGTCTTGAACGAACCGATTGAAACGGTAAGATCCGAGTTTACCGCCGTACTGCACACACCCGTGTCACCGTTGATTCCGCTGTTGATGTCTGCACTTATAACATAGGCATTTGTCATATTAATCTGCTCAACCGCTTCAAGCATTTCACCCTTTAATTCACCCGAAAAGCCTGTTCCGAGCAGACAGTCAACTACAATGTCAAATCCCGTGAAAGCCGCCGCCTGTGACATCGGCATCTCCTCGGCACCGAGCGACATTGCGGTTTTATAATAGTAAAGGCCATCCTTTGAAAAGCCGTCGCTTGCTCTGAAAATTGTCGGTGTAAAGCCGTTTTTGCATAAAACACAGGCGAGCGCATAACCGTCGCCGCCGTTGTTGCCCTTACCGCAAACTATGGCAACCCTGCCCACAAACTTTGCCGAATTAAAAATCCCCTGTGCGCTCTGTACATAAGCTCCGCCGAAGGAGTATGCTCCGCAATCGTCCTTGCGTCGCTTTTTCTCATATTTTCAACCGAAACGACCTGAACAAATTCCATCTTATATTCCTCCGCTTTCTGAAATTTCCATAGCCTTATCCGCCGTTTGCGGCATTGTAAGCCGTCATAACAGCACTTTCATCCATATTACAACCGAGCAAAAACAACGGTGTTTCCTTAAAGAACTCATCAAGCAATTCAAGCAGCTTTTCCATTCTGCTCCGCTCAACATCAATAACCGTTGCCTCAAGCAACTGTTTCATAACCTGTGACGGTAACACCCTGACTGCCGTGTTCTCTTCTGCTCTCTGAAGAATATACACAGCCTTAACAGGTGCTTTTGTATTTGTTCCTATGTCAGCTTTCCCCATCCACGGAGTTCCGTAAGCATAAAATTTTCCGTCACATTTTCGTATAACCGGCTTGTCATCGTTAATCATCGTCACCCTGTTGCCAAAATGCCTTCGCCACAGAGCCGTGTGGGTAGACTTGCCCGTTCCGCTGACTGCCGAAAAAACATAGCCCTCGCCGTCAAGCTCAAGACAGGACGAATGAAAAAAGAATCCGTCAAATCCGTCAAGCACGGCGTTGCAGAATTTTGAGAGTATCAGAACATCCTCCGCACCTTGTTCGCTGAGGTTGTCAGAAAGCCTGAGATGCTCACGGATTTCGTCATCCGAAACCGATATCTCAATGTCGGTCTTTCCCGATTCATTCGACTTAACGGCATAGCTTTCAAGCCGTTTCCTGCATATTTTAAATTTTGGATTAACTTCAACATTCAAATCAGCTATTCTGTATATCGGCATATCTGCTCCGCTAAATACTATAATGAAATATTGTAACACAAATTAATGTTTTTTGCTACGGCGAAATGAATAAATATTATTTTACCTTTTAGTGCAAGTTGTTCAGTCGCACAGCTTTAAAGGCAAATATTGCACAATACAAGCCGTGTTATTTTGTAACAATGCACATACAGCTTATTTTTTATTCATTTTAAAGCCTGTAAAAAAAGCATTATTTTACGACTTTTTCAATTTTGTTTACTTTACTTGTCCGACTGCTTTTTTTGCATACTCTTCAAGGTATGCTCTTTCATAAATTCAAATATCCTGTGCGTAACCGTTCCTATAAGAATCGGAATGAATATTCCTGCGGCAAGGTAGATTATGCAGTAAAAATTTAATCCGTTCGGACGATAAATGTACCAGATTGTTGACTTGAGTTTTAAAATATCGAAATCTTTGAACAGCGGTGTAATTACGCTCAATCCCCAAAATGCCCATTTTACAATCATAAAGGCAAAAATGTGGTGAATCATTATGCTGTAGGTATTGTCCGAAATCATCCTGACAAGCTTTTTGTTCTTGATAATCGGAGTAATCAGCTTTGCAACCCTCAGCCAGAACGCAATGCCCGTGATTGCGGTTACATAAGGAATGACGCAGCCGTTGTCAAACTTCACACACTTTGATGGGGTGTATTCAAGATTTTCACAGAATGTGAGGAGAAGAAGCTGAACTCCGAGAACGATTGCAAAATATGCAACGCTGTTGAGATTATCGTGTTTTTCAAGCTTTTCGTGATAAAATCTGCCAAACTCAAAACACGGCAGAAAAAACATTGACCTGAACAACAACAGCAACGCACCCTTTGGGGCAGGATTCCAAATGCAGTATTGCACACCGAAAATTCCGATTGCAAGATACACGGCAAGAATGACATACTCGTTGCCCCTGTGAACCTTTTTGAGCAGTTTACGGAACAGTATGTTAAAAACATAAACGCAGAACAGCGGATATACAAACCACGAACCGAGGTTGTAGGCAAAACTTCGCCGTCAATAAACGGCATAACAAAAAGGTTGTACAGATCAAATTTGCCCTGAGCAATCGTATAGCCGACCTGAGTAAGTGCGAATGCGATTATTCCGTAAACAATGTTCCATAGATAAGCAGGAATCAACAAGCGTTTTGTCCGTCCCCATATATATTTGAAAATATGTTCCTCGTGCTTTTCCTTGTAAAAATATCCCGAAATGAAAACGAACAAGGCAAGATTGTACGAATACTTTGGAAACCAATCATACATCAGCGACACACCGCCGTTGTAGCAATGCCCCGAAACTATGATAATAATGCCGATTGCCGACAAAATTTTAAAAGTAAAATTAATGTTTCTGTCATCGCCAAGCCTTTTGTTTTCAGCTGTGACACTGTTTTGTTTAAGTGCAGATTTACTGCGTGTTTTGTTCTTTCCCATAATTTCCTCTCATCTGTATTTGTCGCAATTTAAAAATTCCGCAAATTCACACGGTAATTGTATCACAAAAGCAATCCGCAATCAATATATCAAATTCACCGTGCAAAACACATATAAATCATTATTTTGCACAATCTCACTTTTGTTTCAACAGGCATTTAAATCTTTTAGTCACATCTGTTCCGCCATACAATTGTGTACATACCCTTAAAAAACTAAGAATAAAATGTAAATAAATTCAGTCAAAAAAGCCGGGCAAAGCATAAAATAAAAAAATATACAAAAAACTATTGACACAACCTTTACATAATGCTATAATAATAAAGCTGTAAAAAACAGCAGAGTTGTATATCGCGGGATAGAGCAGCTCGGTAGCTCGTCGGGCTCATAACCCGAAGGTCGTCGGTTCAAATCCGGCTCCCGCAACCACTAAGAAACGCTTAACCACTAAGGTTTTGCCGTTTTTCTTTTTATGTTCAATATTTGTTTTCTTACATATTTCCCCCAAATTTCCCTCGGATGACCTGATTTTTCGTGATATTATACTGATTTACAATTTGAATATGATATGAAAATAGCCTGAGTATCCAAGACAAAATTACTCAGGCTGTTTTATTATTTTTTATTTCTCTTTTTTACTTTTTATTATTATAGTTCACGCTCATATGTGCCAACAATTGATCCGTTAGAATATGAGTCATTTCGTATCCATGCATTTTTGTAAAAATCCGATGATGTGTGAGAAGTATAATTTGTTGATAAAGCTTTTGCAGCATTTGCTGAATCTGTTGGAGATAAATGTGCAGGATAACCATTATTCCATTTACCAAACAAATTCCAATTCGTAGGACACTCAAAAACGGCTGTTGTTAATCCCGACTGATAAAATGCGTAAGCTCCGATATAATCAACATAAGTTGGGAAGTAAATATCTGTTAATGCAGAACAACCATAAAAAGCATAGCCTGCTATTTCCTGCAATTCACTGTCAGTGCTGATGTTTACATTTTTTAAAGTGTTGCAACCATAAAAGGCACGGGTGCCGATACTAAGAATACTATTTGGAATATTAACAGTTTTCAAAGTTATAATATTCTCAAATGCATTACTATATATCTTGGTAACAAATTTACCGTTAAATTTTGATGGTATTGTGATTTCTGTTGGATTATCAACCAAACATCCTGTTACGGCATAAGTTCCGTCAGAAAGAAGAGTGAATTCAAGTGTATCACTTTCATTTAAAATAACATCATCACTTTTTCCAATAACCGATTTTGTTCCGTCAGTATAAGTTATAACAATTTCTCCATTGATAATTGCCATATCGGCAATACCTCTGCCATCTTTACCATCAACACCATCTTTGCCGTCAGCACCTTTATCTCCTTTTTCACCTTTTTCTCCTGTGTCACCCTTTTCGCCTTTGACATTACCGAGGTTTAACACTGTGTTATCGGTGAGAAGAATACTCAATTCACCATCAGCTGACAAAGTAACAGTCTTAATACCAATTCCGTCTTTTCCGTCAGCTCCATCTGTTCCGTCAGCCCCTTTTGCACCAACGACAACACCGAGTTTTGCAGTTTCTCCGCTTGTATAAGTCAATATCAACTCACCGTTTGAATTGATTTCTGACTTAGAAACACCTATGCCGTCAGCACCCTTAATGTTACCGAGGTTAAGTACAGTACCGTTGGATAATTCAACGCTCAAAGCACCTTCAGCAGAAATCGTTACATTGACAATGCCTGTGCCGTCTTTACCGTCAGCGCCGTTTATACCATCCTTACCATCTGCACCATTTGTACCGTTAATGCCGTCTGCTCCTACAACTTTTCCGAGATTAGTAGATTGACCATTTGTATATGTAAGTACAAATTCTCCGTCAGCATTGATTTCTGATTTTGAAATACCAATACCGTCTTTGCCCTTGATACTTCCGAGATTTAGTGTTGTTCCGTTTGTAAGTTCAACATTCAAAACACCATCATCAGTAATTGTTACATTGGCAATTCCGATACCGTCTTTACCGTCAACACCGTTAGCACCATCTTTACCATCTTCTCCATCTTTACCGTCAGCGCCATTTGCACCATCTTTACCGTCAGCGCCATTTGCACCATCTTTGCCATCAGTTCCGTTAATACCATCCTTGCCGTCTTTTCCGACAATACAGCCGAGGTTAATACTTGATGAATCGGAGAAAGCAAGTTCCAATTCACCGTCTGAATTTATAACTACATTAGAAATGCCAATGCCGTCTTTGCCATCTTTGCCGTCTGCACCATTTTGACCGTCTTTTCCGTCCTTACCATCAACTCCGTCTTTACCGTTGACACCGTCTTTACCGTTAGCACCAACTATAACACCAAGATTAGAAGAAGTTCCATCAGAATAAGTTATTACTAATTCTCCGTCAGAATTGATTTCTGATTTTGTAACACCGATACCATCCTTACCGTTAGTACCATCTTTACCATTCTTACCATCAGTACCGTTTTGACCGTCTTTTCCGTCTTGACCGTTAATTCCTACAACTGTACCAAGATTTGTAGATGTTCCGTCTGAATACTTAATAACAAGTTCACCGACAGAATTTACTGTTGTTTCAGTAATTCCGATGCCATCCTTTCCGTCTGCGCCATTTGTTCCGTTAGTACCGTCTTTGCCATCAGCACCGTTTTTACCGTCAACACCGTTTGTACCATCCTTGCCGTCCGCACCCTTAATATTGCCGAGATTTAATTGTGTACCGCTTGTTAGAGTAATTTCGAGTTCATTATCTGAATTGATTATTATATTCTGAATACCAACTCCGTCCTGACCGTCAGCACCGTTGGCACCATCTTTGCCGTCTTTTCCGTTAAGACCATTTTTACCGTTAGCGCCGTCCTTACCATCTATTCCATTTTTACCGTCTTTACCATCAGCACCATTGATACCGTTTTTGCCATCAGCACCAACTACAACACCAAGGTTAGAAACAGTATTATCTGAATAGGTTAAAACAAGTTCGCCCTTTGAATTGATTTCCGATTTTACAACACTTATACCGTCTTTACCATCAATACCGTTTGTGCCATCTTTACCGTCCTTGCCATCTGTGCCGTTAGTTCCGTTGACGCCATCTTTTCCATCCTTGCCGTCAAGTCCGTTTGCACCTATTACATTTCCAAGATTAGAACGCTGTCCGTTCGAATAGGAAAGTACAAGCTCACCGCTTGAATTGATTTCAGCATTAGTTACACTGACGCCGTCTTTACCATCAGTACCGTTAATGCCGTCAACTCCATCTTTACCATCAGCGCCATTGATACCGTCTTTGCCATCAGCACCTACTATAATGCCAAGATTAGCAACTGCATTGTCTGAATAAGTTAAGACTAATTCGCCCTTTGAGTTGATTTCGGACTTTATAACGCTAATACCATCTGTACCGTTTTTACCATCAATACCGTTAGTACCATCCTTACCATCTTTTCCATCTTTGCCATCAACACCGTTAATGCCGTCTTTTCCGTCCTTACCATCAACACCGTTAGTACCATCCTTACCATCTTTTCCATCTTTGCCATCAACACCGTTAATGCCGTCTTTTCCGTCCTTACCATCAACACCGTTAGTGCCATCTATGCCATTCTTACCGTCTGCTCCGTTAAGTCCGTCTTTACCATCAGCACCGACAACTACACCAAGGTTTGAACGCTGTCCGTTTGAGTATGTAAGAACCAACTCACCGTTTGAATTGATTTCAGAATTTGTAACACTGATGCCGTCAGTACCGTTCATCCCGACAACCTTGTCAAGATTAACAGTTTTTCCGTCTGAAAAGTTTAGTACAAGCTGACCGTCAGAATTGATACTTGCATTTGTAATGCCAACACCGTCAATACCATTTGTACCGTTCTTTCCGTCTACACCGTCTTTACCGTTAGTACCGTTAATGCCGTCAGCACCATTTAAACCGTTTGCTCCGTCTTTACCGTCAACACCATTTTTACCGTTAGTTCCGTTTTTGCCATCTTTGCCATTAGAACCATTGACGCCATCCTTACCGTTAATGCCGTTAATTCCGTTTGTACCGTCCTTGCCATTAGCGCCATTCTTGCCGTCAGCACCTATAGCTTTGCCGAGATTTAAGACAGAATTGTCGGACAAGGTTATAAGCAATTCACCATCCGACGAAAAAGAAGCGGTCTTTATGCTTGCACCATCCTGCTTTGATGAAGCTTCAAGTGCAGATGTCCATTCTTTTTCAGTGCCTGAATAGCCATTATCTACCGCAATATCATAGGCAGATTTGCCTGAAAGAGAATCAAGCCATTCCTGCACAGTTCCCTCATAGCCGTATTTTACAGCCAATTCATATGCAGAAAGTCCGTTTTCTACTTTTGAATCACCCTTAAACACAACAAAACCTATTGTGCCAAGCAAAAGTAAAATAATCAGAATAACACTTAGTATCTGAAAAAATTTGCTGTTCTTATTCTTTACTTTTTGATATTCATTTGTTTGCTGTTCTGTTTGTTGCCGTAACATATTCATACCTCCGTGTCAATATAGTATATTAGTTTCATTATATTACTCGTTTCGTAAACTGTCAACGCATTTCGTGTTATTATCTAAAAATTTTTGTCAATACCATATAAGATATATACGAGGTGATTTAATGAATTTTGGTGATAGATTAAGGATTTTAATTGACGAACGAGGCATTACACAAAAAGAATTAGCTTCACAATTAAATATAGCTCCCTCAACAGTAAGCAGTTATGTTCAGAATACCCGTGAACCCGATTTTGCTACATTAAAATCTCTTGCAATTTATTTTAGTGTTTCAATAGATTATCTTTTGGGGTGTCGAACCAACAAAGCCTCTTCTCGTCAGGAGGATGAACTATTAAGAGTATTTCGCAGTCTTACAGCAGAGCAAAAAGAAGTGTGTATTGAACAATGCAAAGTGTTTGTAAGGCTTAATCAAAAAGCAAGAGCAAAATCATCGTAATCGATTTTGAACAAAATAATTTGTAAAAATAAAACTGCCCTTGACTAAATTATAATCAAGGGCAGATACTTTGTCCTGTGACCCGACCCCCAAAGTAGACCTAAAAAATCTAACTTTTGGGGGTCGGGTCAGTCATATCGGTGCTGTTTTTTGTTTTTATTATAAAGTTTTTTGCTGAATAATCAAAGCTTAATGTTATTCATCTCGTCACCGAGGACATCGGCGATTTCTTTCAGGTGGCCTGTGCGTTTGCCTTTTAGTTTATAGAACTGCAAAAGTCCGTAGCCCGGGTACTCGTTGCCCTCAACCATAACAGGACCGTTCTTTGAAAAGGCGATATCCCAACCGATATATCTCACCTGCGGAATCTTTTCCGCTGCCTCAACAACCATGTCAAGAGCCTCTCGAACGCCTGCAATCTTAACCTCGGAGAACTTTTTGCCTGTCATCGGGTGTTTGTCATAAACATTGCCGTAGTCGTCAATTACATTACTGTCGATTCTGCATCTGCATCAAGGCTGAGGTAGAGGTCATTTGTACAGCCGATAACATTCGACTCGTCCTGATTGATACGGAGAGCGTTATTTATTATATGCGCCTTGCCGTCCTTATAGAGCGTAACAACTCGCCATGAATTTACAACGCACGGATTGATTTCGTTGAGGTCATCGCTCTGAACGATTGCCTCCTCAACAAGAAGCTGACCGTTTGCTTTGAGTTCATCATAAAGCTTGTTGCTGTCCTTTACATCGGCAACGGTGATTTTTGAAATGCCGTGACCGCCCTCGCCTGTCGGGTCTTTTGCAAAAACAGTTTCTCTGCCGTCAAGGAACTTCTTGAAATCTTCCTTACTGCCTGTGCGAAGGTTGATGAAATCTCTTTTGAGATACTTTTTGAAAAGTTCGTCAAAAACAAGCTTGTCACGAAGAAGAACTATATATTCCTCATCGTTGAGATATTCAAGAATTTTGTAGAAAGTTTTTGCAGTTACAAAGGTTTTTTTCTCTTTAGCCGAAAGGTTGATAAAATCGCAACGGAAATAGTCCGTGTAGCCTGTGCCTCTGATGAGAAAGTTACGGATTATGTCGAACTTGATATAAGCCTTTGACTTACCGCTGTTCTTGGCGATAATGTCAATGTGCTTATCCATTCTGCTGTGGTTAATATCTCTGAATTTATTCAAAAGCCATTTGTGTACCGAAACTGCCATCTTACTTCTCCTTTACAACCTTACCGTCTTTTACATAAAATCTCGGATTGTTCTTGCCTATATTCACAAGCGCCTCGGCATTGCCCATACCCGAACTTCTGCCGAACATTCCAACTGTTATGCCATCACCGAGGAGTGTTACCTCGTCATCAATTTTAACCGATGAATCAACCTTAACAGCCGTCATATTCATACACATCTCACCGACAACAGGATATTTTTTGCCGTTGATAACAACCTGTCTGTTGTGATTTGCGTGGCCGATGCCGTTGTTGTAGCCGACAGGAAGAATTGCAAGAATAATATCCTCATCTGCCGTGTATGACGCATTGTAGCCGAACCACTCGCCCTTGTTCACCTTTTTAAGCTGAAGAATACGGGTTTTCATCTTCATAGCCGGCTGTAAATCTATCTTTACATCAAAATATGTTTCGCTGATGTTGTACTTCTTAATGAAGTAATTGTTTCGCATTTTGCGGAGTTTGTCCTTTGGCGAATTTGAAAGAGAATCGGGGGCAACATTGTAGCCGTAGATTGCAATGCCCATTCTCACGCCTGTTGTAAAAGGCTGTTTCGGGTGGGTGAGCATTGAAACGGAACTGCCATATGGACAATCGGGATTTTATTCAAATCAATAAGCGATGTAAGCTCCTTGAAGTTTCTGACTTGCTCGTCCCAATGGGGATCAAAAATTCCGGCTGTTGCAAAATGCTGATAAATTCCCTCAAGGACAAAATTTGAACCGTTAATCATATCAACGGCAGTTTTAACCTCGTTCTTATCCTTGAAGCCGAGGCGGTTAAAGCCTGTATCAATCTGGAGATGAACCTTGAAATTGCAGTCAATGTTTAAATCAAGCAACCTTTTGAGGTAGTCAAGCTCATTCACGGCAATGGTGAGATTAAGCCGCTTTGCTCCTCAATTCTCGAAAGATGAACCGGATGCAGGCACAAAAGCGGAGCGTCCTTGTTGACCTTACGAAAGCTTTGAGCCTCCTCAAGAGAGGACACGGCAAAATAGTTAATGCCGTTTTTGTACATTTCATTTGCCACTTCCATACCGTGACCGTAACCGTCACCCTTGAGAACGGCAATAAAATATTTGTAGTCGCTGTATTTTTGTGTTATCGCACGGGCATTTGCACCGATTTTGTCAAGGTCAATTTCAACATATGAATCCAGCATTCCAAAGCCTCCGTTAATACACTATATCCTTAGAATTATAGCATAATTGCATGGGTAAATCAATAGCGATATTGAACAGTAACGGTGTACGGTTCGGGCATAAAATTGAAAATTGAAAATGTAAAATGGAAAATTATGGTCGGGAAGACAATTTGCAAGAGTGAAAAACATTGTCGCCCGACCGTTTTTGTATATATGGAAGTTGTTGCAAATTTGTATGAGCGGATATTATACGCCTGTAGATAGCCACGCAAAGATTTGTACAAATTAAAATTATATAAATAAAGCAAAAATTGCATCAATGCCGTATCGGGCATTGGTGCAATTCCTTTATCTAACTATCTTCCGGAAAGGACTGCGGTGTGCCACCGCAGTCCTAAATTTTCCATTTTCAATTTTCCATTTTCAATTTGCCAACGGCTTGCCGTTATATAAGCCCTACAATATACATCTGAATTGTTGTTGCATCAATGACGGTAATATCGGAATCAAAGTTTACATCAGAGTTTATACGCTCTATTTCGTTCTGATTGACGATACCCACAATTGCTTTCTGAACTGCGGTTGCATCGGCAACATTGATTTTGCCGTCACCGTTTGCGTCACCGTAATATGCCTTTTCGGCTGAATTGGTGCTTGCAGTCATAACATAGTTTGTCATACCGATTGCAAGGTTGCCTTTGTCAACTCTTTTTACATACTGCAAAGTTGCCTTGTTGTTCGGAGAATCCGACACGGCAACATACATTGCGTCGCCCTTGAGAACCATGCCATAGCAAAGCCTGCCCGATGAAACCGACACACCGTTGATGTCGGATGCGGCAACTGCCTGTCTGCCTGTTTCAACATCGTATGAATACACGGCGTCGGAGGTATTAAAATACAGAGTATCGTTGTATTTTTCAAGGCTCATAAATGTATTTATCCAGTAGGAATTACCGCCTGCGCTCCATCTTTCGTTCAATTTCAGCTTTTTCTCATATGTATTGCTGTCAAGCTTGTATTTTAACAATGCACCCTTGTTAGCTGAAGAATTGTTGTTGACAAAGCCGTAAAATTCACCGTTAACCTCGCAAAGCCTTGTGTCGAAATTATGGATTTCGTAATTATCATATTTTGTCGAATTTGCACCGTAGCTTATTGTGTAATCATAGTGCTTTGACGGAAGATTCTGAATGGCATTGTCACTCAAAAGGAAGTATGTATGCTGAGCGTGTCCCGGTCGGTCATTAATAGGATCATCCCATGTAACATCAACATTATACCAAGCGTTGCCGATATGAACCTTGTTCCACATATGGTTCATTGAGTTTGAAACAACAAGTTCGGAGTCTATTCCGACAAGTGAAAGCATGTAGGAATACGCAAGTGCATAACCCTGACATACGGAAGTTTTTTCAACAAGCGAATTGTAAATATCAGCCTTGTTGTAATCTGATGTGCTGTACTCGCTCATAATGGCAAGCTCATCGTGAATTACGAGTGCCTTTTCGGAATCGGTCATATTCTCGTCCACAAGCAAAAGAATTCTCTCAACCTCTTTATCAAGCGACTTTTTCTGTGTTGCATACTCGCTCTTGCTGATTGTGTACTCGGGATAGATTGACGCAACCTTATCCTCTGACGGATAGTAGGAGTACGAAAATCCCTGATTCACATAGTAAAGCTCCGGATGAGTCAAGGTCAGCACCTTAAAAATTCCGCAGCATCGCCTCTCGGAACATTAAGACTGCTGATATCGATTTCCTCGTCAAAATTTTTAAGGCTGTCAAGAACCATACCTTCAGCCTTACCGTATTTGTCGTACATTGTTTTGTTATAAAAAATTTTGCCCTCTTTCGGCGCTGTGTATGCCGAAGCTGTAAAAATACCCGTTGACACCGCACATGATACCAAAACCGTCACCGTGAGCATCAGTGCAAAAAATTTACCTGTTAATTTTTTCATGTATATCTCCCCTTCTTGAGTCAAAGATGCAAAATGCACAAAAAAATTTGATTTTCTCTGACTTTTACAACTAAATTATACCATTTACAGACACAACAATTCAATTTACATAAACACCGAAGTTATGAACACTAATTTGTCTGTTTATACAAAAATTTAGTATAGTCACAGATAAAACACAATAAAACGCAATAAAACATACTAAGCTATACCGTCATACAATCTGCTTTTTGCACATACAATCTATTACAGATGTCCCCCTAAGGAGGACAGACAGGAGGGCTGTATGTGAAAGGTATCGTAGAAGAAAGAGCGGCAATGCTCGGCGAATACATAATCGAAAGCAAGGCAACCGTGAGAAGTACGGCAAAAAAGTTCGGTGTGAGCAAAAGCACCGTGCATAAGGATGTCAGCCAACGGCTAAAAGTACTTAACCCTGCACTTTACCGACAGGTGAGGGAAATTCTTGACACCAACAAAAGTGAAAGGCACATAAGAGGCGGTCTTGCAACAAAAAAGAAATATCTGCAAAAGAAAGCATCCGAAAGCGAAAAAAGCTGAAAATCAACTGCAATACGGCTCATACACCATACAAAACCGCATTTTCAGAGTATATTTTGGGTATTTTGGAACTTTACTTTTTATGACTTGCGTTGTATAATTAATATAGGTGTCATTTGCTCGTTTGGCGATTGAAACTTAGAATTTCAGTAAAGATTTAACCTTTTGCCGAAATTCCGATGAGCTGACGCACCTTTGTACTGCTTGCAATCGGTTGCAACTTTTGTTTCGGTTAAAAGAGTGCAATATTTTCAGATTTGTCTATAGTTTGTGTGCGGCAACGCTTAACACAGGCTGTATCCGAGGAGAAATTTAAAATGAGAAAAATTCCCTTTTCGCCGCCTGACCTTTCTCAGGCAGAAATTGACGAAGTTATAAAGGTTCTGAAATCGGGCTGGATTACAACAGGTCCCGAAACAAAGCTTTTTGAAAGCCGTATTGCAGAAAGATGTCACACTGAAAAGGCTGTCTGTCTTTCATCGCAGACCTCTTGTGCCGAACTTACTCTGCGTATTCTCGGCATCGGTCCGGGAGATGAGGTTATCGTTCCGGCATACACCTACACGGCAACCGCATCAATCATCTACCATGTGGGCGCAAAGCTGTTATGGTTGACTGCAAAAGCGGCAGCTTTGAAATGGACTACGATAAAATGGAGGCGGCAATCAACCACAATACAAAGGTTATCATTCCTGTTGACCTTGCAGGTGTTGTGTGCGATTATGACCGTATTTTTGAGGCTGTTGAAAGAAAGAAAAGCGTTTTCAATCCACGCAACGAGCTTCAGGAAAAGTTCGGCAGAGTTATTGTTATGGCTGACGGCGCTCACGCATTCGGTGCGCAATGGCACGGTAAAATGTGCGGTGAAATTGCCGACTTCACAAACTTCAGCTTTCACGCTGTAAAGAATATGACAACTGCCGAGGGCGGTGCGGCTGTTCACCGTTCACATGACGGAATTGACGAGGAAGAAATGTACAAGCAGTATATGCTTCTCTCGCTTCACGGTCAGACCAAGGACGCATATCAAAAAAACAAAGTCGCATCGTGGGAATATGATGTTGTTGACACTCAGTACAAGTGTAATATGACCGATGTACTTGCCGCAATCGGTGTGGCTCAGCTTGAACGCTACGATCAAATGCTTGAGCGCAGACATCAGCTTATAAAGCTTTACAACGAAGAATTTAAGGATTTGCCTGTTCAGGTGCTTAATCACTGCGATGAAAACCACCGCAGCAGCGGTCACCTTTACTTTGTAAGATTTATCGGCAAAGACGCAGAATACCGTAACAAGTTCTATAATATGATGGCTGACCACGGCGTAATGTGCAATGTCCACTTCAAGCCGTTGCCGTTGCTTTCGGCATACAGCAAGCGTGGTTTCAAGATTACCGATTATCCGAATGCGTATAATATGCACAAAAACCAGCTCACCCTCCGATGAACTCAACTCTCACAGACGATGAGGCATGGTATGTAATTGAAACATTCAAGCAATGTATGAAAACACTTAAATAACGGCGAGTCGCCGTTCCCGGTTCGTGAAGACAGTTTTATAAATGCGAGAATAAAATCGCCCGAGCGTATGGGAAATTGAAAGTTGAAAATTAAGGTTGGTGGTGTGCCACCGCCCGTAATTTGAGAAGACAGTCAGATAAATAAAATGCATCAGATGCCCGGTAAGGCTCTGATGCATTTTTGTTTTGTAAGGAATCTGTAGGGGCGTTCATTGGACGCCCGCTAAGTAACGGCAGAAAATCTATGTTAAATCCAATTATATAAATGTTGCAAAGTTACTGCTATAATGTAGCGGCGAACCGTGTTCGCCATTTTAAACGATTGTAAAATCGGTTCGACCTAATACAAAATATTTGTTTATTATTTTGTTTGATATATCAAAGATTATGTACGGGCATTTTATTCGTTTTGGTTTTTCAACCAAAACGATTGGCGAACACGGTTCGCCGCTACATCGGAATACACAATATTCTTCATATCAAAACATTTTTATAAAACAACTCCACTCATCAAAGCGGGCGCCCAATGAGCGCCCCTACGATTTGCAAAGCAAAACAAAAAGTCAGGAAACTATGTTTCCTGACTCTAATTGCTGCATATCATATTTTTAGCTAAATTAAATTCACTTTTAGCTGTCCGTCAGGATAATTTAGCTTGCGTAGCAATTTCAGCTCACGCTTGCGTGAATTTAGCTGACGAAAATCAAGGATTTTCGTCAATACCCCCACCTGTCAAAAAATCTGACAGTCTGATATGTCAGGATATAGTTCTGACTTTCGTGGAAAGCGCTCTGAACCATATCGGGATTATACATATACATAATGCGGTGCTGAACGGCATCCTTGTTTTCATCAAAGATATAGCTTACCGCCTGAATACATTCCTGATTTGTGCCGATTTTGGTACTGCCGGTATAATGGCAGTTCTCGATAACCGAGGCAACTGTCGGATAACCGTCAAAGCACATTGCATCTTTTACCGACTGAGCAATGAGCGCCGCTCCTATAAAACCGCCCGAACCAAATTCGCCCATGCAAAGCCTTTCAAGAAGATCCCTGTCCTCATCGGTAAGCGTTACCTTGGAGCATTCATAGGTTTTGTCCGGATTGTCAATTGCCACAAGATAACCTGCGTCCCATTGAGATTGGTAATCAACAGGCTCTTTTGGCGGAATTGCCGTAGCAAACGGAACGGTTGCCTGTGTTGTTGTCACGGGCTGAGTTGTCGCTTTTGTTGCCTTTGTGGCTTTTGTCTGAGGCTGAGTTGTTGCTTGGTTGCTTTAGGCTTTGCCGTTGTTGTTTCAACGGGTACGGTTGTTGCGGAAACAGTTGTTGCCGGAACAATCTTCCGAATATTCGGATTTACCCTTGCCATTGCCGATTCTGTCGGAGTTTCTCCGGCATTGAGAGTACCGTTTGAGCAGACGAACTGCAAAACTACCAAAACGGATACTACAACAAGCACAACCGACAAAACCTTGTTTATATTTTTATTGAAAAACTTCATCGTTTCACCGCCGTTTAATACTTCTAAACACAAATGACGCACAAAAAACACGCTGTCACAAACATAATGATTATACCACGGTATGCTTTTCTTTTCAATTTGAGCATTCTACAAAAATGAACTGCCTTTTTTAAACAATATTACCTAAGCGGACAAATTATTACCATAAACAAAAGCCGACGCATATGCACCGGCTTTTTATTTTGAAAATACTTATTTAAAATGACTGTTTCTCGGCTCTTCTGTACTTTGAAGGTGTTGTTTCGTAGTACATTTTGAATGCTCTGTTAAAGTTTGAAATGTTGTTGAAGCCCGACATACCTGCAATTTCGATAACGGGAGTGTCCGTTGTGGTAAGAAGCATTGCGGCTCTTGTCAGTCTGAGCTCGTTAAGGTAGTTTACAAATGTTGTATTCATAAGCTCCTTAAAGAGATGCGACACATAGTAACGGCTGAGACCTGTTGTCTGAGCTATTGTATCGAGAGTAATGCTGTCGCAGAAGTTGTTGTTGATATATTCCGTAATTCTGCGGAGAGCACGGTACTTTTTGCCCTGAGCCTCAACATCACAAATCTTAACAAGGCCCGATGAGAAAAGAATATAGAAAATGTCGTACATTTTGCCGTGAACAAGAATCTGGAAGAACTCGTGCTTTTCGTTCTCGGCAGAAATAACCGTGTTCATATCGTCAATAAGATTGTTATAACGGTAGTCGCCTCTCGTAACCTTTGCAAAGTGAGTGCAGTTGCCTGTTACAAGACCTCTGATCAGACTCTGCGGAATAAACTCCTGAGTGAGCGATGCAGGATTTGAAAGGTTAAGAAGAATAACGTCAACTCTTGCGTTGCCTGTATTATTAATTTTGTATCTCTGATTAGGTGAAATAAAGTAAATGTCGCCTGTTGAGAGCGAATAAGTGTCAGCACCCATTTCAACGGTCATATAGCCGTCCCTTACAACAGCCACAAGAACCTCGTTGTGAACATTCCACATATTGCTGTCAATAATCATTTCACCGCAGACTACTCTGTAAGCTGAACTGGATGCGGTTGCCGAACGCAAGAAATCAAAATCCATAATAATAACCCCGATTCTAAAAAATTATGTTTTCAAACATTTTGTGTCTAAAAACAACACAAATAATCACTGCAACAATATAATAGACTTTATGCACAATAAAGTCAATAATTACGACAAATGTGCAAAAAATAAATGTATAAACTGCAATTAGTGCAAATTTTAAATATTCCGCTGTCTGCTGTATGTTAATTGATTTTTAATTCTACCCAATAATGTATCAATTTTTCTACTGATAATTGTTATGATTGTTTCCGAATCAGACATTATTATTTAACGATTTTAATATGAAATGTTGCCAATCATACGGCAATTAAAATGAATCGTTTACATTTTCAAGCTGCTTTTTAAATTCATCAACAACATTTTGCGGTGATATAATTCTGACCTTTCCGCCAAGACCGAATACCCAAGCGTAGAACTGTTTGCTTGTCATAATATCAACCGATACACCGAATGTTGTGTCGCTTTCCTTTGTAACAAAAATATCCCTGCCGAACCTGTCAACAATAACACCTATGCAATCATTGTCAACCGACAGCTTAACCGTAGCTTTTTCACCGCCGAACATTGAGAAAACGCCCTTTGAATAATCTGCAGGATCAAATTTTTCAAAGGTCTTTCCCCCGTCACGCTCATCGTCAAGCACCTCGATATCGTCCATTTTGTCAACACGGTAATGCTTTATACTGTCGGCACAGGTGTCATAGGCAATGAGATAGTAATTCTCATCATCCCAGCACAGCGCCCACGGTGATGCCGTGTATCCGCCGTTCCTGATTTTTTCACGCTTGACAATTCGCTCCGTTCCCGAAAAATCGAGTTCCCAACGGTAGTATTTGAACGAGATTTTGCGGTTGAGTGCTATTGCATTCTGAATTTTGTCAACCGAATAATAAATTCGTTCATTCATTGTTTTGGCTCTGTTTGCGACAAAAACCTGCCGTTGCAGTTCCTTGCCGTCGTGAACACTTGCAAGCCTTCAAGCTTATGAATGAGGGAAATGCTCTTTTTTTCGGTAATGAATTTTGAGCTTTGAATTGCGTCAACGAGAAGCTTCAACTCGGGCAGTTCAAATTCTCTGCTTGCAACATAATATTTAACGGTTGATGATTTGCTCTTGCAGATGTCCATTCCGAATTTTTCAAGCACCTGCAAATCATCGTAAAGACTTTTTCGCTCCGCAGTAATCCCGTACAACGCAAGCTCTGCCAGAATTTCACTTGAAGTCAGCCCGTGATTTTCATCGGTCTTTTCAAGAAGAATTTTCCGCAGATACAAAAGCTTCTGTTTTTGCATAGGATTTCTCGACATAATACAGTCCCCCTCAAAGGATTATATATTTTTATGTGTTCATTATATCAAATTTCAGCCGAGATTTCCATATATTTTTACGGCGAGCCGCCGTTCCCGATTCGTGCAGACAGTTTGTAATATCAAAAAACATATCATGCCCGAGCACGCATAAAATTGAAAATGGAAAATGGAAAATGGAAAATGGAAAATTATGGTCGAGCGTAGCATTGTAATTGTTCGCACAATCCCGTAGGGGCGGTCATTGGCCGCCCGCAAGTAAAGACACAAACATTGTGATAGAAATAAACTATATAAATATCACAAAGTTACTGCTATTTTGTAGCGGCGAACCGTGTTCACCCGCTCGTGTGCAACGCACACAATTGCACGCATTGCGTACAAATTTGAATACACATTTTTCATCACATAAAAAAATATGTGTTTAAACAAATTCTATCATTAAGGCGGGCGCCCAATGAGCGCCCCTACAATTAAACAGTTAAATTCATATAAAATAAAAATTGCATCAATGCCGTTTCGGGCATCAATGCAATTCATTTATCTCAACTATCTTCTCGAAAGGTCTGCGGCGGCACACCGCCGACCATAATTTTCCATTTTCAATTTTCCATTTTACATTAACTACTAAATCCGCTCATCATGCCCGTAAGCATTACGACAAGCGGCATTGTTGCAAGTGAAAATACCGTAGTTGCGGCAACGATACTAACCGACAGCTCAACATCTTTGTTGAACTTTGTTGCAAACATAGTTGTTGTTGCAGCGGTAGGGGCTGATGTGGCGATTACGCAAGCCATGGTAATTATGGGGGTGACACGGCACAATGACATTACAATCGCTGTAATCATCGGCAAAGCAATCAGACGGACTGCCGAAGAAAAATATACGCCCTTGTCAGTGAACGCCTTTTTGAAGTCAGCCTGTGAAAGGTAAAAACCGATAATAAGCATCGGGAGCGGAGTGTTCAGAACTGCAAGATATTCAACTGGTTGGCTGATTATGTACGGAAGTTTAAAACCTGTAATAAACAGGATAATTGCAAGAACAACACCGATAAGACCGGGGTTGAGAACAAGCTTTTTGAATGAAAGCTGTTTTTTGTCACCGCTCATTGAAACAAGTCCGTGCGTCCATACAAAAATGTTGAATACGGCAACAAAAATTGAGCCGTAAAACCAACCGTCATCACCGAGAATTGCCTTCTGGAGGGGCAAAGACATAAATGCACAGTTTGAATAGATTGTTGCAAAGCGGATAACAGCCTTACGGCTTTCATCTTTATCATGAAAAATCAGGTTACAGATAAGTATTGACACAGCGAAAACAAGTGCAGAGCAGGTAACGCAAATTATAAGTCCGCTCAAAAGTTCAAACGAGAACTCCCGCTGAAAAGCAGAAATCATAACGCAGGGCGTCACAACATACAATACTATATCGGTCATGTGACGGGCGGAAAAATCGGTGATAATTTTCTTCTTACCGCAAATAAAACCGACTGCAATCAAAATGAACAGTACAAGCACCTGTTGTGCAATAATGATGAAATTCTCTCCCATAAATCATTCTTCTCTCTTAAATTAATCGCTATCATTTTAGCACAGTTGCAAGAGGTTTTCAAATGATGATGTGCTTTTTTTCGTTTTTTTGACAGAAAAAACGACATAGTTCACAAATATGAGGCAATAACATTGTGCATTTCAACTAACAGGAATTTTATTTTTTCGCAAATATGTATTAACCGCCGAATTTTTGTACAGTTTATTGACATTTTTTACTCTGAAATGTATAATATTTACAAAAGATAAAACTTTTATTTCTGCAATATTTTATTACTTTGAAAGAAGGATTTATTATGGCAACAACAAAGAAAACAACTGCAAAAACAGCCCCTGCAAAAACTGCTCCCGTTAAGGAAGAGCCTGTAAAAAAGACTGTTGCAAAGGCTGAGCCTGCTAAGACTGTTGCTGCAGCTGCAAAGAAGGCTGAACCCGCAAAGACAGAAACCGTAAAGGTTGAAACTGTTAAGAAAGCAGAACCCGTTAAAAAGGCTCCTGTTAAGAAAGCAGCTCCAAAGAAGGTTGCTCCAAAGAAGGTTGCTCCAAAGAAGCCCGTTCCGGTTGAAACAAAGGTTAATTTCTTCGTAGAATATGCAGGCGCACAGGTTCCTGTTGAAGAAGTAATCAAAAATGTTAAGGCTACATACGGCAAGGATGCAAAGGAAATTTCAATCTATCTCAAGCCCGAAGAAAGCAAGGCATACTTTGTTGCCGACGGCAACGCAGAAGAAATGGATGTATTCTTCTGCTGATTGCAATAGATTTTGAATTTAAAACACAAGCTTTAAAGACCGCTCAAAAGAGCGGTCTTTTGTTGTTTTTAGATGAATGTTGTGTGTAATTTGTAGGGGCGTTCATTGGACGCCCGCCTTGATGAAATATTATGTTCGCAGAAATGTGTTTTGATGTGATTAAAATCGTGTGCAACGCACACGAACGGGCGAACACGGTTCGCCTCTACAAAATAGCAGTAACTTTGTGATATTTATATAGTTTATTTCTATCACAATGTTTGTGCCTTTACTTGCGGGCGGCCAATGACCGCCCTACGGGATTGTATGAACAATTACAATGCTACGCTAGACCATAATTTTCCATTTTCCATTTTCAACTTTCAATTTTCCATACGCTCGGGCAATTTAACTCTCGCACTTGTAAAACTAACTTCTCGAACGGGGAACGGCGGTTCGCCGTATTATCTGTCTTTCAAATCAACATATTCCTTGTTTTCGGAAATGCTCATATATGCAGGACGGATAATCTTACCGCAGTTGATAAGCTCCTCAAGTCTGTGTGCGCTCCAACCCGTAATACGAGCTGTTGCAAAAAGCGGAGTATAAAGCTCACACGGAATATCAAGAAGGCTGTAAAGAAGTCCGCTGTAGAAATCGACATTTGCGGCAACACCCTTATAGATTTTACGCTTTCTGCCGATAACCTTCGGAGCCAGTCTTTCAACTCTCTCATAAAGATCAAATTCATCATTGTGACCTTCGGCAAACGCAAGCTTTTTAACAGCACCGTGAAGAATCTGCTGACGGGGGTCGGAAATTGTATAAACTGCGTGTCCCATACCGTAGATAAGACCTTTTTTATCAAAAGCCTGCTTGTCAAGGAGCTTCTCAAGATAATCTTCAAGAGCGTCCTCGTCCTCCCAGTCCTTAACATGCTTTTTGAGATCCTCAAACATATAGTAAACCTTAACATTTGCACCGCCGTGCTTAGGACCTTTGAGTGATGCAAGTGCCGCAGCTACTGCCGAGTATGTATCAGTACCCGAAGATGTTACAACATGTGTTGTAAATGTTGAGTTGTTACCGCCGCCGTGTTCCATATGGAGAATGAGCGCCATATCAAGAACCTTTGCCTCAAGCGGAGTATAGTGTCTGTCGGGACGAAGAAGCGACAGAATAACCTCGGCTGTTGACATTGTAGGCTCTGCACGGTGGATATAAAGGCTGTTATCACGCTGATAGTGATTATATGCGTGATAGCCGTAAACCGACAAAAGAGGGAATACGGAGATAAGCTGTATACACTGTCTTAAAACATTGTCGATTGATGTATCGTTAGCGTTCTTATCATAGCAGAAAAGTGTGAGAACACTTCTTGCTATTGAATTCATCATATCGTTACTTGTGGCCTTGAGGATAACATCACGAACAAAGTGCTGAGGAAGGTTCTGTACTGAACGAGAAGCTTCTTAAAATCTTTAAGCTGTTCTTCGTTAGGCATATCGCCAAAGAGAAGAAGATATGTAACCTCTTCAAAACCGAAACGGTCATCCTCAAGAATACCGTCAACGATATCCTTTACATTATAGCCCCTGTAACGAAGCTCACCCTCGCAAGGAACAAGCTTTCCGTCAACAAGCTTATTCTGTGTGATTGTAGAAATATATGTAAGACCTGTGAGAACACCCTTACCGTCAAGGTCACGCAGACCTCTTTTTACATTGTACTTACTGTATAAATCTGTATCAATAACGGAGTTATGCGTCATTTTCTGAGCCAGAGCATGAATCTGCGGTGTAACATCCGAATACTCGCTGTTTGTCATAAAAAACACTCCTTTTTAAAATTCACAATAAATTTAAACTATATTTTATATATTATAGCACAATTTTTAAAAAAAGAAAATGTACAATTCTTGCAGAAGTGTCATAACGATTTTAAACCTTATATGTAGAATTTGCATAATTTTCTGTCTTTTTATTCATCATTATGCAACTTTCGGGATGTTTATTTATAAATGAAGTATAATTTTGACGGATATAAATCTGCAATCCGTCATTTGAGGGTTTAGGGCAGAAAAATACGGAGCAGGAAAAACCTGCTCCGTAAAAAACAACATTATTTTATTACTTGAGATATGCGCCGTTAGTGCCGATCTGACCGTCAATTCCGGTGAAACCGTCTGCACAGCAAACATAAACTCTCATATTAGCCCTACCAACAGAAGATACTGTAAGTGTGCCGTCTGTGACATACTTAACATCGCCTGTAACTGCATCAATGTACTTGCCGTTAGGAAGGTTCTTGAATGTAGCACCGCCTGAGATAGTTACACAAGCAAGGCTGTCTGTAGCGCCCTGTGTGTAACGGCGAACGAATGCCATATTACCGTCAACATAAGTCTTGCTTCTTGTATACTGACCCTTCTGAAGTGCAGGAACTGCTCTTCTGATTCTGTTGAGCTGCTGAATATGAACAGCGAGAGGTGCTTCAAGTGTGCTTGCAACAGCACCGCTTGCGTTAGAATATGTACCAAAGTCTGTTGCTGTTACGTCGCCCTCGAGGTAGTCACCGAAGTATGCACGACCTGTTGTTGCAAGAGGTGCGTTAGGACCTACGTCCATAGGAACACCCTTCTGGAACTCAAGCTCAGAACCGTAGTAAAGACACGGAATACCACGGAAAGTAAAGAGTACATCAAGGTTCTCAGCCCATGACTGTGTACCGCCGTCGTAACGGCTGTCCATATCAGGACCGTAGTCGTGAGAATCAACATATGTTACATTCCATGATGAGTCATTGTAGTACGGATCTTCTTCACAAGCACGGGTAAATGCGTTGCTTGCATTTGAGAAGTTCCAATGCATCGGGAAGTCGATTACGCTTGTGCCGTTTGACTTGCTGTAATCAGGTGTGTGATACTTAAGACCGTCAAGATAAACATTATCAGATGTGGGCTGATTTGCTGTACTTGCGTTGCTGTCATAGTGCTTAAGTGTAAGATTAATGTTTGCAGCCTGATCATTTGTAAATGAATCGATGTACTGGCTGTCTGATTCAGCCCATGTATAGAACGGAGCTGAAATTGCAGGAATGTTGTGGTTCCAGAATTCACTTACACGAGTACAAACCTCACCAAAGATGAAGAAGTTTTTACCGCCTGTCTTGAGCCATGACGGGAAGTAATACTGGTTAAGTGTAAGTCTTGAAACGTGCTTTTCAGTATCAAGTCTGAAAGCGTCAACGCCCATGTTGATATAGTTGTTATAAACGTCGTTAAGGTAATTAGCAACTGTAGGATTCTCTGTGTTGATATCAACGCAGTCACCGGCAATCTGACCTGTCTGTACAGTCGGGCTTTCCCAGCTGAGGTCTTTGAAGTGGTGATAGTAGTTTTCAGTGTCGTGATTACCGGAGTCAAGCTCCTTAGTATCCTTCATGATATTAAGTCTTGCAGCATACTGATACTTAGGCTCAAGGTCATTGTAGTTCGGGAATGTTTTAGCAAAGTCGCTTTCCTCAATAACCTTCATGCAATCTACAGAAGCAAGATCCTGAATTGAGTCGTATTCCTTTGTAAACATAGGAGCAAGAGTTGCCTCACCGAAGTTACCTGAATGGTTAACTACGATATCCTGAACAATCTTGATGCCCTTTTCATGAGCGGCATCAATAAGATCCTGATATGTAGCGCCGTCGCTCTCATAACGAACATCAACTGTTGAGAAGTCCATTGCATGGTAGCCGTGGTAATCGTAGCCTGACGCATTTGTTACAACAGGAGTAATCCAGATTGCGCTGAATCCGAGAGCCTTGATGTAGTCAAGCTTGTCGATAAGGCCTTTGAAGTCACCACGCCATGCGGGATCGCTGTCGGGGTTGTTTGCCTGTGAGTCGTCCCAGCAATGAACATCGTTACCTGTGTCACCGTCATAGAAACGGGTTGTGATTACAAAATAAATTGTGTCTTCACGCATGTCAACACGGTCAAATTCCTGCATATCTTCAGGATTTTTGCTTGACCATCTCTTATTTTTGTACCACCACTCGCCTGTGTTTCTTGTGAGTTCCGCAGACTGCTTTCCGTTTGTAACAAACATCATATTGATTTTTGTTACATCGTTGAAAGTGTACTTGTAGTAGTTGTTTCCCTCGGAAGTCATCTTAACGCCGGGGTACTCCGTGCTGATGTTTTTCGGAAGACTGTTCCAATAATAGATTGTGGGCGTGCCTTCCTCACAGTAGTAATGTACTGTGATTGTGCTTGATGCCGAAGTGTCGTTATCGTCATCTGTATTAGCCGCACTTACGGACATAACAGATACCGTGCAAATTACGCAAATCGACAAAATCAAAGCAAGCAATTTTTTGATTTTTGCCATAGATTTTCCTCCTTTTGTTATACTTTGTACAACATAACATACAATTATATTATAATTTAGACAGCCTCATATATTTTTCTTTTAAAGAATTATTACAACTTTGATGCCGCCAAAGATTAAGCCCTCAATTTGGCTATTATATACAAAAAGGAGCGACAGATTCTGTTTTTTCAACTCTTTTAAAGGGTTAAGTCAAATCTGACGCTCCATTAAATTATATTTTATATTTTCAAGCTTATATTAGGTTCAAACTTTGTGCGACTATTGCTTTAAAACGAATTTATCAAGTGTGTTAGCAATACCGTCGTTATCATTTGATTCGCAGATGTAATCGGCAATCTTCTTTACATCGGTTTCGGCATTGCCCATTGCAACGCCGAAGCTGCATAACCTATCATTGTCATATCGTTGTAGTTGTCGCCGAAAGCGGCAAGCTCTTCCCTTTTAATCTTGAGTTTATCAAGCAAAAGCGGAAGCATTGAGCCTTTTGTAACACCAAACGGCATAATCTCAAGAAAATAAGGTGCGCTTTTATATACATCGAGCAAGCCGTCATAACGGTCTGCAAGAATTTTCTGATACTTATCAAGCTCATCGGGTTCGCCTGCAAGAAGAATTTTGTTGATATCAAATCTTACAGATGAGATAAAATCGTCAACAACAACCATTTCAGCCTTGATAACGTCCCTTTCAACATAGGTATAGTCGTTCACCTTATTATCCGAGATGATTCGCCTGTCATCGTATGTGTTGATTGTAATGTTTGAATCCTTCAAAACATTCACGATGTCGGGAAGATATTCAAGCGGAAACAGCTTGCTCACCATCGTTTCGCCTGTTTCGCAATTGATAATCCTGCCGCCGTTGAAAGCCATAATAAAACCGCCGAAACGGTCAAGCATAAGGTCTTTTGCTATCGGCATAATCCTACGGGATGTCTGCCTGACGCAAGAATAATTTTCTTGCCCTGCTTCTGCGCCTCCATAAGAGCATATCTTGTACGGGGAGTAATCTCCTTTTGGGAGTTTGTCAGCGTACCGTCAATGTCAAGCGCTATTAATTTGTAATCCATGAAACCACCCTTAACATATCAATTTCTAAACACAATCAGTATGTTACGGTCAAATTTGACCGTATAAAATATACCACAAATCGCCCAAAAATGCAACTAAAAGCCGATTTTAGCCCATATAAAAGCTATTTTCACCATTTTTCCGCTTTGTCTTTTTCGCCAACAAAAAACGGACGAAAAGAGAATTTTCCTTTCGTCCGAAATTAAATATATTCAGCTTTTATTTATTCTTCCGATTTTGTATCGTTGTCGGATTCAGCCTTTTGTTGCAATTTTTCCTTCTGCAAACGGTCTATAATTTCGTTGATGTCGCCGTCCTTCGGTGATTTGTCGTGACCTGTAAGTATGCGGATTATAATGACAAGCTCATCAATGAATATCAGCAGCAGCGCCGCAATAAAAATCAGCAGTCCCCACGGTGAGAAGAAAAGGTTGTACAATGTGTCAATGAATCCAAGCTTGCACACCATAATATAAAGCACATCTTCGGTTGAAATTTCTGGGTCGGGAGTATCGTTTGCAATGCCCTTTGTCTGTAGCTTGTATGTGCCATCAGCGGTTTTATACGGCGCAACTACAACCTTATGAGTCACGAGAAGTCCCTCGGTCTGCCCACTGCCACGATAAGTAATAATATCGCCGACCTTGAGGGCGGTCGGATTGTCAACGCTCTTTCCGAGAATAACATCGCCGATCATAAGCTCGGGCTGCATACTTCCCGTTGAAACTCGAAGCACGGAATATCCGAAAAGCGAAGGTGTTTTTCCGTTCACCTTTGAACCCATAAACACAATTACAGTCAGCACAAGTATTGCAAGCACTCCCCAGCAGATTATATTTTTAATTATCCGCAAAGTTTTATGCAGCTTTGATTCATGCCTTTTCCTTATTCTATTTTTTGATTTTTGGTGTTCGGTTGTTACAGATTTTACTTCAACCGCATTTTCAACATAGTTTTTTTTATCCATAAATTCCTCCACGCAAGTTGCCGTTCTCGGTTCGTGCAGTAGGGGCGGTCATTGGCCGCCCGCCTTGATGAAATTATTTGTTTATCCACATAGCTTTTGATATGCTAAAAGTAGTGTACAATATGTTCATACACATATGTTTTGATATAGCATAAATCATGCATCCAAATTTGCACGAAATTGCGTGCAATCGTGTGCAATGCACACGAACCGGAGACCTGACACAAACTATTTGTTTATTAACACATTATTTTATATAACAAAAATGCGTATATGTTCTTTTGGTTTTACAACCAAAACGATTGGCGAACACGGTTCGGCGCTACAGTATAACAATTACATTGTAGCATTTATAAAATATGTTTTACATATAATTTGTGCGATCACTTGCGGGCGTCCGATGAACACCCCTACAGAATAACAACAACTTTGCAACATTTATCGGATTTTGTTGCAAATACTATATATTTTTTCTACCCTTGCTTACGGGCGGATTTTATTCTCTGCTACCGATTATAAATTATAATAAAAAAGGGCTGTAAAAACAACCCTTTTGTAAATTTAAAAATTTAAAATTTTAAAGTGAGATTTTCATATCGCCAAGTGAATATTCAGCGTCGGATGCTGTATCGTTTTTGATATACCAATACACCTTTGTAACAACAGGATCGGTGTCGGTGCAACCTTCAATCTTCATATTCGTAACAATCGGAATATACGAGCTTTTAACCGGTTTTTTGCTTACGGTAAGCTCACATTTTGCAGTTATTACATCACCGTACGCACCCGTAGATGTAACAGTAACAGTAGTCTTGCCTGCCTTATTGGCAGTAACCTTACCGTTATTGTCAATTGTCGCGACACCAGTGTTTGACGATGTGTAAATCACCGTACCTGTGCCGTTGCTCTTAAGTCAAATGTCTCACCTACTACAGCTTCTGCTCTAGAATAAAAACTTGAAATTCCGGCAGACTGAGCTGACTGTTTCATAGCTGTAGATTTATTATCCGCTTTAAAAACACAAGTATTATTCTGATCTGTAATTTCTAAATTATAGCCGTACCACGTTTTGTTACCATCCCAGAGCTTAGCATGGTCGTGTTCCATAGGAATTGTAACATATGATATTTTATAATCTACATTATCATAATTAACAGACTCACCTTCAATGTATCCGCTAAGTTTTTTATCAGTAGGATCGGTATCTACATTCTTCCAAGTGTGCATAGTGTATATCGTAGGGTCAGGAACATTAGTAGCTATGTACAAATTCTTCTTATTCACATTACTCGGTGTCTTGGTAACATAAGATGTTGTTTGTGAATCGGAGGTAAATCTCCTGTAGGTTCTGAGGGGGCTGTTCACACCGACAGAAAGGGTGTTAGTATTCGAATTATTAAGGAACAAAGAAATTGACTGCGGTGTATTTTCCGTGTTCGTTACCTCTGTACAGAAATATTTAGTTTCATGGGCGGGAACAGTTGTCGGAGTTTTAAAATCAAACGGAACAGTATTATACTCACTGCCGTCAGGTTTTGAAGCATCATAAGTAACAGCAGTAATATTATTTCCGTTTGTCACATTGTAATCTCCGTGCCAAGAAAGGGAGTCCCCCTGTAGCACTCCAGGACGATTAAACCACGAAAAAGTCGTAGTTGTTCCACACAACAAACACAGTACAAGTCCGAGTACAATAACAAGTGTAAATTTAGATTTCTTCATGGTTTCACCTCCAAATTAAACTTACGAAAGGCATTCAAGCAAATATACATAGCAATTATTAACGCCTCAGTATAATGTGTTATAAATCACGGTTTTAAGGTATAGTAAAATAACTATCTACATTATATTTACCTTCACCATTCTTAGTGCTCTTAAAGCTACAACCGTTCGCTTTATTTTTATCAAACCAGCTTAATTCTATATCCTGCGACTGTGAGCCTTTATCGTTATTGTTGAAAACCACTTTGTCTACTTTTGAAGTATCAATTTCAATACAATAAACATCATGATTGCTTATTTTTTGAGGATACAATGTCAACACATTACCTGGCCATACAGCACACCCATCTGCAACACCACTTCCATCCTTAAAGCAATACAATCTAACTTCATCCCAATTAAGAGTATTTTCAAAATAGAATGTCTTGACAGATGAGGATGAAGAAAACGTTGCACTTACAGTTATGTCTGAACCATCGACAATATAGGTTGAAGAATTACCTGGAAGTGTTTTTGGTTCACCTGACTTTGGAGTTACAATAAAGTTACAATAATTACCGCTTGTAATATTTGCAGCATTAAGAGTAAGAGTTGTACCGTCATAAACCTCAAGTAAACCGCCCTCTGCTATCGTATTAGAATCTGCGGTAACAGTAATATCAGCATTATCTACATTTGAAACAGTAACTGTATGCTTAATATCACTGCTTGGCTGCCAGCCATTCTTATAATATCTTTTGCCTTGATCTAAAGGTATATCGCCGGTTTGATTACCATTGCCAGTGTTACCATTTGAAAAAATAACATTTTTCCAACTCTCAGATGAAGAATATGAGTATTCCCACACTTTTCCGCCTGAACACGTCATAGGCTTTCCGAATTTTTCGTCACTGCCCTTATTATTATTGTTACCATCGCCCCACATATACGCATAGACGTTTTCCCAGCCATTAGAGTTATAATAGTAGATTGTAGTTAAATCGCTCTCAAACTTAGCATACAGAGTGATTCCCTTGCTAACATTATTTAAGGTTATAAGTGAAACATCGTTGTTTTCAGTGGAATACGGTTTATTACAAGCCATGTCCGTATACCAACCGGCAAACTTGTAACCTTTTTTGGCAATAGCCTCAACTGTTACATTTTCGCCTTCCATAACAGGTTTAGATGAAATGTTATCGGCTTTTTCGTTGCCAACCTTTACAGTACCGGCTGTAACAACATTTTCGTTGTTGTACATCGCTTTGGCTTCTACCGTATACAAAGCCTTAAATCTTGCGTACAGTTCATATGTCTTTACATCGGAATATGGTATATTAATTTTTGTAGAATAGACGTCACCATTTAATGTACAATCTTTAACCGCTACCTTCGGATCTGCTGCATCCTTAGTCGCATACCAACCGATAAAAGCATAGCCTTTTTCAGGCTTAGCATAAAAAGTAACTTCTCCGTTACGATTTACCGTTGTTGTTACTTCAGACGCATAATTATTATTATCAAAAGATACATTACCGGCATCACCGGAAGGAGGATTGTTACCGTGCTGAGCGTATGCTTTTACAGTATAAATATCAACTTTGAATTTCGCATACAACTTCTTGGAGGTCTCAACATTAGCCAATTCATATTTATCACTTGAATTCTCCAAGCCGGTCTTACAGTCTGCATCTGTGTACCAGCCGTCAAAAACATATCCGTCTTTAGCTTTTGCGTAATATGTAACTGTGCTGCCCTTAACAGCATTGAGTGTAATGTGTGTTCCATCGTTGGAATCTACAGTCGAATTTTGGTTTCCACACTTAATTTCAACTGAGCCGCCATTTGTGTTTTCAGAAAGGCTTGCACCGTCATATGTTCTGACATAAGCCTCAAATGTCAACGACTCAACATAAACGGCTGTAAAGTTATAGTTACCTGAAGCTGTCGGGGTAAAAGAACCGTCGCTGCCAATGCCGTCTGCCACGGCACTTGTATCGCTGTATACCCAGTTTTTCAATACGAAACCTTTATTAGGATTTGCTATTAGCTTAACCTTTGTACCGGGGGTTACAGAAATTGTAGCACTTGTCAAACCATTATAACTAACTTTAGGTTCTCCTAAGGCAGTTCCTGCACCGTTAGTGCCTGCAGTAACAGTAATAGTAGCAGGTGGGTCCCAATAACCTGTTGTAGCAGAAGTAACAACAAAATGCGTTGAATTGCCTCTGTTAGGAGCAGGAATTTTATATGTATTACCGTTATTTGTAAAAGAAAAAGTCATGTTGTTTGCCTTTTCCTTTGCAATATAACCGACCCATTTTTTATTGTCAGCAGTAAATGGCATTCTGACTTTACTGTTAGTGTCACCTTGATTCGGAACCATATATACACTTGAAACATTGCCTGTATCAGGGAGTACATCGGCTGTTGTTTCGCTTGAAACACTGATTTCAATCACTTCGCCCCATGTACCGTATCCGGCATTACTGCTATTATGATTGCCGTAGGCAGTATAGTACATACTTTCGCCTGAGTTGAGCGACCTCATATTAGTAGTCCAAGTAACACCACCTTCTGAGGTGAACTTAACTACTGTATTTTCTTCGGCGGGTGTGTATTCACAGGAATATGTATGCGAATTCTCATTAAACTTCATCGTTACAGGAGTATTGTCACCCTGCTGAAATGTTACACCCTTTGTCCAATTTTTTACAGTATCATTTACAGTGCGGTCAACAAAATACACTTTATTGCCTTTTTTATTCTGAGTTACAATATTAACACCTGATATTGAAACAGTTTTACCGGCATACGCAGTAGCCGCCTTATCATCCTGAAGCCACACTTTAATATTTATTGTTTTACTGCTTCCTTTATCAACCCTAAACAACTCGGTTGGTTCAGATTCAGAACTAACAACAAAATCGCTAAAAGCATGAACCTTCTCAGGAACTACTTTGCCATCTGCTGTATTTACAACATTAACAGTACTGACCTTGGAACCGCATACAACTGTTTCCTGAGTATCGGTATCTGTAATTGCCATTCTTACAAGGTTTTTTGAATCTACTTCTCCACCTATAGTTATCTTAGGTAGTTGATCAAGGTAAAATTCTGCATGATTCGCGTTAAAGGTTTCATCAACCTTTACATTAAATGAAAAGTCAATATAATTAACATTCTTATCGTTTACATCCGCACATCTGTATGAGTTAGCATTAAAATCAGAAACATCTGATTTCTTTATTGGGAAAATATATTTTCACCGTCAGCACTTGAAGCCGAAGCAAGATGCACTCCACCCGCAGCACGGAAATATTTAGTCAAGTCAATGGTTTTGTCTGAATAACCATTATCACTGCCAATATCGGCATTAGTATAAACATAGTTGTCAATTTTTGCGCCCTCAGCTTTAATTGTGATTGTTGAAATAGTTTCAACCCAAGCCGAAACGGACACAACCGATATGGCAAGTACTTCAACAAGTGCCACCATAGTGAGTATAAAACCTTTTCTTGTTTTTTTATTCTTGCCAAATGCAAGTCTGTTTTTCAAATACTCCCTTAAAAGGCAAGTCTTTCTCTCATCGTGACACCTCCTTAATGTGTTAATCAATTAAATTTCCTAATTGCCTGATTTTATGATTTTGCCAGATCCATCATTTACCAAATCATAGGATATGATATATTCGTTAGAACCCGCACTCTCAGTAAATGTATGCTGAATTTCTACAGGTACTTCATACTTCCTTATTGGATCTTTTTTGCACGATCATACAATTCAAATCTTACAAGTCGAGAACCGCTTTTGACGCTTGTCTTTGACAGCCAGCACGTATCTCCGCCACCCTGCGATTTCATTTCATAAGCGGTTTCTGTACCGTTTGAATCAAATACGGCTTTAGTACTAAAACATTCTGATTAAGCAGATTTCTCAGACCTCCGCCGCCGTTATATGAATTATAATCATTTAACCATACATTGTCATAAATTCGAACAAACGCTTGCGCATAGGTTTCTCCGGTTGTCGGCAGTTGTTCGGTTGTAGTCGGTTCAACACTGCCGCCTGAACTTTTGGGATAGGTTGTACCCCAATATCCGATACAGGGGGCAACATTTTCAGCAACAGTAGTGGTACTGGCGTAACCGTTACCGTGTACAGCATAATATGTATTTTCTATCTTACCGTTTTCAGTTCCGTCATCTGTGCGGTATTTCTGAAGACCGTGTTCTTTATTTATTTCATGTGACCATTTATACGCATTTACACCATTGCCACTATTATTTGCAGCAATCCAATCATTTACATCGGCTGTTGTATGCCATACATTATATATTCTGCCTACCTTAACATCATGTATTCCGTCAAGCTTAATTTTCTCTTTTACTTTACTATATCGCATAAAAGATATGTTTGTTTTTTTATCCTTTGGCAGATAAGCTATCCATTCAATAGGTTTATTTCCATCTCTCTTTGACTCACTCATTACTACTGACTTTGGATTTGCAAAGTTTTCGTCATAATAGGTCATAACAAGGAAACATCCGTCATTGCCAACCCACTTTGTTTTGCCGGCTTCAGTATCACCAACAGTATTATCAACAAAAGTAACATATTCCATATCTTTCCAGTTACTTTCAAGCTCAACTGTAATTGACACTTCCTGACCCTCGTAAGCGTCACAGTTCTCTCCGGTTGCCTCAAGCCATGCAACCATGGTTATGTTTTGGGATTTAAGACCGTCAAGAGTAAAAAGAGGAGCACCTGTGCCGAAATAGTAGTCTGAAAATGACCTGCCCTTTGCTTTAGTGGTTGTTGCCGAGCCGAGCGAATTAACAGAGCTTACTGCCTGACATTCGTCAGCGTAGTTGTCAATAATTGCAGTGGGATCAATAACGGTCGAAGCCTCAGCACTGTTTCTGATGAATGCAATCCTTATTGGGCAAGGATTCTGATATGCCAGATATGTCAATGGCTTATTGTTGCTGTCAACAGTAATATGTGTTGCACCGTCATAAACTTCATCTTCATTTGTATTCCTATTATGTACCTGAACTTTGTAACTTTTTACATATACTTCAACCTGACCGCCTGTTTGACCGGTAAGGGTAAAATCGCTGTATATGTATCCGTTATTTTTATCTCCTACTGTGCCTTCACGAAATTTCATTTCGCTTGTGTCAACGCTTTGTCCTTCATCGCCGTATCCGCGATCTACAGGGAAAAACATATTACGACCGTCAACGCTTGATGCTTCTTTCAGCTTTGCCTGTTTTACGGTGATTGTATTTCTTATTTCTTCACCCTTATTAACTCTCATTCCGGCAGCAGATTCAAGAGAAAAGGTGTCTGAATCAATAGTTGCCGTATCTCTTATTGTGAACCATGAAAAGGTAGATACTGCGAAAATACTTAAAACAAGAAAAAGAGCAACATATGAAGTCGTGACCTTTTTTGTGTTATTCAGTCTTGAGTCAACTAAACCGTTGAGAAAGTTACAAAACTTATCTTTCAACTTCATCAAAAGTTCCCCTTTCCTACTTTAAATAAAATCAACTTTTTTTGTCAATACAAGATTAACCTTAAAATTTCCGTTTACAAGAGCAAGTCTTGCCTCTGCGTCTTCGCCCTCAATCCACATATTACAGGTTACCATAGCGCCAAAGTCGCCGTAGTATGGATCGGTATCGGTATCTGAGGACTTGTTAAGTTCTGCAATGCTTTTGTTTTCACCAAGTTCATAGGTGAATTTTCCGTCAGCAAAACCTTTATGATTCACAACAAATGCCTTATCGTCAGTAATACTACTGACTGTTTGTTTTGCTTTTTTCGTGTCATAGTATACATGACTGTACGATTCTCCGCTTGGCATATTGTCTGACAAAGTGTACTCGTCAACATTCTGAGTCAACAAGATATTCGGAGCCGGCAACCACAAGAGCTTTTTTGAAGGAGGAGCGGATTTATAGTCAACAACCGAGAATCTTACAGCACCAACTACGGAATCTCTTGAAAAATTACCGTACTTGCTTTTATTTTTAATGCCCGTACCGTCTTGACTTGTGAGTTGAGGAGCATCCGGTTTTATTGTTGATTTTTTGCCTATCGCTATATTATACTGCGATTTTGAACGAATGTAAAGGTCAAATGACAAATAATGCTGATTTGCAGCAGCTGGACTCCAATCTGCTTTTGTATCAACTTGAGCTTGACCGCCTGTTTGAATCAAAGCCGGTTTATAAAAATCTGTGCCGTCACTGGTTATTTCGGTCAACTGAAGATTCTCAAGAAATTTGCAATTAGTTTTATTAAGCTTAATATTACCCACTGTATATTCTGTGTCTTTAGGAGCCGGATCGTTATGCTTAACAACAGCAATTTTAATACCGTCAGGTGCCTGACACTCAACATTTATACCGTCGCTTCGGCTGAACTCTTATCCGTAAACCACGCCTGAATGCCGCAAAAGCCGGCAAGTGCAACAGTGAACAGAACTATTAAATTTTTAGCAATCATTCTGCCCGTTTTTCTGTTGGGCGCAGTAGAGTTTTTCATTTTTGCCCCTTATTCTTTACCAAAGTAAACTGAAACAAATCCGTTTGCTTTCAGAGTTTTGTTATGGAAAACAGTTGTTTTTCTTTTGGTTGCATCTCTTACGATGTTTTCAAAATTCATCACAAACGGTCTGTCAACACCGGAGAATGTAATTACAATCGGCAGATTGCTCATACCTTTCAGCATTGAACACAAATCGTTAAATGCAACAGTAAGATCTGCCTGCTTTTTATAAACATTATATACGCTTGCGCCGCTCTGTGAAAAGCCTGCAAGCACAACACCCTTTTTACCTCTGCATATGCAAAGAGATCTTACGCTTTTTTGTGCGTTTATAAGCTCGTCTGCGATTGAAAGCTTGCCGAATTTTGCAAGCTCTTCGGCATATTTTGAAACAACTGCAACACTGCCGAAGCCGTAGTCACGAACGAACAAATCGCCTGTATCCTTGACAGATTTAATCTCATCCTTAGCAAGGCTGATTTTTTCGCTTGCTTTCTTTTCGGCTTTGCGAATTTCAGCCTGAGCCTCTTTTTTAACCTCGGCAACCTTGGCTTTCATACGCTTTTCACAAGCTTTTTCTGCAAGCTCAACCTTTTTGTCAACCGACTTATAAGCCTTTTTAAGCTCAGAAGCGTGAGCGGCATTGCTTGCGGCTGATGATTTAAGGTTGGCTTCCTTAATTTCAACAAGTTCATTCTTGTGAGTTTCTTCTTTATCTGCAAGCTCTTTGAGATGCTTTTGCTCTGTTTCATTTGCCCTTGCGGCAAAATCCGCATTAAGCTTGGCAACATAATCATTATGTTCGACCTCAGCATCCGCAATCTTATGATTGAGCGATTCAACCTCTGCCGAATGAGCGTCGTTCATCTGCTGCTTTTCATTAGCAAAATCGGCATTCATTTTATTGACTGTGTCCCTGTGCTGAACACGCTCATTCTGGAGTGTTTCCGTAAGATTTTCATTTTTCTCGGTTAGGTCGGTAATCCTGCGGTTATCCTCTTCAATCTGCGCATGGCACTTTTCAAGGCTCTGTGTAAGAGCGGCAATCTTTGCAAGCTGCTCGGCAACCTGAGTTTCAAGCTCTGCAATATGAGCCTTCTGCTCGGCGATAACAGCTTCCTGCTCTTTCACCTTTGTCTGCAAACGAGCATTCTCCTGCACAAGCACGAGAATTCTGTTATTTAATTCTACTATTTTTTTATTGAGTGTGTCAATAGTCTGATTGAGTTCATCAATCGTTTTATTCAACTCTTCAATAGTATCTTTTAACTGCTGATTTTCTTCCTCAAGCTCGGCAATTCTCTTTTCTGCCTCCATCAACTTGAGTTTTGTCTGCTGGAGCTCTTTCTTAACCTCTTCAAGTTGGTCTTCAAGAGCAGAAACCCTGCCCCTGAGAGTGAGAATCTGCTGTTCTTTCTGATCAATTATAACCTTTAAATTCTTGATTTCATTCGTGAGGTCAAGAATTTTCTTTTCGCGTTCACGGATTTCACGAAGGCGGATTTCCATCTCCTCTTTACGAACAGCATCAAGCTGTGCCTGCATAACCGCCTCGCGGGTCTTCTGCGGCTTTGATTCTTCCTCGGCAATTCGTGCATTTTCAGCGTCGTACTGTTCCTTAAGGATTGAACGAAGTCCCGGGTTTGTAGCAATAGACATCATAAAATGCTGGAATCCCATCGCAAAGTAAACATCCTGCTGAACAGTATCTGTCATTTTGCCGTTGTATTCCTCGCTTACAACCTCAAAGCCTTTACGCTTGTAACTGTCGAGAAAGTTCCACAGCTCAACCACTCTTTTAAAGTTGGGGTTCTTTTTGAGAAGGTTGGTCTGCATGAGCGGCGGACGAACCTCAGGCTCTTTTGAGATTTCCTTAATCAACTGAGTGTTTAAAAACTCATTAAGGGTTGTTCTGATTCTTCTGATTCGGTCAAAGTCCGAAAGCTGAGAAACATCAAGAACATCAAGGTCATCTGCAAGAGTTTCGTGAGATTCATTTATATAGTTAAGATTAAAATCTACTTTTTTCTCATTAAAATCAATGTGGCGAACCATAGAAATTTTATTATAGCTGTCGTTCGGCACATCTTTCATTTTTGAATATTTATCGTCAACAAAGTGAAGCGCTTTGCGAATCAGTGTCATAAGCACACGGTTTTCATAAATAGCAAAGCTTTCTTCACGCTCAATTGTGAGGATTTTGTTAGGCGTTACCATATCACCCTCAACCTTGGCGATAAAGTTAGTGTGCTGCGAAAGGTGCTTAACAGACTCGGGGCCAATCTTTTTTGCAAGCTCAACTCTAACAACATTGTCAACCTGCTTAATAAAACGGCGCTGTTCGTCTATTGCTTTCTGAATGTACGGAAGTGTTTCCTCAATGGCAACAACCCATTCCATATCAATTACCTTTTCGTTGGTCTTACCGTCGAGCTTATCCTCGCCCTTATCGCCGTCCTTAAGGCCTTCTGTTATGTAATTGTAAGTAAAATCATTTTTCAGAATGTCCTGCATATACATATATGCTCTGAAATATTTACCAAAATCAGCCATTGATTTTTCTCCAATCAGATAGTTTTACCGCTAAAGGGACAAAGTCCTTTCACCAAGCAAAGGGCGAACAGAGTTCGCCCTGAATTGCTAAAATTATACAAGCTTCTTGAGCATACGGAGATAATCCTTGCTCTCAGTCATATTTTCTTCGCCGAAAAGCTCGTCAATATACGCACAAAGGCCATCTATTTCATCACGAATGTATGAAAGATTGAGTGACTCAAATTTTCTAAATACCTTGCGGGCAAGAACATAGTCAAGACCGTCAAGCTCTGTACCGCCTGTTCCGACATAAGCAGGAACAAAGTCACGAAGCTGTTTTACAATACGGTTACCAAAAGCTATACGGAAATGCTCAATAACATAATCATCCAGAAGGGCAATCTTTTTGAGGTTCTCTTCCGAAACAACAAATTGAACCTTAGCGGCATTGAGGATGTACTCAAAATGTTTGTATGAAATGTATACAGAGTCTGTGAGAGGTGCTTCAAAAGGAACACCCTTTGTGTCGATGTTAATCGGCATAGCACGGTCATAAACCTTATCTGTGATAGCAAATGTCGAGTCATCGTTATTCGCAGTACCGATGTACCACATATTCGGCGGAATTTTGAGCTGACCGTTCACGATATGCTTCGGGTCAGACGGCCAAGAGTTCGGATGATATCAACAACCCATTCATCTCTTGACGGCATTTCAAGAATTGAAAGCATCTCGGCAAAGTAATACTCAACTCGAGCGATGTTCATTTCATCGAGGATTACCGCATAGATGTTTTCGTTATACGATGCCTCATACATTGCACGGAGAAGCTCGGTTTCGTTGAACTTCTTTGTAAATTCGTTGAAGTAACCGAAAAGCTCTGTTCTGTCGCGCCATGACGGCTGAACGGAAGCAACGATTGAAGGATTGTTTACAAACTTACCAAAAGCGTAAGCAAGTGAAGTTTTACCTGTACCTGAAATACCCTGAAGGATAATAAGTCTGGTAGATGCAAACGCAGCAACAAAAAGTCTGATAAGCTTTATATCGTAGTAAAGACCAAGCTGTGAACAAGCAAAGAGTCTGAAACGCTCACAGAACTCGGGAAGTGTGATATCGTTGTCATAAACCGGCGGAACATAATCTGCCCAAAGGTGGTCGATTTCCGTAAGTTTGTAGAAACGGCTTTCGCCTGTGTCCTCTTCTTCGCCGTTGTTGAGCGACTCGATTTCTTCGCCTGTAAGCTCTGAAATCTCGTTGGGGTTAAGACCAATCTGTGAAACCTTCATAGAGAGAATCTTATCCTTTTCAAGGTTAAGTCTCATAACCTCTTTGTTGAGTGCCTGAACCTCTTTAACAAGAGAATCTGTATCTTTTCTTCTTCTGTGCGAACGAATAAACTTTTTTACAGCGACGACAATAAGCCATACGCAAAGTGCAAGCACAGCTACCAGAAGCACAATGGCAATAATCGCAATTACCCATGCGAGGCCGCCAAGCTCCGTGTATAGGCATTAATAATGTTTACATAAGCGGAAAAATCAAAGGCATTGCCTACTCCGCCAAATAACCCGGTGATTATTGACCATAATGAGCCAAAAAACTGACCGAGAAATTCAAAAAGAAATTTAAATACTGTATCCACGGTACTTCGTCTCCTTAAAAAAATCTACTCTCATCTTTTGTGTAAGAACACATTTCTAAATTCCTATCTGAAATCTGTCATAAAGGACAGCTTCTTCAAGGCGGGCGGCCAATGACCGCCCCTACAGGGGAATTTAATCTGTGAACGGCTTATATCCGCATAAAGATACTACCATTCGCAATAATATTTGTCCATAGTCCATTTCTGTGGATTATTGTCGATATAATTCCAAATTTTTACATAATCATCTTTGTTCCTGATAATATGGTCATAAAACGACTTCTGCCATACGGAACAGCCTACAGCCTTTGTTACAGCTCCTTTTAACTGATTCACGATTTGCGAAACAGTAGGGGCGGTCATTGGCCGCCCGCCTTCATCAGACTTTCTGCCCGATAAAAACAGGATAAGGTGAATATGGTTAGGCATAACGATATGCTTATCCAATTCAACAAGATGATTATACGATTCCTCAATATGACAAATTGCATTTTCGACAATTTGCCCTACATTGGAAAGCAGAACCATGTCTTTTTCATCACAATTGATTTTTACACAGTTCTTATTCACATTTCCAAATAAGCATTTTCTGTCTTTGGCACACACAGTTATAAAATATCCGCCGCCGTCAGAATAATCATAATTTTCAAGTCTTATGTTTTTCCTTATCGGAAGTTTTCGTTTCATAAGATATTTCTCCTATCTGAAATCTGTCATAAAGGACAGATTCTTCAAGGCGGGCGGCCAATGACCGCCCCTACAGTATGTAACTGTATTTCTTTCTCAGCTTTGAAACTGAGAAAGAAATATACCGTTACGATAAACGCTATGAATGCGTTAGGGACAAATTTGTCATAACTTAATCGGAATTATCAGCGGAGTTATTGCCGTCAGCAGGTGTTTGTACCTCAGGCTCATTTTCCGTCTTGTCTTGATTTTCTCCGACGGAGGCAAGATATTCCTCAATAGCTCTCTTTTTCTGTTCTTCGGTAAGCTCTGCGGAATCAACCGCAAGCTTTGCCTCTTCGAGAGTTTTTTCTTTATTGTAGGCAAGGAGGTTGAGAACAACTCGGATTGCTTCATAAACAAAGAAAATAATCATCGGAAGCAGAACGCAGAGGAAAAATCCAAGCTGAGTTCTGATAAAGCTTAAAAAGTTACCCACGCCGCCAATCTTCGTACCTGTGTATTTGGCGACAATTGATGAAGAAGTTTGAAGTTCTTCATCGGGCTCGGGGTTGGTTTTCTTATTGTCACCCTGTGTTCTGTAGTAGGTAATATTGTCATCCTTAACAACCTCAACAATTCGGTGAGTGTTAAGAACGGACTCACCGTTGACTGTGATTGGGAATGTAACAATGTCACCTTTCTGATATTCATATGAAGGGTCATTTGTAACATCACTGAAAATTAAATCACCAACATTAATTGTGTCCTCCATTGAATCAGTCTGAACGCTGAGGGGTGCAATGCCGAAAATATTGGGGACCCTGATGATTTAGATGTTAATGATAATGTAACAATAAGTATTGATACTACCAAAACCAGTATAACAACAATATCTATAATAACATTGATTATCTTTTTTAACACTTTTTTCATGCAAGGGGACTCCGATCAAATAATTTGCTTAATATTATGTTTTACTAACTGTTAATTCTTATCAGCTGTAATTGTGAACTTGATGTTTGGCATCTCGTTACCAGCATTTGCATCCTGCAATCCTCATCCTGGCCTTCAAACCATACGATAAGCATATAGTACTTAGCCTGATTCTGAGTAAGATCACCAACATTAACAGAGATTGATCTACCCTTTGTTGAAACAGGTAAATCAGCTGCTTTGATTGCACCTTCTGTCTTTGCTACGCTTTCACCAACATATTCAACAGGCTTAGCAGCGTCATCACCATCACTGTAAATGTTCTTTCTAAAATCATCAGCACTTAAAACCGTTGCATTAGCACGAGCGTCTTCTTCTTCACAATTAGAAGGAACAAGAGCTACACGGAGGTATTTTTTACCACTTGTAACAGCTGTTTCAGAAATATTTGCTGTAATCGTTACATTTTTAGCAGGCTCAGCACCTGTGTTCTTAACATTGAGCATATTGCAGAATACATTGCCTTCAGCAGCAGGTGTACCAACACCAGTAATTTTCGTACCGTTTTTAGCAGCACCTGACAAACCACTATCAGCCTGAGCTTTGTACCAGTTTACACCGTCATATGATGATGCCGGCTGGAGAAGATTTTTAGCATCATCTGTACCAAAGTTATAGTCGAGGTTGTCCATCCAACCAGAAGTTCTGCTTGATACTAAGAGCAATGACTTCTTAGATGTCTGAACAGAGATACCTTTTGCCTGAGTTGTTGTGTCAGTTGTGAACCATGCAAATGTTGCAGTTCCGAGTGCGAGCATTGCCACGAGGAGCATTGCTACGGAAGAGATTAATAATCTCTTTCTTGACGTTGTTTTCATAGAGTAATTCCTCCTAAATAAAATTAATTTTTGTCCCTAAAACACCATAGGGATTTTTTGCTATATCAGTGCCGAGCACATAATACCAAGTTTATAATTTCGTCATACCGTAGCGGCGATCAGTGATCGCCATTCGTTTCCGACGGAAACGACCAAGTATTAACATTTTCGTTTCGTCCCAAGTTTACACTTGTGACGACTGGCGGTCACTGACCGCCGCTACAATCACCACTCACAAAAATATTTGTCCAATGCCCATTTTTGTGGGTTGTTGTCTATGTATTTACAAATTTCTTTATAATCTTTTTCATTCCGTATGATGTGGTCATAATACGATTTTTGCCACACCGAATAACCGACTTGTTTGGTGACAATGGATTTTAAATGCCTTACGATTTGCGATATTGACGGAGAAATCGAATCTTCCACACCAGACGCTGACAAAAACAAAACAATGTATATGATTTGGCATTACAACATATTTATCTAATTCAACCAAACCTTTATAAGCTGACTCAATGCTGTGAATCGTTTTATCAACGATCCTTCCGACATCATTGAGTAATACCCCTGATTTGTCATTATCAAATGCAAGACATTCGCTATCTACTCTGCCAAACAAGCACCTATGGTCTTTTGCGCATACCGTTATGAAATATGCACCGCCTTGTGAATAATTAAAATTTTCAAGCCTGTTTCGTTTGCGTAAAAAACATTTTTTATAAACCATAACCGTTGTTTTTCGTCGTCCCAAGTTTACACTTGTGACGATTGGCGGTCACTGACCGCCGCTACTTTGCTGTGGATTCTTCATCGTCACGAACCGAGAACAGCATTCTCATTCTTACATGACCGTTTCGGATATCGTCGATACATTCGGGGTCGTTACCCTCAATCCAGATTACGATTGTGTATTTATCAATATCGCCAACCTTGAATTTTTCGGTTGATGTTTTATAAACTTCCTTATCGCTTACAAACTTTGTGCAATCGGTTTCGGCTTTGCTTCTGTCTTTGTACTGACCTTTGCCGTAAATTGAGCTCTTGCCGTTTTTGTAAATCATAACTCGGGTTGCTTCATCTGCCGACTTAGCCGCACCTGTGATTTCAAGCACTGCATCATAGTCAAGCTCAACCTCTCCGTTATTTTTACAATAGAAAGTATAAGCAACATAGTTTTTGCCGTTGTGCGCACCGTCCTTGCTTGTGTCAAGGTCAACAGGAAGCCATGCATATGTAATGTTTGTAACATCCTTAACCTGCTTCGCAGTAAGTGAAGCACACTGAGTTTTGAAGTCAGCGTCTTCGCTAAGCACGATACCTTTTTTTACGGCAGGAGAATCAATGCTGATAATCAAGTCGCCCCATTGCGTTACAAGCGTTGAAACAATGAACAGAATAAGAAGAATGATTATGCAGACCGAAAGGATAATACTCAAAAGCCGTCTGCGCTTTTTGTATTTTACAATCTCGATTGAATCATTTTTTACATGAAAATGTTCAATCTCGGCATCTGCCATTTTCTTATCATTTAAGCGACTTAACTCCTCGGGAGTAATCGGTTGTTCAATTTTTGGTTTCTTTTTTCCGAACAAGTTTTTCTCTCCCCTCAAAGTTGTATCCGTTTAACTGTCGGATTGTGCGTATTTCATTAACCCATAATTTTTCTCCTGTCTGAAATCTGCGTTGAATGACAGTTCCTCCAGGGCGGGCGGCCGATGACCGCCCCTACGGGATCTTGTTTAATTATGATATTGGTCTATTGTCCTTATCGCATCCGATAAAGCCAAGCTGTACAGAAAGCTGTGCATCCTGAACATCGTCATCACACTCGGGGTCGTTACCCTCAATCCAAAGGCGAACTGTTACCTTAACAGGTTCGAGCTGATTAAGATGGAAAAGTCTTGTGTTGTTTGAGTAAACCATTGAACCTGACGGCAAATCAAAGGTTGTCTGTCCGTTTACGGGAGTGCTTCTGTTCGGCTCATAAATTGTTGTGCCGTTGCCTGTTCCCTCGGCTGTGAAATCAACTCTCGCACAATTTACTACATCAGCCTTTGCACCGGTTGATTCTGTCGATACCTTTGTACCGTCATCAGCGCCTGCTTTTGTGCTTTCGGTTGTGAGGTGAACCCACATTTCCTCGGTTGCGATGAAGTAGCATTCAAACTCAAGGTAGCTGTGCTTGTTAGGCTCTCTGACTGTGCCGCGCTGATTGGTGAACTCTGTACCCTCTCTTGTTGTAACAGGGTCAAGCACCGTATCTTCAAGGTTGAACCGTGCTTTTTAAGGTAATCGTCAATCATTTCGTTCGTGATTACCTTGCCGTATTTATCAAGGTCTTTGCCGTGGTTTTCCATACTTACTTTGAGCTGAGCGGCAAGGCTGATATTAAGGTCAAGCTTGTCAACGCCCGCAAAAGTGTTTACTGAGAACCACGCAACCGTTGCTGTTGTCATTGAAAGAAGGGTTATGATTGCCACAAAAACAATCAGCCTTTTTCTCTTTTTAAATGGAACTTTGTCGCTGACCATCTTATCAATAATCCTGTTAAAAAGGCCCATAAAAACCCTCTCCTCATAAAAATAATGCGCTAAAATGACACACCGCTGTACAAAATATAATAATATTCTATACCTCAAACGCACATTTTGCAATAATTATTTGTCCTCTGTCATTTTTTTTGGATGAATTCACAAGATTTTCACATTTCATTTGTGCATTCCTCTAAACTTTTCTTTTTCGATTATATTTTAACGGACTTAATCTGCTTGTCTTTTATTCATATTCTAACCTTTAAAATGATATAAAAAACAAAAATCCCCTTTAATTAAGGGGATTTTAGGTTTACAATAATAACAAACGACATTTAATAGATTTTGAGGCATAAGTTACAACCGTGTAACTTATTTTGTTATATTGCTGTTTTAAATTATTTAATTTTGTTTTCTCACTATTTTGTACTCATCATAAAGTTGAAAGTAATGACAGGTGTCTGTGCTTCGGGTTAAAAACCTTGCCATTTCGTCCTCATCAAGGTTGATATTGCAATAATCACCGAATTCGTCATCACTGACAAAGTTTGCACAAAATTCGCATTGGTCAGCCATTATGTCCACCGTCCTTTTTGAGAAACTCATATTTGTCATAGCTGAACGGAACATAATTCTCGAGCTGATTGAAAACCTCTTCTTCGGTATCGGCAATCGTGTAGAGTCTGTTACAGGCATTGGTCATAAACTTTTCACTTACGGCATTGTCAAGCATTGCAAGCATTGAATTATAGTAGCCTTTTACATTATATATAATGATAGGCTTTGTGTGTCTGTTAAGCTGCTTTAGTGTGAGAACCTCAAAAAATTCTTCAAAAGTACCCATACCGCCGGCACAAATTACAAAAGCGTCCGCTTTATCTTCCATAATACCTTTGCGTTCACGCATTGTATCTGTTACAATAAGTTCGGAGCATTTGTCGAAAACAACACCCACATCAATAAAAAAATCGGGTGTAACTCCGATTGTGTGGCCACCTGCGCTGTATGCGCCTCGGGCAGATGCGCCCATAACACCGTATTTTCCCGCACCGAAAACAAGGTTGTAGCCTTTTCGGCAATCTTTTTGCCGAGATGCTCGGCAGATTCGAGATAGATTTTGTCAATTTGCTCACTTGATGAGCCAAAAACGCATATATTCATACCTATTTATCCTTTCGCATTTGCGTTGTATTTTTTCTGATTTTATTCAAAACAACCGTCGGTTATCTGAACTTAGTTTGAAGATTGCGACAGATTGTAACCATCCGCAATTAGATTATACATCTCAAATACACGGCGGTCAAGCAGTCAGAACAACGGCAATGCACAATTTACACAGAATATATTTTTTCAAAACATTCAAAACATAAAAACTTATATTAATCATTTTATTCAACGGAGATTACATTATGTCTGCTACTTCTTCAAAACTCAAAAATCCGAACGATTCAGTATGAATCAGCGCGTAATCAAGCTTGCGTGGCCGATATTTTTACAGCTGTTGCTCGGCATCTCACTCGGCTATGTTGACACGATTATGCTCTCAAACTACAACGAAACCGCCGTTGGTGCAATCGGCAACGCAAACCAGATTCTCGGTTTTCTGACTCTTGCCTTTAACATTATATCAAGCGCAACAGGCATAATCGTCAGCCAGTACCTTGGGGCAGGTAAAAAAGAAAAGATGAATATGATTTACACGGTTGCGTTGTCATTCAACCTTGTGCTGAGTATTGTAATCAGCTTTGTTGTATTCATATTCAGTCGAAATCTGCTTGAGGCAATGCAGGTGCCTGCGGCAATGCTTGATGAATCGGATATGTATATGCGAATAGTCGGCGGTACAATCTTTACTCAGGCGCTTATTAATGCTTTTAACTCAATTTTTGCAAGCAACGGCAAAACCGTTTTCGGTATGATTATCGGTCTTGGAATGAACATTATCAATATCTGCGGAAATGCTCTTTTGCTCTACGGACCGCTTCAGGTTCTCGGACTCGGTGCGTCGGGTGCGGCTGTTTCCACATGCGGAAGCAGAGTTATTGCGGTAATTGCATCCGTTATATACTTCTACACGGTTATCAAAGGCAAGTTCAGCCTTAAATATCTTCGTCCGTTTCCGTATGATGTTCTCAAAAGCCTTCTTAAACTCGGCATTCCGACAGCAGGCGAGAACATTTCCTACGACTGTTCACAGCTGTTTTTACAGGCATTCATCAACACAATGGGTATCGTTGCAATCAACGCAAAAATCTACGCCAACATGCTTTCAATGTTTACATATATGATTGCTCTTGCCGCTGCAAATGCAACACAGATTATTGTCGGTCACAGCGTAGGCGCCCACGATTACGATTTTGCATACCGCAGAGTGCTGAAAACCTTGCGTTTCGGTATGATAATTTCAATCTCGGTTGCAATTGTAAACTGGTTGATTTCGCCGTTTACACTCGGACTTTTCACGGGTGATAAGGCTGTTATCGCACTCGGTTCATCGGTTATGTTCATTGCGATTATTCTTGAATTTGGCAGAACAACAAACCTTGTTATAATCAACAGTATGAAAGCCGCCGGCGATGTTAAATTCCCGACTGCACTCGCAATTTTTTCAATGTGGCTTTTGAGTGTCGGGCTCGGCTGGCTGCTCGGAATTTATTTCGGAATGGGACTTACCGGAATTTGGATTGCCATGGCTGCCGATGAAATTTTCAGAGGCGTCGTTGTGTTTATCCGCTGGATAAAGGGCGGTTGGAGAGGCAAAAGGGTTGTGCTTGAAGATAAGATAAGTCCAACCGAAACGGCAGAAGCTACGGCTTAATCCGACAAAAGAAATATGATACCATAAAATAAAGGAGATCAAAACTATGAATTTTGCGGAATACAATGTTAAGGACGCAAACCTTGAAGAAATTTTGCTTGCACTCAAGTCGATTGATACGGTTGAGGCTGTCGCACTCGGCGGTTCTCGTTCAACAGGTGCAAGTGATGAAAATTCGGACTACGATATTTATGTTTACTGTGCTGAAATTCCGACAGCCGAAACAAGAGAAAATCTCCTCGAAAAATACTGTTCGATTGCAGAATTCGGCAATCATTATTGGGAGAGCGAGGACAACACGGTTATGAATAACGGTATTCCCGTTGACATAATCTACCGTGAAGTTGACAGGTTTGGTCGGTATATTGATACGGTAATCAAGGGTGGCAAGGCTTTTAACAGCTATACAACCGCATTTTGGCACAATATCAAGAACAGCAAGGTTCTTTTTGACAAGACAGGCTCTTTCACAAAATTCAGAGATATGGCGCAGATTGACTTTCCTGAAAATCTCCGCAGTGCGATTATCAAAAACAACCGCAACCTTTTGAACGGAAAGCTTCCGTCATATGACAGGCAGATTAAAAAGGCTCAGGAGCGTGGCGATATCGTCAGTGTCAATCACAGAATCACCGCTTTTCTCGAAAGCTATTTTGATGTTATCTTCGCACTCAACCGTCAGACACACCCCGGTGAAAAAAGACAGGTTCAGCTCTGCAAAAAGTATTGCACCCTCTTGCCAAAGGATTTTGAAGAAAACATAAACGCTCTTATGAAGTCAATCTCAGACGGCGGTTCATATGAAATCGTCACAGCAATGGTCAATAACCTTGATGAAATTCTTAACGATGAATTCAAATAAAAAAGCGGTGTCGGAAAGTTCCGTCACCGCTCAATATTTTCAGCCATATAAAATTCAAATGGAATATTGACATTGCTTTTTGCATAATATATAATAAGAACACAAGGAAAACCGTTAAAAGCGGTTAGCCAAAAAATTCAGATGAAAAATAACCACCTAAAGTTTCCTAGGCTGTTGGGCGGTTATTTTTTTATTGCAACAATTATTATTGTAACAAGCAAGGTAAAACAAATTATGTATTCCACCTTTGTCACCTCCTTGCACATATTAGCCAATGCTTTCATCGGTTTGCGTTCGGATGTGACTAACCGCCTTAAACTTCCTTGTATTCTCGTATCATATTGTATCAAGCTGGAATTGCGATGTCAACCATAGATAAATACTATGCTTACTTCAGACTCCGCATCTATACATCTCGCCAAAAATTTCTTTTGCCGTAACCGCATTGTCGGTTATGGCATTTTTTAATTCGGTGATATTGTCAAACTTTTTTTCGGGACGAATGAAATCAAGCAGACGGACATCGGCTGTCTGACCGTATATTTCACCGCCGTGAAAGTCAGGCATCCATGTTTCGCTCAAAAGCTTTGTTCCTCCGACCGTCGGCTTTACACCGATATTAGTCACACCGCAATAGACCTTTCCGTTTTCAAGCGTAACGGCAGACGCATAAACACCGTATTTCGGCACGGCAAGATTTTCGGGAAGTTTCTGATTGATTGTCGGAGTACCGAGTTCTCTGCCAAGTCTTTTTCCGTGAGTGATCACGGCAGAAAAACCAAAATATGAACACAAAAGCTTGTTCGCACGGCGAATGCTGCCCTCACTTATAAGCAGACGGATAAGTGTTGACGAAACAACATCGCCGCCGTCACGCTCAGGCTCAATCACTTTAAGCTTTGTACCGTTCTCGTCACAAAGCTTTTTGAGCAACTCGGTATCGCCTTCTCCGTTTTTTCCGAAACGATAGTTAAAACCGCAGACAACAAATTTTGCATTGAGGTCGCCAAAAATAATTTTCTCGACAAAGTCCTTTGCAGACATATTCATCAGCTTTTTAAAATCGGGACTGAAGGTATGTTCAATACCCAAGCTTTCAAGCGTTTTCAGCTTATCTTCCGTTGTCATAAGCGCACCCTTAGAAGATTTTCCGAGAACCTCCTTCGGGCTTTGAGCAAATGTAAAGCACACGGGCAAAAGTCCGTTTTTTTTCTGCTCAACAGCCGAGAGAATAACCCTTCGGTGTCCCTTGTGAAGTCCGTCAAAAAATCCGAGAGCAACGGCAGTATTCAATTTTTCGTGTTCTGAAACAGTAAAATTCTGCATATATATTTCCTATGATTAAATTAAATTTTACCGCTTTTCAAAAGTGCGGCAGTCTTTAAAACGGCAATCTGTGTTTTGGAGTCGGGTATCATATTGTTAAGCAGCATTTCAACGGCTTTGTTGAGGTGAATTTTTTCAACATTCAAGAATTCACCCTCGTCAAGCTTTTGCTCACCCTGTGACTTTACCCGACAGGCATAAAGATGGATAATTTCCGATGTGTATCCGGGAGACGGATAGACCTGACCGAGAGAAATGTAGGAGTAACCCTCAAGTCCCGTTTCTTCAAGAAGCTCACGCTTTCCGTTTTCAAGCGGAGTAGAACCCTTTTCAAGCTTGCCGGCAGGAAGCTCAAGCACAACCTCCTTGTACGGATAGCGAAACTGCTTTACAAAATAAAGATTATTGTCCTCATCAAGAGCTGCAACGCATACTCCGCCCGGATGATTGACAACCTCCCTCTTTGACCTTTTACCGTCAGGAAGCTCCACTTCGTCAAGGACTATATGCAGAACTCTGCCGTCAAAAATTTTCTTGCTGTCAAGAGTTTTTTCAAAAAGCTCCATAATTATGCCTCCGTTTTAAAGATTGAATTATCGAAAGGAAAGGATTTTGTTATGCCCGATTATAATGTTTTTCCCGATTACAAAACACGCAAGGAAATCATAAACGAGCTCTGCGACAGGTACAAGTTCATCAAGCATTGCTTTGCCGGAAAAAGCGTGTGCGGAAGAGGTATTGATGTTCTGCACATCGGCAACACCAAGAATCGTGTACTATACTGCGGCGGTTTTCACGGCTCGGAGTACCTCACAATACTTGCCCTGCTGAAATTTTTTGAAGAATGTTGTGAGGCAATGGAAAGCGACAGAACTGTCGGCGGATGCAAAATCGGGAATTTTTTAAGCATTCGCGGTCTTACGATTGTGCCTTGCGTAAATCCCGACGGCACGGAAATTGCCTTGCATGGCAGTGACGCCGCATTCAAATACAAACCGCTTGTCGAAAAGGTCTGCACCGATACATATAAATGGCAGGCAAACGCCCGTGGAGTTGACATCAATCACAATTTCAATGCCGGCTGGTGCAGGCTTAAACAGCTTGAATTAAAGAACAATATCAAGTGTCCGGCGCCGACAAGATTCGGCGGCAATCATCCCGAGAGCGAACCCGAAACCAAAGCTCTGACAACACTTTGCCGTAATATTGACTTTGAACGGGCAATCGCTCTGCACAGTCAGGGACGGGAAATTTACTGCTCGTTCGGCAGACACACACCCGTTCTGAGCTTTCGGCTTGCGTCAATTTTCTCACAGGCAAGCGGCTACAACATAGCCTTTCCCGAGGAAATTGCCACAGGCGGCGGCTTTAAGGATTGGTTCATCGAAAAATTCCGCCGACCTGCCCTCACCATAGAAATGGGACTCGGCAAAAATCCCCTCCCCCTCTCCGATTTTGAAGAAGAATACAAAATCCTGCAAAACATTCTCTGTCTCGGAGCGGTGGTTTAAAAATTTAATTTCATTGTATTTACAGCACTGAACACATATTGTTTGGTGCTGTTTTTAATTAAAAGGGCGCGTTAAGGGCGCGATAAACACACATTTGGGCGCGTTAAGGGCGCGATAAACACACATTTGGGCGCGTTAAGGGCGCATTAAATTATTTCTTAATGATATATTTAGCGTATCTTCCTTTTTCGGATAGTTCAATCAAATTCTCTTTTCTCATTCGTTGCAATATTATACGGGCTTGTTTTTGTGAAAAGCCACACAATTCTCTTACTAATTCGTTATTAATAAAACCTCTGTCACGGATATATTCCAAAATCATTTCTCTTGCTTTGATATATTGAATTGCTTTATCCTTAGTGTAATCAACAGAATTTTTTAACTCGTCATATATCTTTGCCGTCAACATATATTCATTGCCCGACAACTCAATCAAACCATATCTTTTAAGGTTATTACAGGCATTCTGCGCCTGATCACGAGCTTCTTGAATTAAGCTCTCTGCCTCAGACATTGTGATTTTGCGGTTATCTTTAAGGTAGCGCAAAATCATAAGTTCTGAAAGTGAAAAGGTTCTGCCAAGCTCATTCTCTTCATTGGCAATAAATTTTACAAAATCAACATCATCAACTGCACTGTAAATTGTAAGCGAAACTGCATCATTATATGATTTGTATTCAGGAAACGGTTTGCCTGATGACAGCATTTCTCTGAAAATAATATCAACACCCTGTCCTGTTCTCTGAACATATTTCAAATGTTGCAAAGTTTCGGCAATTAACTTATTTCTCGGAACAGACGGATGTGTGATTATATTTTCCTCGGTAATACCGTCCAAAAATGCACCCGGATTTTCAATAACAATTTTATCGGGATAGTGCTTTACATAGACTGCACCTTGACTTTGATAATCTCTGTGTGACAAAGCATTGAGTAATGCCTCCTGAAAAACCTTTTCGGGAAAGTCTGCAATTTCCAGTCTGAAAAGTCCGACCTGAACATTTACTATACGGTTGGAATCCTGTATTTTTTCCGAAAGTCTGTCTATCACGGAAATGATAGGGGCTTTCATATCAAGTCGTGCGTCATATTCTTCTAAATTGGTTTCAGAATAATGCAGATAAATTACCTCTGCCTGCGGTAATAGTCTGTTAATCGACTGCTCTTTACCCACAAATAATAATCCTGCCACGGTCAGCTTTATGTTGTTGCCGTCATATTTAATCAAAGCTAAATCACGCAAAAATGCGATATCATCCATATCAGCTAATGTCGATTCGGGATTTCTCGCTTTTAATTTTTCTTTCAACTTATAAACTTCAAGTTTGTTTATATCATCTTCCGTGCTGTCTGACAAAATCCTTCCCGAAAAATCGGAGCTTTGAATTTCGGAATAGCGGTTGCTCATTTCATCGGGATAAAACGGTTTAGAATTTTTTCCAAGTCTTTTTAAGCATCTGCCGTCTGTAGTTGCATGTGTAATTCCGTCTGATGCAACGGTAAGTGCAATCACCTTTTTACCGTTGTATTCTATTTCTTCGGGATCAACAAAAATAGACGGTCTTGTTTTTTCGTAAATTGATTCAATAATGTTCTGCAAATCGTAGTTACCGTCACAACCCGTAACTTCACCATTATCTTCAACGCCAAAGTAAAGAGTGCCTCCTTTGTTATTTGCAAAAGCTATAAGTTCATCAACCGCCAAATTAATTCGTTTCTTCATATCAGACACTTTATTCCACGATTTGAATTCTGTATTAATCGACTCACCGATTTTCAGAATTTCTGCAAAATCATCAATATTCAAAAGAGCACCCCTTTTCTTTGCAGAGCAGTCATTATAGTATTATTTGATTATTCATCTTATTTATAAAATTTAAGGGCAACCTCGGTTGCCCTTGTTTATTTTGTTATTTTTAATAACTTTGATTAATTTTTATCGTCCTCATCATCAAAGAAAGAGATTGAGTTTACGATATTGTCAACAGCCTCATCAGAAATTACATTCGGCTCGTCAAGATATTTTGATCTTTTTTCAATGCTGTCAATAGCCATCTGCATCTGCTCCTGGGGAGTTGACGGTTTTTTCGGAGCGTCGTAAATCTCGTTATCCTCCGGATTTGAGATGTTCACATACTCCTCTTTTTTAGGCTCTTCTTTAACCTCGGGTTCTTCCTCAGGCTCAACGATTGCAGGCTCATTACCGTCATCGGGAACTTCAACTTCCTCTGTCACATCTTCCGCAGATTCCTCTTTTACGGGTTCTTCCGCTTTTTCGGCAGATTCGTCATTTTTTTTTGACTTGTCAACGCCAAAGTTCGGAGCATCGTAATTTTCGTCAATCTCCTCTGCGGCAGCCATAATTACCTCACCGGGAGCGTCAATCTGCTTTTCTCTTCTTGCCTCGCAACAGCCTTGAGTTCGTCAAGGTGATTTACAGGCTTTTCAACCTTTTCACTGTCCTCATCAAAATAGATATCATACCATACGAGGAACACATAAATTGTCCAAACTCGTCTGCTGTTATCTTCTTTTCCGCTGAAATGACTGTCGAGCCATGAAACAAGGACATCTGTATTGAAGAATTTCTCGGCAGTTTTGCCCTTGAACTTTGTCTTTACAACATTATAATACTTCTCGTCACGGAGCCATACTCTTGTCGGTACAGGGAAACCGAGTTTCTCTTTTTCGGCAGTAGCTCAGGCATATGACGAACGGCAGCCTTACGCATTGCATACTTTGTGTTGTGCTTGTTGCAGCGCAGTTTTGTCGGGAGCGATGACGCAACCTTGAAAACCTCCTTATCGAGGAAAGGAACACGAAGCTCAAGCGAGTTAGCCATACTCATTCGGTCGGCTTTAAGGAGGATGTCACCGACCATCCACATATTGATGTCGAGATACTGCATTTTTGTAACATCGTCATACTTACGGCAACGATAATAATATTTTCTTGTAAGATCCTGTGGGCGTGTTGCAATTGACGGATCTTTCAAAAGCTCCTGCTTCTGCTTGTAGTCATACATAAATGCGTTACCGATATAACGCTCTTCAAGCTTGTCACAGGCACGGATGAGATAATCTCTGCCCTTGATGTCGGGGAGCTTTCTGCAGATTGCTCTTATTGCTTTTCTGATGCAATGCGGAACAATTGTCTGATAAATTTTGAACACTCTCGGATCGTTGTAGCAAGTGTAACCGCCGAACAATTCATCTGCACCCTCACCCGAAAGGACAACCTTTACATAATGGCTTGCAAGACGGGATACAAAGTAAAGTGCGATACATGACGGATCTGCAAGCGGCTGATCCATATGGTACTGAACAGTCGGAACAGCGTCCCAAAATTCTTCACTTGAGATAAGGTGAGTGTGGTGTTCAACACCGATTTTTTCGCTGAGATTTTTTGCCCAGCTGATTTCGTTATATTTTTCGCCAAAGTCAAAGCCAACTGTAAATGTTTTCTGGTCGGCAAAATATGTTGAAACATAGCTTGAGTCAACACCGCTTGAAAGGAAACAACCAACCTCAACATCGGCAATTTTGTGAGCGTTTACGGAGTTTTCAAAAACCTTTTCAATTCTGTCAACAGCCTCTTCCTCCGTCATTTCTTCATCAGGATTGAAACGAGCCTCAAAGTAACGGGTAGTTTCAACCTCGCCGTCCTTGTACCAGAGATAGTGACCGGGCATAAGGCAGTAAACACCCTCAAAGAAAGTTTCGGGCGGAACTGCATACTGGAATGAAAGGTACGAGTCAAGTGCCTTTCTGTTGAATTTCTTTTCAAACTTAGGATATTCAAGAATACTCTTGATTTCACTTGCATAGACAAAGTCATTGCCTATCTGAGTGTAGTGCATCGGCTTAATGCCGAAAAAGTCACGGGCAATAAAAAGTGAGTTATCCTTTGTGTTGTAGATAGCAAAGCCGAACATACCACGGAGTTTTGGGAGCATATCTTCTTTCCACTCTTCAAAGCCGTGAACAAGCACTTCACTGTCTGTATCTGTATAGAACTTATGACCTTTTGCGATAAGTTCTTTTCTCAAATCCTTGTAGTTATAAATTTCACCGTTGAATGTGAGAACAAGGCTTTTATCCTCATTGTATATAGGCTGATGACCTGCACCGAGGTCAATAATGGAAAGTCTGCGAAATCCCATGGAAATATTGTCGTCCGTAAAAAATCCGTCCGAGTCGGGACCACGGTGAGTGATAACCTCTGTCATATTTCTGATGACATCGGCTCTGTTTTCAACCTGTCCCATAAAGCCGGCTATGCCGCACATATCACAATTCCCCTTTCAAGGTAATTTTCAAAATTAACCGCATTAGACTAATGCCCTATTTTAAACATTTTATCACAATTTACTCCCAAATTCAACTGTTTGCAGGCATAAGTTTCAAATCAAAGCAACACCCCTCAGCCTTTTTTATTTTTTAAGTATTCATCAAGCAAATCCGCTGCATATCTGCACAATTCAGGACACGGACGGGCGGCATAATATTTTTCTGTTCTCTCAGACGGAGTCGGGGTATCCTTTGCCTTTGCTCTCATACCGAGAAGGTCACGGCAGATGATTGAACCGTTGTCCTCTTTGAACCTTTCGGCAAGCTGCTGAACCTCGGTGTAGACACGCTTTTTGTCGGCATTATCCTTGCTGTCACTGTAACCCCTTGCAAGACCTAAAGCCATATACATTCCCGTAACAGTACCGCATACCTCACGCATTCTGCCTATTCCGCCGCCGAACGGCGATGCAAGCATAAGAGCAGTCTGTTCATCAAATCCCAAATCGTCACAAAATGCAAGCAATACAGCCTGAGCGCAGTTGTAGCCCTGCATAAAATTATTCTTAGCAATTTCACCTTTTGTCATACCAATTTCTCCTTTTATAGGGTTATTTCATATATGCCCAGTATAGCACCGAAAGGCGCATACTGCAACGATTTTTTGCTTGTGAAAGAGATTGCCATATGTTATAATTTAGGGAGTTATGATAATAAATAAATCAATATTGCTTAACCGTAGCGGCGGTCAGTGACCGCCATTCGCTTTGGTTGCAAAACCAAAACGAACAAATATACATCTGCAATAAGCGTTTTAATCAATAACATACGATAAACAAATGGTTTGTATTTAATCGAACCGATTTTACAATCGTTTCGATTGGCGTTCACTGAACGCCGCTACTGTTTGTACAAACGGTAACAATGCTACGCTCGGGCAAAATATGTTGCGGATTTTTCAAACTGTCTGCACGAATAGGGAACGGCGCTACTGATTTGAGTCACAATTTCTCCCACCGATTTAATCAAATACGGTTGCTTTATTCGGCAGATTGGTATAATAATTTACAGAACATAACTCATTAAAATTCAGACATTAAAGAAAAAGGTGATTAGCATTGTCTTTTCCACAGGATAAAATAAGAAATTTCAGCATTATTGCTCACATTGACCACGGCAAAAGTACGCTTGCAGACAGAATTCTTGAGCAGACCAACTCCGTTTCCGAAAGGGATATGGAGGCGCAACTGCTTGATGACATGGACCTTGAGCGTGAGCGTGGCATTACAATCAAGGCGAGGGCGGTAAGCGTTATCTACAAAGCCGATGACGGGGAAGAATATCTTTTTAACCTCATCGACACCCCCGGTCATGTTGACTTTAACTACGAGGTTTCCCGTTCACTGGCAGCTTGTGAGGGCGCTATTCTTGTTGTTGACGCATCACAGGGCATTGAGGCGCAGACTCTTGCAAACACATATCTTGCCGTTGACAGCGGACTTGAAATTGTTCCCGTTGTCAACAAAATTGATCTGCCGAGTGCCGATCCCGACAGGGTTATTCAGGAAATCGAAGATGTAATCGGTATTCCTGCCGAGGATGCCCCGAAAATTTCCGCAAAGGCAGGAATCAACATTCACGCAGTTCTTGAAAAGGTTGTTCACGATATTCCTGCTCCGACAGGCGACATCAACGCTCCTCTGCGTGCATTGATTTTTGACAGCTACTACGACAGCTACAAGGGCGTAATTATATATGTAAGGCTCAAAGAGGGACAGATTCACCCGGGCGATGAATTCAAGCTTATGGCAACGGGCAGTGTGTTCAATGTTGTTGAGTGCGGACTTATGCACGCAACCGCTCCCGAAAAGACCGACGGTCTTTATGCAGGCGAGGTTGGCTACATCACGGGTTCAATCAAGACTCTTGCAGACGCAAAGGTCGGCGACACGGTTACACTCACATCAAATCCCGCAGAAGAACCGCTCCCCGGCTACCGTGAGGCACAGCCTATGGTTTTCTGCGGTATCTACCTGTTGACGGCGCAAGATACGGCGACCTTAAAGATGCGCTTGAAAAGCTTCAGCTTAACGATGCGGCTCTTTCGTTTGATCCCGAAACATCGGTTGCCCTCGGATTCGGTTTCCGTTGCGGATTTTTGGGACTGCTCCACATGGAAATTATTCAGGAGCGACTTGAAAGAGAATATCAGCTTGACCTCATCACAACCGCACCGAGTGTAATTTACAGAATCACACGCACAGACGGCACGGTTGAGATGATTGACAACCCGACAAACTACCCCGATCCGTCACTTATTCAAATGGCGGAAGAGCCTGTAACAGACGCTCACATCTATGCGCCTAAGGAATATGTCGGCAATATTATGGAGCTTTGTCAGGACAGACGAGGAACTTTTGTCGATATGCAGTATATTGATGCCGACCGTGTTGATTTACACTATATACTTCCGCTTGCCGAAATAATCTACGACTTTTTCGACACGCTCAAATCACGCACAAGAGGTTATGCATCATTCGACTATGAGCTTAAAGAATATGTTCAGAGCAACCTTGTTAAGCTCGATATTATGCTTAACGGCGAGGTTGTCGATGCACTTTCGTTCATCATTCACGCCGACAAGGCATATTCAAGGGCAAGAAAGATGGCTGAGAAGTTAAAGGAAAAGATTCCGAGACAGCTCTTTGAAATTCCGATTCAGGCTTGCATCGGCGGTAAAATTATTGCCAGAGAAACCGTAAAGGCTATGCGTAAGGATGTACTTGCCAAGTGCTACGGCGGTGATATTTCCCGTAAGAAAAAACTCCTTGAAAAGCAAAAAGAAGGTAAAAAGCGTATGCGCCAGCTCGGTTCTGTTGAAGTCCCGCAGGAGGCATTTATGGCGGTTCTCAAGCTTGATACGGATTAACGGTGAAGATATGAAAGAACTTGCTATGTTTTACAACTTTTCGGACGAAAGATTTCGCAAGGCAAAGTTTGCACTTATGCCGTTGAAAATTCAGGTTAAAAAGGTTGAAAAAGAAGATTTCAATCAGCCTATCGGTTTCCTTGCAGGCATCAAAGGCGTTGAGCCTGTGGCAGAAAAGTTTGACGGTGACGGCTTTGACGAAGAAATGATTGTCATGCACAATTTCACGAATAAAACGATTGACTCGCTCATCAAGGCACTGAACAAGTGCGGTGTCGGACGGATTCCGCTCAAGGCGGTTATCACTCCCACAAGCAAAGACTGGGACAGTCTGACGCTTATCAAAGCACTTAAAGCCGACCATGAGGAAATGCTTAAAAAATTGAAAATGAAAAGTTGAAAATGGAAAATAAAAGTCGGAAGACAGTTTGCAAAATGCAAAACAATGTCTTCCCGACTGTTTTTATTTATATGAAATTACCGTCGCATTATTACAATCAATTTTTAAGAATTTTCTCAATCAATCGTGCAACACCATCGTTATTATTTGACGGGATTACGATATCGGCACGGTCAAGGCATTTTTGACTTGCGTTTTCAACAGCCGCACCAAGTCCCGACTCGGCAATCATGTCGGCATCATTATCGGCATTTCCGCAGGCGCAGACATTTTCCATGCCGATATTCAAAAAGTCACACAAACGCAGGAGCGCCTTCGCCTTTGATGCCTCTGCCGACATAATCTCAACAAAATGGTCGGTTGAAGTCGTAATTTCAACGCTGTTGCAAGCCTTTTCGATACTGCTCCACAGCCTGTTGCGAAGCTTTTCGTCCGTACTTATAATGCTGATGAGGTCAAGCTCATTTCTATGCTTGCTCAAAAAGCTTCTCATATCGACAATCTTGCCGTGGCATGAACGGGTGTATTCAAAATATTCAGGCTCACAGCCGTAGTCAAGCGGTCTATGCACATATCTGACATCGGCATATGTAAATCCGTCAATAAATCCCTCAAGAATAACATCGTCATTACGCACAGCACCGAGAATTTTCAACACATCATCGGGTAAAATCAGCGAACGGTGAACCGTTTTACCGCACTTGCTTATTACAGCACCGTTCGAGGTAATCGCATAGTCCAGACCGACAATGTTCATCACGCTGTCGGGCATCATAACGAACGGTCTGCCGCTTGCCGCAACAACGGTTATTCCGCTTTTGATCGCAGATTCAATGGCAGTTTGCGTTCGTTTGCTCAAGGTGTCGCTGTCCGCAAGAGTTGTGCCGTCAAGGTCAAGTGCAATCAGCTTAATATCTTTCATCTTATCCATACAAATCCCTCTGTCAGATTTTCTTTGGGCAAAATCCGTTCATACAGCATTCTTCACATTTTGCCTTTCTTGCAGTGCAGACTGCTCTGCCGTGCAGAACAAGTCGGTGACAAAAGTCATTGCTTTCATCGGGCGGCAAAAGCTCACGCAATGCAAATTCAATCTTTTTTTGATCCTTTAAATCATGAAGTCCGAGCCTTTTTGTAATGCGTATGCAATGTGTATCAACCACAACCGCAGGCTGACCGAAAATGTCACCGCACACAAGATTTGCGGTTTTTCTGCCGATTCCGGGGAGTTTTGTCAAATCGTCAATATTATCTGGAACGACACCGCCAAAATCGTCACAAAGCATTCTTGCCATTTCGACAATATCTTTTGATTTAGTCTTATAAAGTCCGCAGCTTTTTATATACTCAGCAACTTCTTCGGGAGTTGAGTCGGCAAAATCCTGAGCAGTTTTGAACCTGTCAAACAACGAAGGAGTGACCATATTAACCTTGCGTCCGTGCATTGGGCGGCAAGCCTTGTTGCAATGAGCAGTTGCAACGGATCTGTGTAGACAAGCGAACATATTGCGTCGGGATATTCTTTTTTCAAGGCATGAACAGCGTTCACGGCAATTTCTTTTTTAGTCATAAATTCACCCCGTAATTTTAAAAAATGCAAAAAATGCGATTAAATACTGTTTTCTTCAGTATAACACAAAAATTCTGCTATTGCAATCAGGATAAAAAACTGGTACAATAGACACATAAAAGTTAGAAATTTGTTTCGGAGGACAAAAAATGTACAATAATTACATTTTTGACTTATACGGCACTCTTATCGACATTAATACAGATGAATGGAACGATGATTTGTGGAAGAAAATTGCCATTCTCTATGCCTACAAGGGTGCACACTACACCTATGACGAGCTTAACGAGGAGTACGACAGACTTGTTCAGGCTGAAAAAAAGGCCGTTCTCAAGAAATCTCCCGACACAAAAGTTGTTGACATTAAAATTGAAAAGGTTTTCCGCAAGCTTTTCACACAGAAAGGCGTTAAGGTTACAAAAGCCGAGGTACTTTTTATTGCCGAGGCATTCCGTTGCTACTCAACAAAGTACATCAAGCTTTATGACGGTGTACTTGATCTTCTTGACACTCTCAAGGCAAAAGGCAAAAAGGTTTATCTTCTCTCAAACGCACAGCGTTCATTCACAGAAAATGAGCTGAATATGTTTGATCTGACAAAATATTTTGACGGCATTTGCATCAGCTCTGACGAAGAATGTTCTAAGCCTGACGAAAAATATTTCAAAACACTTTTTGACCGTTACGGACTTGAAAAGAGCGAGTCAATTATGATTGGCAACGACTATATCAGCGATATCGGCGGTGCGGCTGATTTCGGTATCGACAGCCTGTACATTCACCAGAGCATTTCACCCGAGATTGACGGCGAACTCCGCAGTACATATAAGGTTATGGACGGCGATGTGTTCAAAATCAAGAAACTTATTGTAAAGTAATAAAAGAATTCAACTGCACCTGATTTACGGGTGCAGTTTTTAGCATACATAGTGTATATTTTATCTTTAGTTATGCACACTATAACAAAGGAAGTGTGCATATGAAACGCAAAGTACCCGATTACAAAAAGATTTTAACACCAAGTGATTTAGAGCTTAACACCTGTTCAAATCAGGATTGTACAGGTCTTATCCCCACCGCAGTAAAAAATCCCGCCGAGGCTGATTCATACGAAGAACTCTACCCATATATAACCGTTGTGTCGCCGACTTTACAAGATAATCCGAATAAAATTAACGCCGACACCAAAAAAAGAAACCGATTATAAAATACAAAAAGCAGAGTATATTGACCTACAATCCCATAAATCGGAATTAACGAAAAACGGGAATTAAGTTAAATATACTCTGCTTTAATTTCACGAAAAAGTTACTAAATGAAATTTTCTGAACAAGCTAACCATAAAATGTAATCAACTTCAGCAGGACGTTTCCCAATAAGCTTAGCTGTTTCCGAAATGATGTCAAATACATCGTAATTCTGAACTTCCTCACTGTCGGTAAACTCTAATCCGTTACAGCCAAGGACTTTCTTTATGTAACTATTAGGATTTGCTATATCATAGCCTACATTTCTGAGATATTCGGCAACAAGCGAAACTGCCATTTGAGTCATCTTATCTTCACTCTTACCGTCAGCAAGATTACTAACAAGGCTTTTGAGGGAAGTATCCTTTTCAACAAATGTATTGTAGTAATTATCAATACTGCCGTACTCTTTTTCAAACTTAAGCAATTTCGGTACATTATCAAATACTAAAGCCCTCATCTGAGCTCCGACAGATTTATTTCCAAGTGCAAAACCCATAATATTATTAGCCAAATCGTCAGGATTACAGCTAAGAATATAGTCAGGATTGTAGCCGTGGAAAATCTTATCAACTGCTGTTATTTCACCTGTATCAATATCAAAATATTCCATGAATTTACTCCATCTGCCACCGTTGCTGAGCATTGAGTAAACCATAGCCTTTATGTGCTGTTCGGTAGTAAACTGTTTACCGTTTTCTCTGTTATCAATCTGATGTTTGATATATGTATTTTCCCAAAACATTGTTTTGCAGTCATCACCGTACTTTTCTTTCATAACCGTACGAGTAAGGCTGTCAATTGCATTTATGGCAAAACTCATAACATTTTTTGAATCGAAATTCATAATCATTCTCCTATAATTTATAGTTCATCGTATGTATAATATAAGTTCAAATCAAAGATTAACAACATTTTATTTATTGAAATGTTCATCTAACTTAGCATTCTGTGATTTCATCATTTTATTAAGGTTATGACGCTGAATAATGCCTGCTGTATTTGCAAGGTTTTGATCTCTTCGTGTTTTTGCAAGAACTTCATTTCCCTCATCTACTGCATCATAAAGTGCGTCAAAGCCCGAAATCATAGAAGAATGCATACTGTTAATAGCTCCCGTAACTCTGCCGCTGGCATTGATAACGGTATTTTTTAAACTCTCTTCATTATATAAATCTACTGCTCGTTCATAAGTAATATCGGATGTGCTTAACTCATCATACAACCATTGCAAAATTACAAAGTTCCTGTATCTGTTTGAAATAAGCTGAGTTGATGCGTACAAAGCTTCAAGCGTATCTTTGTTAAACTGAACCTCTTCATCAAGCATTTCAATTTTAATTTTCTTGGCAATTTTCCAAGATTCGTATTCTTGATTGTATGACGGTATAATCACATTATTATACTGTTCAAGGTCCGACTCATATTTCTTATCAATATCGGCTTGTTGCTTTGCAACCTCTTCGTTAATTTTCTGCTGTTCAGCCAAAGCGGATTCTTTTGCATTTTTAACCGCTGATTGATAATCATCCCTTTGCATTAGTTCATTCAACATAGCACGCTTCTTTTCGCAATATTTTACAAATGCGTAGAGTATAAACGGCCAAACCAAGAGAGATATAACGATATACAAAATTTCGCCTCTGAGAAAATCTGTAAAAGTATAGTTTACTTTTGGCTCAGGAGGCATTTTAATGGTCACTTTGGGAACTTCAAGTTGTTTATGCACCGGAGTTGTGGGTTTAGCTTTAAATTTTTGCATTTTTGTTTTAGACAACTCTTCCTCACCGATTTTTATTGCCGCTGTAAGCATCATAGCGTCTTTAACAATTTCAACTTCCTGTTCATGCGTATATTTGCTCATAGTAATTTCCTTTCCGTATAAATTATTTTGCAGTATGTTCTTGCTGATTTGTTCATACCTAACAATCAACAGGATTATTGTATCTGTTTATAATTTCAAAGATTTTGTCACCTATTTACAAGAGTTGATATATCTTGTACTATTTAAGATTTAAATGTAAAGCACTTTTTTATATATTGTAATCCGTGTTTCTAGTTTTGTCAACTAGTATTTAGTATTTTTAACCATTATTGCGTATCTTCCATTAAAATAATTATGGGTGATTACTATGAAATTCAGTGAAAAATTACGCTTGCTTATAGATGAGTTTGACATTACACAAAAGCAATTTGCAAATGACCTTAATATTGCCCCGTCAACAATAGGTGGATATGTACAAGGTGTAAGCGAGCCTGATTTTGAAACCTTAAAAAGAATAGCCTTATATTTTAATGTATCGGCAGACTATCTTTTGGGCATACAGGAAAACAAAACAAATAGTCTTGCGGAAGTAGAGTTACTTCGTGTATTCCGCTCAATGACAAATGAACAGCAACAATTGTTCATTGAACAAGGCAAAGTATTTACTAAAGCAAATAATAAACTAAAGGCAAGAAAAATGACAAAATCATCTTAATTGATTTTCGGAAGTAAATTAAATATTCCGATAAAACAAAAACAGCGGAAGTAATGTGTTTGTGCATTACTTCCGCCGATTTTATATTTTCAATTTTAATCTGAAGAAATTATTTTGTATAGCCGTGTTCTTTACACATCATATCGTAATAACCGACTACGAAAAAGTCTGTATGCTCATTTTTAACATACGGGCCATAGGTAATGTACGGGTACCTTGGAGAAATATTATAGTTACCGTAAGCATACCAACGCATTGTATCATCAAAATACTGTATACCATCCTGCTCGTCAAGGAAAATATGATTGTTTCCAAAGTCACCATTAAGACCAACAATAAATTTTTGTAAATCAGTAGCGGCAATGACCGATATATCGCTTTCATACTTTGCTACATTTGTTAACATCTTCTGCGCACCTGTAAATTCAACCTCATGGGCGATATATTTCTGAATAAGGGTAGCATCGACAACATTAACAACACCGTCTTTGTTCACATCACCTTTTAAAGTATAGGCATTCGTCATCTTGTTGTACACAGCAAGAAGTTCATTGTAGCATTTGTAATAGCCCAAACATCGTAATCATTAGTGCCTGCAATATACGGCTCTAAGTCGGTTTTTAAATCAGCAAGCTTATACTGAAATTCGTTCCATTGCTCATCAGAATACCAGTTGTTGTAATTCTGTTCCTTACAGGCATTATCGTAAGCAGTTTTAGCATATGCAACATCAACATGAAGGTTATAAGCGGCACTATACAGCTTGTCCTTCATATTTTTATATTCCTCGGCTGTTGCAAGTTCGTCCTGATTATAAAGATTGTATGCATCATTATATGTATCACCTGCAACACAGTTATAGATTCTCGCTTCACCAATGTTTGTGTTGAGAATTTTAAATGCGTCAAGGAGCCAGCCAAGTTTCTCACGCTCTATCTCAGTTTCGGACTTTTCATTTTCAGCAGCAAATGTTGTTAAAATGAAAGATGAAACCGCCAAAATTCCAACGAGTATGATTGATAATAATTTTTTCATTGTTTATCCCCCTATATCATCTTCTGTATCAATGTGCTGTACCATCCAAATTTACATCATAGTTTTTAGAACTGTTATCATTGTACCATATACAGTAATTATAATCAATACTATTTCAATCTTCGGCTATAAAATATCCCTTTACTTTTCTGTAAAATATAAACAAAAAAGCACCACATAATGTGGTGCTGAAAGTTCAAATGAACCACCGATTACTCGTGTATATAAAAGGGTAAACACCCTGAAAACTGAATAAAGGAAAGAAGATTAAGAAGAAAGATTAGTTAAATACATATTGGAATGACCAATCGGGTTAAAGTATATACTACACAGCTGACCAAAGAAATCTTGTGGTCAAGCC
>ENA-OQEX01000007-OQEX01000007.1-human-gut-metagenome-genome-assembly--contig:-NODE-7-length-106103-cov-5.097984_pt1 | contig 106103 bp, 110 predicted proteins | sample MGYA00242802_ERZ504649 | MGnify/ENA primary metagenome ERZ504649 (study PRJEB26092, sample SAMD00036194) | human gut metagenome | host: Homo sapiens | study: EMG produced TPA metagenomics assembly of...
ATTAGGTATTCCCTTGGAGGAACAAATGGCGTTGAGTGGTATGGCAGTAGATGCTGTCATGGACTCTGTATCCGTCAAGACTACATTTAAAGAAACCTTGTTGGAAAAAGGGATTATTTTTTGTTCGTTCAGTGAAGCGGTGCGTGAACATCCCGATTTGGTGAAGAAATATCTGGGTTCGGTGGTTGGACGCGGGATAATTTTTTTGCAGCCTTGAACTCGGCAGTGTTCAGTGACGGATCGTTTGTATATATTCCGAAAGGAGTGCGTTGTCCTATGGAACTCTCCACCTATTTCCGTATCAATGCGGCTAATACCGGTCAGTTTGAACGTACACTGATTGTTGCGGATGATGATAGTTATGTTTCTTATCTGGAAGGATGTACGGCCCTATGCGGGATGAGAACCAATTACATGCGGCCATAGTGGAGATTGTGGTGCATGACCGTGCGGAAGTGAAATATTCTACCGTACAGAACTGGTATCCGGGAGATGCCGAAGGCAAAGGAGGAGTATATAACTTTGTGACAAAACGTGGCCATTGCAAAGGAGTGGATAGCAAATTGAGCTGGACACAGGTGGAAACCGGATCGGCCATTACTTGGAAATATCCCAGTTGCATCTTGAGTGGAGATAATTCTACTGCTGAATTCTATTCGGTGGCAGTAACGAATAACTATCAGCAGGCTGATACGGGGACTAAAATGATTCATTTAGGTAGAAATACCCGTAGTACCATTGTTAGTAAAGGAATCAGTGCCGGAAAGAGCCAGAACTCTTATCGTGGTCTGGTACGTGTGGCTCAGAAAGCAGACAATGCCCGTAATTACAGTCAGTGTGACTCTTTGTTGCTGGGGAGCCAGTGCGGTGCTCATACATTCCCATATATGGATATTCATAATGAGACTGCTGTGGTGGAACATGAGGCGACAACCAGCAAGATCAGCGAAGACCAGTTGTTTTATTGCAATCAGCGCGGTATCCTACGGAAGACGCTATTGGGTTGATTGTCAATGGATATGCAAAAGAAGTACTGAATAAACTTCCAATGGAGTTTGCGGTAGAGGCACAGAAGCTGCTGGCTATTTCTTTAGAGGGAAGTGTAGGATAAATGAAGAACTAAGAATTTAATAGAATTATGTTAGAGATAAAAGACTTACATGCCAGTGTCAATGGCAAAGAAATATTGAAAGGTATTAATCTAAGCATAAAGAAAGGTGAAGTTCATGCTATTATGGGACCCAACGGTTCCGGAAAGAGTACCCTTTCGTCTGTGTTGGTAGGCAATCCGGCTTTTGAGGTAACGAAAGGTTCGGTGACCTTTGAAGGAAAAGATTTGTTGGCTTTGAATCCTGAGGATCGCAGCCATGAGGGTCTGTTTTTGTCTTTCCAATATCCGGTGGAGATTCCCGGAGTCAGTATGGTGAACTTTATGCGTGCGGCGGTAAACGAGCAGCGTAAATATAAAGGCCTTCCTGCATTAACAGCCAGTGAGTTCTTGAAGCTGATGCGCGAGAAACGGGCTGTGGTAGAATTGGATAATAAATTGGCAAACCGTTCGGTAAACGAGGGATTCAGCGGTGGTGAGAAGAAGCGCAATGAGATCTTCCAGATGGCTATGCTGGAGCCTAAGTTGAGTATTTTGGATGAAACGGATTCCGGTCTTGATATTGATGCGTTGCGTATTGTAGCCGAGGGTGTGAATAAACTGAAGACTCCCGAAACAAGTTGTATCGTCATTACACACTATCAACGGTTGCTGGATTATATCAAACCGGATATTGTACATGTATTGTATAAAGGACGTATTGTAAAAACTGCGGGTCCCGAATTGGCTTTGGAACTGGAAGAGCGTGGTTACGACTGGATAAAAGCCGAGTTGGGAGAATAATATTGGATGCCTAAAGAAGAAAGTGATTATGAGAGCAGAACAACAATATATTGATCTCTTTTCTCAATGTGAGGCGATGATTTGCCAGCATAGTGCCGAGGTGCTGAACGCTCCCCGTGCGCAAGCTTTCGCAGATTTCGAAAAATTAGGTTTCCCTACCCGCAAGCAGGAAAAGTATAAATACACGGATGTGAGCAAATTGTTCGAGCCGGATTATGGTTTGAATTTGAACAGACTCGACATTCCGGTGAATCCGTATGAAGTGTTCAAGTGCGATGTACCTAATATGAGTACCGCTCTTTATTTTGTAGTAAATGATGCTTTTTATCGTAAAGTTTTGCCGAAGGCGCAATTGCGGAAGGAGTGTTGCTTGGCAGCTTGAAAGAGCTGTCTGAACAATATCCGGCTTTGGTCAAGCAGTATTATGGCAAGTTGGCAGATACTTCCAAGGATGGTGTGACCGCCTTCAATACTACTTTTGCCCAGGATGGCTTTATGCTGTATGTGCCGAAAGGCGTGGTGGTGGATAAACCCATTCAACTGGTGAATATATTGCGTGCTGATGTTAATTTTATGGTGAACCGCCGTGTGCTGGTTGTGCTGGAAGAAGGTGCGCAGGCTCGTCTGTTGATTTGTGATCATGCCATGGATAATGTAAATTTCCTTTCTACTCAGGTTATTGAGGTCTTTGCAAAAGAAAATGCTACTTTCGATCTTTATGAACTGGAAGAAACCCATACCAGCACAGTGCGTTTCAGTAACCTCTATGTGAACCAGGAGGCAGACAGTAATGTGCTTTTGAATGGTATGACTTTGCATAACGGTACTACGCGTAATACAACTGAAGTAACTCTGGCCGGACGTGGAGCTGAGATCAATTTGTGTGGTATGGTCATTGCCGATAAGAATGAACAGGTGGACAATCATACTTTCATTGACCACAAGGTTGCTGATTGCACTAGTAATGAGCTGTTTAAATATGTATTGGATGATCAGGCGACAGGTGCGTTTGCCGGAAAAGTATTGGTACGTGAAGGAGCACAACATACTAATTCCCAACAAACCAACCGCAACCTCTGTGCTACTCGTGATGCCCATATGTACACTCAGCCGCAACTGGAAATTTATGCGGATGACGTAAAGTGCTCTCACGGAGCTACTGTCGGTCAGCTAGATGAAAATGCGTTGTTCTATATGCAACAGCGTGGTATCAGTCTGAAGGAAGCACGTTTATTGCTTATGTTTGCTTTTGTCAATGAAGTAATAGATACGATTCGCCTGGATGCATTGAAAGACCGTTTGCATTTGTTGGTGGAAAAACGCTTCCGTGGTGAGTTGAATAAATGTCAGGGATGTGCGATATGTAAATAGGACGTTATGTACGATATACAAAAAGTAAGAGAAGATTTTCCGATATTAGATCGGGAGGTGTATGGAAAGCCGCTTATTTATCTGGATAATGGGGCTACCACTCAGAAACCGCGCCAAGTGGTTGAAGCCATAACCGATGAATATTATTCGGTCAATGCCAATGTGCATCGTGGTGTGCATTTCTTGTCTCAGCAGGCTACCGAGTTGCATGAAGCTTCTCGTGAGACTGTACGTCGTTTTATCAATGCATGCAGTAGTAATGAAATCGTGTTTACACGGGGCACGACGGAGAGTATCAACCTGTTGGCTTCTTCTTTTGCCGACAGTCAGATGAAGGAAGGTGATGAAGTGATTGTTTCTGTCATGGAGCATCATAGCAATATTGTACCTTGGCAGTTACAGGCTGCGCGTAAAGGAATCGTGCTGAAAGTGATTCCCATGAATGACAGGGGAGAACTGTTGTTGGATGAATATGAGAAACTCTTTTCGGAACGGACCAAGCTGGTGAGTTTCGCTCATGTAAGTAATGTGTTGGGCACTGTCAATCCGGCGAAAGAGATGATTGCGACTGCCCATACACACAGTGTTCCCGTTTTGATTGACGGGGCGCAGAGTGTTCCTCACATGAAAGTGGATGTTCAGGATTTGGATGCTGACTTTTTTGCTTTCAGCGGACATAAAATATATGGACCTACCGGTGTGGGAGTGCTTTATGGAAAAGAAGAGTGGCTGGATAAACTTCCACCTTACCAAGGGGGAGGCGAGATGATACAAAGTGTCAGCTTCGAGAAAACGACTTTTAATGAATTACCGTTTAAGTTTGAAGCAGGAACTCCCGATTATATCGGCACTACTGCCTTGGCAAAAGCATTGGATTATGTATCTGCTCTCGGCGTGGAAAATGTTGCCACCCATGAGCATGAACTGACACAATATGCTATGCAGCGTCTGAAAGAAATAGACGGGATGCGTATCTTCGGAGAGGCCGGTAACAAGAGCAGTGTCATTTCTTTCTTGGTAGGAAATATTCATCATTTGGATATGGGTACGTTGCTTGACCGCTTGGGCATTGCTGTGCGTACCGGGCATCATTGCGCACAGCCTTTGATGATTCGTATGGGGATTGAGGGAACTGTACGTGCTTCTTTTGGTTTGTATAATACTAAAGAAGAGATAGATGTGCTGGCTGCCGGTATTGAGCGTGTTAGCAGGATGTTTTGATTTCTCCAAACGAAATAAGTCGCCTGTCATTGATAAACATTATATTAATGGCAGGCTTTTTTGTATAACAAGAATCAGCGTAACTTCACACAAGATTAGGAGAAACTTCTCACAAGATTTGCCTCATCTTGTAACAAGATATCAGGCATCCTGGTTTCTTGCGTCTTTTTATGTTCTTTTTTGTGGGCATATTCCTCTTCCGGTGGAAAATATGCTCCTCCCGAAGAATTGCCCCAAAAATCCTTCAGAGGCTGAAACCTCTGAAGGAAAAAATAAGTGTTTTGCTATGTGTATATAAAGAAACAGGAGAAACAACAGGACGTATTAATAAAAGCTCTTGATGTTTTTTTAATATGTCCTGTTGTTTTTAAAAAAGGGGCAGATGTTTTGAAGTTTCCTGTTGTGAAGTGTGAACATATACTGATGTATAGGCTGAAAGATATATCATGTTTCAGCCGGAAGATATATAATCTTACACCTGTAACATTCTACTCATTCATTGGAGAATTTTTATCACTTCTGAAAAGAGTGTATTGGGGGTAACAGGTAATACGATATAAAAGCAGGGGGCTACATTCATCACGAGTGCGGCCCCCTTTTGGTATTATTTATATTAAGGTAAAAAGAGAGAGTTTATTTGCCATAATCATCATATAACATCAGCAAATGTGATGAACTCCAACTGAAATGGGGAGCTTTTAACAATTCACCGGTGTGTGTGCCATAGTTTTCATGTATCGGTGCTCCTTCTTTCAAGCCTTGCAGACGGTCGAATACCTGGAGGGTATATTCATCCGCCATCTTGTTATATCCATAGTTGCGCAGACCGCGGATAGCGAAATAAGTCTGATCCAACCAGATAGGGCCACGCCAATAGCCACGTGGGTTATACTTCGGGTTGTCTGCTGCTACTGTGGGGAAGGGAATGTAGGTAGAGAACTTGGCTGTATCGGTCAGCAGGGGCAACATGGCTTTTACCTGATCGGCAGTAGCTACTTCTGTCCATAACGGAGTATATGCTTCGCATCCCGGTTCCTGTATAAAGCTTCCGTCCTTTAAACGGCGATCGAAGAAGAAACCTTTTTCTTTGTCGAAGAAATAATCGGCTACTTGGCTACTGTAATCCGGACCGTCAAAAGTAACTCCCAGAATACTTGCAAATTTCTTTAATAGTTTACATTCCAAAGCCAGATAAGCATTTAAATCAACACTTTCCTGATCCATGCTCCATGCATCTTCAGCCCCGTTATTTTTCAGCATCTTGGCATCATCAAAACGGATGGCATTATCCATACCGCTTTCCCAAGCTGCTGCTTCCAATGTGCCATCGGTAGAACCGTATTCACACATACCGTTGCGGTTATGGTCACGCTTGTTGTACCACCATTTGTAATAGGCCATCAATTGTGGATACATTTCACTGATGAACGCCGTATCATTGGCATGGGTGAATATTTCGTCTACCGCCCATGATACGAGAGGAGGTTTGCTGTCGCGTGCATTATTTTCGGCAGGATCGGTATAGATACAGTCTATAATCATACCGTCAGGCTGCTGGTAGTCAAACATGGCACGAATGTTGTCCTTGGCCAATTCCGGATCGAATTTTGCCAGAGCAGCAGAGAAACGCCAAGTGTCCCAGGCCCAGAATCCTACGAAGTAGTATGCGGCATGGCTCGGAACAATTCCTTCGTGGAGCAATCCGCCGCGGTGGGTACGCCAGTTGCTGATAAGTGTAACAACTGCTTTCACGGCGATACGGTCATACTCAGGTTTCATATCTTTGCGCAGAATCTTGGTGAGATAACCTTCCCAGCGTTCTTTGTTGGCTTTGAGTCCTTCCTGCGGATTGCTTAGAGCCAATTGTGCTTTTTGTAATCCGGCAGAAAGTTCTTTTTCTCCGGTATAGAAAGAAATGGCTACGTAGGTGTCGTGTTCGCTGCCATTGATTTTTGCTTGGTAATTATTGTCAGTGCCTTTACGCTAACATCCGGGGTAAAAGTTAATGCTACAATCTCACCGGAGGGATGACGGGCGATGACGGTATTTTGGTCTGTTTGGACTTGTATCTCTTTTCCCCATTGGCTGGCAGTTAAGGAGAGTTCCTTCCCTGCATCGGAGTGAATGCGGAGCAATGCGGTAGAAGCATCTAAAAAATTCAGGCGTTGAATGATTTTACCTTCCTCTGAACTTGCCGAAAGATATAACTCTCCCGGGAAATAACAAGTGGAATCCGGAGTAAATATAACATTCGCCTGATCGGCATATCCTACCGTGACAGCCGATTGTGCCATCCATTGGCGTCGGTTCATATCCAGACTGAACGGGCCACAGAAACCGTTCACCCAGTGATCTTTCTGCGGAAGGGTAAATCCCATCCAGGAACCGGCGTCTGTGAACCAACCCCGGCAACGTGTCAGTGTATCGGGAGTATAGGCTATATCCAGTATGTTATTGAATTCATATCTTTTGCCTGTGGGGATGTTCTCACTGGCAGGGTTACAGGCGGCTGTGAAGCCTGCAACTACTGCTGTGAGAAGAATGATTTTGGTAAATTTATGTTTCATGTTATTTCGTTATTTGAAGATCGTTTCATCACAGATTATTCAGATTAATACAGATGCAATCATTCACGAATTGAAATTCAATCTGCGAGAATCTGTATAATCTGTAGTGAATCAGAATTTTTAAAACCATTTCTTATGCGCTTTTTCAGCAGCATCGTCTTGATTGCTCAAAGGTTGCATGGTAAAGCTGTATTGCCATTCGTGCGGAGTGATGGTATATTCCGGATGTACTTGCGCTCCCCAAGTATTATCTCCACCTACCCCCATGTGACGGTGGTCGATGTTTAACCATACCATGTCTTTCTTCATAATACTTCCACCATGACGGCGTTCTGTATTGAATGCTACATAGTCAATATCCTCCAACGGGAAATTCCATGCACTGACATTCAGCGGTTCCTCACCTGTGATTAACAGGCCTTCCCCTGCTTTATTACGCAATGCAACCCATCGTACATCGGTTTTGTTGCCGGTTTCCTGTGCACGGACATACGGATGGAATTGTTCCCATACTGTAGCGGTATAGAGTCCGATAGGATAACCCGTCTTGCGGTCTGCATAGTTTTCTTGTGGTCCGCGGCCCAACCAGGTCATCACATCATATTCTGCCGGAAGAATCATACGCATACCCAGACGTGGCATTTCAGGAAGGGCTTTGTTGCCGGGTACAAAGTGCATACTTACTTTGACTGCTCCATTGGGGCGTACCTGATAGATGGTCTGCAAAGTTGATTCTTGTGCTTCCAGTTTATAATTTACAGTAACGGTTGCCAGTTTCTTGTTTGAATCTTCTTTTAAATCGATACTTTGTAACTTGGCGTTCTTGCCTGCAAATTTCCAGATGCCGCAACGCTCCAGATGGTTGTTGGCAACATCATTGTCGGTTAATGCACGCCAGAAATTGGGTTGCAATCCTTCTTTTATCAGATTCTTTCCGTTGTATAAGAGTTCTGTCATTTCACCATCAGCAGTAGAGAATGCGATACGGAAGTTCTCCCCTGTCAAGGTGATAGCATCCGGAGTACGTTCGGTATTTATAGTTTTGTCTACTAGTTCCCGGGCAGTCCATGTAGCATTCAGCAGCCGTTCTCCTTCCGGATTCAGTTGCCATTGCTCCATGGCTACCTGATGTCCCTTTGGAACTAATGGGGCTTCCTTTTTGGTAAATGCTTCCAATTTCAGGAAATATTCTTTTCCATCGTTAGGAATCAAGTTCATCGGGATAGTGATGAAGGCAGAAGAACGGGCAGTCATTGTCGGGAAATCCATTTCACCGCTTTGTACAGCTTTTCCGTCTGTTTCTACAGTCCAGTGTAGTTTGTAATCTTCCAAGCCGATAAAATCATGCCAATTAGTCACTTTGATTTGCTTGGTGGTAAAGGCAACCGGCTCAAAATGAATGTATTGATATACTTTTTTTACTTCCCAGATGTGTGGATGAAGTGAACGGTCTGCCGCTACCAGTCCGTTGGCACAGAAGTTGGAGTCATTAGGAACACCTACAAAGCCCATGTCGCCTCCGTAAGCCCAAATCTTATTGCCGTTCTTGTCTTTGATATCAAAGGTGGCGTCAACCCAGTCCCATATGAAGCCACCTTGCAGCTGGTCATATTTATAAATCAAATCCCAATAGTCTTGTAGATTACCTACACTGTTACCCATAGCGTGGGCATATTCACATAGAATCATCGGGCGGGCATCACGCTGGTTTACATGGCGGCGCAGGGACCAGATGCGTGCATACATCGGACAGTAGATGTCAGATTTGGCATCATAACCACCTCCCTCATATTGTACAGGGCGAGTAGGATCGAACTTCTTGGTCCAGTCATATAACGTTTCAAAGTGTTTTCCGTAGCCGGACTCATTTCCCATTGACCAAGTGACAATGGCGGTGATATTGCGGTCTCGCAGCACCATGCGGCTCATGCGTTGCATAAACGGTACTTCCCAATCGGATTATTAGCCAGTGTGCCATCTTTATGCGCCTGCATACCATGGCTTTCAATGTTTGCTTCATCTACCAGATACAAACCGTATTCGTTACACAATGCATACCATTCATAGCGGTTGGGGTAATGGCAAGTGCGTACAGCATTCAGGTTGAATTGTTTCATCAACTGAATGTCTTTTATCATGCTCTCTACGGTGATGGTACGCCCATGATGCGGATCGTGTTCATGGCGGTTTACTCCTTTAAACAATACGGCTACCCCATTTATCAGTTGCATGCCGTTACGCATTTCCACAGAACGGAAACCGAAAGGCTGTGTGAATGATTCCAATGCTTTTCCTTGAGCATCGTAGGTGCTGACTACCAATGTATAGAGATTGGGTGTTTCGGCATTCCAAGGCAATATGGCCGGGAACAAGTGTTTCTGAGCGAATAAAGTATCTGTAACAGAAGTTATTTCCTTTTTATGCTGATAAATTACATTGCCTTTGTCCATAATCTTCACTTCCACAATTCCTCCCGGATGAGGCTTGTGGAGTGTGATATCCAGATTAAAATCTCCGTCTTTATAACCATTTGTCAGACCGGCTACCAGTTTGAAGTCTTGTACACGGCTTTGAGGACGGGCATAGAGATACACATCGCGTTCAATACCGCTATATTTCCAGTAATCCTGATCCTCCAGGTAGGAACCATCACTATAACGGAAAACTTTAACGGCCAGTTTGTTCTTCCCGGTTTTTAAGAACGGAGTAATATTAAAATGAGCCGGAAGACGGCTGTCTTCACTGTATCCTGCCAATTCACCGTTAACCCAGCAATAAAAAGCGGACTCAACTCCTTCAAAATCAAGGAAAATATCCATTCCTTTCCAATGGGCCGGTACGGTAAATTCACGTACATATGCACCTACGGATTGTAATCGGTTGGAACATGAGGCGGATTGGCAGGGAAGGGGTAGGCTACGTCAGTATAGATGGGGGAGTCAAATCCTTGCAGTTCCCAGCTTCCCGGAACCTGTATGTCTTTCCAGCATTTGGTGTTGTACCCCATTTTATAAAAATCTGTCGGGCATTCCTCATTGTTTTTAGAGAATAAGAACTTCCAGGTTCCGTCTAGTGAAATGCGGCGTTCTGTGGCGGGGTTTACTGCAAAACGTTGGGCGGCAGGTAAAGCTTGTTGTTTCAGTGCATTGGCCTCATTCGTATAAGGAATGAAATGGGCATGGGCAGGTTCACGATTTATTTCATTTATTTGCGGATTTTGCCAGGGCACGTTTTCACCCCAGGCAGAAGCACAAACAAACAACAGTGTAAGAAAAGTATTAAGAGAGTGTTTCATGGTTATTGTTATTTTAAATAGAACAGAAAAGAGTCACAAGAAAAGGTACGCTGAAGTCCACTACAAAGCCGTGAAATATAGAAACCACTACGAAGCTTTGACCGGAATAGCGGGTGATGATGGGTAATGTTGTATCCATCGTAGTGGCTCCTCCAGCCGAAATAGGGGCCAGGTTACCAAACCAACGTACTAGCAACGGGGCAAAAAGCAAAGTGATAATCTCACGTGTGATATTGGATAATAATGCAATGGTTCCCAACTCCGGACCTTTATATTCTGTAATAAAGATACTGGATAGAGAGTAATAGCCGAAACCGGCACCTACTGCCATACAATCTGTTACTGAGCGATGCGAGAGAAACAGACTGACCACTGCGCATCCTGCCAATGTTCCCAATATGGTCATGACCGGTAGAAAGATCAGGCGAGGATTTAATGACCGGAAATTACGTAAGGTCTGCGGATCATTACCTACACTGACTCCTACACTGAACATTAACGCACACAATGCGTAGAAACTTAGCTTACTTTGTGTAAAGTCGTATGGAATAAGGTGATATACCCCACAAAGAGCTCCTAGTACAAAGAATCCGACGATAATCAAACTTCCTTTCATACTTGTCCCTCCTTATTTCTTTTGTAAAGTACATACCATAAAGCCCATGCTGCCGTAACACTGCCCAGCACTGCTGCCAAGGTGATGACAATGGCTTCCAACCCTATAGTGTGCAGACCATTGATAATTTTCTGATTACCGCCTACATCTATACCCAATAAAAAGAGTAGCAACCAAATAAGAACGGTGATGACTTTGTGTATTCCTGAAAGCTTCTGCTTGCGAAGCAGGAAGCCGAGGAGCATCCCCGTGAGCATTAATCCAATAATTGTAAACATATCTATGTCGTTTTATTTATAGGCAAAGATACTTCATTTTTAGATTACAAGGCGGTATCACTGTAGCGAAAACCGCCCTGTTGCCTAATTATATCTAACCAAAAAAGAAAATACTTATTTTAAGGCATCATTAGCATTCAGCTCTGTAAGAGGAGTGGGGTAGAATGAATTTTTGTCTTCATTGAAGCCTGTTCTTCCGGCAGCTTGCAAGGCTGAGGATAGTTTGCCCCAACGGCGGAGATCATACCAACGATAGTCTCAAGAGGGAATTCAATCATGCGTTCATGTTCAATTTGCGCGCGGACTGCTTCTTGAGAAGTACCTGTCATGGGTGGCATATCCCCGTGAACGCTTCTTACTTCATTGATTAAAGGAATAGCTTGTTCGGGATGTCCCTGTTCATTCAATGCTTCGGCTTTCATTAACAGTACGTTGGCATAACGCATTAAAGGAACATTGATCGCAGAATAGTTTTGGTTTAAACCTTCATAGGTCGAGGGCATGAATTTACGGAAGGCTACGCGTTCTTTGTTGTCGAACCAGTCATTATAGTCGTAGCCATAGACACGTCCGTTACCATCGTTATAATAGTCACAATTAAAAAATAATGTTGCATACATACGCGAGTCATAACGTCCTGTAGTAGCCGTTTCCCCTTCTTTTTTGAATTCACTAATCAATGTTTGACTGGGAAGAATCTCATCCCATCCCCCAAGTTCGGAAACACCGATCCATCGATGGAACTGAGTACGATAAGTAGCTCCGTTTGCAGAACTCATAGAGAATTGAATTTCAAAAATCGATTCTTTACTGTTCTTATTATCCCCGCTGAACATAGTGCTGAAATTATTAACCAGTTCATATCCTTTTACTTGGTTGAATGCTTCTATAGCACTGGTCAGATAAGAGTCTTTGTTGGTTGCCTCTTCATAGGCGCGTGTCAAATAGGCGAAACCAAGATATGCATAAGCAGAACCGCTTGTGGCACGGCCTACATTATCAGCGTCACGTGTTGCAGGCAGACTGGTTGCACGTTTCAAGTCTTCAATGATGAAATTCCATGCATCCTCACGGGAAGAAAGGGGCTTGCTTAATTCAGCCGGGTCAGTGATATATTTATCACGAACTATGATTTCTTTCCAGTTCAATAAAAGTTGCATGTGGTAATAAGCGCGGATAAAGTAGCCTTCATTGACCAATTGTTCGCGTGTTGCTGCGTCTATATTCTCATCGGGTATTTCTGCGGTTTTTTCAATTACCTGATTAGCAAAACTGATGCCTTTATAGTAGCATTGCCAGTAATAACTGAACTGAGAGTTACCATTGGTGTAGGTATAGTTGCCTAATTCCACCCAGTTCGGGTAATTCAGAGCATCGCTTCCTAATTGGATAATATCTTCACGATAGGCTTCTACCGGCCATTTGATTTCCGGGAAAGACCACATGTCACCCGAATAAGTCATCAGGTAAAGTTGGGAGTATGCGGCGGCAAGTCCGGCTTCAGCATCAGACTGGTTACGCCAAAAACTGCTTGATGTCAACTGGTCAGGAGATTCTACCGTGAGATAATCGTCACAAGCGCTAAATAAACTTGCAATGCAGATACTTGCTATGTATAATAGTTTCTTCATTTTCTTATTACTTTAAAGGATTAGAATGTAAGTTGAGCTCCAACGGTGAATGAACGGGTAAACGGATAAATCAATTTATCAACCCCGGTATTCAACACACTGGCGCGAGAGAATTCAGGATCTATACCATCATAGCCTGTGATAGTGAACAAGTTTTCACCACTTACATAGAAACGCAGTTTCTCAATATAGAATTTCTGCATGAGCGATTTGGGTAAAGTATAACCTAACTGTGCCTGACGCAAACGGACAAAATCACCATTTTCAAGGAATCTGTCTGATTCTTTCATGTTGCCGTTCGGATCTTGATATACCGCGCGGGGAACATCCGTATTTCTATTGTCAGGAGTCCATGCATTCAATGTAGACTTTAGCATATTTGATTTAGAATTCATTCCTTCATAGAAATATTTGTTTCCATTATACAATTTGAAGTTCCATGCGCTGCCAAGTACGATTGAAAGGTCAAATCCTTTATAGCCGAATGACAGGTTTAAGTTCGCTTCCAATGTCGGGATACCTGAGCCACAGTATTCTTTGTCACCGGCGTCTATGCTTCCATTACCATCTAAATCTTTAAAACGGATATCACCTGGTTGGGCATTAGGCTGTAATAATTGTCCATCCTTGTTTACATGGGCATTTACTTCATCCATACTTTGGAAGATACCGTCTGTTCTATAAAGATAGAATGCACCGATAGGTTTGCCTACTCTGGTTTCTGTCGGGAAATGCTCCGTTCCATATTTCAATCCTTCGCCCTGAAGAACTTGGTCTGCATCTGACAATTCAACCACCTTATTTTTGGTGGTGCTCATATTGAAACCGATATTGTAATCAAAGTCTTTTATAGCATCTCCCCAGTTTAATTCAAATTCGAAACCGGTATTGCGTATCTTTCCGACATTCAGGGTGGGATTAGTCATACCTGCTGAAGGAGGTAAAACTTTTGTTATCAACAGGTCTTCTGTTTGGTTATAGTAGTAGTTTAATGTACCGGTTAATTTGCTGTTAAAGAAGCCGAAGTCGAAACCAATATTTTTGGTATCCGTTGTTTCCCATTTCAAAGAACGGTTTTCCAATCCGCGAGCGATACTTCCTGCCCATGCGTTATCACCGTTGCCTTTCACGTATCCTTGATACATTTCATTGTATGTACTAATCAGCGCAAGGAAGTCATAATATCCCAAAGCATTTTCATTACCCAAACGTCCCCAACTGACACGAAATTTCAAATTGTTCAGTGCAATGTCTTTCGGAAGAATTCTTCCTGACTGATTCTCCAGCCTAATGCCACTGACGGAAAGCAGCCCCAACGGTTGTCTTTACCAAACTTGGATGAACCGTCATAACGTACAGTTGCCTGTACCAGATAGCGGTCATTATAATTATAGTTCAGTCGGCCGAAGAAAGAAGCGCGGTTATATTTCCATTTTGTTCCGCTACCATCAAATGTGCCACCTGCTCCTGCACCTACAGTTGAGAAAGATGGATCAAGAAATCCGCCCGGAGTTTCACTGGTTACCAATTTTCCGTCTTCTACTTTATAAACAGTGGTTTTACCTTCTACCCAACAGAATTCCATGTATATTTGCGAGCAGTCATGGAAGTACCTGCCATTGCATTGACGTTGTGTTTTCCAAATGTCTTATTAAAACTTAATACATTTTCCCATACATGTTCTTCCCAGTATCCTGTGGTTTCGCTATGATAAGGATAGTCACGTTTGGCTTTTGGGTCGGCAACATAAGCCGGAGTATGATAAGTCTGACGCTGGTGTTCACCTCTGTATGCATAGCTTGTCTTGAAATTCAGCCATGGGGTGAAGTTCATAGTCAAGGCAACATTGGCTGTGGTATGATATTTTTTGTCTGTAGATTTTTCATAATGCTGGTCAGCCATAACATTACGGTTACTGGGCAGGTCATCAAAGTCACTTAAGCCGAAGCCATACTCTCTTGTATCATCATAGATAGGAACAAGCGGAGAAATCATGTACATTTCTTTAATGGAATATTCCGGTTGTTTGCTATCTGTAAATTTGAAAGCGATATTTGCATCTATATCAAAGATATATTTATTCATATGGAGTTTCAGACGGGCATTGTCTTGGCGATAGTTGTTACCTAGAAAAATTCCTTTTTCGTCGGCATGATTGTAGGAGAGTGAATACTGGGCGTTTTCGGAACCGCCACGGATACTAAACATATAGTTTTGTGAAACACCACTCCTTAGCATGGCATCTTGCCAGTCTGTATCTATTCCTGTGTTTTTATTTACAAATGCAGGCATAGTAACCTCTGTATCATTGGGATACTGGTTCATATAGTTCTGATACATTTGTTTATGAACACTTTTGTATTCTTCGGCATTTAGCAGTTCCAGCTTTTTTGCTACGCTTGTAAAGCTTACATAAGTACTGAAATCAATTTTCATGTCACCTTTTTTACCGTTTTTGGTAGTTACGATAATGACACCATTTGCAGCAACCGAACCATAGATAGCAGCGGCTGCACCATCCTTCAGTACTTCCATTGACTGAATATCTTGCGGATTCACATTTTCAATATCACCGGGAAAACCATCAATGATATAAAGAGGTTGGTTATCACCAAACGTTTTGACACCACGGATTTTAACCTGCACACCTGCACCGGCATTACCACCAGCCTTCATAATGTTTACACCTGCAATCTTACCTTGCAATGCTTCTGCAGGGTTGGTTGTGGTGCGCTTTACCAAATCGTCTACATCTACTGAGGAAATAGCACCGGTCATATCACTTTTCTTCATGGTACCATAGCCCACTACTACAACTTCATCCAGCATCTCAGTATCTTCTTTCAAAGTCACCCGGATGTTTGTCTTTCCGTTTACAGGGACTTCTTGTGTTGCATAGCCCACATAAGAAATAATAATAGTGGCTTTGGGGGATACGCTTAATGCAAAGTTACCGTCAAAGTCTGTGATGACCCCGTTGGTTGTACCCTTCTCTACTACACTGGCACCAATAATAGGTTCGTTGGCAGCATCAGTAACCAGACCAGTCAGTTGAATCGTCTGTGCTAATGCACCGAAAGGAGTCATAAAAGCAAAGAGTAGAATCAATAGTATGATTCTTTCCTTGAAATAATTCTTTTTACTCATGTGAATAAATTTTAAGGTTAATAATTGTTTTTCACATCGCTAAGTAATAGGTTGTATGTGCAAATTCCTAATTATTATACCCTACAAATGAACTACAATGAATAAAAAAACTCTCTTTTTTAATCTACAAATATAAATGTAATATATTGATATATAGTGTTCTATATAAAGAGATAATATCTACAAAATGCTGTTTAATAAAAACTATAAAAATATAGGTTCTTTAAATATTTTGTAGATAGTCTGTCAAGTCATCCTCCGAAGATAAGTTTAGAGATTTACGTAAACGATATCGATTCATGTTGATTGTTTTGGGAACATTTCCTGTGAGCATTGAGATTTCTTTGGTAGATAGATTTACCCGTAATAAAGTAGCTAGATATTTTTCTCCTTGTGTTAAATTAGGATGCCGTTCGGATAGCCGTTGAAGGAACTCCTGGTTCTTTTCTTCAACATTCATCAGCAAGGTGCTGTTCGTTTTATCTCCATTCTGATATTGGCTGATGAAGGCATTGACTTTCTTCAGATGAGGAATCAATGCTTGTTGGTCCATCTTATATCCTTTGCTTTATCATTTCTCTGATTTTCTCTAGCAATTCATTACGGCTATGCAGGAATACAGCAAAACTGGTAGCTTCCTGACGACTGTTGTCTAATGCACTTTGGACAGATTTTAATTCGAGTTCTTGCTGTCGTACTTTAAGTTCTGCCAATTCATGTTCCGATTGCTCCAGATTATAGCGGGCAACCATTAACTGCATATTCTTTTTGCGTTTATACCATTGGTATAGAAATATACTGAGTACTATCAATGAGATGAATATGATTACTAGTACAAACAGATTCCGTTTCAGCAGTTCTATTTTATAAGCTTGTTCTCTTAGTTCTGCTTTCCTTTGTTGGTTTTGATATTGTTTATGGGAAATTTCCTGTTCTACGATGCGTAATTTACTTCCACTTTGCAACTCTTTGCTGAGAGTATATAGTTGCATCAGCATTTATAAGCGTTTTTATGGTCTCCAAGGGCATCGTATACCCAAGATAAATATTCGTAATTATCACAAATCAGTTCTTTGGCACTAATGGAAGAAGCGACTTCGTATGCTTTTTGTAAAGCCATCAAAGCATTGTTGTATTGCTTTGCATAGAAGTATTGCTTTCCCATATTGTTATAGTTTTCCCCTAATGACCATTGAGAATTCAAGTTCTTGTTGATGACAATGGCCTCATTAATTAAACTTAGCTTTTCATTAAAATCACCCTCATATAAGCATAAATTATTCAAATTGGCGGATATCCCTCTTAAATTTTTCTGACTGCGGTTTATTGTAAGGGCTTGTTTAAGGAATTGTTCAGCTGTTTTGAACTCATTCATGGAATAATGGATGATGCCACGATCATTGTAGCATAGTGCGATAGAAATGGAATCTCCGATGGATTTAAAAATTGAGATGGCTTTCTCACTCATTTCGATCGCTTTGTTGTAGTCGGTCAGTTTGCAATAGAGTGCTCCTATCAGTGCGTAAATTTGTCCATTCAACTCTTTATTGGTAGGAGTTGCATACTCCAAAGCGTCATATAGATTTTTAATGCTCACATCAAAATTGCCTAATAGCTTTTCTGCCTGACTGTAATAGAACATTGCTTCAGCTTTTTGATCATTTTGCCTTTCTTCAGGAAATAATTCAATTACCTTGGCAGCATAGTAACTAGCCTGCTTCGGATTATTGTATAAGGCATCAACCGACTTTTTAATCAGTGTCTCGGCTTCTTGTTGCCTATTACGGGCATGAACCCATGAAAGGTTCAACAGGCAAAGGAGGATATATATAGGTAGGTTGTTTTTCATAATCAAGCGTATTTTTGCAAAATAGTGATTTTCTTTGTAAAAAGACACTCTTGTTTCTCTTTTAAAAGAATATCTTTGCAAGCAACAATAAAGATGAACTATGTTATTACCTTATTTGAATAAAGACCTGATAGAAGCCGGTTGTGATGAGGCGGGTAGGGGATGTCTGGCAGGATCTGTATATGCAGCTGCTGTTATTTTACCTGTAGATTTTAAGAATGAATTGCTGAATGATTCCAAGCAACTGACGGAGCATCAGCGTTATGTGCTGCGAGAGATTGTGGAAAGGGAAGCATTGGCATGGGCTGTAGGTGTAGTGACTCCTGAAGAGATAGACGAGATAAATATCCTTAATGCGTCTTTTCTGGCAATGCATCGTGCTGTGGATCAATTGAAAATTCGTCCTCAACATTTATTGATTGATGGGAATCGTTTTAAAAAATATCAGGATTTACCGCATACTACAGTGGTAAAAGGAGATGGAAAATATCTGTCTATTGCTGCTGCATCTATTTTGGCGAAAACCTATCGTGATGATTATATGAATGGTCTGCATAAAGAATATCCTTTTTATGATTGGAATAGTAATAAAGGTTATCCTACTAAAAAGCATCGTGCGGCTATTCGTGAATATGGAACAACGCCATATCATCGGATGACTTTTAATTTGTTGGGGACAGATCCCCAATTAGAGATTCCTTTCTAATTTAAAGAATATATAGGAGGATGGGATGACTTCTTTGCATTTCATTTTACGTTGTTGAAAATAAGGCGAAGAATCTGTTTGATCCATATGGGTAGTAACAGATTCTTCGTTTCATTTTTTTACAATGGTCTCATGCAGCATATCAATATTTCCCTCGCTGGTAAGAGCGGTGTCCATAAATCGTAATAACCACAAAGCAGATAAATGGCAGGATAAATGAAACATTTACGGCTGGCATATTCCAAATGGTATTCATATCAATAATACTTGCTTGTAAAGGAGGAAGTACGGAACCTCCTAAAATAGCCATAATCAGGCCGGCTGCTCCAAACTTTGCATCATCTCCCAATCCGGTAAGCGCTATGCCATAGATTGTGGGGAACATTAATGACATACAGGCTGAAACAGCTACCAGGCAGTACATACCCCAGATATCCTGGAAGAAGATGACTCCGGCGGTGAAGCAACAACCCGCAATGGCAAGTATGGCCAATAATTTACCTGGGTTGAGGTAGCGTAAGATGAAGGTACAGACAAAGCGGCTGATACAGAAAATAACCATCGCAATGATGTTGTATTCTTGTGACAGCACTTCGGCGGCTTTTTCTTCCATACCTTGTGACATGAACAGATGTGTACCATATTGAATGATAAAGGTCCAACACATAATTTGCGCACCTACATAGAAGAACTGTGCCACAACTCCCTCACGGTAATGATGAATGGAGAAAATACGTTTCAAAGTCGGTCCGAAATTGATGCCGTGGGATTGGTCACCATTTTTAGGCATCTTAGTAAAACGGATAATGAGAAACATCACAAAGATGACAATACCGATTGTTAAATAAGGAGCGATGAGTACGGAAAGATCCGCATCTCTCACTATTGCAAACTCCATCGGATTCAGTTGAGCTCGTTCTGCCGTATCCATTGGATTCAGCTTTGCCTGGATAAAGTTCATGCTACATACATTCCCAATAAAGACCCCATGGGATTGAATGATTGAGCCAAGTTGAGGCGTCGGGTAGCGGTAGCTTCCGTTCCCATGGACAAGATATAAGGATTAGAACTGGTTTCGAGGAAAGAAAGTCCACAAGTCAGGATAAAATAGGCTAGTAGAAACGGATAATAATTGCCGGTCATTTTGGCGGGGAAGAATAATAAGGCTCCTACGGCATAGAGGCCTAACCCTAACAGGATGCCAGCTTTATAAGAATATTTCCGGATGAACATTGCTGCCGGAAAAGCCATGGCGAAGTATCCGCCATAAAAAGCAACTTGTACCAATGCGCCATCGGTAACACTCATCCGAAAGATTTTCGAGAACGCTTTCACCATCGGATTGGTGATATCATTGGCGAATCCCCACAGGGCGAAGCAGCAGGTGACTAATATAAATGGTAGCACGTAGCTGACTCCATCTTTGTGCAGGATGGGTTGATCTGTATCTTTCATTTCTTAAATTAAAGATTGAGAATTAAAAATTAAGAAATGAGAATTGAAAACAAAAAAGGATAGGCATATAACCATTTCTCAATTTTTAATTTTCAATTCTCAATTTATTAACTATTTATAAATAGGTCCGTAAGTTGAGCAAGCCCTGTAGTCGGAACCTTCCTTATCCATACCGAAAGCATTCCATGATGCCGGGCGGAAAATCTTGTCGTCTTCTACATTATGCATACAAACAGGAATACGTAGCATAGATGCCAGAGTAATTAAATCCTGTCCGATGTGTCCATAACTGATAGCGCCGTGGTTGGCTCCCCAGTTGTTCATTACTGAATACACATCACGGAATGCAGGTTTATCGCATAGGCGGGGTACAAACCAAGTAGTAGGCCATGTGGGGTCTGTACGCATGTTCAGTACCTGATGGATTTCCGGATCAATATCTACTGTCCAGCCTTCTGCCAGTTGCAATACTGGCCTAAGCCTTTTACCAGATTAAGACGCATCATGGTGACAGGCATACCGCCTTTAGACAAGAAATTGGAAGAGAAACCACCTCCACGGAAATAGTCGCGATCTGCCGGATACCAAGTTGTAGCTTTCAGACAAGCTTCTACATCGGCTTCAGTCATTTCCCAGTTAGGTTTCATGCAGGGCTCTCCCGCTTCATTATGGCTCTCACCGGTAGCGTCCAGAGTGGTTGCACCAGAATTGATAAGATGGATGATACCGTTTTTAGCCATTCCGGTAAGTTCTTTGCCGGTAACACGTTTCACCGCTTCGGGGCTCCAGTAAGTACGGATGTCGGAGAACATCTGTCCACAACCACTCAGCAGGTGACCGAATAACATGGCAACACCATTGCAAGCATCATTTTCGGTAGCCAGAACGTATGCTTCGCGAATACCGTTCCAGTCGAAAGTGGTGTTAAGCAGTGCTTCACTGAAGTCACCGTTTGGTTTCCAGTCAGTCCATTGGCGTTGTCCCTGGAAGCCGGCTGCGATGGCATTATGGCCGATAGCTTCTTCTTTGAATCCCATTTCAAGCAATTTCGGGTTGCCCACCATCAAGTCACGCATGATGATAGTCATTTTTACAATAAATTCCCAGTCGGCATCCTTCTCTTCACGGGTTTTGCGCTTTTCGGGACGGTTCTTAAAGTCTTCCCCTTCGTTGGGCTTGCAATATTTTTCAGTCCAGGCCATTGCCTTGGCATATTCTTCATGGTCATAGATTCCTTCTTCCATACGGCGCAGGATCTCAGTTTCGTCCACGCTTTCATTACGTATTCCCAGATATTCCTGGAAAAAGTCAGGATCGACAATAGAGCCGGCGATACCCATGCAGACACTACCGAAAGAAAGATAGCTTTTTCCGCGCATATTGGCTACAGCCATGGCGGCACGGGCGAAACGCAATAGTTTCTCTGCCACATCAGCCGGAATCGTGTTGTCATCCAAATCTTGTACATCGTGTCCGTAAATACCGAATGCAGGTAGCCCTTTCTGTGCGTGCCCGGCTAATACGGCAGCCAGATAAACGGCTCCCGGACGCTCTGTACCGTTGAATCCCCAGACTGCTTTCGGCCAGTGCGGGTGCATATCCATTGTTTCGGAGCCATAGCACCAACAACTGGTTACGGTAATGGTGGCCCCTACTCCTTCGCGTTCGAATTTCTCGGCACAAGCAGCGCTTTCGGCTACACGACCGATGGTGCTGTCTGCTATTACACACTCTACGGGGCTTCCGTCACCGTTTTTCAAGTTAGATGAAATCAGTTCGGCAACAGCTTTTGCCAGGTTCATAGTCTTGTCTTCAAGGCTTTCGCGGACACCACCCTGGCGACCGTCGATAGTGGGACGAATCCCGATTTTAGGATACTTTTTCATGATATACATAGGTTTTAGTTATTAAATTGAATTTCTTAAATGGACTTCGGTAGGAAGATAAGTTCTTATTTCCTGTCCGGTTAGCACAAATTCTGCGGCTTTCCTCCCCAGCTCTTCCCAGTTGATACTTAGTACGGTGATCCCTTGGTCTATTACCTCGTAGGCAGGAGTGTCATTGTAGGCTATCAGTCCGAAATCTTCTCCGCATTTCAGCCCGGTCGTCCGGCTTTGCTTGATTATATTGACTACCTCTATCTGACGGATTGCAATGTACACTTCTCCTTTGCGGACTTGTATCCGGTCTGTATTTTCCACAATGGCTGAATCAATGTGATAATCCTGACAGAAACAATTGAAATACTGACAACTGCTACGGGGGTGTTTGATGTCTTCGGGAAATAAAAGTACTAGTCTCTGATATTTTCTCAAATGTTCTTTTAATGCGGCCAATGCATGATAAAAGGAATCGTCAAAATCCTGACATACGTATGAATAATCCTTTTTGTCGAACTTCCCGAAATCCAACAGCAGTAACTTAGACGAATCTATTTTGTAAAGATGGGGGGATAGTTTCTCATTGTCGAAGTTCATCACAATGTATTTGTTGTATCTGCCTATTGATTCACGTAAGATGGTATTGAAAAGTCGTTCATTATATTGATGAAACAATAAATCTACTTTGTAGTTGATGGATAGTTTTTTGATAAAACTATTATATAACGAGTATTTAAAGGGAGAATACTCGTCCAGCAGAAGCAGAATGTTTGTAAGCTTGTTGGTAACGTAGTAACCTTTTCCCGGAGTAGAGTCTATTATTCCCCGGTCTTTTAAATCAATGAATGCTTTGAATACTGTATCCCGCGATACTTGATAGTCACGGCTCAGTTTGTTGATGGACGGTAATGTGCAGTCCGATCTATATTTGCCCATGGAAATCTCCTGACTGAGTAAATCAGCCAGTTGTTTCACTTTAGTGGTCTGCTGTCCAAAGGTAACTTTCATGAACTGTTTAAGGTTTTACACGGACAATGCAAACTGTGCTGAACTGTCCCGATGCAAAGGAATGCAATTTATTCATAAACAGCAAGATAAAATGGTATGTTTTATAACACAAGAATCGATGCTTCTATATCGATTTCCGGAAGAATGTGTAGTACGTACTAATCAAATAATATAATTAGAGTATTTGCCGAAGTATATTAACCGCATTACAGAACAAAGGGGGATAGTCGTGTCTTGCCGGTGCGCCGGATATTGTTTTGCTGGTTTGTGAAATGATTGCCGGGCGTATGAATGCAAAATTGACTCGGGATATGGAATTTAAAGACGGACTGCATTTTATCATCAAACTTCCTTTATAAAAAATAGGTGAAACATTATTCATTGACAGGGCTTTTTTGTACCTTTGCACCTGGAAAAAGCAAGGATAAACTTTAAACAAAATAAGATTATGAGTAAAAAAGCCCTTTTAATGATTCTTGATGGTTGGGGTATCGGCGATCAAGGTAAAGACGATGTAATCTTTAACACTCCCACTCCTTACTGGGATTCTCTGTTGGCAAACTATCCGCACTCTGAATTGCAGCTAGCGGTGAGAACGTTGGTTTGCCCGACGGACAGATGGGTAACTCCGAAGTAGGACACTTGAATATCGGTGCAGGACGTATCGTTTACCAAGACTTGGTAAAGATTAACCGTGCATGTGCCGACAACAGCATAATGAAGAATCCCGAGATTGTTTCCGCTTTCTCTTACGCAAAGGAAAATGGCAAGAATATTCACTTTATGGGATTGACTTCAAACGGTGGTGTACACAGTTCATTCGATCATTTGTTCAAACTTTGCGATATCTCTAAAGAATATGGCATTGAAAATACATTTATCCACTGCTTTATGGATGGTCGTGACACAGACCCGAAGAGTGGTAAAGGCTTTATCGAACAACTGACTGCGCACTGCGAAAAATCAGCCGGTAAAATCGCTTCTATCGTTGGTCGCTTCTATGCTATGGACCGTGACAAGCGTTGGGAACGTGTGAAAGAAGCATACGACCTGTTGGTTGAAGGTAAAGGAAAGCAAGCCGCCGATATGGTTCAGGCTATGCAGGAATCATACGATGAAGGTGTTACAGACGAATTCATCAAACCGATCAATAACTCTACCGTAGACGGTACCATCAAAGAAGGTGATGTGGTTATCTTCTTCAACTATCGTAACGACCGTGCCAAGGAATTGACTGTTGTGCTGACTCAACAGGATATGCCGGAACAAGGTATGCATACTATTCCGGGCTTGCAGTTTTATTGCATGACTCCGTATGATGCATCTTTCAAAGGTGTTCATATTCTGTTCGACAAGGAGAATGTTCAAAATACATTGGGTGAATACCTGGCTGCTAACGGTAAGACTCAACTGCACATCGCAGAAACAGAAAAGTATGCTCACGTAACTTTCTTCTTCAATGGTGGTCGTGAAACTCCGTATGATGCCGAAGAGCGTATCTTGGTTCCATCTCCGAAAGTAGCTACTTACGACTTGAAGCCTGAGATGAGTGCTTATGAAGTGAAGGATAAATTGGTAGAAGCTATCAAGACCCAGAAGTTCGATTTCATTGTTGTGAATTACGCTAATGGTGATATGGTAGGTCATACAGGTATCTATGAAGCTATTGAAAAAGCAGTGAAGGCTATTGACGAGTGTGTAAAAGATACAGTGGAAGCTGCCAAAGCTAATGATTATGAAGTGATTATTATTGCCGACCACGGTAATGCCGACCATGCACTGAACGAAGATGGTACACCTAATACGGCTCACTCTTTGAACCCTGTTCCATTTGTATATGTAACAGAGAACAAGAATGCCAAAGTAGAAAATGGGGTATTGGCAGATGTTGCTCCCTCTATCCTGCACATTCTGGGTATGCCTCAGCCTGCTGACATGACCGGACGGGATTTAATAAAATAATGTAGGAAGTATATTTATTTGTCATTCTGAACAAGGTGAGGAATCTGTAATGAAGCATGGATCGCCACTTTGTTCGGAATGACATTTTAATTTAATAAGAGATGATACAGATAGATGATGTTGTAATCTCCTTTGATGTGTTTCGTGAGAAATTTCTTTGTAATCTCGATGCCTGTAAAGGTGAGTGCTGCATAGAAGGGGATGCCGGCGCACCGGTGGAACTAGAGGAAGTGGAAAAGCTAGAGGAGGTGCTTCCTGTTATTTGGGATGAACTTTCACCCGAGGCCCGGCGGTAATTGATAAACAAGGAGTGGTTTATACAGATGAAGAAGGTGATTTGGTAACTTCTATTGTCAATCATAAAGATTGTGTATTTACCTGCTATGATGAGAAAGGGTACTGTTATTGTGCCATTGAGAAAGCCTTCCGGGCAGGTAAGACCGATTTCTATAAGCCAATCTCTTGTCATCTTTACCCCATCCGTATAGGTGATTATGGCCCTTACAAAGCGGTGAATTACCATCGTTGGGATGTATGTAAAGCCGCAGTGTTATTGGGAAAAAAAGAGAACCTTCCTGTATACAAGTTCTTAAAGGAACCGTTGGTGCGGAAATTTGGTGAAGAATGGTATAAAGAGCTGGAGGTTGCGGCAGAAGAATTGAAGAAAAGAGGAATGATTTAAGCATCTTCGATTTTTATCATTCCTGATTTATTACATTAACCGAAATTTAATACTACGAAAATACCCTATGAAAAGACTACTCTTGTCATGCTGTATTCTATTATGCGCCGTTTCGACCTTGAAGCGCAAGAACAGCCATTAATCAGTCCGGACGATTCTATCCGTAGTTTGGTGGGACGTTTGTTTCCTAATAGCAATCCGAATCTTTCGGCACACATGAACCTGCAATTCTCCACTTTGGGAGTTACCAACTTTATTGAAGGAGATTTAGAGGATGCCTCTTTTAAATTGAATCGTGTGAAACTGGAGATATTAGGTTCTTTCAGTAAACAATTCTCTTATCATTTCCGTCAGTCATTTAATAAATACAGCAATCCTCACTCGTTGGACAACTTATCCTCTTCCATTGAGTATGCTTTGGTGAATTGGAAAATGTCTGACCGGTTTACTTTGACCGTCGGGAAACAAGACATTGCTTTGGGTGGTTATGAATATTATGTTAATGCCATCAAAGTCCGCGAGTATAGTGAGTTTAATGATAACATCAGTTGCTATCAGGCAGGAGTAGCGGGAAGATTCAATCTGTCATCCACCAATGAGTTGGTGCTTCAGGTAGTAAATAACCGTAGTGGAGAAAATGATGAAACCTATCTTTACGGTTTGCCACAAGGAGTGGAAAAAGCTAAAGTTCCTGTTCTGTCAACAGTCAATTGGAACGGGTTCTTCTTTGATAACGCGGTACAATTACGATATGCGGCCTCATACGGGCAGCTGGCGGAAGGCAAGAATCTTTATTGTTTTACGGCGGGTAATATTTATGAGAAAGGCCCTGTTATTGCTTATATTGATTTAATGTATTCTCGTGAAGGACTGGATAGCAAAGGTATTATCAGTGATTTGCAAGGTCCTGTTTTAATGACTCCATCTACGGCGCAGAATGCAGAATACTTTACTACGGTGGTGAATTTTGACTATCGTATCCATCCTAATTGGAATCTTTACCTGAAAGGTGCTTATGAAACAGTGGGTATCTATAAAACAAACGGACCTTTTGAGAAAGGACTTTATCGTACTACATGGAATGTGCAGGCTTGTGTGGAATATTTCCCGATGCGTAATAGTGAACTGCTTATTTTTACTCATCTTTTATATAAAGGGCATCATTTGACCCGGCGTGCGCAGGCTTTGGGAGGTATGAGTCCGGACACGCAACGTATTTCTATCGGGTTGGTTTACTCTATTCCCGTTTTTTGATGTTCCTTATCATATCTTCACTCCGTTCCGTTTGATATTTCACATGGGTGAAGCAACTGCTTCACCCATGTGACAACGGCTGTTTACCTAAGTGAAATCGCTTCTTCACCAAGGTGAAGCAATGAACGCAGCCGGACAAAAATACAAGAAAAAAGGCTTACCTTTTTATTTCAATGAGGTTGTTTCCCCTTTTCATTGCAAGACCGGGGAAATACGCTATATTTGTGAAATAATTAATTACTTCAACTAACAACACAGAATATTATAATGAAAAAGACTGTCCTTTTTTTTCTGATGATTATATTGATAGCCTCGTGCCATCAAGAAGAAATTCCTTCTGTTTCCGATAAACCGGAAGGGAATCAGCTGATTTTTGATTTATCAGATGAAGATGTACTTCAGGGTTGTATTTATGTGAAACTGAAAGAAGAACCTACAGAAGAGGTGCAGGTAAGGAGTATTGGCAACACGGTAAGGACAGGAATTAAGGTGTTGGACCGGGCTGCCTCTTCTTTGAAAATAGAGAGAATGGAACGTACGTTTCCCTACGCCGGCAAATTTGAAGAACGTACTCGTAAGGAGGGGCTTCATTTATGGTACAATGTTTGGTTCTCCAAAGAAACATCAGCGACTCGTGCAGCTGCTGAAGTAGCTTTTCTAGATGGTATTGAAATGGCTGTTCCTGTTCCTAAGATAGTTTCCAGGGCAAGGCCGGAAACAGTATGGGATATGTATGGTGTCAAAGCGGGGGAGTGGTTGTTCAATGATCCGGATTTATCCAAACAATGGTATTTTGATAATCCCGGTACAGAATCCTGGCAGAGGAAGGTGCGGATATCCGTTTAGTTGATGTGTGGAAACAATACAATGGGAATCCGGCTATTATTGTAGCGGTTGTAGATGGCGGCATTAATCAGGAGCATCCTGATTTGCAGGATAATTTATGGACGAATCCGGGTGAGATACCAAAGAATGGTATAGATGATGATGGCAATGGGTATATAGATGATGTACATGGTTATAATTTTGTAGATGATAATGCAATTTTGGTCCCTCATCGTCACGGAACTCATGTGGCGGGTACCATTGGTGCGACAAATAATAATGAAACAGGTATCAGCAGCATTGCAGGAGGGAACGGAACTCCCGGAAGTGGGGTGAAACTCATGAGTTGCCAAATTTTAAAAAGTCTGACTTCCACTGGAGGAGAAGTCGCTTCTGATCCGTTTATTGCTGCCGCTATTAAATATGGTGCTGATAATGGAGCTGTTATCAGTCAGAATAGTTGGGGATACGCTGTCGGAACGGGGAGGAATACCTCTTCATATATTAATCCTGTACATAAGGAAGCTATTGATTACTTTATAAAATATGCCGGATGTGATAACAACGGAGAGCAACTTGACGGAAGTCCAATGAAAGGAGGAATTGTATTGTTTGCATCAGGCAATGCGAATACTTCTGACCCCAGGATAGCGGCGCCGGCTGATTATGACAAGGTAGTTGCGGTTGCAGCCATTGAGGCCGATTATAGAAAGGCTTCTTATTCCAATTATGGTACATATATGGATATTTCTGCTCCCGGAGGAGCATTGAACGGAGATGGGCGGATATGGAGTACGACCACAAAACTGGCCGGTAATTATGAATATCTGGCCGGTACATCTATGGCGTGTCCGCTGGTCAGCGGTGTGGCAGCACTGGTGATAGAGAAGTATGGGGTAGGCAAGAAAGGGTTTACACCGGAAACTCTGAAGGAAATCCTCTATCAAAGCGCATACGATTTGGATGAATATAATCCGAGGTATACCGGCCAGTTGGGGCACGGATGCGTGGATGCCACAGCTGCTTTAAAGATAGATGTTTCTAATCTTCATCCTTTTACATTGAAGTCCAATCAGGTAACTGATAATACTCTGATATTTAGTGTAAGCAGCAGTATGGCTGGTAATGGAGAACTGACTTTGTATAATGGCATTGGCAATAAGGTGCTGAGTCTTCATTTGGAACTTGAAGCCGCTCCTTGCATTCTGTGGACATAACCAAGCTTTCTGCCGGATATTATACATTGGTGTACCGAGCGAACGGGATGGAGATCAGAGAGAAATTTATCAAGTACTAATCCTGATAAAATGAAATAGGACATGAAACGAATAGGACTATATCTGTTTATAATAGGCATAACTTTTACTAAAGCTTATGGACAAGAGGATTCCGGACCTGTCAATACCGGAGCGGCAAACTATCTGACTATACCGGTTGATGCGCGCAGCGCAGCCATGGGAGGTGCCGGTGTGGCGATTTCGAGGGGAAATAATGCCGTTTTCCATAATGGTGCGGCAACTTTATCGGAGCCCATGCACAAAGGTGGGGTTACGTATACTTATTCCCCGTGGATGCGTGACTATGAGTCTGGATACTCTCTTCATAGTTTAGGCGGTTTTTATAAAATTAATAAGCGCAATGCCATTCTGTTAGGTTTCCGTTATTTCGGCTATCCGGAGATGGATGGAATAGGGGAGGATGCTTCGGGAATACATCCCAAAGAAATAGCTGTGGAGGCAGGTTATGCATACGAGGTCATAAAGAATCTTTCGGTTTCCGCTACTTTTAAATATCTGTATTCGGATATGGGTAAGATAGGAAATAGCAACGGTGCGAGTTCTGTGGCTTTTGATTTGGGGATATTATATAAGCGTGAGATAAAGGATTGGGAAGGTGCCGGTTGGTCGGTTGGGATTCATGCGAGTAATCTTGGACCGAAAATAAAATACCTAACCTCTAAAGAGGCTCTTCCTGCAATGGTCAAAGTAGGAGGTGCTGCTGACTTGCCTTTTGCATCAATGCATAGGTTGACTTTGACCGCTGATCTGGGTTACAGGCTTTCCCCCGATGATGTACAGGCGTTAAATGTAAGTGCCGGGGCGGAATATGCATGGATGGAGCATCTCATGTTGCGTGGCGGTTATCATTATGGTGATAAGAATAAAGGAGATGCCAGTTATGCTACGGCCGGGGCAGGAGTGGAATATGCAGGTGTGCATTTGGATTTTGCGTGGATGTTTGCGGGACATGAATGTCTTGCCAGAAATACGTTTTGGATTTCTTTAGGATACTCTTTTTAACTCTTGCACGGTTAGTCCTAGAAGCCTATATACATATATTAGGCTTCTAGGTTATCGGTTATTAACAGGAAGATTATGAGTTATCTTTACTTTCTTTTTGTAGATGATTGGAATGCATTCATAATGGCTGTGGGTTTTCCGTTTTTGTCAAAGGCTCCCATATCATATCCGTTCCATTCGTAACATTCCGGTTCCCAGTACCATACACCAGCGCAAGATTCCATGTCTCGGGCTTTGTTTATAAAATCGGCAAGGACTTGGGCGGAAGCGGAATCATTTTGTTTTACCCCTATTTCGGTTATCATGACTTTTACTTGGAAAGTCTTTGCTAGTTGGCTGATGTGTTTTAATGCTAACAAGTTCATTTCTTGCCATAATTTTGTGGAATGAGTTTGTGGATAGTGTGACAGGCCAATCATATCCAATTTTCCTCCAGCTTCTTTGAACTGCTTGAACCACCAAGTTAAGTCGTCCCAGGCATTGTCTATGTGAACAATAACGATACTTTGGGGGAAGATTTTTTTTACGGCATCGTAGCCGGTATTGACAAACTCGGCCAGATTTTGTGTGTTTTGTGGATATTTCACTCGCTCATTGGTACTGTTTAAGCCTTTGACATCACATTCTCGGATATCATAGAATGCACCGCTGAGTGCGACATTCTCATCCCACAATATTCCTGGACGGATTTCGTTACCCACTTGTACCCCATCGTGGGGATATGTCTTCCGCTTTTAATGCTTGCAAGATGTCGATGGTATGGGCGGCAATGGCCGTCTTTAGTTCCGCTACTGATTTGCCGATCCATGCCTTGGGCTTGAACTGTTGTCCGGGATCAGCCATGAGTCGCTGTAATGGAAGTCTACCATGACATCCAGACCTTGTTCTTTGGCTCGTCGGGCTTTGTTCACAACGTCTTGTTTACCGTTCCATCTGTCTTTGGGATTTACCCATACGCGCAGGCGGATGGCATTTATGCCCAGCTCTTTCATCAGTTGGAAGCAGTCGGTTTCTATGCCTTCATGATTGTAAAACTTCAACCCTTTTTTTTCCATTTCACTCACCCAACTGATGTCGGCTCCTTGAGTAAAACTGGTTTTGGAAGGTGCTGGTGTATCGGAATTATCTGTTCCGGACTGTTCGTTGCCGTGGCTTCCGCAAGCTGACGAGGATAATACCAGCAAAGCGGTTAGCATATAATTCTTGAGGTTATGATATATTTCTTTCATGTGTTTTCGTATATTAGTTTTTTAGAAGATAGACAACGGAGGCATATCCGTCTAGTTTTAAATAAAAGTTTCCATGGTCTTCCTTCTCCTGTACATTTCCGGATACGGCGATAGCTTTCTCCGTCCTGTCCGTCAAGGGAATCTCTATTTCAGAATTGCCAAAATTATGAATAACCAATAGTTTCTCGCTATCTTTAGTCATGTACCAGGCGGCAATACTTTTGTATTTTTTTTCTCCTTCTCCCGATTCGTTGAACAGAGCATGACGGGTCATGGTTCCTTGGGCCAGCGCTGGATAGGTGTTACGCAATGCGGTAAAGATCAAGTAGGTATTCAATACTGACTGATGGTCTGCCGTCTGTTTGGTTACATCGGGGATGTTTGTGCTTACTGTGGCATCTATTTTGTCGGTATAGTGGGTGGTATAACTGTCTCCCCACAACATAGGTCCGCGTACATATTCATCTCCTTTGTCTTTGGTGCCGTATAATCCTAGTTCTTCACCATAATAAATATAAGGTGAGCCGGGAGTAGTGAGCAGGACAGCGGCTGCTAATTTCTCCTTGGCGGTAGATTTACCTAGCTTGGAGGCTGCACGATCTTCATCATGGTTGCTTAGTTTGGTTGCTGCGATGTACCCGGGACGATAGGCGGCATATTCTTGCCTATAGTTCAGGATGTCTTTGGTGAAATAACATCCGGTGGCATTATTGAGAGCCCATTCCAGACGATACCAGAAAGAGAACTCGAACAAAGCGGGCAGACCGGCATAATAGGGGGCTACTTCGTTGTATTCGGACAGTACTTCACCCACCATGTAGAAATTGTCCGTGTGTCCTTTTTGCTTGTAATAAGTGTTCATGTCTTCGTAGACATATTCAGAAAACGGGGATTTTCGTTGCTGGTAGCACTGTGATAGATGTGCTTGACAGCATCCAGCCGCAGTCCGTCCACACCTCGGTCTATCCATCCTTTGGCACTGTTTGCCATGGCTATGTACGCAGGGGAAGAAGTGGCTTGTTCCACCGCACCATAGTTGAGGTCGGCAAAGTAGTCGGTGGCAAACTGGGAATGATAATACCATAAGTTCATGGAATCGAACAGAATATCGGCCGCTGTTTTGTTATCAAGAGTGAATGCAGTTCCCAAAGTGACTTTGTGGGAAGCAGAAGTAGCACCGTATTTAGTTCCTGCAGGCCAAGAAGGATCGTTACTAGTGCGGATTAGAAATCCCCAAGAGGAAACGAAGTCTGTGGTCAGTTCATAATGGTTGTTCCCTTTGTCATAGAATTTTTTACATATGCCTTCTCCGAAATAAAGGTATTTGGCTCCGTTTGTGCCGGGGTCAGGGTTGTCCGCATCGGCTTTTTCGGCCCGGGTTACTGTGACGGTGGGTTGCGAGGCTTTGCTCCAGTCGAGGCTGAATGTATAGATGCCTTTTACTTCTGTATCTTCGGAGGAGGTTGCGAACCATTCATTGGCGGCATATTCTTCTTTGGGTATCATGGCTATTTTTCCTTCTGCTATCTCTGTTTGAGGAGATTGGGAGAAGAGATAGTAGCTACGATAAAGATTATCAGTAGATGAGGTGGCTTCCTTGAACCAAGGGTGGGCTTTGCCCGTATGGTTCATTACATAATCCAGGTATATTTTTATGTTGCGCTTGTGGGCTTCGGTGATGAGGCGGTCGAAGTCGGCCTCTGTACCTAGTTTGGGATTGACTTTGGTATGGTCTGTCACATCATAGCGTGATAGGACATGGCAGGATGGATGGGGGAGAGCCAGAGGGCTGTCACTCCGAGGCTGTTGATGTAATCCAGCTTGTCAATGAGTCCGTTGAGGTCGCCGTATTTGTCACCGTCCTTGTCTGCAAAGGAGTAAACTAATAATTGATAGGAGATGTCGGCACGCTTAGTACCATCCCAATTGTCGGGGGCGGCAGTGATATTTTTCCAAGTGGCGGTAGGAGGATCAGGGTTTTCGGGAGTCGGAGGAACCGGTATTTCCGGCGAATCGTCAGAACAGGCTTGTGACAGAGGTACCAAGCAAAGCAGGAATAGTATACCTACTAGAAAGAGATGGATTCGTTTCATGGTTTCTTTGTTTATAAGGGGTAAAAGAATAAGGCGGAGTACAGTATTACGGAAATTCCGCAAGCCGTAAACCGCCTTTTGTCGGTATAGGTACGGGGAGGATACAAGAAGCGTACCTATACTTGTATTGATTAGTTCTTAGTTAGGGTCAACAGGTTCATGCCGTCGCATTGAGGGATGAACCTGATGGTATAGTTTCCGGCCGTAACAGCGATGTTGCCGGCATTGAAAGTCGGTTCGGCTATCGAACACCCCAGTTGATGTCCCAGTCATTATTGGCGCGGATTTTGATTTCACCATCCGTTAGGTTGGTGGTCAGATTCCAACTTCCATCTTCTTCGTTGTAAGTCATGTCGGTATCGGCATCCCATCCGGATGGGGTGGCGCTACCTATCACTCCGAGAGTTGAGATGAGGGTATGCTTGTAAGTCATGGCAGTCAAATCCACTTCCATCATGTAGAACCCTGCTTCCGGAGCGTCGATATTTCCTGCACCGTTTTCATCAAGTGTACCTGCCAGAGCATCACCACTTACTTTTTCCCAATCGCCTGTCCAGTTATCTTTTTCTGGGTTCGGCTTGTATTTGAATTCTCCGTTCAAATAGGCGAAACCTCTGTATTTGCCATCAAAGTTTATTCCGGCTAGCGGGCAAGTACCTGACCATGAGGTGTTATTACCTATTTCATAGATGTAAGGAGCGAAACCCAGCTCTTCCAGTGTGTAGGTGTATTCCATCATATCCAATGTCATTCTATACATGCCGGCTTGGGTTATCATGCCGGCTTGTGGATTGTTTGTTGTAAGTGTTCCTTCGGTAGCGGTATCTCCATCGGTTACGGTACCCAATACACCAGCTCCCCAGAATTCTCCCTCGGTATTGGTCTTCGGAATAATTTTCCAGCATTGATTATCAGCGGTTGTGGTGAATACGATGGAAAATTTGGAATCTTCATAAACGTCTGTTCCCGAATGGCTGAATCCCACCATGCCGTCAGCGCTCCAACCATTTACCGAGGTTTCATCCTTGTCGTTCTTTATTGTGAACATGTCGCCTACAAGATAGTAACCGGTGTCAATAAATGGTGCGGCCGGAGTGAAATTTACGTCAAACGAACCGGCATTTACCAATAAGGCTTGTCCGTCTTTTATGGCATTGGCATATACTTGGGCAATGAAGGGACGCGCTATAGGACGTTTCCCGTAAGTTTCCACTACCAGCTTCTGAATGGTCAGGCTGTCAATCATTCCGTCTGTATTGGATTCCAGTTCTCCTGCCTTACCTTTCTCGGTAGAGAGCTCTACCCGTACATTGCCCAAGGTATATCCTTCGGTAAGTGTGGCATTAGATAGAGTGAACAATTTGATGCTGCTCCCCGGATTGGATAAATTGATGTCATCGACCTTGGATGCCGAGAAATCGGGAAGGGTTATTGCAGCTTCTTGTTCGTTGGCTTGAGGAGTTGCCCAATCAGTGTAATCATCTGTGCATGAAGACATGCACAGAACAGTCAGACCGATTAATGAATGGATTGATATATTTTTCATCTTGATTCAATTAAAAAGATTATTATTTGATTTCGCCTTCGCCGGTAGCGAAGTTCAGGTAGAGCTGCTGTCCCGCTTTGCCTGCTACTCGTGCTTGGTCTCCATCGTTGGCACGATATTCAATTTTGCCGTCGAAGACCATGAACTCGCTCTTCCACCACTCAAAGGTAGGAATTTTTACGTATGCACGCACACCGTCACCATCGCCACCCGGAACACTGGCAGCAAAAGCAGGTGAGACAAAAGAAGCGTTAAAAGTATCGGGAATGGTACATAACCAGCCTTCAGCCTGCTCTTTCCAGTCGCTGTTGCCTACAACAGGTCCCATCAACCATATTTCAGGTTTGTTAAACTGTATATCATAGACGAGGTTGCGTCCCGAAACGGAAGAGGTGATTACCATTAAGTACCATCCCGGAGTATCAGTAGCGATATTGTCTCCGTTGTCTTTGATATTGCCTGCCAAATCGCCGTTTATACTGTTTATACCAGAAAATCCTGTTTCATTTCCATCCCAAGCTTTGCTCTGATTGAATTTGATGCCGGCATCGTCTATCCATACCATAGACCAGAATACATGAGTTGCACCGTTTACGGGAATCATCTTGGTTGCCGAATCCCAGTTCCATTCGTTAAATCCGCCTACGATATATAAGTTTTCGGGGGTATTGACCGGAGGAAGCGAGAAAAGTAAATGTACTTTATTCAATGACACTACATTGGAAAGTATTTCGGTTCCTTCTATTGCTTTGTTATCACTGGTCATCATAACTGCTCTCAAGCGGATATAGACCGCTATATCCATCGGAAAATCAACATCGGTTGCACCTTTGTTTACTTTCATATCTGTAAGTGTACTAGCTAAAAGAGGTGCGTCTATACTGATTTTTGTTCCTGCATTGACATTACCTATTTCTGTAAAATCGGTCATGGATTCATCGAATGCCACTTGCACATAGTATCCAACGTTGGCGGGGAAGCCGTAGTCGGGTTGTGAACAGGATATTTCGATAGAGGAAGAATTGGCCAAATCGATTACTGTACCGCTGATAGCTGGAGTGTTTAGGACAAATTCGGTGGGTGAGATTAGCGTTGGGTTGGAGTCGCGATCATCATCACATGCGGTGAATATACCCAGTCCCAATCCGATAATCAAAAATGATTTAAGTATTTTATTCATTGTATTTTCATTTAATATTTATAAAACAAAAAGTTTTCAGTATCCCGGGTTCTGAGTCAAATTGGAGTTGGCAGTCAACTCATTGGTCGGGATGGCAAAAATATTAAGATGTGCATCAAAACTACGTCCTTCATAAGATCCGCCTTTCCATTGCCAAGTGTAATTGTTGTTGCCTCCATAGCGGTTGAATCTAATTAAGTCCATACGGCGGCGGCCTTCAAAATAGAATTCTCGGCTCCATTCATCGCAAATATCATCCAGGCTATATGCATTTGTACGGGTAGAAGCATGTGCACGACTTCGGATGGAGTTAACTGCTTGTGTACCTTCAGATGTAGTGTTTCCTCCATTCAAGCGAGCATCGGCTTCTGCAAAAGTCAGATAGGCTTCTGCAACACGTAGCAAGAAGTAGTCGGTATCGGCGAAGGTGGCATCATGTCCGGCTGAACCGTCTGTTTTGAAGTTGGTGAATTTTGCAATAGCATAACCGCTTTTAAAGGTAGATACATCTTCATTGTTTAAGGTACGTCCCACACCGTCGAATAAAGCACGGTCGTCTTTGGCTGCTACATACATGTCGTAGCTTGGCAGTTCGGGGGCATCATTCTGAGGGAAGAATTTGCGGATGAGGTCAGGACGTGCGCGGTTACCGCCCCAGTTTTGTGCAGAAACACCGTTGGTGGCTGTCAGGTCATTAGGGTTTGCATGCATCTCACCATCAAAGCAACCAGCTATCAAGAACAGGGAAGTACCCCAACTGGTGGTTGTCAGACCGTCTTGAAGTAAGGGTAGAAGAGCTTCGTAAGCAGCATCAGTTTCCCCGTTGTCACCCATGAATAACATTTGATAGGCAGTCCATCCGCCTTTTCCCACAGTATTGAGCCGGTAGGAGGATTTTATTACTTTGTCGGCATATTCTTTTGCTTTTTGCCATTGGGCCGTTCCTGTATAAATTTCCGAATTCAAGTACAGGCGTGAGAGCAACAGCCAGCAGGCAGCTTTGTCTACACGACCATAACCGGCATCTGTCGATTTTTTTGCTTTTGCTTCGGAAAGGGCCGATTCTATTCCGATCAGTTCCTGTTCAAGCCATTCATACATTTGAGCTCTGGATCTTTGTTCAGGTTTGGTCATTGGTTCCAATGTAAAGGGTATGTTTCCCCAACCATCCATCAGTAAGAAGTAGTGTAGGGCACGTACAAAGCGGATTTCGGCAGACATGGTGGCATCTGTATCTCCAGCCATAGCCAGATATTGGTTACAATAGGTGATGCCGGTAGTCAGACGGGCATAGAACCCGTTTAACATAGGATGGGAAGCATTGTAAGTATTGTAGCAGAAACTGGCTACACCTTCATCTCCCCAGCCGCAGATAGCTTCATCAGTGGTCAGTTCGTTGGAATTGAACAATTGGCGGATAAAGCCTGTCGTACCACCATCCAAACCGTCAATATCACAGTCACCGTTAGCACCACCGTTTCCGGCTAATGCCATATTGGCGTAGCACTTGTTGAACAATCCGTTTAAATCAACATTGGTATCGATGTTCGGATCGATAGGATCTACATCTAAGTCTCCGATACATGAGGTTGCCCCCAAAGCCAACATCATGAATGTGGCAGGAACGATATTCTTTATGTATTTTTTCATATACTGCATAATTTGCGAATTAGAAATTCAGGTTAAGACCAATAATAAATGAGATAGGACGCGGATAGAGATTGTTATCGAATCCGTTATTGATTTCGGGGTCGATGCCATCATAGTTTGAAATGGTGAAAACATTCGATACGGTTCCATATACGCGTCCATTCAAACCGCGATAGCTTCCGTTCTTGAAGAGATTGGAAAAGCTGTATCCTAAAGTGATGTTGTCACACTTCAAGAATGAGGCGTTACGCACCCAGTAGTCCGAAGCTTTGGCGGTAATTTCGTAAGTTTGCCAATTTCTGGCTACAGCGTCTACCGGACGGTTAGACAGGTAATTCAAAGAGTTGGACCATACTTCACCAGGATTCATGTTGCTCCATCCGGCGTTGATTCCATCATAAACATAGTTACCTAGACTGGCACGCAGTGAGAATCCGAAGTCCCAATTTTTGTATTCCAGGCGGGAGGAAAGCCCCATAGTTACGTCGGGAGCAGCATTTTTATAAAGGTATTTGTCATTTTCGGTAATTTTACCGTCACCGTCCCGGTCTACTACTGCATTTTCTATCGGGTTGCCTTGTGGGTCATATACTTGTTGGTATACATAGAATGAATTAGCTGGATACCCTACTTGATTGTATTGCAGATAAAAACCCGAACCTTGACCTACTTTGATATCGGTATTGGCTACAGGAGCACCACTATCGGATACACCACTTAGATCGGTAATCTCATTCTTATTATAAGTAAGGTTATAATTAATAGTCCATATTAAGTCATTGTTTACAATGGGTTTCCAGTCTAAGGCAAATTCGATGCTTTATTTTCCAACGAACCGATATTTTGCCATGCTTGATTTCTATAGCCGGCCATGGACGCTAATGGTGCATAGTTCAGCAAATCTTCGGTTTTACGGTAATAAGCATCAATACTGGCTGTCAGCCGTTGATCCATAATACCAAAATCAACCCCAATATTATAGGTAGTAGTGGTTTCCCATTTTAAATCAGGAGTATAGTTGTCCGGGCGGTATAGGGTTCCGTTACCTATCAGTGGATAAAAACCGTTAGTACCTGTGCTTACTGAGTATGTGGGAATCCAGTTATAATTGTTAATTTTTTCTCCTGCCTGTTGACCTGTCATGCCCCAGCCTAAGCGAAGTTTCAAGTCAGATATCCAAGATATGTCTTTTAGGAAGTTTTCTTCTTTTGCTTTCCAAGCTAAGGCTACAGACGGGAACCACGCCCAATGGTCTTTGAAGCGTGAAGTTCCATCATCGCGAACGGTAGCTGTAAGATAGTAACGGTTCATAAGTATGTAGTTGGCACGTCCGAAGAAGGAAACCAAATAACTGTCGGTCTTGTATTGATACGGAGTGTGAGGACGCTCTGTGCCGGCTAATGTGGGGTCATCGTTCGTCATCGGATAACGACCTACGTAGTCACTGTTTGTGCTTTTCCAAAAATGTTGCCATTCGTAACCTCCCATAATATCAAAATGGTGGTTATCATTAAAGTCTTTATAATATTGGGCGTATGCATTCAATGAAAGGTTGCGTTTTAGGATACTTTCACCTCCAACAGAACCATAATACATGGCACTAGGGGAAGCAGTAGATTTATTCTGTGCTTGGCGTCCTTTGGAAACATCGGCACCTAGAGATAAATGAAGGCGAAGGTCTTCAAGACCATGTACTTTATAGTCGATATCGGCACTTCCCACAAAGGCGCGGCTGTGGGCAACTTCTGTGTTAAAAGCAAGCATGGCTAATGGGTTGGCACATTCTGCCGTGCTGTTATAGATGAACGGCCATGTGGAGTCGCCTAATGATGCGGCCGATGACCATTGGAAAAATCCCCCATAATTTTGTAATGTCTGATCCAATGCATTGCCGAATTGGGCTTTGTGATATTCGGATGTGAAATTATAAGGATCTTGGGTAGGGTCCATCTTTACAGCAGCACCTACGGCTCCACCGTCGGCATATGCAGAACGTGCGTACATTCCTTTCGCATTGAGGTTCATAGTCAAATGATCGTCAAAAAAAGACGGATTAAGATTCAATGCAGCTGTGACACGTTTGAAATCAGAATTTTTCAAGATACCTTCTTGATTGGTGAAACCTACAGATACACGATAAGGAAGGTCTTTTACTGCACCCGATACGGTTATATTGTGGTCATGACTGAGAGCGGTACGGTAAATAAGATCTTGCCAGTCGGTGTTGGCTGTACCCATGGCACGATAAGCATCGCTGTTTTCTCCGTATAAATCGGTGATAAGTTGACGGTATTGGTTGCTGTCAAGTACATCAACTGTTCCTTTTTTCTGACTCAATGTGACACTACCTGAATAGGAACTGAAGGCTTTTGCCTTTGCGTCCCTTTTTAGTAGTGATGATGATAACACCGTTTGAGCCGCGTGAACCGTAGATAGCAGTGGCTGAAGCGTCTTTTAATACGTTGAATGATTCGATATCCTGCGGATTAATCATGGCTAGTTTGTTAGAGAGGCCTTTTACTCCCTCATTGTCCATAGCCATACCATCAATAACAATTAGAGGGTCATTAGATGCGTTCAGTGAAGAACCGCCACGTATACGAATCTGGGCGCACTGCCTGGGGCACCATCATTACTTGTTACATTGACACCGGCTATTTTCCCAGAAATCATATCCTGTGCGTTTATTACTAAGCCTTTGTTCTTTCCATCCGGTTTCATGGCTGTTACCGAACCGGTCAGGTCATTCTTTTTAGCCACACCATAACCGATAACGACTACTTCTTCCAAAGTTTCCGTATCATCTTTCAGTATCACATTTAGTGAAGTAGCAGCCGGAAGTTCCTGGGTCAGGTATCCGATAAACGAAATAACAATTATATCACCTTTATTGGCGTTTAACAGGAAGTTACCGTCAAAATCAGTGATAGTACCATTGGTTGTTCCTTTTACCACAACATTGGCACCGATAATTGGTTCGCCTGTTGTGTCCTTTACAAGTCCTTTGACAGTCATTTGTTGGGCAAATGCGTCTATGGACAAGAAGCATCCTACTATCAGTGTGAGTAGGATCTTGAACATCAAGTTTCTTTTCATGTCTTTAAATTTAAAGTTAAATAATTATTTCAAGTTTATATTCTCAGCTAAAAACACCTATTGAAAACTGTTTCCCAAACAATCAGATTATTTATGGCTCCTTTAATCCTTATATTTCTAATGGAATTGATCTTTCTTTAAAACCATTGAATTTTTTCTGAAAATTTTGTGATATCTGTTCAACTGGATATTGAGAGAGTTGAAACATGTATTTGTTTTTTAGATTTATTGAGATAGAATGAGTTCTCTATATTTCTGTTTATTGAAATAAATTTCAAAAAAGTATCTGCAAAAAATGATTTGTAATGAGATACAATAGGGGAAAAATTCTTTTTGGTTTTCATGATTTAATGGTATTTAGTTTTAGGTTAACGGTTATCCTCACTTTATTTTGTTTTGGATGTTGCAAATGTAGCTTTCTTGTAAATTGATTCTTTATCTAAGAATAAAAATATAAATGATTTAAATCAATTGTATTTTATAAGTGTTTGATTTATAGAATGATGTGTCTTTTTTGTATCTGAAAAAATATAAATGATTGTGAACTGTTTCGTGTTTGGACAAGAATGATTTATGGTTCTTTTATATTAATTCTTTGTCAAAACTTTAGTTTATATTGCATCAGCTAAGAGTTTTCTATAAAAACTTTTAACCGATGCAATATAAAGGAATAAACTTAAAAGTAGTTTTATTTGTTTTTTACAACAATGATTTTGGGAGTTACCTTGTTGAAATACCACTTGATGGTATAGTTACCGGCTTCTGAAACTTTAAAATTACCATCACCGGCATCTTCAAACTCTCCTTCTACAGCTCCGGGAGCTATATCGTCTTCCCATTTCTCTTCAGGGCGTATTTTCCATTTATTACCGGCGGGCATATCTAGGGTAGCTTTTAAATAATATTGAAATTTGTTGTTTTCATCCGTTTCAGTTTCCAGTGTCATCATTGTGTCACCGCTTCCCCAGCTATTGTGGTCTCCTACAATTCCCCATGAGTTGTGAGGTTTGGAAACTTTCAATTCTCCTGTGGTATTATTGAATTCTAAATAATAACTGTTTTTGCTGTATGCTTTAATGTCCCCTCCATTACCGGATACTAAAGTAACGAGGGATTGTTCGGGTGTCATACTTTCCGGAGCTCCCCAATTGTCCGTACCCCAGTCTTCCGTACCGCAGAATTTCCAACCATCGGCTGCTTTGCCGTCGAAGTACACCATAGCGGTGTATATATTATCAGAATTTACCGAATATACTTTTTGGCTTTTGGTGAAATCCCAACCATTATAACTTCCACGGAGTGTGATTGCCGGATATTCCGGCTCACCTTCATATGGAGTGATGGTGGTTGAGACAATGTTGGAATACAATGTATCGGCAGCTGCTGAGATAGAAGACGATATCCGAAATTCGATTCCTATCGGCGCTGTCTCTATTTCATAGACTTTCAGCAGGGTCATGATTTTGCTGTTCAGGTCACTGACAGTGATAGTATGTGATAAATCTGTTTTGGATGAGGCTAAAATTACTTTATTGGCAAAATTTTTGTCTTTAACATCCATTTCCAACGCATTGATAACGCTTGCTTGATAGCCTAAATCCGGATAGCTCCAGGTAAGGGTGAATGCCTCTTGGGAAGCATTTTTTGATTCCAGTATATAACTGTCATTCAAGGATGACAGGGTAGACGGGATGGCATTTTCCGAACTATATGTCACTTGTTCCAAATCACTTTCACAAGCAGTACAAAGTAATAGGGTAAAAATAGAAGTTGATATGCTTTTTATGAATTTCATGATGATGTACTTATTGATTAATAACCTTCATTTTGTTGTAAGTTACCGTTTACGGTCAGGTCGGTAACAGGTATAGGATACACGTTATATCTCTTGTTCACTCCTACTCCGGTATTGATTCCTCCTTTGAAATCCCATGTATAGGAGCCGGAAGTAAGCAGATCGAAACGTACTAAATCTGTACGGCGGATACCTTCCCAATATAATTCACGCCCGCGTTCATCTAACAAATTACGGAAATTATTTTCCTCTAACCAATTTTCGGAAATGTTGTGTTTTTCATCTCCATAGGCACGCTTGCGAAGGGCGTTGATATATTCAACAGCACTAGCCTTACTTCCTTCTCCACCGCGTGCTACGGCTTCTGCATACATCAGGTAAATATCTCCCAAACGGAACATCGGAAAATCAGTATCTACCCATAATGTATTTTTCCCGGTTGTCCGTTGCTGTCTAAATTGCTGAATTTGAATACACTCCATCCTTCAGTTTCAAAAGTTCCGGATACACTGGAAGTAATGTCGATAGAGTGTCCTTTATCATAAAAAATACCACGTTTATCTTGAATCTCAGAAGCTTTGGGCTCTTCATCATTTTGAAAATCAAAGAGATGAACCAGATTGCTTGTTGCGCGGAATCCTGCCCAGCCTTGGTCTACCCCACTGTGTGCTAGTAAAACATCTTTGTCTTCAGCTCCTCTGGCTCCGATGATAATGGCAGCCATACCCCATGATTGGGTCTTGTCCCCATCAAAGATGATAGGATAGATTATTTCTTTTTTGGTATCCGGATTCTCGCCATTGTCTGCTTTGAATAAGGCATTAATATACGATCTTACACCAAATAAATTTTGATAACTTTTAGTTATAAAAGTCATAATTATTATTTTGGTGCTAAGGTAAGAATAAAATGCCATACTACATTAAATATTTAGTTATAAATTGTAAATACTCGGTTCTCTAAAATTATGAAAACCGAGTATATTTCATTAATGCTTTATACATTTAATCTTAAATTCTTCACTGCCAATTTTCATATTTAGTGTACATGAATTTGAATTAAGTTCGATAATATCATACCGTACATACTCTTCACCTTCAATATAGCAAATGATAGTATTCCCAGAAATTTTGTAAGTACCAGATCCGTTTCCGAAATACCCTCTTCCATTATAAGTGCCATCAGAATTAAATGTAGCATAAGTCCGTCTTGGTATAGATGTCCATCCTCCGCCAAATTCTATTTGGGTCAGTTCCCATGTGCCAATAATAGCATCTCTGTATTCACTATCATCATCATCGGAACATCCAATAAATGATATCATTAAGATAGTGGTCAGTAAAATAATGTTTTCTTCATTGTTCCTTATTTTAAAATATGTAACCTAATTTCATTTGAATACTTCCCATTGTATATCCAAATCCATATTCTGAATTTCGTTGCATATTATAACCTACTTGTAGTGTACAATGGCTTAATTTAACTCCAACGGAAGGCGTACAGATAAACCCAGCCATTCCATCTACTCCTTTTGTTAATCCTATCCCAACACCTAAATCTAAAGAAAAGAAAGGGCTGACCGTTTCAGTAGCTGGTAAATATCCCTTCATATTCAAAAACAGAGGCAATACAAGTTCACCTTTACCCTTCTCGTAAAGTTCGTGATAATAATCCAATCCTACTCCTACACCTGTAGAGAAATATTTACTAATGTCAACACCTTGTATCGTGTGTATATTTACGCGATTAGTAGCAAATGTACCTATACCAACAGAATACCCAGCATTAACTTCACCGTGATATTTTACTAATGATTGCGCATTTAGTGTAAATGCAGTAACAATCATAATAACCAATAATGTAATTTTCTTCATAAATAATATATTTATATAATTTGATTACAAAATATATATTATTTAAAGAAGCGAATTAAATCGAAGTTATTTTTACATAATGTTAACTATTTAGATGGGATAGTAGAAAAAAGAGATGTTGCGACATCTCTTAATATCATTTGTAATTAATATGCAATGTTATAGACCATTTTTTCTTGCTTTTTTGCTCTTTTCCTTTGCTTCTTGAAAAATAAGATCAATCATATCCTCAAATTCCTTAGGCATATTTTGTGAAATTATGTTTCCTTCTCCATCTTTCACAACATATTTACCTTTCTTTTCTGTTTTTGGTTTTTCCTCTTTATTATCCATATTCTCCTATGCAGCATATATATATTGCAAATATAAATGAAATCTATCAGAATCTCTAAGTTTTCTAGTATTAAATCGAAAAACATATTCATCGACATACTTCTGCATATATTTTCTGCTTACATGATAGTATGTTCCGAAAATTGTTCTCTTCAAGTGGGACCAGGCATTTTCAATACCATTATTGCATACCATTATCATGGCATCCGTTTCATCAAATTCAAAATATCCATATAGTCTTGCGGAATGGTTGACTGAACGTATTATGTAATCATCTGTTATCCCTGAGTATTCTAATCCGTCAGTATATATAACACTCCCTTTCTTTATGTATTTCTTAATAATCGGAAGAAGATGTTCCATATCTGTCCTTTCTACTACCTTAGCTATTAATTTGCCGTTTCTTTGAAGAATACCAAATACTGGAACCTTATCTTTATAGCTCCTTCCTTGACATTTTTCTACTTTCTTATTCTTATGTCTGTTTTTGTTCTTTCCACCAATATAAGATTCATCTATTTCGCATCCCCATATTACTGCTGCAAAATCTTCTGGGGAAGATTCGTTTTGTCTTTTGGTCAATTCCCTTAGCTTATTCATCATGTACCATGCCGTTTTCTGTGTCACACCTAAATCTCTAGCAGCTTGATGAGAGGAAAGGCTTCTTTTATGTTTAGTATAGATGAAAATAAGATACAGCCACTTAATCAAAGGAATTTTTGATTTGGCAAAGATAGTGTTGGTTTTTACAGTAAAATACTTCCCTGTGTTTTTACAGCGATATTTATGGCCTTTACATTTATAAACCGTAGAAGTAGAGTCGAAAGGGGATATGATTCTGTCTTTCCATCTCTTCTTCTCAAGATATTGTATGCAAGAGTCTTCATTTGGAAAAACCTGCATAAACTCCAAAAAGCTGTTTATTGTTGCCATAATGCAGCGTTTTTATATCATACCGCAATATAGAAAAATAAATAGAATTATGCAAATAATTATAAATAAAAATCACACCTAATTGATGTTATACCTAATATTATATTGGCGAAATATAAAACTTTTTTGATTAATTTATGCTTTTACATTTACCTAGTACCAATATTATACTCCTATTCAATTGTCATTTCAGTTCAATGATAATTGGTTTGGGGAGTGCATCAATTAAATTAATAGGTGGAAGAATGATGCTAGCAAGCTTAGAACCTGCTTGTTCGCATCGGGCATGTATCTCCCCTCGCGCTGCTCCTACATTGATAGTGGAAAGGTATTGAGAAAAGAATGGTTCGATGGTAAATGTGTTGCCCTGTAACATGGTTTGAAACTCTTTTGGTTTAACATCAAAAGTGCTTACAAGGGTAATTTGAAGAAGCTCTGCCTCTTCTTGAAGATAAGCATATGTTAGACGCGCCATAACCATATGATCCTCAGGTATTACACCAAACTCGTAATTAGTGCGTACCTCTACGGGAATATCTTCTTTAAGACAAATGTCTGTCAGATTAAACGACTCAACATAAAGACCTACAATGCGAAATGGAATCTGTCTGTTCATAAAACTATATTATGCCGCATAGGCAAATGATACCTCAAGCTGTGTTTGACGGAAGTTCCTACCTGTTTCAGCCGTTGTCCGAGCTGTAGATGAAGTCCAAGAGCAGACAGCACGCCGTGGTTGTACAGAAATAACTGTAGATGAAGGTAAAGGGTTACTAACGGTTACAAATGATGTGCATACACCTACAACCTCCGCATTATCTGATAGCTTAAAGAGTGCTTCTTCATCGGTGAATAGAGGTGCTTCGTTACCATAAGTAGCGTTCATCTCGTCTGCAAACTGCATTGCTTCACGGTTAAACTCTTCGGAAAGTTCAATTTGGCTCACGGGAGAAAATGACACTAAAAATACTCCACGATCTTCTTTATATTCGAATTTTATTCGAAGCCAACTATACTTCATGATCATCCGAGAGAACCAAGTATGTAACTTATTTTTTATATTATCTCTATTCATAGGTTTCCGAAATATGTTTTTAGTTTCGCTATCAGACTTTCAGCCTGTGCTTTACAGTCTATGCTTTCTACATCTGTAAATATTCTTCCGCTGTAGTCTGCTTCTATGCGTTCTCTTTTGAGGAGGCGTACTGCTTCAGTAAAGTTGCGCTCGTTTCTATAACCAGTTTGCATCCGTTCCTTAACTTTGAGGAGAATGTTTTCATGCGATGATTCCCCTTCTGTCGCATTCTGATCTTCGAGTGTTATAGGACGACGATCTGTGTGTGCAAGCATGTATTTCATATATTGAAAAACGGCATAGTAAGAGCAATGTACACTATCAGTGTATTGTTTGCATGAGATTAAATTTTGTGCTGAAACAAGATTGCTTTGCGCCTTTGTTTTCATCATTTAGTATGAAATTTTTGTATTATGCCCATATTTTAATTTGCGCAAATATACATTCTTTTTTCTGATCCACCAAATACTCTATAAATGCAACTCGTATTTTTAATAAGTTTTAATTTATTAATCTAGATGATTCTCCAATAGGTAGCAATTTAATGCAGCTCAATTCGATAGAATTATCACGTCTATTATGACTTACCACCAGCAAAAAAAAAGAGGGTATTGCGAATGATTTTCATAGTGTCTTTCTACACGGTGTAACATCCCTTTAAAGAATGAGGTTGTGCCAACGTTTTGAAACAACCTCTTAATACATTTTTTTAATAACTACTCATTATAACTTTTAATTATAATCTACAATTGATTTTATCTTTAGTGTCCGCTTGTATGTCAGTGCCTTGAATAAATCAGCATAGTTGTCTGCCAGTTGATACCCTGCTTTGATCACTTCGTTGCATGCATTAATACATTCGCTATATCGTGCCTTACCGGTGTAAACTTCTGCATTAAGATACATGCGTGCTAATAAAGAACTGGCAACAGCTTGATCTGCTACTCCGTATTCGGAGCGTGGAGAGGGCAGATTGGGTTTGATTTCGTTTAGTTCTGCTTCTATCCAATTGAACAGGTCTTCTCTAGACAGCGGGGCAGGTTCTATGGAATAATTCTTTTCAGTGATGAATGGAGGCAATGCAAACATATCCATCAAGATATAATAGGCAAAAGCACGGTTAAAGCGGGCTTGTGCAATATAACTTCTTTGTCAATGCTTTCGGGCGCGTTGGGAATGTTCTTTAAGAACTCATTTACCAGTGCCACTATATACATGCAGCGTTGATAAACCCCTTCAATGGGTTCCACTTTATTGGTAGTCCATGTCATATAGTTTACTTCTGTGCACCATGCATCATTCCATGCGTTCTTCATTTCATCGGTTGGCTGTTCTTGTAAAGTCCACCAACAGCGTAATAGTGCAGTATTTCCTGCATCAAGCCTGAAATATCTGAACTGCTGCTGCCGTCTTGTCCGGATAACGCCCAAACTGAGTATATTTTATGAAGTCCTTTAGTGTAGCTTTCCGCATCGGTATAAGCTTTGTCTGCTGTTTCCACTGTGGGATCCAAAGGTAAGACATCCAAATCATTGAGACAACTTGAAAAAACAAACAGGCAAGTTGCCAGAGTTGTATAGATATATTTTCTTGTTTTCATACGTAATTCTCATTAAAAGTTAAGATTCAAACCTATAGTGTATGTGCGGGGACGTGGCCAGATGTTAGAATCTATCGCTCCACATTCCGGGTCTAATCCGCTATATTTTGAGATAGTAAATACATTTTGGACAGATGCGCTGATACGTCCTGATAGTTTGGCTGCAAACAGATTTTGGAAAGAATAGCCTAATGTAAGGTTGTCCATCTTCAAGAATGAAGCATTTTCCAGAAAATAGTCGCTGGCCATTTGTTCGCTGGTATTCAGCAAGGTAAAGCCTGTATCTTGAAAACCGTTATAAAGATTTGTAATAAATCCTTTTCCACCATAATTGTTGGAAGTGCTATTGCCTGATGCCACGCCATTGTATACATAATTGCCAAAGTTAGCACGGAGATTAAAGCCCAGATCCCATTTTTTGTAGCTGAACTGAGAACTGAAACCCATATATACTTTAGCCATCGGACTTTTGTGGGTTAGATAACGGTCGGCTTCGGTAATTTGTCCGTCATTGTTTCGGTCTACAAATGCATTTTGGATAGGCTTGCCGTTTTCATCGTATACTTGTTGGTATAAATAGAATGTTCCAGGCATTTCACCTACTTGGTGTTTTTGGTTTGTGCCGGCATCAATACTTGGTAGTCGGGATTGAAAGTGGTAGTCAGCTTGGTAATCTTGCTATCATTCCAAGTGATATTATAGCCTACCTCCCATGTGAAGTCTTTGCTTTGGATAGCTATGGCATTTACATTGGCTTCCACACCTTTATTTTTCATTTTACCTACATTAGCGGTAATCAAGTTGATAAAATTCGTTCCCGCTGCGGCACTGATGGTGTTTAACAAGTCTTTTGTATGTTTCTGATAATATTCAATACTACCGTTGATACGGTTATTTAAGAATCCGAAGTCGATGGCTACATTGTATGTAGTTGTTTGTTCCCATTTTAAATCAGGACTGTAACCGTTTGGCTTCAAAAGCGTAGTTCCTAAATAGGTTGTATTAGGATTAGTGCTGAATGAATAGGATGTGATATATTGATAATCTCCAATTTCCTGTTGTCCGGTCACACCATATCCTAAGCGTAATTTTAATTTGGAAAGCACATTTTCTGTAGCTTTCATAAAGGGTTCATTACTGATGGTCCAAGCTAAGGCGGCTGAAGGGAAAAGTCCCCAACGATTGTTTTCACTGAATCGTGAAGAACCGTCACGACGTAAAGTGGCAGTCAGCAAATAGCGGTCCATGAAATTGTAATTTAAACGCCCGAAGAATGAAATAAGATAGTTTTCATACGGAATGCGACGGTGGTCATCACGGATGTAATGCCGTTCGTTTTCGTCATAGGTATATCCTTCTTTTGCACCTAAGTCCTCTGTAGGGTTTGAATAGGTGATATCATGATTGGCATAATAGAAATGTTGCAGGAATAACCTGCCATTATATCGAAATTACTTTTGATGGATTCTATGTTTTTTGCATAGTTCATGTAGAAGTCCAGCAGGTGGTTACGACGCAGATTGTTCCAAGTATTGCCTTGTCCTAAACCGGTGAATGTTTTATCTAGTGAGCTTTGAACCGAATTGGAATTTACAAAATTACGACCGGTTGTTTTTGCCACGTCATAGCCTAAATTCAAGTTGGCATGTAAGTCTTCCAGACCATGTATTTTATAGTCCAATTGAATATTACCCAAACTACGTTTGGTTGTACCGTGATTGTTTCTATCGTATAATAAAGACAATGGATTCTGAGTCGCCAGATCGGCTTGTGCTCCTTGTACTATTCCCCAGTTCCAATAGCCATTATATCGATTTTCTTCATCGTAAATGGGTTTGGTGGGGTCAAAGAAAGCAGCGGCACCTACAGCACCGGAATCTGCAAATCGGTTTTTATTGATGGTGCCTTTTACATTGATGTCTACACTCAGGTGGTTGTCGAAAAATTTAGGACTTAGATTGACAGCACCAGTATAACGTTCATATTTAGAAGTCTTTAGTGTACCTTTTTCTGTATTATAACCTAAAGAGATACGGAAAGGCATAAATCCTGCTTTTCCTGCAATTCCGATGTTTTGGTCTGTACTTAATCCTGTCTGGTAAATAGCATCTTGCCAATCGGTGCTTTGGTTAGGGTATACGTTCAGAATCCGTTGGATGTCTGCCGACTGTGCGGTTCCTTCCGGATATTGAGCCTGCATGACTTCGCGGAATGATTGTGCGTCCAATGTCTCTATACGTTTATAAGGGTCTTTTGCCGTGAAAGTTCCTGAGTAGCTAACTTTTATTTTGTCTTGTGTCCCTTTTTTAGTTTGGATGATAATAACTCCATTCGAAGCGCGTGAACCGTAAATGCTGTCGCCGAAGCATCTTTCAAAACAGTGAAAGTTTCAATATCATTGGGATTAATGGTGGCAAGTGCATTGGGAGTGCCTGGAGCGGCATCATTTGAAACAGGAATTCCATCGATAACAATAAGTGGATCATTGCTGGCATTTAGTGATGCACCGCCACGGATACGAATTGTCGAACCGGCACCAGGGGCACCGTCACCTTGACTAACAGAAAGTCCCGGAACTTTTCCCATAATCAGTCTTGAGGAGAAGTAACAGCACCTTTGTTCATCTCTTCTGCTTTGATAGCTACCACAGAACCGCTTAGGTCATCTTTTTTCACAGAACCGTATCCAATGACAACCACTTCATCCAGAAGTTCTGTATCATCTTTTAATATAATATTCATAGAAGCGGCTGCCTGTGCTTCTTGAGACCGATATCCGATAAACGAAATGATGATAATGTCACCTTTATTGGCGTTTAACAGGAAGTTGCCATCAAAATCGGTGATGGTACCATTAGTCGTTCCTTTTACTATAACATTAGCCCCGATAATTGGTTCACCTGTAGTATCTTTGACAATTCCTTTGACAACTATTTGTTGGGCAAATGTGTTGACGGACAAGAATAATCCCACAATGAACATCAGTAGGACTTTAAACGTGGCGTTTCTTTTCATGTCTTTGTATATAAATGCTTTAATATTATTCATTTTATTTGGAAAAATACCTATTGAAAACTATTCAACCTTTTTACTTGCTTTTCTATAACCTCTTAATACCTTTTAATTCTGATTTATCTTTTACCTCTTTAATGCTGATTGCATAACCACCACCGCTTGCTGCGTGTAAGTTCAGTTTGCTTTTGTTGGTCACAATGCCTTTACGGATGGTATATGCCTGCGGATTATCTTTCCAGTCGGCATCTTTTGCGTCTGCATATACAGTTGCGATGTATTTTTTGTCCGGATCAAGGAAATCAAATATCAGTTTTGAAGAATGACCGTTCTCATCTGCCGTACAGCCGATATACCAGTCGTTGGTTCCTTTAGCTTTGCGGGCAATGGTAATATAGTCTCCCGGTTCGGCTTCCAGATATTTGGTTTCATCCCAGTCAATGGCTACATCTTTTATGAATTGGAAGGCATCCATGAAGCGTTCATAGTTTTCAGGTATGTCAGCAGCCATTTGTAATGGGCTGTACATTGTTACATACAGGGCCAGTTGACGTGCCAAAGTAGAACGTACCTGTGAATTGTTGGTAGGATTCATTTTGTTACAACGGGTTTCAAAGATACCCGGAGTGTAGTCCATCGGACCACCTATTAATCGTGTGAAAGGCAAGATGGTAGTATGGTTTACGTTGTTACCGCCAAATGACTCATATTCAGTTCCGCGTGCTGATTCGTTACCGATCAGGTTGGGATAGGTGCGGCATATTCCGGTAGGGCGTACAGCTTCGTGGGCGTTTACCATGATTTTGTAGTCCGCTGCTTTTTTCACCGCATATAGATAATGGTTATCCATCCATTGTCCATAGTGGTGCTCACCACGTGGAATAATGTTGCCTACATAGCCACTTTTTACAGAATTATATCCGTTGTCTGCCATGAATTGGTATGCCTGGTCCATGTGGCGTTCATAGTTACGTACAGAAGCCGAAGTTTCATGATGCATCATCAGTTTTACACCTTTGCTTGCAGCGTAACTTTGAAGTTCTTTAACATTAAAGTCGGGATAGGGAGTTACAAAATCAAAAACATAATCTTTGCTTTTTCCGAACCAGTCTTCCCAACCTTCGTTCCAGCCTTCTACCAATACTTGGTCGATCCATGCTCCGCTGCAAAATCAATGTAACGTTTTACGTTGGCGGTGTTGGCAGAGTGTTTGCCGTTAGGTTTTGTTTTGTTGTAATCTGTTTCACCTAGTTTTACACTGGATAAGTCATCTGTGTAAGCCCATGAGCCTTTTCCCGTAATCATATCCCACCACACGCCGATGTATTTCACAGGCTTGATCCAGGAAGTGTCTGCTATTTTGCAAGGTTCGTTCAGGTTTAACGTAATGCGTGAGGCAAGAATGTTGCGGGCATCATCACTAACGATGACGGTACGCCATGGTGAAGTGCAGGGAGTCTGCATATATCCTTTGTCACCTTGTGCGTCCGGAGTCAGCCATGATTCGAAAATCATGTTCTTGTCATCCAGATTGAGGTGCATACAGGCATAGTCTATCAAAGCAGCTTCGTGCAGATTGATGTACAGACCATCGTCTGTTTTCATCATCAGGGCAGTTTGTACACCGGTGGGGCTGAATGCTGTTTGCGAGGAGTTCTCCGTATAAGCCTTTGAAAACAATCCTCTGATTTCCGACAGGCGGGAAACGGTATAGTCATATTCCTGTGTATCGTAATCTCCCGGAATCCAGTAAGCAGTGTGGTCACCTGCCATGGCAAATTGTGAATGTTCTTCTTTGATCACGAAATAGTTTAAGTTCTTCTGCTGCGGAAATTCATAGCGGAAACCCAGACCGTCGTTGAATAGGCGGAAACGGATGATTATAAATCTGTCATTGGCAGGCTGGTTCAATGTGACCGCCAATTCATTATAATGGTTACGGATTTCCTTTTCTTCTCCCCATACCGGTTGCCATGTTTCATCGTTGGTAGATGTCTGGACATCCTTTAGCTCGAAACCGTTATAAAGGTTTGTCTTGATGTCCAGTTTGTCTATGTCTTTTTTATCAGTCCATTCGAAGTCGGTTTTGGCGTTTGCGTCTTCCTTCTTTAATTCCAATCCCAATTTACTGGGTTTGATAACTTCCTTCTGTTTATAGGTCAGTTCATACGTAGGAGTGCCCTGACCATCTAGGGTAAATGTCATCTCCAGATTGCCATCCGGAGAGCTCAGTTTCTGTTGTGCATTCGCAATGAATGAGATACAGAGAAATGCGATAAGTGAAAGATTCTTTTTTAATTTCATAATATGTACTGGTATTAAATTATAAGCTTTTACTGATTGTTTTAAAATTCTAGAACTAGCATTCCACGCCCCGGGAGTGTTAAGTTTTTACTCAAGTCGATACTTTTATCCGTTAAAACATCATGGGCTGATGTTGTTGGAAGTACTTCTTTGTATGGAGTCAGGTTAATGGTTTGCGTTTTGTCTGTTCCATTCATGAGAACCGTTATCGATTTGTTTCCATATTTTCGTTCATAAACGTAAATCCCTTTGTTGGGAGCGAAGTGTTTCAATCTGCCTTTGGCTATGATTTCATTACCTTTTCTCCATTGGAGTAGTTTCTGCATATAAGTAAAGGCTTCATTTTGCTGCGGAGTACGGTTAGCCTCATTGAAACAGTTGCGTGAGTCATTTTTCCAACCTCCGGGGAAATCACAACGTAACAGACCGTCGCCATTGGCTTTATCTGCAGCCATCAGAATTTCTGTCCCATAATAAATCTGGGGAATGCCACGTGTAGTCAGCAGGAATACAAGTGCTTGTTTGTAGCGGTCAATATTTTGCGTGGCTTCTTCATTTAAATAAAAGCGTGAAGTATCATGGTTATCAAGGAAAACGAGCAGATTCATTGGATCTGCATATACCAAATCCTGAGTAAGATAATCGTAAAGACGATATAATCCGCCATTCCAGTCAGTTGTTTCTTCGTCAAAGGCTTTGTTCATTTGTTCCATCAGCGGGAAATCCATCACGGTACGGAGATTGGAATTTCTGGGAGCAGCCAGTCTGCTGTCTTTCTGCCAGAAAGAAACTAGCACATTACTGTTCAACCAAGTTTCACCTACTATGTTGAAATCAGGGTACTCATCGGTCACGGCTTTACACCATTCTGACATCATGTCGAAATCTGCGTAAGGGTGTGTGTCTTGACGGATGCCGTTAATCCCTGCATATTCTATCCACCAGATACTGCTTTGGATCAAATAGCGGGCTACATGGCGGTTGCGTTGGTTTAAGTCGGGCATTGATTCTGTAAACCATCCGTCTACGGCTATCTTGCGTTCATAATCAGAAGCGTGGATATCCTGTACGCTCGCTGTTTTATAAGAAGTTTGTGTGTAGTTTCCTTTAAAATTGAACCAGTCTTTGGAAGGCATATCTTTGAAAAGATAGTTTTCGCTGCCACAATGGTTGAAAATCATATCCATAACAACTTTCATTCCTTTACTGTGTGCTTGTTCTACCAGCTTGCAGAATTCTTCATTGCTGCCTATCTGCGGTCTACTTGATAATAATCGGTAATGGCATAGCCATGATAGGATCCTTCTTTCATGTCATTTTCCTGTATGGGGTTCAGCCAGATTGCCGTAACTCCCAAGTTGGAGAGATAATCCAGATTATTTTCAATACCTGCGAGGTCGCCCCCGTGACGGGCGAACGGATCGTTGCGGTCTACCTTTGCTTCCAACATTTCCGGTACGACATCGTTCGAGGGATTTCCGTTGGCGAAGCGGTCTGGCATAATCAGATATAATACGTCACCCGAGTTGAAGCCTTCCACGTTGGAAGCATCTGCCTTACGCTGTTTTATTTCATATGGCACAACAGTTTGCTTTTTACCTTGTTTCAATGTAATATGAAAAGTCTGCGGAGTAGCTTCCGATAAATCCATATATAAGATTAGGTAATTGGGATTTTCTTGTTTCACAACATCTTTCAGAAGAATGTCTTTAGAAGAGATGCTTACATCACTGGAAGAAATATTGTCGCCATACAGTAGGATCTGTAGTTCGGGATTCTTCATATCCGCCACCAGAAGGTTGGGGCTACTTTTTTAATTATGGCTGCGGACACTGTGTGTTGCAAACCGAATAACGCGAGTAATGCCATAAGTGCGAATGTTCTTTTCATAATATATAGAAATTAGTGTTTATATCTTCATTTCATTTGGATGTTGCAAATGTAGGAGTGGAATAGATGAGATTTGAGTACTAGAATAAAAATATAAATGTTTTATAGACTCAACTTATTGATAACTAGGTGTATTTATCTCTGCTGTATTGCTGAAAATATAAACGTCAATGAAAATATTTTCGTTGAAAAACTTTATTCTAATTACTTATATTTATATATTTGTGAATCTATAATAAGTATATAAGATGAAGAATGTAACCTATTTCTTTATATTGTTTTTGTTGATTTTGACACCTCCTTTGTTTGCTGATAAAAACAGCAATGAAGAAGTGTTGAAAAGGTTGGATCGGATCATTGATAATAAGACCGCTTATCATATGCAGAAGGAAAAAGAGATTGTGGATTTAAAGCAACGTCTTCACCGTTCTAAAGATAATAGGGAGAAATATGAACTTTGCGGTTCTTTGTTTAACGCTTATCTGCATTATCAAGCTGATTCCGCATTGTATTATATTAATGGAAAAATGAATTTGTTGCCTCTGTTGAATCATCCGGAGTTAAAGAATGAGATTGTCATTAACCGTGCGAGGTGATGGGGTGATGGGAATGTATAACGAGGCTTTGGAACAATTGGAGCGGGTAGACCCGTTGGAATTGGAACGGGAAACTTTAGCTTATTATTACCGGACCTATCGGGCTTATTATGGTTGGGTGGCCGATTATACCACCAATGATGCCGAAAAAGTGAAATATTTGAAAAAGACCGATGCTTACAGGGATTCTATTCTTATTGCTACTGATCCTTGTGTAGACAGGAGCATTGTATGGGCCGAGAAAAAGATTATTAATGGCAGGGTGGATTCTGCTTTGGTTATATTGTCGGACCTATTGAAAGAAACGCCGGATGAACGGCAAAAAGGGTATATTTACTATACTTTATCCGAGGCTTACGATATGCGGGGAGATATTCAGAAAGAAATTTATTATCTGGCCTTGACTGCTATTACAGATTTGAAATCGTCTATTCGTGAATATGCATCCTTACAGAAATTGGCTCAACTGATGTATGAGGTAGGTGATTTGGACCGTGCCTATAAGTATTTGAATTGTTCAATGGAGGATGCGGTAGCTTGTAATGCCCGTTTGCGGTTTATTGAGGTAACGCAGTTCTTTCCTATTATTGATAAAGCATATAAATTGAAAGAAGAAAGAGAGAGGCAGATTTCCCGTACTCTTTTAATCAGTGTCAGCTTACTTTCTTTATTTTTGCTTGCTGCTATTTTTTATCTGTACCGATGGATGAAGAAATTATCAGTGATGCGCCGTAATCTGAGTCTGGCTAATCAACAGATGCAGGAAGTAAATGCTGAGTTGGCACAGACGGGGAAGATCAAGGAAGTATACATTGCCCGTTATTTGGACAGATGTGTGATTTATCTGGACAAGTTGGAGTTTTATCGTCGTTCTTTGGCGAAACTGGCAATGGCCTCCCGTATAGACGATTTGTTTAAAGCGATTAAATCCGAGCAGTTCATACGAGATGAACGGAAGGATTTTTATAATGAGTTTGATAAGTCTTTCCTGGAGTTATTTCCTCATTTCATTACTTCTTTTAATGAGTTATTGGTAGAGGAAGGAAGAATATATCCAAAATCGGGCGAGTTGCTGACTACGGAATTGCGTATATTTGCTTTGATCCGTCTGGGAGTAACTGATAGTAATCGGATTGCCCATTTCTTGGGGTATTCTTTGGCAACGATTTATAATTATCGCAGCAAGATGCGTAATAAGGCGATAGGAAACAAGGAAACTTTTGAACAGGAAGTGATGAACTTGTAGAGATAGAGATATGATTACAATAATACCAGCAAATGTAATATAAGTGTATTCATTGTTATTCCGTGCTTCAGTAAGTATTAGCTCTAACCTTGGGCGTTTGGTCGTATTTATTCTAAATGTGGCAAGTTCCCCAAACGGATAGCATTACTTGTCCAATAACACAACTGATTTTAGAAGATGAATAAGTCCCGCCTTGGGCATTGAGGATAGGCAAGTCGAATATCTTTTCAGTTAACTTGGTCTCGAAACTTTCTAATTGTTGAAATTGGAAAGCACCTATTTTGTCCTCGTTATTATTATTTTCTATTTTGTTCAGGTACTTGTCATTTTCTTCATAAGCAGCAATGGCAACTTCATAAATTTCAAACCATGCCTTTGAATCTTCGACCATTAAATCCATAAAACAGAGAGTGCAGCACCTATGTGAGAGATAAAAATAGCACCACAACTAGTAAGCTCCAATAAGTGTTCAGCGTATCTTCGGAGATGTCTTTGGTAGAAAATAGTAACATTGATAGCATATCTATACAGGTAGATAACCATAGGCTGAAAGACAAAATACTATAAATGTAATAGGAGAGATAGAGTATTGCCATAGGTGGTTTATTTCAATATTGCGGTAATGTCGGTAGGTGTGATAAATATCTTTGTAAATCAATGGAATGGATTCTGTAAATACGACCTCATTTGTCATTTTGATTTCTTTAGGAACGGTTTTTGTCATCGAATCGCTGATGCTATTGAATGCCTGATAAAAATTATTGGACATAGTACTGATTGTTTGGCATAAATAAAAAGCAGAGAGAGAATGAGAGTTGAATAACTCAAAATAATTCTCTCTCTGCTTGGGAGTAGTTCTACAGAGAGGAGGATATTAAATCCTTATCTCTGTGTGTTTAGATTTTGATTACTGTGCCGGATAGGGAGTCAGGTTTACAGTAATGGTGTCTTCTACTTTTTCATTTGTTGAAGTAGTGATAGTCAATTTCACTTTGACTGGGGTTGCTACAGATACTTTGTTTGCATCACCAGCATTTGCTGTAAGTTTAATATCTTTACCGTTTATATTTGCTGTCAAATATTGGGTATATTTAGCTTCGACTTCGCAAACTACATTTTGAATATCATCTTGTGTTCCAGAAATGTTATCTACACGGTAATAGATGTTCTTGTCATTCTTATCAGCAGCTTTACCATATTTCACAGTTACTATGTTACCACTACCAGAGATGATAGAAATACCAGCAGGCATAACTGTTGTATAGTTTTTGCTTTCAGCAAACATAACTTTGAAGTCAGCAATCGGGAACTGTACGCCTGCATAGGTAACCTTACCACCTGTTAACGTATAAGCCTTGTTAGTTTCCCCTTTTTCAGTTAATGTGATAGTACCGTTGTCACTAACAGCAATCTTGTCAGCATCATCTTCAATAGCTTTGTATCCACTTACAGTTCCAGCAGAGAAAATGTTGGCTTTAGTGATTTCACTAGCATAAACTGTTACAATCTTATTCAAATAGTATGACGGGTTAAATGTATAAGCTGCTGCCAATGTTGCATCGCTTGGCTTTTCAATAGTGAATGGCAAGTTAATAACAGCAATTGTTCTGAAATAATTGACTGTTCCAATTTTAACAGCTGCAACAACATTTACCTTAGCTGTAAACTCACCACCATTTTCAATGATTTTGGCTAATTGACTACCGTAATTTGTGTTGAAGTTAACTTTGATACCTGCTATTTGGGCTGCTTCAGTTGTTGTTTTACCTTCAGAGTCAACAGTAGCGATATCCTTTACAAGATCGGTTAGATTTTTAGTTTCTATCTTGCCTGTTTCAGCATTTTCATATACCATTCTACTTGGGGGTCAAGTTCCATTTCTTGATATTCAGCATTCCAAACGACACGTTTGTCTGCACCCATGGCATCGAAGTAGGGCTTTAAGTCAGAGATAAATGCTTGTTCAGCAGTTTCAGTCACTTCTGTTACAACATGCTTCTTGCTTACGATAGAAGTAATTTCTTCTGCATCAGGAGTTTTTTCATTAAAGTTCAAGGTTACATCGTGAGATTTAACCTTACCGAAAACATTCATATAATGAACTGTAAAGTTAACATATCCTGCAGCCTTGTCATTAAGATTGATAGTCATGCCATCGAATGATACGCCATAACGGATAGAGTCTGCTTTTGCTTGAGCATCATCATCCATTGTGATGTATGAATCGAATAGTTGACCTGCCCATTCTTTTTTAGGGACAATTGTTACAGATTCACCTGGCTTAGCATCCACGTATGATGTGAGATAAGTATCACCTTGCTCATTAATCTGGTATTTACCGAATTGAATATTAACATCTTGGGCATCCACCAAACTAAATTTAAAATCACCATTGAATGGAGAGTAAACATTTTCGTTAACAACCAATGACGCTACAGCATTGCTATTGCCGTATGATTCAACTATTTCATCATTAACAGTAATACCTTCTACAGGAATTTCATACAATCCGGTTGTAGAAGCTGCTCTGCTGCTTAATACTCCAGTAAAAGGAACTACTTTTCCTAATTTGATAGGCAGTTCTTCACCTTTAGAGTTTACAGCCTTAACGGTTTTTCCTGATAAATCGTAAGAAACCGGAGATATCTGAACTATAATAGAACTGGTGGATTGTCCTACCATATATTCACCTTTGGCAGGTTTTTCTTTAGAACCACCTTCCCATTTCGGCCATGCTGTTCCTTCTTTAGCAATGCTATAAGCAATATTGAAATTGTTTTCCAATACAGTAATCTGAGCCAATCCTTCGTTCAAGGGCAGACGAACAGATTTTTCATTCTTACCGTCTTTGTCACAAACAACCATGATAACGTAGTTGTTAGGATCAGTAGGATCAGCGTAGTAGTAAGGAACATTTGTTGCAGGAGTAGCACCGGCAAATTCTTCAAATTCTGTACCGTTCCACAAATACCACTTGCCGTTTTCCTTTTTCACTTCAGGCTGAGCATCCTTGCCTGGTTCACCCTGTGCGCCGTCCTGGCCTACAGCTTTAACGGTAGTCTTCTCACCGTTGCATACCCAAAAACCATCTTCCGAGATAGTCCATTCTGTACCTGCAGCACCTGCTTCACCGTCCTTACCGTTGGTAATGGTGTAGCTGCTGCCGTCATTGAAAGCAACAGTGAAACCGCCTGTGGCAGGAGTTACAGAAGTAATCCAGTTGGCAGCATTGATTTTTGCTTCCAGGTCTTTGATTTGACCTTCAACGCCATCCACGCGCGAAGTCAGCTCGTCAATGTCATCATCGTAGTCTTTACAAGACACAAATGTTCCTGTTGACGAAACCATTAAGGCTCCGAACAGGATTGCACTTAAAAACTTTTTGTTCATAATAGAAAAACTTTAAATTTATAAATTTAAAAAACTAAAATTGGTTATACATACCATTTATTATAAAAGGACTTAATTATCTTCCTCCTGTTTCAGCGGATTCCTCTCGTGTGCCACATACTGCCGGGGCGTCATGCCCGTCACTTTTCCGAACGCCACATAGAAAGGGCTTTTCGAACCGAAGCCGCTGCGTACGGGAACTTCCTCTATGGGGCATCGTCCGCTGCGGAGCAGCTCTTTGGCGTATTCCACTCGGTAAGTGTTTACTAGTTCTTTCAGGTTGCAGCCGAAATAGCGATTCACCACATTACTTAAATAAGTCTGGTTTGTCTCCAGCATCGCACTCAGTGTTTTCAGCGAAAGAGAGGAATCGAGGAATACTTGACGCACTTCCATCAGGTATAATATACCTTTATATATGAGAGCGTCTATCCGGCGGACGTCCGTCCGCAACGCAAACTCCTTCTCCCATCGGCGAGAGGCGGCACGATAGAGCAAAGTCTTTTGGCGCACCGAAGTGTAGCGGGTCTTTTTACGTCGCAGAAACAGGTATTCCATTCAATTCTTTTTTCGTTTTTTATTTGCTTATTTTGTCGATCTCTTAGTAAGAGATCGACAAAATAGATGTAATATGCATAAAATCAAATAATTAAATCAATGAGAAGTGGGCTGTTGAGAGAAAGATTAAATAAGAAAAAAGGCTTTTTTTTGCTTTAGATCGTATTTTTTTAATGAAAAGTGTATTAGTTATCAAAACTTTCCTTATTTTTGCACGAGAATTATATATCTCTTACTAAGAGATCGACAAAAACCTATCTTGTATTTTGTACTCTAAACAGGTAAAAATCAATTATTTATCTCTTCGTTTTATTATATACTTAGGCGCAGAATGTAACTCATGTGTCAGAAATGAGTACCGCTTTGTACTTTATTATATGGTGTATGATTTTTTCTATCGGCATCCAGAATTCATGGAGAAGTTGGAATAATACTGGACGGAATGGAGATGTGTCAAAACCAAAATGACAGCTCCGAAAAGTTACAGATAGTAATTATAACCCTTAAAAGGGTAGTATCATTACTCAATACAGAGTTTGATACGACCCTTTCTTTAGTCTTTTAGGATGCTCAAATTTCAGATTATAAGTTCATGTTTTCAAAAACTGAGTTTTGACACACGGAGTGAATTTCAGTCCCGGGACACAGAACATTGAACGGTGGGTGATGGAATGAACATATGTTACTTTCGGAAAACGCTTTACCTCTCTTTGATAATACTTACACAGCCGGCACCGATAATCAGGAACACTCCCGCCAATACCAGCATGTTTACTTCCGGAGCAACACTACCCGGACTGGTAAACATCTTCAGTACGATGCCTCCTAAAGAAGCTGCGACAATCTGTGGAACACAAATAGTTCCATTAAATAATCCCAGATAGGTTCCCATATGCCTCCTGTTAATGCATTGGTCAGAATGGTAAAGGGAAGGGCCAGCATGGCTGCCCATGCGCAACCTATCAGGATGAAGGATGCAAATAAAGCATATTGATTATGGATAAAGAAAATAGAGATAAATCCAATGCCTCCTAATACCAGACTGAGTACGTAGGCAAATTTGCGGTTCTGAATCATCGGGATGATCGTTGCCCAAATAACGGAACCGATGGCTTGGACAGCAAATAAGATCCCGACCCAATCTCCCGCTGTCTGGTATTGTGCGGATTGTGTATCCAGTACCACTCTGGAAACACCGTTTGTCATGGTTGTTATGACCGGTGTGTCGAACACATTCAAAGCAACAGTTCCATTGGTGTAAGTCCACATGAACATGAAGGCGGCCCAGCAGAAAAATTGTACCAGTCCTACTGTCCAAAAGGCTTTGGGAGCCTTGACCAGCAGTTTGAACATATTTGTCTTTTCTTTTTTGCTTTCATGGGTGATGCCATGATATGCTGCATATTCTTCGGGAGGAAATTCCTTTACTTTGACCGAAGTATAGATCACACATAGAATCAGTATCAATGCGCCGATGTAGAAAGAATAGATGACAGAGTCGGGAATAACACCTTTGGGAGCAATATTACTGATGCCGATGGCGGCAAAAATAAACGGGAAAAGATATCCTGCCAGACTGCCGGCATTACAGAGAAAACTCTGAATGGGGTAAGCCAATCCTTTTTGTTTCTCATTCACCATATCGCCCACCATCATCTTGAAAGGCTGCATGGCCATATTGATAGAGGTATCAAGGAACATCAGTGATATCAGACCGAATACCATAGCTGCACTGACTGTCATTCCGAAACTACCTGCATTAGGGAGCAGGCACATGACGCAAACAGCAACCAGAGCTCCTGCAAACAGATAGGGGATACGCCGTCCGAAACGCGTCCAAGTGCGGTCACTCAGTGCGCCTATGATGGGTTGGACGATGATTCCTGCCAGCGGAGGTAATATCCAAAAATAGCTTAAACTGTGTGGGTCTGCTCCCAAAGTGGAAAAGATACGGCTGATATTCGCGCTTTGCAAAGCGTAGCTATCTGCACGCCAAAGAATCCGAAACTAATATTCCATAGTTTCCAGAAACCTAAATCGGGAATTTTTTTCATGGTATGTGTGTTATTGATTATCGTTGGGGTAGAGATTCACCACAGACGGCCCCAGGCTGTCTGTGGCGGATGTTTAGAATCTGCCGGCAGTGTCAATCATCTCTACCAGCTTTTCATTGAACTTCTTGTTCTTTATCAGTTCTTCCAAAGTGAGATGCATGCGATATCTCCAGTAATGTCTTGGATTGGCAGGTATGTTGATACGTTCCGCGTTTACATCGGGATAGCGGATTTCTTCGTCTATTGACAGCCAGTCCTGAAAGGAAAGGATACACAGCAATGAAGGACATTCCAGATGGTGGCGTACTATTTCCTCGCAAACCCATCCCGGGGCTGAAACCGGAACTTCTCCCAGTGTCCCATTACATGGTTGTAGTAGCGGCAGGTCTGTTCATAATCTTCTTCCCACCATCCCCGCAGAGTAGACATATCATGAGTGGAAATAGTACAAACTGAGCGGTACGGATATTCCCACACGTGACCGAACTCATGTTTGGGATTCTTGGGCATACGTTGGATTTCCAGACTGAGTATTTGCAACTGATCCATTACCCAAGGCACACAGTCGGTACCATTCCTAAATCCTCTCCGCACACCAGCATGGAAGTGGCTTGTGTCAGGATAGGCAGCTTTTTCATCGCTTCCTGATACCAGAACTGGTTATGGCGTTGGTAATAATAATGATTATACAGACGGTTGAAAGCGTCTTTCTCCTTCCAGTTGAGGCGCCCGAAGATGAAATCATTCTGAACGGCAATTCTTGGATGATACATGGATGGGTGTTTGCGGTCGGGAACAAATAATACATTGCTTATCAAGGCATATACTCCCTCGCGTATATGGATACTTTCTTCATCTTTCTTATCGGAGAAGTAAGTCTCCACTTTGCGTTGGGTATCATATTCCGGACGCATTTCATAAATGTCATCGTGAACATGCTGTACGAATGTTTCTTTTACAAAAGCAGCTTTGTCACCAAACATCTTGTTTAGCATCTCTTCGTTGATGAACGGTTTGGTCATGAAGTCCTTTTGGAACGGCAGCCCGTAACTTTGAATTTCGTCCACACTCATAGGCAATGCCGGTACAACTGTCCCAGCAAACCATGTACCGAATGAGATGGAATTTCCCAGATACGGAAGAAACCAAGAATATGGTCTATGCGGTAAGCTGTGAAATACTCTGCCATTTTGCGGAAACGCTTCTGCCACCATTGGTAGTTGTCTTGTTCCATTACCTCCCAATTATAGGTGGGAAAGCCCCAGTTTTGTCCGTTCACGGAGAATGCGTCGGGTGGTGCGCCTGCCTGACCGTTCATGTTGAAATAATACGGCTCAATCCATGCCTCCACGCTGTTGCGGCTGATGCCGATAGGGATATCACCTTTAAAGATAATACCTTTTTCGCGGGCATAGTTTCCTGCATCAAGTAATTGGATATGTAAATGGTACTGTGTGTAGTAGTAAAAGGCGATTTCTTCATAACAAGAGCTGTCCGGTGCGCATAAGGCTGCTATTTCTTCTGCCTTGTACTCTGTATGCTCAGGCCATTGGCTGAAATCCGGAGTGCCATACAGATCTCTTAGATAGCTGAATGCAGCGTATGGCAGCAGCCAATGTTCATTCTCTTCAAAGAATCTTTTGAATTCATCCGAAGCCAGCACTTTTCTTCCGGTTTGTTGGAACATCACTTTCAAGTAGGCACGTTTGGCATTGTTCACTGCTTCATAATCTATTTGAGGAAGAGCGTTCAATTCTTGTCGGCGGGCTTCAAAAACAGCCAGCGCTTCCTTATCCTTCATCTTACCCAGCTGGTTCAAGTCAATATACATCGGGTGGAATGCATAAATGGAAATGCTGTTGTAGGGATAAGAATCCATCCAGGTATGGGTAATGGTCGTATCGTTGATAGGGAGGATTTGTACAGCTTGCTGGTGGGTCTTTGCCGCCCAGTCTATCAGTTTCTTCAAATCTCCGAAATCTCCTACTCCAAAACTTTTCTCACTACGGAGAGAAAATACAGGGATAGCCGTTCCCGCCACTTTACGGGCCGATGAAGTGAAATGAACTTCTGTTTCCGGTGTCAGGTAGATTTCTCCTTTTTTTAATTCCGGATTATTAAGCATCCGGTTGTCGTGGTTCTCCCATTCCTCTACCTGCTTGCTGTCGGCGTTGCAGGTTACGAACTTATAACTTAGCGGAAATTCCAAAGTAGAAACATTCAGTGTGATGGTCCACTCGTTAGGCTGTATTTCTTCCATCAGGACAGTCTTTTGAATATCCCAATTGCCTAAAGCCGGGCAATCCCCGCTGATAGCCAGCACTTGATGCTTATGATGCAGGCAAGGCATAAGGCCCGGAAAGTAATGCTTCCATCGGCGCTTGCTGTGACTTTTATAGCTGCTTCAGACTGATAATCACCACTGAAGGCGGAACTGTATAAGTAAGATTCAGCCGGAAGGTCTTTCCAGAAATCATTTAATATGTAGTGGCAGTTTTTCTTTTTCCCGGGACAAAACAAATGAGCATGGTTCCGCTTTCACGGCGGATGCACTGTCCGTCACGATATACTCCATAGCGGTAGGAAACAGGTACGCATGCAGGGAGATCCGGCATTTCAGCTTCACCTTCCCAATGTTCCCCGTTTGGAGTGCGAAGGATGATAGGTTCACTATTGTTTCCGTCCAGTATCACCCCCAGTTCTTCTCCCCAGGCTGTACGGTATTCAATTCGAAATGTGAGTTTCATGTTATTATTTGAGTTAAATGGTTTAATGTCCCAAAATTAAGACTTTCTGTCAGAATATCGTCTTTCATCCAATTAATTTATAAGAAAAATGAATGAGGTTATGTTTGTTACCGGCGGTGAACTATTACAATTTCTGCCCATTTCATCGAAAAAAAGAGTCGGTATGAGTATCTGTTTCTTCGGGCATTTAAAAGAGGAAAAATATAAATGGGGGCAGATTGATTTTCATTGATAAAAAAGCCCCGATCCAGAGAAAAGCAGGATCGGGGTTACCTCAAATTGTAAGATGTGAGGATGGATTTTGATTAAAAAATAATGAATGAAAAATTACGCGTCTATATTCGCATATGTCGCGTTTTTCTCTATGAACTCGCGGCGTGGAGCTACATCGTCTCCCATCAGCATGGAGAAGATATAATCTACGTTGGCGGCATTGTCGATTGTTACCTGTTTCAGAATACGCGTTTCAGGGTTCATTGTTGTTTCCCACAGTTGTTCGGGATTCATCTCACCCAAACCTTTGTATCGCTGTGTATGGATTCCGTTTTCTTGTCCGTCACCATATTTTTGAATGAATGCCTGGCGCGCTTCTTCGGTGTAGCAGTATTCACTGATTTTTCCTTTGCTGCATTTATACAATGGCGGATTGGCAATGTACAAATGTCCGTTTTCTATAATTTCCGGCATATAGCGGTAGAACAATGTCATGATAAGGGTGTCGATGTGAGAACCATCGACGTCGGCATCGGTCATGATCACCACTTTGTGATAACGCAGCTTGTCGATGTTCGCTTTTTTGCTGTCATCATTTCCGTCCACACCGAAACGGACACCCAAGGCGGTGATGATATTATTGACCTCATCGCTTTCAAAAGCCTTGTGCCACATCGCTTTTTCTACATTCAGGATTTTACCCCTCAAAGGTAGAATTGCTTGGAAGGCACGGCTACGTCCTTGCTTGGCAGAACCACCTGCCGAGTCACCTTCGACCAGGAATAGTTCACATTCCTCCGGATTACGGCTCGAGCAGTCGGCCAGTTTGCCCGGCAGTCCGCCACCGCCCATCGGACTCTTTCTTTGAACAGATTCACGTGCCTTGCGTGCGGCGATACGCGCTGTTGCAGCCAGGATCACTTTGTCAACAATCTGTTTTGCTTCTTTCGGATGTTCTTCCAGATAATATGTAAGCGCTTCGCCTACAGCTTGGTTCACGGCACCACTCACTTCGCTGTTACCCAGCTTGGTCTTGGTTTGTCCTTCGAACTGCGGCTCGGCTACTTTCACTGAAATGACGGCAATCAAGCCTTCGCGGAAGTCTTCTCCCGAAATCTCGACTTTTGCTTTTTCCAGTGCTTTGGTATCTTCCGCATATTTCTTCAGTACACGGGTTAATGCGCTGCGGAAACCGGCCTCGTGTGTGCCGCCTTCTATTGTATTGATATTGTTTACATACGAATGCAGACTTTCACGATAGCCTGTATTGTACATGATGGCACATTCAATGGGGGTATTGTTTTTTTCGGTATTCAGATAAATGACATCATCAATCAGCGCTTCGTTGTTACGGTTCAAGAAACGTACAAACTCTTTCACTCCTTCGTCCGAATGGAATATTTCTTTCTTGAAGCTGCCATCTTCTTCTTTGATCCGGCGGTCGGTCAGTGAGATGGTGATACCTTTGTTCAAGTAGGCCAACTCACGCATACGTGCCTGCAGAATATCAAACTTATATTCGGTAACAGTGAAGATGGTATCATCCGGCCAGAAAGTCTGTTTTGTTCCGGTAATATCAGCTGTTCCTACTTCTTTTACAGAATACAAAGGATGTCCGCAGCTGTATTCTTGCTGGTAGATCTTGCCGCCACGGAATACCTGTGTGGTCATGTGAGTAGACAAGGCATTCACACAAGAAACACCTACACCGTGCAGACCACCTGAAACCTTGTAAGAACCTTTGTCGAACTTACCTCCCGCGTGCAGCACGGTCATTACTACTTCCAATGCAGATTTCTTTTCTTTTTCGTGAAAGTCTACCGGGATACCACGGCCATTATCCTGTACGGTAATGGAATTGTCTTCATTGATGGTGACTTCTATATGATCACAGTAGCCGGCCAATGCCTCGTCGATAGAGTTGTCCACAACCTCATAAACCAAGTGGTGCAATCCCTTTTCGCTGATGTCTCCGATATACATGGCGGGACGTTTACGTACAGCCTCCAAACCTTCCAATACCTGGATGTTACTGGCCGAGTAATTGTTTTCGCCGTTTATCTTTTCTTCTTCACTCATGTTTGATTCAATTATCTTAAATATTAGCTTTCAAAGATACGAAAAATTGCTGAGACAGGCAGCTTTTATGGACTAAAAAACGTAAAAAAGAGGGGATTGGACAGGTTTGGAATGAGGTCTGTCCGTGAACGCCGGGAAAAGTATGGGAGTGATGTATTTATTTCGAGGGTAAGTCTTCTGGAAATTAATGGGTCTTTTTTTCCTTCAAATCCTTCATCGACGCTTAACAGGCTTTTTATCAGTACTTTATCATGTACGATCCTCTTCTAAATCCTTCATGAATGCTTCGGATTCTTCAGACTCTGTTTTTCGCGGAGCGAGGATTTGCGCTTCTTTTAGATGTTATGTTTGCAATATGTATTGCTTGTGTTTTATGAAGCGCATAAAAGACAAAAGGCCGGATTAAAAAATCCTGCCTATTTTATCTTTTAGTTTAAGACTTTGCTTAAGCAAGTTTGCTAATGTAAGCAGCCAATTTTGACTTCAAGTTAGCAGCCTTGTTCTTGTGTATGATATTGGTCTTAGCAAGTTTGTCCAACATCTTCTGAACGCCCGGATACATTGCAACAGCTTCTGCCTTGTCAGTAGTTGCACGAAGTTTTTTAACAGTGTTACGCATTGTTTTTGCATAATATCTGTTATGAAGTCTTCTCTTCTCTTCCTGTCTGATTCTCTTTAATGATGATTTGTGATTTGCCATCTCGACTAATCTTTAATTTTGTTCTTTTATTATTTTTATTTGTAGCCCGTGGGGGAATCGAACCCCCCTTTCAAGAATGAAAATCTTGCGTCCTAACCGATAGACGAACGGGCCGAGCTTGATTCTGCCGAGCCTTAGCTTGGCTTGCTTTCGGAGAGTGTTTTTCTCTTTTGCGGTTGCAAAGGTAGGAACTCTTTTTGAATTGACAAAACATTCGGCATATTTTTTTTATAAATACGTGCATTTTCATCTAAAAACCTTATTTTTGTATGTTCCAAAGATACATATATTTGTGTGGAAAAGCAAAAAACGTATTCCGGACAACGATTATCTAGTATATAAAAGAGAGAAAGAGTATGCTTCAAAAGACGGTGGGAATTGTACTTCATACCTTAAAATATAATGATACTTCGAATATCGTTGATATTTATACGCGCGAGAATGGCCGTGCTTCTTTTCTTGTGTCTGTTCCCCGTTCACGAAATCGGCGGTGAAGACGGTATTGTTCCAGCCGCTTTCCATGATAGAGTTTGAAGCGGATTATCGTCCTATGTCCAATTTGTATCATATAAAAGAAGCGAAGTCGTGGCATCCTTTCCGCACGTTGCCATACGATCCTTATAAATCTTCCATTGCCATGTTCTTGGCGGAATTTCTGTATCGTGCTTTGCGTGAAGAAGCGGAGAACGGGCCGTTGTTTGCTTATTTGGAGCATTCTATCCGGTGGCTGGACGAATGCGACAGAAGTTTCTCCAATTTTCATTTGGTTTTTCTGATGCGTTTTTCACGTTTCCTCGGTCTGTATCCTAATACGGAGGATTATAGGGAAGGATGTTTTTTTGATATGCTGAATGCCTGTTTCGTGTCTGTCCAGCCATTACATGGTGCTTTTTTGAAACCGGAGGAGGCTTCACGTATCAACCTTTTAATGCGTATGAATTATGAAACAATGCATCTTTTTACTATGAGCCGTCTGGAGCGTAACCGCTGTCTGGTTATTATGAATGATTATTATCGTTTGCATCTGCCGGATTTTCCGGTGCTGAAATCGCTGGATGTGCTGAAAGAGTTGTTCTCGTGAAATCCTTTCTTATCAGGATGTGTTCATGTTTCGCGCCTTTTTTATCTATCGTTTCACTTTAGTGATGAAGTTGTTTCACTGGAATGATGAAATCTCATCACTAGCGTGCTAAAGCTTCATCACTAAGTGAAAGATAAATGAAGCGGGAAGCAAATGGGTATTATTCCTGTCTTGAAAGTTAAGACGGAAAGCAGGTGCAATCTTTTGACCACGATATTGTATGACTCATCTTTGTCCTTTAGCATGATGGTCAAAGACATCGGTCCGGTGCGGGTGTTGTGGCGGCTGAAGGTGCTGACAGCGTACTGAAGGAGCTACTGTCAGCCTTATGCGCTGTATATCAGCTTTTTATTGTGGCTGAATACACTGAAGGATACTTTGAATTCCAGGGCATTGGTGAAGTGAGAATGATAAACGGAAAAAGTTTAAAATGATAAACTAGCCTTTTATTTGCTTGGGAAGCTGGATAGGGTACTGCATACGTTTGCTTCTCACTGATTTTATAAAAAACGAAACTTCTGTCCGTAAAGATGAATCGGGGCAGAAGCTTCGTTTCTTGAATATGGATTGCCGGAGTATTATCCCAGTAATTCTTTCACTTTAGCCGAGATGGCACGTCCTTCGGCTTTGCCTGCCAACTTTTTGGTGGCGACGCCCATGACTTTACCCATATCCTGAGGACCGGCGGCACTCACTTCTGCAATAATTTCTTTTAAAGCCGCTTCCAGTTCTTCGTTACTCATTTGTTTGGCAGATAGGCTTCAAGCACTGCCACTTGGGCCAGTTCGGCTTCTGCCAAGTCGGTGCGGCCCTGACTTTGGTAAATGGCGGCTGAATCTTTCCCTTGTTTTACCAGTTTCTGCATGATTTTCAATGCAGCGTCATCCGTCAAAGTGTCGTTGGCGCCCGGTGCTGTCTTTGCTTCAAGGAAGAATTTTTTCACATTACGCAAAGTTTCCAGTTTCACTTTGTCCTTGGCTTTCATAGCCTCTTTGATATCGTTGCTGATTACGTCAAATAAATCCATAGTTCTTTTCTATTTTAGTTGTTAAAATGTGATCGTTATTCCGCCGTTTTCGGTATCGTTATTGAACGTTTCCTCTTCTTCGGCTATTGCTTTGGACTGGATACTTTCCAACACAGTTTTGGTACGTTGGAAAGTAGGGGTTGTTTCCACCATACTGATAATATCATCATTGTCCAGATCCTCCAGACTGAAGATGTAAATGTTGTGGCGTTTCTTCTTGTTGCTGTTCTTGAAGGTGTCTTTGCCGTAGTAATCTCCACGACGTTCATCTTTGCGCTGTTCCTCTTCCTCCAGCTCTTCCAGTTTCTTTTGTTCCTCGATGGTGCGTTTGTTCATCATGTTGTCCATGCCCGGTACATCCTTGATGCCGAAACCGGTGGCAAGTACGGTGAACTTCACCTGCTCTTCCAGCGACTCGTCAATATAGAGCCCCCATTTGGTTTCCACGTCTTTGCCGAATTTGCTCATGAAGTCATGAACCTCATTCATTTCTTCCATCATCAACTCGCTCTTGGTGCTGAAAGAGATGTTGAACAGGATCTTCTTCGAGTTGAAGATATCGTTGTTGTTCAGCAACGGGGAATGGAGCGCATCATTGATAGCCTGGCTCACACGGCTTTCCCCTTTGCCGTATCCCGTACTCATAATGGCTACACCACCGTCTTTTAATACCGTTTTCACATCATTGAAGTCCAGGTTGATGGTACCGCGGATGGTGATAATCTCGGCAATACTCTTGGCTGCGATAGATAAAGTGTCATCCGCTTTGCCGAAAGCGTTCATCACGCTGAAGTCCGAATAAATATCACGCAGACGTTCATTGTTAATCACCAGCAGGGCATCTACATGCTGGCTCATTTTCTCCACGCCGTCCAGTGCTGGTCAATCTTCCGGTTTCCTTCAAAAAGGAACGGAATGGTGACAATACCTACGGTGAGGATATCCATATCTTTGGCTGTCTTGGCAATGATCGGAGCCGCACCGGTTCCGGTACCTCCTCCCATTCCGGCAGTGATAAATACCATTTTACAGCGTCGTTCAACATTCCTTTTACATCTTCTATGCTTTCTTCGGCTGCTTCACGTGCACGCTCCGGGCGGTTTCCGGCCCCTAATCCTTCTTTTCCCAGTTGCAACTTCACGGGAACGGGGGATTCGGCCAACGCCTGGTTATCTGTGTTGCACACAACAAATGTTACATCGTGTATACCTTCTTTATACATGTGATTTACGGCATTGCCGCCGCCACCTCCCACACCGATTACTTTAATGATAGTCGGGTTTTCTGCCGGGAAATCGAATGGCATTATAGTTTCATCAGACATAATCTTCTATATTATATTAAGGTGATGTAATTCGTTATTATTCTTCCAGAATCTTTCCAAACAAGTCGGTCAGCCGTTTGATCGGACTGTTGGCTTCTTTCAAACTCTTGATTTCTTTTTCCAGGTCGCGTATTTGGTTCAAAGCTTCTGCTACTCCCAAATCGCGTGCTTTGGCCAGTTGCGACAGGGCATTTTTGTATTTGCCTGCCTCTTTCAGTTCTTTTGCGTTTCTTATCAGGTTCTCGCAAGTGGCTTTTCGCAGCTTCTCCTCTTCCTCTGCTTTCTTGGCTGCCGCTGCTGCTCTGGCTGCTTCTTCTTTCTCTCTTTTCCTTTTGTCTTCCACATTCTCGCCGCTTTCATCGAAGAGAGGTACTTGTACGGGTTTCATAGGACGTTCCGGACGGTAACAGTTTTCTTTTCCAGCTCCTAGTAAAGCGATGATCGTATTGCATGTACCATCTTTTTTCAGTTCCACCATACCGCCTTTCAGACTTAGCTGACTTTCTTTGGCCATTCTAACCTTTTCTATTTTGGTACGGTTACTGAATGCTTCCTCCATATTCTTTAGATTGGCGGCACCACCGGTAATGATAGCTCCTGCCAGCAGTTTGTCTTCATATCCCGAAAGAACAATCTGGTTCCATACATTGGCCAGTATCTCATTGATACGTGCTTCTACGATGTCTTCCAGTAAGTGTGACTCAATACTGCATTTCCCGTCCAGCGAGTAGGTAGGGTTGTCATCTCCGTCCTCCGACTTGTCGGCATAAGCATTGCCGTATTTCTTTTTCAATTCTTCGGCATCTTCCTCTTCAATTTGCTGGCTGCAAATATCTTTGGTGATGTTGCTGCCTCCCAATGGGATGACTGCCAAATGGCGGAGTATGTTGTTTTTGTAAACAGATACAGTAGTCGTATCTGCGCCAAAGTCGATGAACATGCAGCCCGAGCGTTTTTCACTGTTGGTCAGTACGGCATTGGCCAGGGCCAACGGTGAGATGATGTAGTCGGCTATTTCGATTCCTGCCTGTTTGAAACATTTGTCAATGTTCTGCTTCACGCTGCTGCGGGCGATGATATTAAGGAAACGCCCTTCTATATGATCGCTGGGAACTCCTACAGGATCGGCCAGCAGGTTGATGCCCACTTTATATTCCTGAGGTGCTACTTCCAGTATTTCCTGGTCTATGATGGGGACTTCGCGGTTGCTGTCCATAATGGAGTCAATCAGTTCCTGTGAAATCTTGGTTTCTTCTTCCAGATGACGTACCTCCGTATTACGGATGGTGCGTAGAGATTGTCCTCCGATGCCTACATAGACCTTTCCGATAGAAGCCTTTAATGTCGATTCCAGTTTCTTGATAATCGAAGTAAGGCTTTGTGCGGTTTTATCCAGATTGTAAATCACTCCCTTACGGATAAAATCCGAAGAGTTTTCGCTGGCGAGGGCCAGCACTTGTATGCTTCCGTCCGCATGTTTCTTTCCTGCAATACCTGTGATCTTGGAGGATCCCAGTTCTATTGCTACTATAAAATCTGTTGCTGCCATATCTTACTTCTCTTTTTTAGTACAAATAATCTGATTATTAAATTCCAGACTGATGCGGCTGTACTTGTTCCAGCCTACTTGGTTCAGTCCTTTCTCATAAAAAGTTTTTAGTTTCTCGAACTTTTCCTCATAATTCCCGGGCTTGCCTAAGAATATGATATGTTCACCAACTCGTGGAACCAGTTCCAGTTCTTTGGCCTGTGTCACATTGATCTGCTCTATCTGGGCATCCCATAGCGGATGGGCTTGTAGAAAGGCTCCTAACGTATATAGTTCCTTGACGGCAAAATCACGATCCACGTATCCTGTAACAACAGCTACGTGTGCCGAACTGTTGGGTATCGGCATAATTTTTCCTTTATTGTCAATATAATAGTTGTCTCCATTGTTTGCCATCACTCTGAGGATGGGGAGGCGCTGTGTCACTTCGATACCTATTTTGCATCCCGGTGTACGGTAACATTCCACATTTTCAATCAAGGGATGTTGGCTGAGTTCTTCTTCCAGCAGGCGGGTGTTGATGTCGCCCATCTTCTTGCCCACGGGGGAGAGTTTCTTACCGTTCAGTAAGCGGAGTACTTCTTTCTGGCTGATGAAGCATGGTCTATACTGTCCTTGATAATCAATTCCATACCCTTGCAAACCTGATCGGCAGGCTTGGTGTTGAAAGCGGTAACGGCTACAATAAGGTAGGCGGTTATCAGCAACAGAAACAGGAGTATGAGAATTTTCTTTATCATCTTTTATTCAGTAATCCGCAGATTTGGGGTACATAGTTATCTATGTCGCCCGCACCCAGGGTGATTAATACTTCTATATCTTTCTTGCTCAGTACGTCTAGAATTTCTTCTTTCTTGCACATGCTCTTCTCGATGCCCGGACGCAGATGGTCGTAAATCAGTTTGCTGGTGACGCCGGGGATGGGTTGCTCGCGTGCCGGATAGATATCTACCAGGATGACTTCGTCCAACAAGGAAAGGCTGTCGGCAAAATCTTTGTAGAAATCACGGGTACGTGTGTAGAGGTGTGGCTGGAAAATAGCCGTCAGCTTCTTGTCCCGGTAGAGGGCACGCATGGAGAGTATGCTTTGCTTTATCTCGGAAGGATGGTGCGCATAGTCGCTCAGGAAAACTACCTTGTCGTTCTTTATCTTGAAATCGAAACGACGGTCTACTCCGCGGAAACTTGCCATACCTCTCTTTATTTCTTCATCGGTCAATCCGCTCATCTGCGCTAAAGCCATGGCAGCTACTCCATTCTCTATGTTGATGCTGACGGGGACACCTAACTGTATATTGGGGATATTTCCCAGTGGTGATACGTAATCAAAGAAAATCTCACCGTTTCCAATACGGATATTCTCTGCATGAAAGTCACCCTCTTCTTTAGAATAGGTGTACAGCTTCACGCCATTCTGCAAGGCCGGTTGCAGTTCGATGCCTTTGCGTACAATCAATGCACCTCCCGGCTGGATGAGTGAGGTGTATTTGCGGAAGCTTTCCAGATAAGCCTCTTTGGTTCCGTAGATATCCAGGTGATCGGGATCTGTTGCGGTAATCACCGATATGTAGGGAGAGAGCCAATGGAAAGAACGGTCGAACTCATCGGCTTCAATAACCATGTATTCACTACTGTCAGACAACAGCAGGTTGGTGCCGTAATTCTTTGAGATGCCTCCCAAAAAGGCGTTGCATCCTACATGGGATTGGTGTAACAGATGGGCTGTCATGGTGGAAGTGGTGGTCTTACCGTGAGTGCCGGCTACACAAAGTCCTTTTCCTGCATGGGTAAGCATTCCCAATACCTGCGAACGTTTATGTATCTCGAAACCGTTTTCCCGGAAATAGGTAAACTCTTTATGTGTGTCGGGGACAGCCGGAGTATAGACAACTAATGTAGTTGCCGGGTTGCGGAATGCATCCGTTATCAGTCCCGTGTTTTCTTCGTAATGGATGGCTGCTCCTTCTTCTATCAGCTTTTCTGTCAGTTCACTGGGCGTACGGTCATATCCGCCTACCTTCTTGCCTTTTGACAGGAAGTAGCGTACCAATGCGCTCATGCCGATGCCTCCGGCGCCGATGAAATAAACTGATTTTAATGTGTTAACGTCCATTTTCTTTTCTGTATTTATCAGCCAGTTTGAATACCTCCCGGGCAATAACGTTGGCTGAGTCGGTAAAGGCTAATTTAGCAATATTTGTACTTAAACTTTTCAGTGTTTCCGGCTGTTTCACGGTTTCAACTGCTTTGTCCAGCAGAGCTTCTTTGGCAGCGGCGTCCTTGATATAGAGCGCTGCGTTTTTATTGACCAGCGCCAGTGCGTTCTTGGTCTGATGATCTTCGGCCACATTAGGCGACGGAACCAGAATGACGGGTTTCTGCAACAAACAGAACTCAGAGATAGAACCTGCACCTGCACGGCTGATTATTAAATCGGCAGCACTGTATGCGGCGGCCATATCACTGATAAAATCGGTTACATGGAGCATTGGTAACTCACCGGCTTGGGCTACTGCGGCGCGTGCTTCGTCGATATATATTTTTCCGGTTTGCCAGATAAACTGCGCGCCGGATGTTTTAATCTTGTCCAAACCTTCCATCACGCAGTTGTTGATGGTGCGTGCTCCCAAGCTTCCTCCTACAATCAGGATTGTTTTCTTGGATGGGTCCAGCCCGAAAGAGCGGATAGCATCTTCACGGCTGATGTGATGGTTGCGCAGTCCTTGGCGGACGGGGTTGCCGGTCAGGATAATCTTGTCTTTTTCAAAGAAACGTTCCATGCCGTCGTATGCCACACATATTTTGCGGGCTTTCTTTGCCAATAGTTTGTTGGTTACTCCGGCATAAGAGTTCTGCTCTTGTATCAGTGTCGGAATACCCATCATCCCGGCCATTTTCAAAGTGGGACCGCTGGCATATCCGCCTACACCTACTGCTGCATGTGGCTTGAAGTCCTTGATGATTTTACGTGCCAATAGCTGACTTTTGACCAATTTAAAAAGAACCGAAATATTTTTTAATAAGTTCTTACGGTCGAATCCGGCAACAGGTAATCCTTTTATAGGGTATCCGGCAGCAGGAACGCGTTGCATCTCCATTCTGCCTTCAGCACCTACGAACAGAATTTCCGCTTCGGGATGTTGTTCCTTGATGGCGTTGGCAATAGAGACTGCGGGGAAAATGTGTCCCCCGGTTCCTCCTCCGCTGATGATGATTCTTAAATTTTCTTCCATAATTCCTTTTTAGTCGAATTATTCGCAAAAGTATAAATAATACTTTTAAAATGAATGGTTTATATTATATTTCTTCTTCCGGCTCCCGCTTCCCGGCCGCATTCAGTAATGCCTTCAAGTCATCGGACAGCGAGTTTTCCTCCGACGGGAGGGAAGTGGCGGCTGTGTCACCTGACGGAAGTGTAGTAATGGCTTCCTGCATGGCGGCTACTATTTCCTGGCGCCGTTCGGCCTTGGCTGCCAGTTCGGCTTCTTCCAACGCCTGTTGCTCGGCAGCTTTCTTCTCTTCTTGCTCAGCTACGTAGCGGCTGACACTTAATATCATACCGATGTAGGCGCAGTTGATGAGTGTAGAGGTTCCTCCTTTGCTGATAAGCGGCAGGGGTTGTCCGGTGACGGGGAACAGACCTACGGCCACCATCATGTTAAGCATCGCCTGAGATACCAGTAGCAGGGCGATGCCCATCACCAGAAAGGCAGGAAAACTTTTTTCACTTCTTCGGGCTATTTTACCCGCCCGCATCAACAGCCAGATGTAGAGGATCACTACAAAGGCGCCTCCCAGTAATCCTAATTCTTCTATGACGATGGCGAAGATGAAGTCTGAGAACGCTTGTGACAGGAAATCCCGTTGTACACTGTTACCCGGCATCTTTCCTATGATATTGCTGGAGGCTATAGCAATATTGGCGTGTGCTATCTGGGCATCCTTGTCTATATCATATTTGGCAGCAGGAACGGCTTCTTTATCCTCGAAGAAACCTTTAATGCGGTTCTGCCAGGTTTCTACACGGTGCATCATGGGAACTTTGTTCAGTTTATGTGTAGGCATAACCATCACTATGCCTACGAAAAGTATCACCACGACTCCGACAGTTCCCATTAACTTGGCCAACTGTTTCCAAGGTACCCGGCCGATCACCATCATTAAAAAGACTACTCCGAACAGCAATGCTGCGGTAGAACCGTTTTCGGGAGCAATCAGAATGAAAACAACTCCGGTGATCCACATTATATATTTGAATGCTTTCGGATTGGCGTTGTCTTCTTCCTGAAACTTGGATAGAATAAAGGCGGTGACAATAATCACAGCCATTTTTGCCAGTTCGGAAGGCTGGAACTGGATGCCGAAAAAGGTCATCCAACGGGCTGCGCCATTGACACGGTCTCCGGTAATCAATCCCATACCCATTACAAATATCAGCAAAACAGCCGATATAGGCAGCAGGAAGAAGGGAAGTACACGGAAATATTTGCAGGGGATGTTATGTACCAGCACCACAATGCACACACCTACCATCAGGATGACACTGTGCTGGGTGATAGGCCCCCAATGATCCCCACTTTTGTAGGTAAGTGTGCTGGCGGCACTAAATACCTCGACGATAGAGATCAGGCAAAGAAACAGGAAAATAATCCAGATTACTTTGTCGCCCTTGAACAAGTCTTTTATCAGATCCATTATCTATATACCTTAATATTATATTACAGGTTTCTTACACATTCCTTGAACTGCTCGCCACGGTCTTCGTAACTTTTAAAAAGGTCGAAGCTGGCGCAGCAAGGACTTAATAATACGGTTTCACCTTTCTTGGCCATCCGGTAAGCAGCATCTACGGCATCCTTCATGCTTTGTACATCGGCTACAGGCAGGCCGAACTTGTCAAAGAAAGCATGCAATTTCTCATTGTGTAATCCCATGTAGATCAATCCGGTACATTTTTCTTTTACCAAGTCGGCAATTTCGTTATAATCGTTGCCTTTGTCTTTTCCACCTAATATCAGGATGGTTTTGGTTTTCATGCTTTGCAAAGCATACCAGCAGGAATTCACATTGGTAGCTTTGGAGTCATTGATGTAATCTACTCCTCTTACCCGGCAGACTTTTTCAAGGCGGTGTTCCACTCCCTTGAAATCACCCAAGGCCTCGCGGATGCATTCTTTGCGGATACCCGCCAGGTTGGCAGAGATACCGGCCGCCATGGAGTTAAAGAGATTATGGGTTCCGGTCAGTGCCAGTTCTTCCTGTTCCATGTTGAAAGCGATTGGTTCTGTAAAATAAACTTTGTCCTGTTCCACGTATGCGGCGGTTCCTTCTTCTTTCCTTTCGGCAAAAGGGTAGTAATGGCCATGAATGCCATATTTATGTAATTCACGCTGGATGATGGGGTCATCGTTCCAGAAGATGAAGGCATCGTCCGGAGTCTGGTTCTGGATAATGCGGAATTTTGCATCCACATAGTTTTGCATCTGGTGATCGTAACGGTCCAGATGATCCGGCGTGATGTTCATCAATACGGCAATGTTGGCATGGAACTTGTACATGTTGTCTAATTGGAAGCTGCTTAACTCGATTACATAATAATCATAGTTGTATTCTGCTACCTGATATGCCAGACTTTGACCGATATTTCCAGCTAGTCCCACATTCATACCTGCTTTCTTGAAGATATGATAAATCAGCGAAGTCGTTGTTGTTTTTCCATTACTTCCTGTAATGCAAATCATTTTAGCATTGGTATAACGTCCCGCAAATTCTATTTCGGAGATGATAGGGGTACCTTGTGCCTTTAATTTAAGAATCATCGGGGCATCATTCGGAATACCTGGACTTTTGATCACTTCATCCGCATTCAGAATGAGAGATTCGGTATGTTTGCCTTCTTCCCATTCGATGCCTCGCTCGTTCAGCATGTTTTTGTATGAGTCCTTAATCGTGGACATGTCTGAAACGAAGGTGTCGAAACCTTGTTTCTTTGCCAGAACGGCTGCTCCCGCACCGCTTTCTCCAGCTCCTAGTATGACAATTCTTTTAGCCATAATCTTCGTTTATCTTATCTTTAATGTAATAATCGTAATTGCAGCGAGTACGATGGTGACAATCCAAAAGCGTACCGTGATTTTTGATTCATGGAATACGCTGTTGGGTTTCATGAACAGATAACTGCAATTGGGGTCTAACTGTGCTAATGTAGTACGGAAATGGTCGTGGATAGGTGCACGTTTGAATACGCGTTGCAAATGCCCTTTCTTTTTTCCGCTTTTGAAATATCTCACCTGTAGAATAACCGAAAGGTTTTCTACCAAGAAGATTCCACAGAGAATAGGTATAAGCAACTCTTTATGAATGATGATTGCAAATACCGCTATGATACCACCAATGGTCAAGCTGCCGGTATCGCCCATAAATACTTGGGCGGGAAAAGCATTGTACCAAAGGAAACCGATCAGCGCGCCGATAAAGGCGCAGATAAAGATTACCAGTTCTTCACTGCCGGGAATATACATGATATTAAGGTATCCTGCATATTCGATGTGGCTGGATACGTATGCCAATATGCCTAAGGTAAGACCGATGATAGCAGAATTTCCGGCTGCCATCCCGTCCATCCCGTCATTCAGGTTGGCGCCGTTAGATACGGCAGTAACTACGAAAATGGTAACTAATACGAAAATGATCCAACCTACAGTTGGGCATTATCTCCCAGGAAGCCTACGAAATCAGCATAATCCAAATTATTATTCTTGAAGAAGGAATCGTAGTTTTAGTGGATTTCTGATCTTGTTCTTTGTGCACCACTTCTACAATTTCTCCCCCTCTTTGTATTTCTACGTTCTCACGGATAACAACGCTCGGACTTAAATATAAGGTGAGTCCCACAATGAGTCCTAAACCTACTTGGCCGATGATCTTGAATTTGCCGTGCAACCCTTCTTTGTCTTTACGGAAAACCTTGATATAGTCATCCAAAAAGCCTAATGTGCCTAGCCAAATGGTGGTAATTAACATTAATATCATGTAAATATTATGCAGTTTCCCCAATAAAAGGCAAGGTATGAGAATTGCGACAATAATAATTATACCTCCCATCGTCGGCACACCAACTTTTTTCACATTAAAAGGGTCTATAGATGCGTCACGTTGGGTTTCGGTTATTTGTTTACGTTTGAGCAGGTTGATGAAATATTCACCGAAGATAGCCGAGATCAACAATGATAAAATGATTGCCATCAATGAACGGAATGAAACGTAACCGAACATACCGGCTCCGGGAAAATCAAACTTTTCTAAATATTGAAATAAATAATATAACATCTTTTGGTTGGTTTATTCATTAGCAAAAATATCTCTTAATACTTCTTTATCGTCGAATGGTGCTTTATACCTTTGATTTCCTGATAATTCTCGTGTCCTTTCCCGGCAACTAAAATGACATCTTTAGCTTGGGCTAGCATACAAGCTGTACGGATTGCTTCTTTACGGTCGGCTATGCTTATCACTTTACGCATATCCTCTTTAGTCAGTCCTGCCAGCATATCATTGATGATTTCCTGCGGCTCTTCAAAACGGGGATTGTCAGAGGTGATAATGACCTTATCGCTTTGCTTTACCGCTTCTTGTGCCATCAAGGGGCGTTTGCCTTTATCGCGGTTGCCGCCGGCGCCTACTACCGTAATTACATTACCTTTGCCATTCAGAACCTCGTGAATGGCATTCAGCACATTTTCCAAGGCATCCGGAGTATGGGCATAGTCCACAATGGCGGTGTATCCCTTGGGTGAGCGCAGTGAGTCAAAACGCCCGGCAACGGGGCGAAGAGTACTCAATGCCAGCAGTACCTCTTCTGTTTTTTTCCCAAGCAGGCAGGCTGTTCCATAGACTGCCAGCAGATTGGAAGCATTGAAGCGTCCGATGAACTGTACATTGACTTCCACATTATTTATATCAAGCAGCATTCCTTCGAATCCATCTTCCAGCACTTTTCCTTTAAAATCACTCAAACTGCGCAGCGAATAGGTGTGTACCTTTGCTTTGGTATTTTGAGTCATGACCAATCCGTTTTTGTCATCCAGATTGGTTAAGGCAAAGGCTGTTTTAGGCAGACTGTCAAAGAATGCTTTTTTGGCTTTCAGATAGTTCTCTACAGTTTTATGGTAGTCCAGATGGTCACGGGTAAGGTTGGTAAATATACCGCCTGCAAATTTTAAACCACCAATCCGTTTTTGTGCGACTGAATGTGAGCTTACTTCCATAAAGGCATATTTGCATCCTTCATCTGCCATGCGTCCCAGCAGTTTGTTTAGTGTAATAGGGTCAGGGGTGGTATGGTCAGTTGGAATGGCTTCCTCATCTATATAATTGCATACAGTGGAAATGAGTCCTGTTTTATATCCGAATTTACGGAACATATTATATAATAAGGTAGCAATAGTAGTTTTTCCGTTGGTGCCTGTAACACCGACCAGTTCCAATTTCGAGGTGGGGTCACCGTAAAACGTAGTTGCTAGTTTCCCGACAACGTCTTCCGTGTCGTTCACTTTTATGTAGGTAACATTTTCAATTAATGTCTCAGGAAGGTTTTCACATACCACTGTACGGGCTCCTTTTTCTATTGCTTTTTGAATATAAGTATGTCCGTCAGTCTGCGTCCCTTTTACAGCAATGAAAATATGACCAGGCTCTATCAGGCGTGAGTCCATGTTTATTCCCGAAATCTCTTGGGCCATATCACCTATGATTTCATTGACTGTTATTCCTTTAATAATCTTTTCCAGTTTCATATTCTTCCTGTTACACTGTTAATTTAATCGTAATTGTATGGTCTGTCCTTTGCGCAAAGTGTTGCCGGCCGGGATACTTTGTGACTTCACTTTACCGATGCCGGTAATGCGGGCTTTCAATCCCATGCTTTCAAGTAGATAGACAGCATCCTTTGCGCCCATACCAATAACACTTGGTACAAGTTTATTGTTAATGTCTTTTTTGTTGAATAATACATTGTCCGGATTACTAGTCACATTTCCCCATACCGGTTTGCCTTCGGTTGATTGTTCCGAAACTCCGGATGAATTTACATTTATTCGGTTCAGTACATAATGCGCCGCACTTATATCCCCGTTTTTCACATCCGGAATAAGGATAGAAGTTGAGTCTTTTGCTTCTTTCAAATCTTGTGCCAGATGTTTGGCAAATACGCGTTCGGCAATTTTACTGAACACGCTGCCGGCCATCAAACCACCCGAGGCGGGGAGTCCAGGTTTCTGGATGGCTACAATGCAACTGTATTTAGGCGCTTCTGAAGGAAAATATCCACAGAAACTTACCAAATAACGGCGTGTGCCATTAGTGTATCCGGCTTTCCCTTGTGAAACCTGTGCAGTACCGGTTTTCCCGGATACATGGAATTGCTTGGATCCTGCTTTCTTTCCCAGCCCTTCGCTGACAACTTTTTCCAAAATTGTTTGTATCTCGCTGATAGCCTTGGGGGAAGCGATGGCCGTTGAGTATTTCAGGAGCAATATCTTCCACCACCTGCCCGTCTTTGACTATTGATTTCACAAAACGAGGCTTGACCATTACTCCGTTATTGGCTATAGCATTATAAAATGCCAGTGTATTGATGGGGGGAATTTGGGTTTCATAGCCAATAGACATCCATGCCAGTGCAGTACGTGACCAATTGCTCAAGTCTTTGTTGGGGATGCGGATGTTCGGCTTGCCGGCACCGGGAATATCGAGATCTAACGGAGTGGCAATGCCTACTCGATGCAGTCCGCGTACAAACTTTTCCGGATTATCATGATAATGATCATCGATCAACCGTGATACACCGATATTTGAGGACACCATCAATGATTTTGTTGTGTTGATAGTGCCGTAGCCTCCACGATGCCAGTTGTGGTCTTTCATATAGCGACCGTGCATCATATAGACTCCGTTACCGGTTTCTACCACCGTTTCCGGAGTGATGACTCCGTCGTCCAGTGCTACCAGTATGGATGCGGTTTTGAAAGTAGAGCCTGGCTCCATCATGTCTGAGATGGCGTTATTGCGTATTTCTCTGTAAATGCCGTCATTACATTTGGTCATGTTGACGATAGCTTTGATGTCTCCCGTCTGCACTTCCATCAGAATAGCGACGCCTACAGTGGCGTTGATTTCTTTCAATTCATCTACCAATGCTTTTTCTGCGATGTCTTGCATACCTACATCAATGGTTGTAATGATATCACAGCCATCTACAGGAGGGATGTCTACAATGTTCAGGTATTTGTTCATTACCTTTTGACGATGAGTGATACCGTTTCTGCCTTTTAATATGGAATCGTATGAAAGTTCCAGCCCGTTCTTTGCACCTTGTTCTATATCAGGAAACATATCTCCCAATGTACGCATAGCCAGTGAGCCGAAAGGCTTTTTCCGCTGATTGAATGCCTGTTCATGGAATCCGCCTTTGTATTTGTTCAGATTAAATACGGGCAGACGTTTTGCTTCTTTATATTGTATATAAGAAATGCGTTTGGGGTAGAGTAGCCAACTGCGGCTCTCTTTTTTTCTTCCGTTTTGATGTGCTGCTTGAAAAAGGCGGCACTTTTATCAGGGAATATTTCATGTAATCCTTTGCAGATTGTGTCAAGATTTGCATAAAGACTGAGTCTTTGATATGTTGTAGCTTCAGCCGTGTCTTTTCCTCTTCTTCGGTTTCGCCCTTCCTCTTATTTATCATGAAGTCCATGTAAATCTTATATTCGGGAAGGCTGCTTGCCATCAGCTGGCCGTCGGATGAGATGATGTTGCCACGGGTAGGACGTACGGTGACGTTTTCTTTTACAAAACGGTCGGCTACGTCTTTCCAGTATTGACGCTCGGCAAACATGATGACGCCGGCTTTGCAGATAATGGCAATGCCTATCAACACCATGACCAGGATGATGAAGGAGAAGCGGAGCATTATGTTTTTTTGGTTGGGCATCATGGACTTAGTCTTTCTTTATTAAATAAGGACGGTTGGTAGCCGTTTGTAAGGGGCTGTCTTCCGTCGAAATATATTCTTCAATACGTGATTGGCGGCTCTTTTCCATCAGTTCGGAAGAACGTGTCAATGCATCGTATTTGATATCGATCAAATCTTTTTTCAACTTATCAATTTCAATGAGTTCCTGTTGACTGCTATAACGGTTGTCTATGTATAGTACAGTCAGGATCATGATGAGAATCAGCAAACGGGTTTGTCTTTTGAAGAAGTCGTTTGCAAGGATATCTCCTCCCAATATATTGCGGATAGACATGTGCTTGGGCGAAGCAGATTGTCCGTCTTTAGGTTGTTGTGCATTTTGTTTCAGTTCTTCTTCCATCTCGTTATCTCTTTTCTGCAATTCTCAACTTGGCGCTTCGGGAGCGCGGATTGCATGTCACTTCTTCGTTGCCGGCAACAATAACTTTGCTGTTGACTAATTTGAAAGGTGTCTGTACATTACCAAAGAAATCCTGTTCGGCCTTGCTTCTATGTTCCCGGTTTTCATGATATTTTTTACCATGCGGTCCTCTAAGGATGATAGGTGATTACTACCAGTCTGCCTCCCGGTTTCAGTGCTTTGGTTGCTGCATAAAGCATTTCTTTCAATGCTTCCATTTCCTGATTTACCTCTATACGTAAAGCTTGGAACACCTTTGCGAGTTCTTTTTTTTCACGTTCCCGCCCAAAAAGCGGTTTGATGACTTCAAGAAAATCACCGATGGTGACAATTTGTTTTACCCCTCGTGCTTTAACGATGGTTGATGCCAGTTTGCGGCTGTTCTTTAATTCACCATATAAATAGAAAATATTAGCCAAACGTTCTTCGTCATAGGTATTCACCACATCTGCTGCTGTTATGCCTGCACGTTTGTTCATCCGCATGTCCAATTTGCCCTCGAAACGGAATGAGAATCCGCGTTCGGAGTCGTCAAAGTGATGTGAGGAAACTCCTAGATCGGCCAAAATGGCATCTACCTCTTCCACGTCATAATAACGCAGAAAGTTGGAAAGGTAGCGGAAGTTACTACGCACAAAAGTGAAGCGGCTGTCGCTTACAATATTTTTCTCGGCATCTTCATCTTGGTCAAAACTATATAGATGCGCGGTGCTATCCAGCCGGCTTAGAATTTCCTTGGAATGTCCTCCGCCACCGAAAGTGGCGTCTACATAAATACCTCCGGGTTGAATGTTCATTCCATCTACGCTCTCGTTTAATAATACCGGTACATGATATATCTGTTTTGCTTCACTCATTCTATTTCTACGTTGTTATTAGTTCCCATAATTTCTTCCAATTCTTTTCCAAAGTCCTCCGGCGTGATGAAGGGTTTGTCTGCTAGTTCTTTAGACCAGATTTCTATAGTGTCGTCCAATCCGATAAAGCGTACATCTTGCTGTATTTTAGCTAATTTCAAATATCGTTTTGGAATCAGAAAGCGCCCGTTTCCATCCAATGTGATAACTTCTACATCCGAAACGAACTGACGGAAAATCATTTGGTGTTTGGAATTCCAACGATTGAGCTTACAACGTAGTTCATTCATTTGTTCGTTCCACACATTTTCGGGGTAAAGAACCAGACAGTCTTGGTAGGTGTCTTTGCGTAAAATCAAGCATTCTTGGGAGGCAGCTTGTAACTGCTTCCTAAATACGGCAGGCAGGAACACTCTGCCTTTTGCGTCCGTCTTTGCTTCAGAATTCCCAAGAAATCGCATATCTACACCTTATTATATTGTTCAAGGTGTAAAATTACACAATTCCCCACAATTCCCCACAATATTTTAAGAAAATATTTCGAGAAGTTTTCAACAGGCTGTTAATGTAGCTAGTAGCTTGGTAAACAGTACGTTTAAATTTAATGATTTTATGATAAAAAATAATGGAAAGAGTTGCTGTCGGAGGTTGAAAAACGAAACCAAACTATTGCACATTCGTTTTTATTTTGCGCAAAAATGAAAGAATTTGTATAGTTTCATACACAAAAACTCTTAATTTCTTTAGAGATTAAGAGTTTTTTCTGTCATAAATTGCCAATATAAAAAAGATAAGTTACTTTTGCATGGAAAAGAACGTTTGCAAAATGACTGACGACTCTATATTTTAATCGACATAGAAAAGATATTGAAAACGAAAGCCGGGAAAAAATATAAATATATTCCCCGTTTTGTCGTTTCGTACCTGAAGCGTATTGTGCATCAGGATGAACTGAATGTCTTTTTAAAAGACTCCAAAAATAAAGTCGGAGTTGACTTTCTGGAAGCTTGTATGGAGTTCCTAGATGCAAAAGTGGAGATAAAAGGTTTGGAAAACTTGCCTGAAAACGGTAAATGTACTTTTGTTAGCAATCACCCGCTGGGAGGACAGGATGGAGTTGCTTTGGGGTATATATTGGGAAAACATTACAATGGTAATGTACGCTATTTGGTCAATGATTTGTTGATGAATTTGCATGGTTTGGCTCCTTTGTGTATTCCTATCAATAAAACAGGTTCGCAATCCAGGGATTTCCCAAAGATGGTAGAGGCAGGGTTTGCCTCGGATAATCATATCATTATGTTTCCTGCGGGGTTATGTTCCCGTAGACAGGGTGGGGAAATCAAGGATTTGGAATGGAAAAAGACATTTGTCACTAAAAGTATTGAAACGCATCGTGATGTGGTACCTTTGCACTTTGAGGGCCGGAATTCAGACTTTTTCTATAATTTGGCAAATATATGTAAGGCCCTTGGCATTAAGTTTAATATTGCTATGCTTTACTTGGCAGATGAAATGTTGAAAAATCGTCATAAAACCTTTACCTTGACCATTGGAAAACCCATTCCTTGGCAAACTTTCGACAAGACAAAGACCCCGGCTCAGTGGGCGCAGTTTGTAAAAGATGTAGTCTACAAGCTATAATGGACAAAAGAGAGAATAAAAGATATGGAAGAAATTATTGCACCGATTAGCAAAGAGATTCTCAAGGCGGAACTTTCCGAGGATAAACGCCTGAGGTTTACGAATAAAAGTCATAATGAAATTTATGTCATTACGCATCAGGATTCGCCAAATGTGATGAAGGAGATTGGCCGGTTAAGGGAAATAGCCTTTCGTGCTGCAGGTGGCGGAACAGGAAAGGCGATGGATATCGATGAATATGACGTGATGGAAAATCCCTATAAGCAATTAGTTGTATGGAATCCTGAAGCGGAGGAGATTTTGGGAGGCTATCGTTATCTCTTGGGGGATGAGGTGCAATTTGATGAACATGGAAAGCCTTTGCTGGCTACTGCTCACATGTTTAATTTCTCGGAAGTTTTTTTGAAAAAATATTTGCCTTATACGGTGGAGTTGGGGCGTTCGTTCGTTACATTAGAGTACCAGTCAACCCGTGCCGGTTCCAAGGGATTGTTTGCTTTGGATAATTTGTGGGATGGTTTGGGTGCATTAACCGTGATTAAGCCTAATGTGAAATATTTTTTTGGTAAGATGACTATGTATCCTAGTTATCATCGTCAGGGGCGTGATATGATATTATACTTCCTGAATAAACATTTTGGTGATAAAGATAAGTTGATAACTCCGATGAAACCGCTGGAAATAGAAACAGATAAGAAAATGTTGGAAAATCTTTTCTGTTATGATTCTTTTAAAGAAGACTACAAGATTTTGAATACGGAAGTGCGTAAGCTGGGATATAATATTCCTCCTTTGGTCAACGCATACATGAGTCTGTCTCCTACGATGCGTATGTTTGGAACAGCGATTAATTATGGATTCGGAGATGTGGAGGAAACCGGAATTCTGATTGCGGTAAATGAAATCCTGGAAGACAAACGGGTGCGCCATATCGAATCGTTTGTAAAGCAACATCCTGAAGCTTTGAAAATAACTTCAGGCGCTCATCCCATACTGACCAAATAATCGGACTAATAGTAATATTGGGGGAAACATTGTCAGGTGCAGATAAAATTTACAGGATTCATCTTGCTCGCATCTGACAATGTTTTTATTATACTGCCGGCAGACTGTTGCCTTTGATCTTCCGGTAGAGGTCGAGCGCATATACGTCTGTCATGCCCGATATGTAATCCAGCACAGCTTGAATTTTTCCATATAAAGTAGGTGCGTTGACATTGTACTGTCCGGATACGCGATTGATCAGTAGTTGTGAATACGCTTTTTCCGGAGAGCGCACTGCATTGATCATCAGGTCAATCAAGGTACTGATAACTCTGAACCCTGCCAATTCTATGTCCAGTACATCACTGGAACGATAGATTCTTTGCAAGGCAATTGCAGAACAATTCTCATAGGCCTCTTTCAATGGACTGCAAATGTGCTTTATCAGTGCGCCTTCAAACTCCCCGGCTAATATCTTTTTTTCATTTTCAGTAAATACTCTTGTGCATTCCTTTATTAGTGCACCGATGACCGAAGAACGTAAATAAGCTATCTGTTCATTGACGTCTGTTACAATCCGGCAAACTTCTTCAATGCGTTTTTTTCTTTTCTCATCAAAGAACAGCATATACAGTCCTTTGGTTTCATCATGTGTCAGAAGTTTTAATTTATGCGCGTCTTCTATGTCCATCATCTGATAACAAATATCATCCGCGGCTTCTACCAGGTAGACTAACGGATGGCGTGCGTAGCGTAAAGGCTCATCCGGCTTGCTGAGCTGGATGATGCCTAATTCTCTGGCTATTTTCTGATAATCAGCCTCTTCGCTTAAGAAGAAACCGAATTTTGATTTCTTTCCTGCCAATTGTGAGGAAAAAGGATATTTTACGATGGACGCCAATGTGGAGTAGGTCATTACGAATCCTCCTTTCCGTCTTCCTTCAAATTGGTGGGTAAGGATGCGGAATGCATTGGCATTTCCTTCGAAGTGGGTTAAATCATCCCATTCCATCGGTGAAAGTTCTTTTTTCAATGCCATTCCTTGTCCTTCCGAGAAGTAAGTTGAAATGGCTTTTTCTCCCGAATGGCCGAAAGGTGGGTTTCCCAGATCGTGTGCCAGACATGCGGCTGAAACGATAGAACCTATTTCCGATATATGGGAGTCGACCAAGTCTGGGTGCTTTTTCAGAAGCTGGTTGGCGACATCGTTTCCTAAAGAACGTCCTACACAAGACACCTCAAGGCTGTGAGTCAACCGGTTGTGTACGAATACGCTACCCGGTAAAGGAAATACTTGAGTTTTGTTTTGCAAACGGCGAAAAGGTGCTGAGAAGATGAGACGGTCATAATCGCGTTGGAATTCGGAACGGTCATCTTTACGGGCCTCGTGCAGTTCTTCCATGCCGAAGCGTTTATTTGATATTAATTGTTTCCAGTTCATAATTCAGGCTTTATCTGTTTGCAAAAGTAAGAAACTTCCGTTTAAAAAACTGTAAACGCTTAGATAAATCCATCTAAATGTGTAAATTCGCACTTTATTAATCATGTGGTAATGTGCTGATTTGTTAATATGCCAATTGGCTGCGCCAGGTCTGGACTGTGCTTGTTGTCTGCAAATTATTAGCATTGCCACATAAGCATATTGATAAATTGTTAAAATTATGAAAATACAGGTAATCAATAAATCAAAACATGCTTTACCCGAGTATGCTACCGGGCAATCGGCAGGGATGGATATCCGTGCTAATCTTGACGAACCGATTGTGCTGAAACCCTTGCAACGTTGTTTGGTTCCTACGGGACTTTATATCGCATTGCCTGAAGGTTTTGAAGCGCAAATCCGTCCACGTAGCGGGCTGGCTATTAAGAAAGGCATCGGAGTCCTGAATTCTCCGGCACAATTGATGCCGATTATCGTGGTGAAATTTGTATTATCCTGGTCAATTTGTCATCTGAGGATTTTATGATAGAAGATGGGGAGCGCATTGCGCAAATGGTTGTAGCCCGTCACGAACATGCCGAATGGCAGGAAGTGGAGGTGTTGGACGAAACGGAACGTGGTGCAGGTGGCTTTGGACATACCGGAAAAAAGTAAAAGGAAACAATGAATAGAAGATTGAAATATGTGCCCATGCTATGTGTATGTCTGATAGGCATGCTTGTTTCATGCGGTACGGTGAAGAGAACTTCCGGGGTGTCCGGAAATAAAACTGTTGTGGAGGAAAAGGATCCGCTTACTCCGGAGCAACGTCGTAAATACGACTATTTCTTTTTGGAAGCGCTCCGGATGAAAGAAAAAGGTGACTTGGATGCGGCTTTCGAAATGTATAGTCACTGTTTGGACATTTATCCACAAGGAGCTGCTACTTTGTTCGAGATTTCCCGGTTCCATATGTTTCTCAATCAGCCGGAAAAAGGGAGGAGGCTTTGAAGAAGGCAGTGGATGCCGACCCTAAGAGTTTTTGGTACAAGCAAACTTTGGCAGCCTATTATCAAGGTAAGGGAAATTACCCGAAAGCCATTTATGTTTATGAGGATATGGCGAGTCAGTTCCCCTCACGTCTGGAACCGTTGATGGCTTTGATTGATCTCTATACCCGTACCAAGGATTATCAGCAGGTAGTTAATACATTGAACCGCCTTGAAGCCTTGGATGGGAAGTCTGAACAAATCAGCATGGAGAAATTCCGCATGTATCTGGCCATGAACAATGATCAGCAGGCATTTACGGAGATTGAGAATTTGGCGAAAGAATATCCATATGACATGCGTTATCTTACCATTTTGGGAGATGTCTATCTGAACAACGGTAAGGAAGAAGAAGCATACGAAACTTATCAGAAAGTATTGAAGGAAGAACCGGGCTATGCGCCGGCGTTGCTTTCTATGGCTTCTTATTACGAGAAAAAAGGGCAGGATAGTTTGTATCAGGTACAGTTGGATACTATTTTGCTGAATGATAATGTGGATAGCGATACAAAGATGAACATTATGCGCCAGCTTATTCTGCGTTCTGAGCAAACAAACAAGGACAGTACGAAAATAGCAGGCCTGTTTACTTCTATATTGAAGGAAAAACAAGAGAATGCAGATATCGCTATGTTGGCGGCCCAATATCTTCTGACGAAAAAGATGGATAAAGAGGCAACCCCTGTTTTGCACCAAGTGCTTGAAATTGATCCGGAAAATACGCCGGCACGCTTGCAGCTGTTGAGCTTTGCCATTCGTGAGCAGAATATGGATGAAGTAATCAAATTATGTGCTCCTGCTTTGGAATATACTCCGGATGTATTGGAATTCTACTATTATATGGGATTGGCCTATCATCAGAAGGAGAAAACAGACGAGGCATTGGAGGTTTTTAAAAAAGGAGTGAATCAAGTAACAGATAAAAGCAATAAGGATATCGTTTCTGATTTCTATGCCATTATGGGGGATCTTTATCATATAAAGAAGATGAATGTGGAGGCATATGCCGCATACGATTCCGCTTTGGTTTATAAGGAAAACAATATAGGGGCCTTGAATAATTATGCCTATTACCTGTCTGTAGAGCGTAAAAACCTGGATAAAGCGGAAGAAATGAGTTACCGTACCGTAAAGGCCGAACCTACCAATGGTACGTATCTGGATACCTATGCCTGGATACTTTTTGAGAAAGGTAAATATGTAGAAGCAAAAATTTACATTGACCAGGCTATGCAGAATGATGGAAGTAAAAGTTCCGTTGTTGTAGAGCATTGTGGAGATATTTACTACATGAATGGAGATCGTGAAAAGGCTTTGGAATATTGGCAACAAGCGGAAAAATTATCCAAGGAGCCTCCTCAAGAAGGTAGTGAAGAACGTAGTGAAAAGGAATTGAACTTATTGAGAAAGAAGATTGTACAAAAGAAATACTTTGCAGAATGATGAAACGTGTCTGTTTTTATTTGTTTAGTGCTTTGCTGATTATATTTATTTCTTCATGTTCATCTACCGGAGTATGAAGAAAGGGGTATCTATTGGCAATTTATCCGAGTCGGAATATATGGAAGAGCTGATTAGCCGTTCTCCGGGATGGGATGCAATTACTGCGAAAATGTCATTGGCCGTTGACTTGAACGGTAAAGGACCGACTAAAGTAAATGGTACGTTGCGCATGAAACGTGATGAAGTAATCCAGCTTTCTATCGCTCCATTTTTGGGTATTGAAGTGGCACGTGCTGAAATATCTCCGGACGGAGTTTTAGTGATGGATCGTATGAACAAACGTTATGTACAAGTCCCTTTTGATGAATTGAAAAATCTGGCAAAGGCTGATTTGGATTTTCATACTTTGCAGGCCTTGTTTATGAATGAAATTTTTCTTCCGGGAAAAAAGGTGCTGACTGTCCGTGATATTTCGTCCTTTGCTGTGCGTCCTGAAAACGAAAATGCATTAATAGAAGTAAAAAACGGCAAACATTTCGCCTACCGTTTTCGTACCAATACAAATGATGGGCTGCTGAAAGAAAGTCATATCGGCTTGTCCGGTACGGTACGGGATAAATTGGCGTTATGATAAGTTTCGTCCGTTGGAGCAGAAACAATTTCCGGCGTCTATGACAGTGTCTTTTGAAGGAGCGAAGCAACCGGTTACGGCAGTGTTCGAACTTTCCCGACTTTCTACAAACAAAGATTGGGAAAGTCACACTGAAGTGCCTCAAAAATACGAAAAGATAGAATTGCAAGATTTGCTAAAACAGCTTATTAAATAATGAAACGTATCTTCTTATTACTCATAGCCTGTTGCTTTTTAAGTACTCTTTTAGCGCAAAGTACTCGGAAAATAAGGGAGCTTGAAGCCAAACGGAAGGAACTTCATCAGCAGATTGCCGAGTCTGAAACTCTGTTGCAATCTACCAAAAAGGATGTGAAAAGCCAGTTGGATAACCTTGCTTTACTGACAGGTCAGATTGAGGAGAGAAGAAAATATATCAATACCATAGAGAGTGATGTTCATATATTGACAAGTGAGATCGCCTCTTTGCAGAAGCAACTGAATAAACTTCAGCGTGATTTGAAAGACAAGAAGCAGAAGTATGAGATTTCGGTGCAATATATGTATCGTAACAAGTCTGTTCAAGAGAAATTAATGTTTATTTTTTCTGCCGAGAACTTGAGCCAGACTTACCGTCGTATGCGTTATGTGCAGGAATATGCAAACTTCCAGCGTCTTCAGGGAATGGAGATAGAACGTAAGCAGAAGCAAATTGCCGCTAAAAAAAGAGAAGTGGAACAAACTAAGAATGCCAAACAGAATCTTTTAAAACAAGGTGAGGCCGAAAAGATCAAACTGGAAATTCAGGAAAAGGAACGGCAGACTCTTTTAGCGAATCTGCAAAAGAAGCAGAAAGGTATACAAAACGAAATAAGGAAGAAAAAACGTTCAGCAGAGCAATTGAATGCCCAAATTGATCGTTTGATTGAGATTGAAATAGAGAAAGCTAGAAAACGTGCGGAGGAAGAAGCCCGTAGGAAAGCCGCTGCTGAGGCTGCGCAAAGGCTGCTGCAGCTAAGAAAGCGGAAAATAAAACTACGGGAGGGGTAACCCGCTCTAAATCTACGGAAAAAAATGAGGACACAAGGAAGGCCGCTCCGGTGGAGAAGTTCAGTCTGAACAATGAGGACCGTCAACTGTCGGGTAGTTTTGAACGTAATCGAGGTATTTTGCCGGTTCCCATTACCGGCCCATACGTGATTGTCAGCCATTACGGACAGTATGCCGTAGATGGTTTGCGTAATGTGAAGCTGGATAATAAAGGGATTGATATCAAAGGTAAACCGGGAGCACAGGCACGCGCCGTTTTTGATGGAGAAGTTTCGGCCATTTTCCAATATAATGGCTTGAACAATATATTGGTGCGTCATGGTAATTATATCTCCGTCTATTGCAACCTTTCTTCCGTATCGGTTTCTAAAGGCAGCAAAGTCAATACACGTACTGTTCTTGGAACTATCCATACAGATAGTTCGGGTAATACGGTCTTGCATTTTCAACTTCGTAAGGAAACGGCTAAACTTAATCCGGAATTATGGTTGGGAAGATGAAAAAGATAAGTTTTCTTTTTGTATTTCTGTACTTTATTACTTTGTTGTTTGTCGTAGCTTGTTCGGAAACTGGAGAGCTTCCTGTAGCTCCTGTTCCTGAAATTCCTTCCATTACTATCCCTTCCACGGAAAATACCCGGTTTGTTTTCACTTCGGACGGAGGGGAGGATACCCTTGCTTTTATTGCAACAACAGGATGGTCTGTTGCTATAAAGACTGCTGATTTGGCTGGAGATTGGTTAGCTGTGTCACCGTTAACCGGTAATAAGGGGGATAATGAACTTATTATTACATTGGCTTCCAATCCCTCTGCCGAGGATAGAGAAGGTGAAGTGATAATTCAGTGTGGAGAAGTTGCGGATACTGTTATCGTCCGTCAAAATTTCAATTATCTGGCAACTCTTTCTAAAGATGGTGATGTAAGAACTTGGCAAGAACATACGAAAGGGTGGGGAATTAATCTTGTAATGATGGGAGACGGGTTTGTGGAAATGGATATGGGGAGAGGTGGAAAATACGAGGTAATGATGCAAAAGGCGATGGATTCCTATTTTTCTGTGGAGCCGATGCATTCTTTACGGGAGTATTTTGATGTTTATAGTGTCACTGTTGTTTCAGTATCCGACAGCATTGGCGGTGGAACAGCTCTAGGAACTACTTTTACAGGAGGCACTTCCATAAAAGGCGATAATGAAAAATGTAAGCAATATGCTACTAAAGTGCCTCTGTTGGGTAATTCTGTTAGAAATACACCGATGATTGTAGTCATGAATAGTCCTCGCTATGCCGGTACCACCTATATGCATTCTTTGGGCTATTCCATAGCATTCTGTCCTTATGTGGATAATGATGATGAACGTTTTGCACAGATTATTCATCATGAAGCAGTGGGGCATGGCTTCGGATATTTGGGAGATGAATATGATGATGTGTATGACGGTGAAATCCCGTCAAATGTTATGGCGGAACTAAAAGAAATTGCAGACCGGTATGGATGGTATTCTAACATTGATTTCACTCCGGATATAACGAAAGTGAAATGGAATTATTTTATCTCTGACAAACGTTATGTTAATGAAAGACTGGGAGCATGGGAAGGAGCATACGGATATCGGTCAGGTGTCTGGCGTCCGACGAATATCAGTATCATGCTCTATAATGTCGGCGGTTTTAATGCTCCTTGCCGGGAGGCTATTTATCGTCGTGTCATGAAACTGGCTGGTGAAAGCTATAGTCGTGATAAGTTCCTTGAATATGATGCAGTAAACCGGAAGTCTGCATTAAAGCGTATGAATGCTGGAAGTGTAGATCGGAATCACTTTATTCCTTTAGCATCTCCTGTTATTATAGATTGATTCTCTTTCTCTGTATCTTTTTGATATGTAGTACTGGGTAACTTTCTGTATAATAGCTATTAAAGTATAAATATGTATTTGAGGAACGGTTATTTTCCGTTTTAAAACTTGTCTGCCCTTTCGAAGAGAATGAAAAAAACATTTATTATTAAAAATAAATCTCCAATTAGTTTTGAGTTCAAGTCTAATTGCGTACATTTGTCCCCTGCATTAAGTATCCTCATAGAAGTACATTAATACTTTTCCAACTTATTCTTTAGTGATGATGGTAGAATCGTTTGTCTCTCTGTAAGATTCCTAATAGCAAAACGTACTTATTTTTTTATTAAAACATTTATTTTAAAATGAACATTTTTATTGCAGGGCTTAACTATAATATGAGTGAAGCCGAACTTGGAGAATTATTTGCAGAGTATGGTGAAGTTGTTTCTGTTAAGATTATAATGGACAGAGAGACCGGTCGTTCTAAGGGATATGGTTTTGTTGAAATGGCTGATGATGAAGCTGGAGATAAAGCGATTGCAGCTCTTAATGAAGTTGACATGGATGGAAAAACTCTTTCTGTGTCAATAGCGCGTCCTAGAGAAGAACGTCCGCGTCGTAGTTATGGCAACAATGGTGGTGGTTATCGTGGTGGTAACAACAGTCGTGGTGGTGGCTACGGTGGTGGTCGCGGAGACAATGGCTATGGAGGTGGCAGAAACAGATATTAATCTGTATCTCTATAAAATATAAAGAAACCTGCCTTGGACATTTGAAATGCTGAGGCAGGTTTTTATAGTGCCTTTTCAGGATATAAAATTAATTTTCTCAATTTTTTCTTCAGATTTTTATGGTTGTCTAAAAATCTTGTTTCCAATTGTTTGTTATGAAATCTTTCCATTTTAATATCTTCGTTCGGATATAAATCCTTTAGTTTCCAAGGTAGAGACTATATCCGACTTTCTGTTTGTTTTTGTTCTGGTATTTCATTTCGGTGGTATTCGGATTTCCCTATCCGGATTATCTTGTTCATTTTTTGTGGATTTTTTAAATCGTTTTATCATCTGGGTTAATGTTTTCTTCCTTTAGGTTAAATCATTTTTCTAAGTATGGTTTACATAGTTAATTCTTAGTTATAATATGAGTTGGTCCTTCAAAAGTGTCTTTCAAAAGGCTTTGGCTGTCGGCTAGAAACGACTTAATCTTTCTTTTGTTTATGGCAAACGGAAGATATTCCTTTGGGGAATAACATCTCTATGAATGCCTTTTGTAATAGTAAAGAGGATAAAAACGGTTATTTATTAAGCATTATCAATAATTTCCACATACATTCCAGGGACTTCTTTTTATCTTTATAAAAAGGCTATAAGTATTATGCGTGTTATATTCAACTTTATTCTGGATTATTTCAACAGGAAAGAAAATGATTTAGTATAGAGAGATTGTTAGCTTTTCTAGAAAATAGACTCCTGTGTTTGTGTTGTCAATAGTTCTAGTGCCTTGATTCCCATAACGGAATTTCCTTTTTGATTCAATCTCGGGCTCCACACTGCAACTGAATATCGTAGTGGGTAAACTGCGGCTATACCGCCTCCCACACCACTTTTTCCCGGAAGGCCTACCAGATAAGAAAATTCTCCTGCTTCGTCATAGAACCCACATGTTTGCATGATGGCATTGATACGTTTCACTTGAGAGGCGGTCAGTGTGATTCCTTCGAATGTAAAAGCTTGTTTATGGTTGGCAAACGGCAAAAAGGCTTTGGATAAATCATAACAACTCATTTCTATGGAGCATTGAAGGAAATAGAAATGAAGTACACGTTCTATGTCATTGTCGATGTTATGATGATATTTCAACAGGTTGGTGATTGCCGCATTCAGATAACCGTTTTCACGTTCGGACAGGGCTACTTCTTCATTATAATGGATCTGGTTATTCCCGCTGATTGAGTGGACGAAACGAAGATATTCTTCTTCGGGGTATTTCAAATGGTTCAGCAGGATATCAGTCATTACAATGGCTCCGGCGTTAATAAAGGGATTCCGAGGAATTCCTTTTTCTACCTCCAGTTGTACTAATGAGTTGAAAGCTGTTCCCGAAGGTTCTTTACCTACTCTTTTCCATAGATTATCTCCTTCAAGACTCAAACACATGGCAAGTGAAAAGACTTTCGAAATACTTTGGATGGAAAAGCCGGTGGTGGCTTCTCCATGCATGAAAGTTTTGTTTTGTATCGTATGGATGCACATTCCGAATTGATCTGGGTTGATTTTGGCAAGTGCCGGAATGTAATCAGCCTGTTTGCCAATAGAGGCGTAGGGCTGGATTTCTTGATAGATGTCTTTTAGAATCTGTTGATAATCCATGATTTGGACGTTTTTATTTTTCTGTATAGTCACCATTGGCTTTGATGAGTTCGATCAACTTCTCAACAGCCTGGTCTTCGGGAATGTTTTTTTCTATACATTCTTTCTTTTTATAGAGGCTGATTTTTCCACGACCGGCACCTACATAGCCATAGTCGGCATCCGCCATTTCGCCGGGACCATTGACAATACAGCCCATAATGCCGATTTTCAGACCTTTCAAATGCGAGGTGGCTGCTTTGATGCGGGCAATCGTAGACTCTAAATCATATAAGGTACGACCACAGCCCGGACATGAAATGTATTCCGTTTTGCTGGTTCGGATTCTGCCGGCTTGCAGGATACTAAATGCAGTGGTGTCTACCGCTATATGACTCAAAGAACCTTGGTTGTACAAGAAGATGCCGTCACAGAGTCCGTCAAAAATTAGTGCACCCATATCAGCTGCCGCTTTGATTTGCAGATCTTCAGTTTTCGTTTCCTGATAGTATTGGAAGAATACGACCGGATTTTCTAAACCTTCATTCATCAGTTCGTGTGTCATGGCACGATATTCGCCGAGGCGGTTGGGATGATTGCTTTGGGCGATGATTACCACCTCGGGATGCAGTTTGAGGGCTGCGATTACTTCGTCATTCATAGCCATATAGGGCAGGAACAGGAATTTTAGATCGGAAACCGTGTGATGTAATTCTATCATCTGCTGGTAGTTGAATGCCGGATAGACATTTTTGTCTTCTGGATTCCATGCATTGGCATCCACTAGATAGGCTATATTGTTATCTCGTGAATTGGGTACACTTCCACCGCAATAAATATAGTCAGGTTTGAATTGAGGATTGGTTTCGAAAGACCCTTCCAGACGTTCGGCTATTACTACAGGAGGATTATCCCCTCCAATATTCCGGACGGCCTTAGTCTTCCGGCGGCCCGGAGATAGGTAGTTGAATTGCGGAGCTTTTTTTCCAGGAATAAAAGGATGTCCTTCCCGAGTTAGTATATAATCAACCAGTTTGCGGGCTACCGGAATTTCATTTTCAGGAGCCTCGCTCAATGAGACACGAATGGTATCTCCCAAGCCATCGGCAAGGAGTGCGCCTATTCCTAATGAGGATTTTATTCTTCCGTCCTCGCCATCCCCTGCTTCGGTAACACCCAGATGAAGCGGGAAAGCCATATTTTCCTTTTCCATTTCCTCTACCAGTAGACGGACCGTCCTGACCATTACTACGGTATTGGATGCCTTGATGGAAATAACCACATCGTTGAAATGTTCCGCAACACAGATACGCAGGAATTCCATGCACGATTCTACCATACCTTCGGGGGTGTCGCCATAATGAGACATGATGCGGTCTGACAGAGAACCGTGGTTTACCCCGATGCGGATGGCGGTGTGGTTTTCCTTGCAGATATTTAGAAAAGGAACGAAGCGTGCACGTATCTTTTCTATTTCTTGCGCATACTCTTCGTCAGTGTATTCCAGTTTCCGGAAAGTACGTCCCGGGTCTACATAGTTTCCCGGATTGATGCGCACCTTCTCCGCATATTGTGCCGCTACATCAGCCACTTTGGGATTGAAATGCACATCGGCTACCAGCGGGGTGTCATATCCTTGAGAGCGTAATCCGATATTGATATTTTTCAGGTTTTCGGCTTCACGTACACCTTGTGTGGTAAGACGTACATATTCACCGCCCACATCTATAATGCGTTTGGCTTGTTCCACACATGCTTCAGTATCCATAGTAATGGTGTTAGTCATACTTTGGATACGGATGGGATTGTTTCCACCCAAAGGAGTGCCTCCGATATGGACTTCGGAAGATTTGCGGCGGGAGTAATTAAATAAATCCATGTTTAGTGATTAGTGGTGAATGGTGAGTGATTAGTGAGCTGCGCTGGAATGCTGCATGGGTATTAATCACTCACCACTAGTTAATTCGTTTTATATTCAAACTTGATTTCTTTCAATTCTTCATTGGCTTTTACAATTTTCTTTTTTAAACCGGTTTTGTAGTCTGCAAATTTAGCAGCCAGTTCTGTATCACTCAATGCTAGCATTTGTACGGCCAGAATGGCAGCATTCATGGCTCCATTGATTGCTACGGTAGCTACAGGAATTCCGGGAGGCATTTGGATGATAGAATAAAGTGCGTCTACGCCATCAAGAACTGAACCTTTTACGGGTACACCGATAACAGGTAGTGTGGTATTTGCAGCAATGACACCGGGAAGTGCGGCAGCCATGCCGGCAGCGGCAATGATGACTTTAATTCCACGGCCTGCAGCATTTTTCGCAAATTCCTCCACAGCTTCGGGAGTGCGGTGTGCCGAAAGGGCGTTCATTTCGAAAGGTACGTGCATCTCGTCCAGTAATTTGGCAGCTTTTTCCATTACGGGAAGGTCGGAAGTGCTACCCATGATAATACTTACGATAGGTTTCATTGTTTTTTTGTTATTGTTTGGTTTATATATTTACTTCAAGCACGGGTTATACGGATGAACGCGGATAGAAAAATCCGTGAGATCCGCGTAATCCGCGCCTGAACAATTCCCTAACGGGAATTTATATTATTCGTTGACTAATGCTTTATATCCTTCAGCATCCAACAAATCGTTAACGTCATTAGTGTCATTGGGCTTAATCTTAATCAGCCACCCTTTACCATACGGGTCTTGGTTTACTAATTCGGGATTGTCGGCCAATGCTTCGTTCTGTTCCAGAACTTCTCCTGAAACGGGAAGGAACAAGTCCGAAATAGTCTTTACTACTTCAATAGTACCGAAAACTTCGTCTTTTTCTAAAGTTTCTCCTTCAGTAGTGATATCTACGAATACGATGTCACCTAGTTGCTCTTGTGCATAATCAGTGATGCCTACATAAGCTATATCACCTTCTACTCGTATCCATTCGTGTTCTTTGGTATACTTTACATTGCTTGGAAATTCCATAATGTTTTCAATTTATAAGGTTAATACTAATTTTTTTCAAATAAACAAAATTCCAATGACACCACAAAACAATCCGACAATAAATCCGGCTAAAACTTCTAATAAGGTATGCTGTTTTACAATGATACGGGCTGTGCCAAGCATTCCGGATAGCAAAATGAAAAAACAGAGCCACCATACAGGATTGAAATTGAATATAAAGCTGTAGGATAATAATCCGCCTACCATCATGCCGCTGCTTGCCACGTGTGTGCTGATTTTCCACTTGAAATTGATCAGTGTGCAAAGGATCATGCAGATGAGGGCGGCTACGATAATACCCGACATATAGCGGGGCAGATGTATCTTGTACATAGTGATGAGACAGGTGACATAGCTGATGATAGTCAGCGCGTATGGTACGAAACGTTTTTCGCGGTGTCCCAATTCATGAATCCCCCAACCGTTTATTTTTTGAAATAGGTAGATGGCGAGCATTGGCATCAGAATGGTGAAACAGTAGACTATGCCCAATACTATCAGTTTGTACTGGATGGGCATGATACGAAGATAAGTGAAGAAAAAAAGTAGGAAAAATGCCACAAAAGGAATCATAAAAGGCGTGAATATGCCTGATATGATACGTGAGCTGACTTCAAGCGGACTATTTTTCTTGGCTACTCTTATTGCTTCGGTTGTTTCGTTAGCTTTCATAATATTACCTTCTTAATCGTGCGACGGGTATGTTAAGCTGTTGGCGGTATTTGGCTACAGTACGGCGGGCTATGGGATAGCCTTTCGTCTTTAGTGTTTCGGCCAGTTCATCATCAGTGTAAGGTTTTTCTTTGTCTTCGGTATCTACACATTCTTTCAGAATGCGCTTGATTTCGCGGACAGAGAGTTCTTCACCGTCTTCGGTGGTGTAACCGTCGCTGAAAAAGAATTTCAACGAATAGATACCATAGTTTGTTTGTACATATTTGCTGTTGCTTACCCGTGATATGGTGGAAATATCCAATCCCGCGCGTTCGGCTACATCTTTCAAGATCATGGGCTTCAGCAAGGATTCGTCTCCTTCTAAAAAGAAGAGGCGTTGAATATCTATAATGGCTTGCATGGTGGTGAGTAACGTGTGTTGTCGCTGTTTTACGGCATTGATAAAACCTTGTGCGGCATCTACTTTTTGTTTTAGGAACATCAGTGCGTCCTTTGAGGCCTTGCTCTGATTGTCTTTGTTGCGAGTGTGTTCATCCAGCAATTCGGTGAACTGACGGCTCAGACGCAACTCAGGAACATTACGATTGTTTAAACTTAGAGTAATGGTGCCGTCTTCATACGTTTCTACGATGAAATCGGGAATAATCTGCTGCATATTTTTACCCATTGCTTCACCCAGTGAACTGCCCGGACGAGGATTCAGCTTGGTGAGATCGCTCACCGCCTCATTATATTGTTCTTCGGTAATACCTAGTTTTTGGATAATCCTTTCTTTATTTTTGCGGGTAAATTCATCACAACATTTACCGATGATGTCCAGTTCTATTTGTTTCAACGGCGAATCGGCTTTTCTTTGTATTTGTAACAGAAGACATTCCTGTAAACTGCGGGCACCGATACCTGCCGGATCAAAGTCTTGGATTATTTCTAATATTTTATTCAATTCTTCTTCAGTGGTATAGATGCCCCGATAGATGGCAAGTTCATCCATGATAGACTCCATATTTTTGCGTAACAGGCCGTCATCGTCCAATGAACCGATCAAGTACTCGGCTATATCTCGTTGTTCTGGGGTAAGTTCCTGCATCTGCAACTGGTCTTTCAATATTTCATAAAAAGATACGGCATCCGAGAAAGGGATTTCTTCGGCTACTCCTTCTTTGGAACGATTATGTTCCTGTAGTTTATAATCGGGAATATCATCTTCGTTACTGTAATCGCCTAATGAAAAATCCTCGTTCGACTCCGTATTTTCGTCTTCGTTTTCTGCGTATTCTGTGTTGTCATCTTCATTATCGGGCATTTCTTTCCCTTCCTCCAGGGCCGGATTATCCAGTATTTCGGAATGGATACGTTCTTCCAACTCCACAGTGGGCAGTTCCAGCAATTTCACTACCAGTATTTGTTGTGGAGATAAAGTCTGTATTTGTTGCTGGGCTTGTGTTTGTACTTGACGTGAGCCTTGTGCCATAATATTTTTATTTCCTTGTTTATTGCGACAAAAATAGGAAATTGTATTGTAATAATCTTCCTTTTTTCTGGGATAATTTTAAGGGGATGGTTATCTTTGCCTGTCATCCATACAAAAAACACAAGATTATGTTTGCAAAAGAAACTTATACAACCCGCCGTAACAGCTTGAAAAAAAGCCTGGGAACAGGTCTCTTGCTATTTCTAGGCAACGAGGAGAGTGGCATGAACTATGAGGATAATACTTATCATTTCCGCCAGGATTCTACTTTTCTTTATTTTTTCGGCTTGCCCTATGCTGGGTTGGCTGCCATTATCGATGTGGATGAGGATAAGGAAATTATCTTCGGGGATGAGCTGACTATGGATCATATTGTATGGATGGGAATCCAGCCTGCCTTGTGTGAGAAAGCGCAGAGGGTGGGAGTGACGGAAACTCGTCCTGCCGCGGATTTGAAGAAGTATTTGGAAAAAGCTGTTGCTAAAAGACAGGTGATTCATTATCTGCCTGTTTATCGTGCGGAGCACAGATTGAAGCTGTTGGACTGGTTGGATATAAAGCTTGGCATGGAACAGCCGTCTGTTCCGTTTATTCGTGGAGTCGTGAATATGAGGAATTATAAGACTGCTGAGGAGTTGGTTGAAATTGAACGTGCTTGTAATGTGACGGCTGATATGCACATTACAGCTATGAAAGTGTTACGTATAGGAATGAAGGAATGGGAAGTGGTGGCTGCATTGGAAGCGGTGGCACAGGCCAATGGTTGTGGATTTTCGTTTCCTACTATTGCCACGGTATGCGGACAGACTTTGCATAACCATTATCATGGGCATACGGTGAAATCGGGGGATATGCTGTTGGTGGATGCTGGTGCGGAAACTGAAATGGGATATGCTGGTGATATGTCGTCTACAATTTGTGCGGATAAAACGTTTACTATCCGTCAGAAAGAAGTGTATGACATTCAGGTTGCCGCACACACGGCAGCGGTTCGTGCATTGAAGCCCGGAGTGCCTTTTAAGGAGGTGTATGAACTTTCCTGTAGAGTGATTTGTGAAGGGCTGAAAGGACTGGGCATTATGAAAGGTGATCCTGCTGAAGCGGTGGCCGTTGGGGCGCATGCTATGTTTTTTCCGTGCGGACTAGGACACATGATGGGATTGGATGTGCACGATATGGAGAATTTGGGAGAGGTATGGGTCGGCTATGACGGACAACCGAAAAGCACTCAGTTCGGCCGTAAGTCATTAAGGCTGGCCAGACCTTTAGAACCGGGATTTGTGCTTACTATAGAACCGGGTATCTATTTTATTCCCGAACTGATTGATTATTGGAAAGCGGAAAAACGCTTTAAGGACTTTATCAATTATGATAAGCTGGAGAGTTATCGTGACTTTACAGGTTTGCGTAATGAGGAAGATTATTTGATAACGGAGGACGGGGCACGTCTTTTAGGTAAGAAGGTTCCTTTTACTACAGAAGAGGTGGAGGCTTTGCGATAAAATTATTGGGGGTAGATAGAAATACTTTTATCTACCCCGATGATATATAATTATCCACCTATGGTTACCTTTAAACCGTAATCAGTCAAGATTTGTATGCACTGCTGTTGTACTTCTTCGGATGGCGTTTGCATTTTATATCCTTTAGGATTATAGATACTGCCTAGCTTTGTATGCTTTCCCTTTCCTATATCATGGTAAGGTAATAGGTTAATTATCTCAGGATGCCGTGGAAGACTGGCCAAAAATTCGGCAGACTGCTTTATGTTCTTTTCATCTGCATTCACTCCTTCAATCAATGGAATGCGGATATAATAAGGGAAACCGGCTTCTGCTACTCTGCGGATGTTTTCCAAAATTAATTCATTGGGAACATCACAAAATGTTTGGTGTACGGTACTGTCCATTGATTTTAAGTCGATAAGTAATAATTCCTCAAATCCGCAACTAAGCCTTGAACGTCCTTATTGCGTTTACACGTCCTCTCATTACTGAATTTGCAGATAATTTGAACTTGAAGCACCCACTTCTGCCTACAATATCCCCTTACCCACAATGTGACTTGAGGCAATACACAATATCATTCCCATAAGTTGTAGGCATTATCCAAAATCAGTCTGGAAAACATCTGCGTAAGCATTATTACAGGTATAGATGTTCAGCACATACCGCCTTG